>JAABUN010004681.1_pt1 | contig 18145 bp, 20 predicted proteins | sample 5559311 | NCBI WGS metagenome assembly JAABUN01 (sample SAMN10711877, study PRJNA513370) | rock metagenome | isolation source: Antarctica rocks | place: Antarctica: Victoria Land, Siegfried Peak sud | reverse complement strand
CCGGATCGTCCGTGGCGAGGGCGCCTGGTACGGCAACGGCGTCGTCTACGTCGTCTCGACGAGCGGTGGGCCAGCCCGTCAGGGACAGGTCTTCGCGTACGACCCGGTGGCCGACAGCTTCCGCGCGCTGTTCGTCTCGCCCGACGCCGGGACGCTCAACGCGCCCGACAACATCTGCGTCAGCCCGCGCGGCGGCCTGGTGCTGTGCGAGGACGGCAGCGGCCTCGAGTACCTGCACGGGTTGACGCCCGAGGGCGACATCTTCCCCTTCGCCGAGAACGCCGTCGTCATCCCCGACGGGGGCGTCTCCGGCAAGGAAGCGCGGCCGGGCAGCTACACCGGGTCCGAGTGGTGCGGCGCCGTCTTCGAGCCCAAGAACGGCAACTGGCTGTTCGCCAACCTGCAGTCGCCTGGCATCACCTTCGCCATCACGGGCCCCTGGCGCAAGGGCGGGCTGTAGCCGCGTCGCAGCCGGAGGAGGAGCGGCCCACCGGCCGCACCCGCCGGCCGTCCAGGCCGACCGATCTGCTGCCGCGGACCGGTCGGCCTGGCCCCGCGGCCAGCCCGGTCAGCAGGACGCGTCAGCCCTGCAGGCGGTAGCCCATGCCGCGCACCGTCTGGATCACGTCCTTGCCGAGCTTGCGTCGCAGGTAGCCGACGTAGACATCGACGATGTTGGACCCGGGGTTGTAGTCGTAGCCCCAGACCTGGCTGAGCAGCTGCTCGCGGCTCAGCACGTGCCGGGAGTGACGCAGGAAGACCTCGGCCAGGGCGAACGTGCTCACGAAGTCGGCCAGCATCGCGTAGCCGTCAGCTCCGCCACCGGCCGTGGCGACGACCGTCGGCCGGCCGTCGTCATCGGTGCGCAGCAGGCTCCGGTCGTCGGCCGGCGGAGTGTTGGCGACGTAGCCGCAGAACCGGAGCAGCTCGGTGACCTGGTCGGGCATGCCGTAGGCGAGGCCGGGGTGGAGCACGTCGGGGTTGCCGTAGACGAGCACGCGGTCGTAGTCGCTGGCGATGGCGGCGAGGACCCGACCGCGGTGCCATGCTGCCCGCACGGTGGCCGGGTCGTCGAAGATGTCGCGCAACCCGAGGACGGCACGGCCGCCGGCGGCGTGCAGCGCGCCGAGCGCCTCGCGCAGCTCACCGTGAGCGCCGTGCGGGTGCCTGTCCGAGAGCAGGATGTCGGGGGCGAACGACCTCGTCGCAGACGCGATCAGCCCGGACCGCATCGACCAGGTCTCCTTCTCCGTCATGGGAAGCCGGTGCGACGTGTAGGTCGTGTTGTCGCTCTTGCGGACACCCGGGAGCTTGAGGACGTCCACCCGCGGCGGGATGACCAGGCTGTCGACCTGGTCGGTGCTGCAGACCAGCAGCACCGACGAGGCCGGGTCGAGCCGGGCGACCGCGTCCGCGATCGCTAGGTTTCGACGGACGTGCCCGAGGCCGAGGCCGTCGTGGGAGTAGAAGAGGTATCGCACGGGAGTCTCCGGCCGGGTCAAGGGGGAAGTGTTCACTCGCTGTTCACCCGGTCCCGGACCGGGGTGCGAAGTCACGTGAGAGATCGCTCATGCGGCGCGGCCGAGCGTGCGCATGAGACGACTCTCATCGCAGTCGGCGTCAGGCCTGGGCGGGCGTCGGCCGAGGCTGCCAGGATCGGCGGGTGCTCCCTCCCCTTCTGCGCTCACTGGTCACCGCCGCAACGGTGACGGCTCTCGTCGGCTGCGGCGGCCCCGCTCCCAGCGCACCGCCGACCGCGTCCGTCACCCGGCCGGCCGCCACACCGCAGGTCATGACACCCCCGGCCGCCGTGCCTGAGGTCACCACCCCGCTGGTCAGGACGGTGCCGATCGACCTCAGCGCGCTGGAGGACCGGTTCGACGCGCGACTGGGTGTCGTCGCGATGGACACCGGCACCGGCCGGACGCTCGGCTGGCGGCCCGACGAGCGCTTCGCCTTCGCGTCCACGATCAAGGCACCGCTGGCGGCAGCGGTGCTGTACCGCACGAGCGACGCCGAACTCGAGGAGGTCGTCCGCTACACGGCCGCTGACCTCGAGGACTTCTCGCCGGTCACGAAGCAGCACGTCGACGACGGCCTGACCCTGCGCGAGCTCGCCGACGCCGCGGTCCGCATGAGCGACAACACCGCTGCGAACCTGCTGTTCGCCGAGATCGGCGGCCCTGCGGGGCTGGCGGCGGCCCTCACGGGGTTCGGCGACGACGTCACCCGCGTCGACCGGGTCGAGCCCGAGCTCAACAGCGCTGTCCCCGGCGATCCCCGGGACACCAGCACGCCCGCCGCGATGGCGGCAACCCTGCGCGCCCTCGCCGTGGACGACGCCCTTCAACCCGGTGACCGCGCCCAGCTCGTCGACTGGCTCCGGGGCAACACCACCGGCGACGACGCCATCCGCGCGGGCGTTCCCGAGGGCTGGGTCGTCGGCGACAAGACCGGCACCGCGAGCTTCGGCACCCGGAACGACATCGCGGTCCTGTGGCCCCCCGACGACGCCCCTGCGGTGGTCCTCGCCGTGCTGTCGAGCCGAGACACCCCGGGCGCCGAGACCGATGACGCCCTGCTCGCCGAGGCGGCCCGCCAGACGGTCGCTGCCCTGACTTAGCCCATCAGCGGTATCGGCCCGGTCCCCAACACCTGCGCCACGACCTCCAGGTCCGCTCCCTCGTGGATGGTCCCGTTCTCCAGGGCCCGAGCCAGAACCCGCTCGAACAACCCGCGGTACGGCGCCACCAGCGGGTGGCGCCCTCTCCGGGTGGACCCGGGCGCGCGAGCACTCTGAGCCGATGAGCGCAGGTCAGGAGCGATGAGAAGGGGTGGTCAGGGGCGGGATCGAACCGCCGACCCCACGCTTTTCAGAGGCGCAGAGACCTGTTCGCTGCCGACCTCTGCCGTCCATACCTGCAGTTCAGGGGCCATAACAGGGTCCGTGGCGGTTCGCCCGGATGTGCAGAAGTTCGCGCAGTTGGCTGCCAACTTGGCTGCCAGCTGAGGCCCGTCCGGCGCTGCCCCCGTGGCTTTCACGCGCGGTGTAGCTCCTCGCGTGCGACGCGACGAGCGATGCTTTCCACGTCGGCCGTGGTGAGCTGCTCACGGGGCTCCTGGACTGCCTGTCGCAACAGCCGGCGAACCAGCGCCGAGGTCGGAAGCTGCGCCTCGGCGGCCTGACGGCGCAGCTGCGCGTCGAGCTCACGGTCGATGCGCAGGTGCAGGGGCACGTCGAGCGCTGCCGCTTTCTCCATGATCTCGGACTGAGCGGCCTCGGCCTCTTCCTGCGCAACCTCGGCGCGGATCGCGTGGTGTCGGGCCCGTCGCGCTTCTCGGACGCCGTCGGTGGTCTCAGTCATCACGGGACTCCTTGCTGTCGAGGTAGTGACGCAGATCGGCACCGCGCGCTATCCAGGCCGTGACGCCGGACCCGTCGTGCGGGTCGATGATCACCGTGAGTACGGCGCCTGCGCTCGGTGAATGTCCGATCAGCCGCGTGTACCCGGCGCGGCTCTTCGGATCAGGCTGGCCGACGAGGCTGTCCGGGTCCGCCGCCGCTTCCAGCGTCCAAGCCGGCTCCAAATCGACCGCGTCGGGATAGCGGGCCGACCGAGTCCGGATGTGCTCGGCGTCCTCGCTGTCCCACCAGAGGCTGTCGGCCAAGAGGTTACTGTAGCGCGTTGTGGCACGTCCGTCTGTAGGTGGTCCCTTTCAGGGCCGAAGCTCGCGCTTCTCGCCGCCCTTTCGGCGCGCATGTCCGGGTACCAGCAAGTTGGCTGCCATCGGCATCCGCCCCAGGGATCCGCCACTGAACGGGGGCGGGCTGCGCCAGTTTGGAAGTCCGCTGGAGGGGGTTCGAGGCCGTCCGGGAAAGTCTGTTTCCGCAGGTCAGCGCCATGATCGTTTCGGAGGCCGTCTGTCCGGATCCGTGTTTGTACCCTCCGATCGGGCACGTAGCGGGCACGACACCGGCTCGGACTCGGTAGTCAGAGAGGTCAACGTCCTCGTCAGGCACATCTACAAGGTCCGCCGAACCGGCCTTGCCGGCCGCAGCACGTCCGTCGCGTCCCATGGCTGGCCCGTCATGGGAGGGTTCCGCAAAGTTTGGGACTCGGCGCTTGCGCCAGGTCCAACCCGGCCCCTCGAAGCGCTCCGGGTGAGACGGAAGCCGTCGGCGCGCACAGCCGCTGGCCGCGGGTTGGTGCACCGGTCGGCGACCTCGCCTGACGTCATCCTCGACCCGCAGCCAGGCGGTCGAAACCATTCGCGCCGGGCCCGGGATGGTTGTTGCCCTGATCGTCAGGCGAGACCGGGCTTGACCGGGGGAGCAGATCCCCGACAATGTAACCGTGGTTACAACTAGTGCCCGCCTGTCGTGGGTGACGCTGATCTATCGGGTCCCGCGGGAGCCGTCCTCGCCCAGGATCGCGATCTGGCGGAGACTGCGTGCGCTCGGGGTGGCGCAGCTCGCGGATGGTGTGGTCGCGCTGCCGGAGGATGCGCGGACCCGTGAGCACCTGGATTGGGTGGCCGAACAGGTTGTTGAGTCGGGCGGCACGGCGCTGGTGCTGCGGGCCCAGGCGTTGTCCCGCAAGGACGAGCGCTCTATTGCCCAGACGATGGCCGACGCCCGCGCTCAGGAGTACCGCGACCTGGCCACGCGTGCCGCCCTGGCGGTCGAGTCTTCCGCGGAGCATGGGAGGACTCTGAAGCGGTTGCGCCTCGACCTGCGGGCCATCCAGCGACGCGACTTCTTCCCGCCCCCCGAGCGCGATGAAGCCGCTGCCGCCATCGACCAGTTCGCTTCATCTCGATCCCGGGCTGTCGCGGAGCCGCGCCAGTGAAGTGGGTTACGCGGGCCGGGATCCACATCGACCGGGCATCCTCGGCCTGGCTCATCAAGCGCTTCATCGACCCCGAGGCGACGTTCAGCTACGTCACCGACATCGACGACGTCCCGGCCGACTCGACGCCGTTCGACATGCGCGGTGTGCTCTACGGCCACCACGGCGCGGACTGCACCTTCGAGACCCTGTTGCGCCGCCACGACCTCATGGATCCCGTCCTGTGGCGCATCGCGGCGATCGTGCACGAAGCCGACCTCGAGGACGACGCTTACGACGCCCCCGAAGCGCCCGGCCTGGATGCCGTGCTGCGCGGACTGTCGATGACCCAGGACGACGACAGCGTTCTGGCCATCTCGTCCCCGATCTTCGACGGCCTCTACGACTACTACCGCCGCAGCCTGCTACTCGGAAAGGACGCACCCGCGTGAGCCACCGCGACGATGAGGCGACTGCTCCCGACGTGGCCGGTGACGCGCCGAGCGAACAGCCCGCGAATGCTGATCTGATCCCGCTGCGCGAGGCCACGAGAGCATGGTTCGCGATCTCGTTGCAGACCTTCGGCGGACCCGCCGGTCAGATCGCCGTCATGCAGCGCACCCTCGTCGAGGAGAAACGCTGGATCGGCCAGCAGCGGTTTCTGTTCGCGCTGTCCTACTGCACCCTGCTTCCCGGCCCCGAAGCCCAACAGCTCGCGGTCTACGTCGGTTGGCTCCTCAACGGCATCAAGGGCGCGCTCATCGCCGGGTCGCTGTTCGTGCTCCCCGGAGTCGTCGCCCTGCTGGCGCTGTCTGCGATCTACGTCGGCTACGGCGACAGCAGCCTCATCGAGGCGATCTTCGTGGGACTGGGCCCGGCTGTCATCGCCATCGTCATCCAGGCCGTCACCCGGGTCGGCCGGAAGGGATTGACCCATCCAAGCTTGGTCGGCGTCGCTGTCGCCTCGTTCGTGGCCCTGACGCTGTTCGGGGTCCCGTTCCCTGTTGTCGTGCTCACCGCCGGTGTCGTTGGGTGGCTGCTCGGACGCCGGATCCCGAACCTGAGCGTGGCCAAGAAGGCGTCGGCCGATGACGGGCCGGCACCTCTGATAGCCGACGACGCTCTGCACACCGAACGCCCCTCCGGGCGCCGCGCGGTCAAGATCCTGCTCATCGGCCTGGTCCTGTGGTCGGCGCCCATCGTTGCCGTGGCGATCGTGTTCGGACGTCGCAGCGTCTTCGTCGACCAGGGCCTGTTCTTCTCCGGCGCCGCCGTGGTCACCTTCGGAGGCGCGTACGCCGTGCTCGCCTACGTCGCGCAACAGGCCGTCAGCGTCTACGGCTGGCTCGCACCCGGAGAGATGGTCCGAGGTCTCGCGCTCGCCTCCGCGATCGAGTCCTGCAAGCTCTCGGCGAGAGCGATGAAGTGCAGTTCGTCTCGGCCGATCAGTTCAGGGTCGGCCTTGCCGGTGAGGCGGTCGGGAAGGTTGAACGCGCTGGCGGTCAGGCGGTCCACGGCATCAACTCCGATCTGAGGCCGCGAACCATAGAACCAAAAATCGGCCCTCACGAAGGCCGCGGGACTCTGTCACACTGGAGCAGAGGGGGTTCACCAGCCACTGCAACCTCCACCTAGCCGAGCAGCTCGCCGAGGACCCCTCGGGCCCTCCTCGACGAGCGAGGCTCACGAGCGGGCCACGGGGCTCAGCCACGCGCGGGGAGACGTGCCTGACCTCCTGGACCGGCGGCCGCCTGGTCATGCTCGGGCGCGCCCTCGGCTTTCGTCTGCACAGCTCGAAAGTAGCCTCGTACGCCTGCGAGGGTCTGACACAGTGCCGCCTCACGACCCAGCCCTGAGGCGAACGTCGCCAGCAACTCCGGCCCTGGGATCTTGCGGGCCGCATCGGACATGGTCCGGAAGCGGTCGAAGAGGGCTGGCGGCAAAGCGTGCCGCTGAACGATCCCTCAACGGGACACGATGTGCACGGCTACGGATGTTCCGCCGAGCGCTTCACCCTCCGCGGCTAGAAGCGGGCGTCGATGGGGCGGCGGGGCCTAGGCGCGGGTCGTCCGTCCGGTTTCGGGCCAGCAGGGCGCGGGCCGGGCATGCCTCCTTTCCGTAGCGATCCACTTGCTTCGACTGCGCTCCGGGACTCAGCGGAGCACTACCTGCCCGGCTGGCGACTTCGGCGGCAGTTTCCTGCGTGAGACGCAGCTGCAGTTCTGGCGGTTGGCGCGTGTTCAGGGCCGCGACAGCGCCTCGTTCGCGGAACTTCAGCGGCTAGGCGGTCTGGCAGCCACGGTCGTAGCGGCCTTGACGTGGTCGATGATTCGACAGGTGGCGCCGTCGACCTCTGGGATGGCATCGGCCGCCTCGTGCAGCTCGCGTAGCTCGCTGCGCAGGGTGCGGAGCTCGGCGATGCGCTTGTCGATGCTTCGCAACTGGTGTCTGAGCACGTCGCGGACGTAGCCGCACGGCGGTTCGCCGCACTCACGGAGCCGGAGGATCTCGGCGACTTCGTCGAGCGAGAGCCCCAGGCGCTGGGCAGTTTTGATGAAGGTGAGCCGGACGGCGTCGGTGTCGGTGTACTCGCGGTAACCGCCCGAGGTGCGTGGCGCGCGCGGGATCAGTCCGATCTGCTCGTAGTACCGGACCGTTTTCGGGTTGACCCCCACCCTGTCGGCCAGTTCGCCGATGCGCATCTCGCTTCTCCTCGCTCGCAGCAACGACTCGTCACCGTACCTGCCGTAGGTCGGCTTGACCTTCCAGCAGGTGGAATCTCTAGTGTCGTGGCGAGCCGGGACGACTACGCGAAGGAGCAACCGATGGCGCAGCACACGTTTGCCGTCCAGGAGATCCACTGCCAGGCGTGCGAGAACACGATCCGTAAGTCCCTGTCGCGCATGGACGGGATCAGAACGGTGGAGCCCAACTCGTCGACGAACCAGGTCGCCGTCGTCTACGACGAAACCGCCACCGACGAGCAGTCGATCGCCGAGCGGCTCGCCGCCGCCGGCTACCCGGTCACGTCCTAGCGCCCGTCCCCTGCAACGACTCCCAGCCCCGAGAGGCAGGTTTGGCCATGAGTACCCCGACACAGACCACCGACGAGGACACGCTGTGGGCTGAGGAGCCCAGCCACCTCGCCGGGCACGCCCGCATCCGCGCGCGCATCGCCGGGCTGCACTGCTCGCTGTGCACCGGCACGATCGAGAAGGCCCTCGGCCGCCAGCCCGGCGTCAAGCAGGTCGCGGTCAGCCTGACGCACGAGCAGGCACTGATCGACTACGACCCGAACGTCATCGCGCCGGAGCAGATCCTGGGCACACTGCGCGACATCGGCTACGACCTGTACGACCCCCGCAAGCTCCGGCCGTTCGAGGAGGAAGAGGCCGAGCTCGTCCGGGAGGGCAAGCGGCTGCTCGCCGCGATCGGCGCCAGCCTGACCGCGATCGCCCTGATCCTGGAGATCTCCGGCGTGTGGTCGGTGCTGGTGCCGGCGTCGGTCGTCGGGCTCATGGTGCCGCTGTCCTACGCGCTGCTGCGCCCGGCCGGGCAGGGTCGGGCCGCGCTCGGCGCAGTAGGACTGGTCACGCCCGCCGTCATCGCCTACCTCGCCCGTGAGCTCGGGCTGCTCGGCGAGACCGCCACCGCGCTGCTCGTCGGCGCCCTGGCGCTTGCCGTGGTCTTCGGCGTCGCGCCGCACATTCTGCGGATGGCCTACCAGGCCGCCCGCCGGCGCATCCTCAATCAGCACGTGCTGCTCGAAGTCGGCGCGTTCGCCGGCATCGCCGGCGGCCTGGCGGGCCTGACCGGCGTATTCGAGGACTACCCGACCGCGCCGTTCTTCGCCGTCACCGTGCTGGTCGCGAACTACCACATCTTCTCCGAGTGGCTGTCACTGCTGGTCAAGACCCGCTCCAGCCAGGCGGTGCGCAAGCTGCTTGACCTGCAGCCCGACACCGCCCGCGTCGTGCGGGACGGCCGTGAGGTCGAGCAGCCCGTCGCGCAGGTCGAGGTCGGGGATCTGGTCCGCGTGCGGCCGGGCGAGCGCGTCCCCGTCGACGGCGAGGTCGTCGACGGGTACTCCACCCTGGACCTGGCCCTGGTGACCGGCGAGCCGGTACCCGTCGAGCGCAGCGCCGGCAGCGAGGTCATCGGCGGCGCGATCAACGGCTCGGGGACGCTGCTGGTCCGCGCGACCCGCGTGGGGACAGACAGTTTCCTGGCGCAGGTCGTCCGGCATGTCGAGGACGCCCGGGCGCTCAAGCCGGGGATCTTGCACCTGGTCGACCGCGTGCTGCGCGTCTACACCCCGACCGTGCTCGTTGTCGCCGCGGTCGCGCTGACGGCCTGGCTGCTCGGGTCCTGGCTCATCGACGGCGAGCCCGACGTCCGCCGGGCGGTGTTCGCCGGTCTCGGGGTGCTGGTCATGGGCTACCCGTGCGCGGTCGGCATCGCCGCGCCCCTGGCGATCGTCCGCGCAGCGGGCGAGGCTGCCGATCTGGGCATCATCATGCGGACCGGAGAGGCGTTCCAGACCTTCGGCAGCGTCCGCACCATGCTGCTGGACAAGACCGGCACCCTCACCGAGGGCCGACCCGCCGTACGCGAGATCGACTCATTGATCGACGAGGACGAGCTGCTCGCGCTCGCCGGCGCGGCCGAGTCTTCCTCCGAGCACCCGCTCGCCCGAGCGATCGTCGCCGCCGCGGCCGACCGCGGCGTGGACCTTCCCGCCGCCTCAGAGTTCCAGTCCGTCACCGGACTCGGTGTGCGGGCCCACGTCCTGGGTCGTCAGGTCCTCGTCGGCCGCCCGGCGTTTCTGACCGAGCAGGGCATCGATGTGCTGCGGATCGCGCCCCGCGTCGACCGGCTGGAGGCGACCGGACGGACCGTCGTCGTCGTCGCCGCCGACGGCAAACCGCTGGGCCTGATCGCGCTGGGCGATGCGCTGCGCTCCGACGCGGCGGACGCGATCGTGCAGATGAAGCAGGCCGGCGTCGTCCCGGTACTGGTGACGGGCGACAACGATCGCGCTGCCCGGCACGTCGCCGCGCAGCTCGGGATCGAGGACGTGCGCGCGGGGGTGCGTCCCGAGGGCAAGGCCGAGATCGTGCGGGAGTTCCAGCGCGGCGGCCTGCGGGTCGGTTTCGTCGGCGACGGCATCAACGACGCGCCCGCGCTTATGCAGGCCGATGTCGGCATCGCGATGGGTGGCGGCACCGACATCGCGGTCGAGTCCGCAGACGTCATCGTGGTGCGCGACGAGCTGGGCGCCGTGCTCACCGCCCAACAGCTCAGCCGATCGAGCTACCGACGGACGCGGCAGAACGTCGCGCTGGCGTTCCTGTTCAACGGTGTCGGTATCCCGCTCGCGACGACCGGGCTGGTGTACCCGGTGTGGGCGATGGCCGCGATGGCGGCGTCAGTCACCATGATCTTCCTCAACAGCATCGGACGTCGGCCGTCCCTGCTGTTCGACGCGATCAGCAGCGTCGGCCAGCAGCCGGCCCAGGAGCCGGACGCGGCCGCCGTCCCAGCCGCCCGACGCTGACGGTGCGCAGGGGAGCCGGCGAGATGCTGCACGCCCGCTGGATAAACGTCTTCGCCCTGCACATCACCGTCCACAGCATCTCCGCCCCTGTGCTCACCGCCCTGGTCCTGTTCCTGCTCGCGACCGCCAGCTACGGGCTCGCGATGAGTCGACGACGCCGGGCGGCGGCCGGGGACTGATCACCGCCGCGGCGATCTTGGCCGTCGCGGTCACGTTCGCCGCGCCGCTGCCGAGCAGCATCGCGGACCTCCGGAACGACCCGAGACTTGCCCTGCACCGCGGCGGCCAGCACGACACCAGCGAGGAGCTATCCCTGCCATGAGCGACTTCCCGATTCTCGACCCGCAGCAGGTCGCGGCCGCCACCGCACAGCCCGGCCTGGTGCTGCTGGACTTCTGGCAAGCCACCTGCGCACCCTGCCGCGCCCTCGAACCCCGACTCGCCGAACTCGCCCACCAGCACCCCGGCACGTTCGACGGCTACCGCATCGACGTCGACGCCGACCCCCGGACTGTCGACGCCTTCGACGTCATGAGCATCCCCACCGTTGTGCTGCTGCGCGACGGACACGAGGTGGCCCGGCTCGACGGCTTGATCCGACCGGAAGACCTGCACGCGATGATCGCCGACGCGACGAGCCCCGGCGACGCGGACGCCGGCTGAGATGGTCCTGATCAGGACGGCTCGCCGGGCACGGTGACGTCGTTCAGCACCTCCGACACGATCGCGAGGCAGTCGAGCGGACGCCTGAGCGGCAGGTGATGACCGGCCACCGGCCACAGGTCGACCGTCACCCAGGGACACCGGCCAGAGATCTCGTGCAGCAGCGCGGCGTCGACTACGGCATCGTCGAGGGCGGCGACCAAGCGCACCGGCACCTGCAACTGCGACAGCCACGGCAGTGCCGGCGCGTCGAGGATCAGGCGCCGCACCGAGCGGGAGTAGGAGTCCCAGGAGTAGCGCACCCCGTCCTGCGCGATCGGCCCCGGCAGATCCAGCCGCAGCAGCCGCGCGAGCGCTCCGGCCAGCCCAGGCGAGCGGCGGCACACGACGCTGTACACCGCCTTGGCCACCGGCGTATCCATCGCGAACAGCCGGGCGCCGAGCCCGAGCGCAATCAGATGGCTCCGGGCACTGCCCGGGTCACGGTAGATCGGAGGACCGAAACCGACCACCGCACGGACCCGGCCGGGATCGCGGGTCGCCAGGCGCAACGCCACAATGCATCCCAGCGAGTGCCCGACCAGCACGACCGGCTCGGCGATGCCGAGCTCGTCGAGGCAGCTGAGCAAGGCGTCAGCATGCCGCTCGGCGTCGTACGAGACATCGGGACGAGGCGACGAGCCGAAGCCGAGCAGGTCCGGCACGACGACGCGATGCCCGGACGCAAGCCCGTCGAACACCGCTCCCCAGTAGCGGCCCGAGCCCGCCTGGCCGTGCAGAAACACGACGGGAACACCCGCAGCACCGAACACGCGTACCGCCAGAGTCCCGTCGTGCCGAGCGCCGCGGCCCGGGCGCCAGCACAGCTCACGGCGGGCACGCAGCGCGACGGCGAGAGGCACCATCGACACCACGCCCGCGGCTGCACCGACCACGGTCGCCGCTCGCATGCGCCTACCGCGTGACAACGTGTCCTCCAGACCAGCAACGATGCGCTCGCGACAGGACCCGAACCCGCTCACCTCGCAGGCTGTCGTGCTGCCGGTATGGGCTCAAGCCGTTGACGGGCGCTTGCGCACCTGCTGCACGACCAGATCGCGCATCGTGGCGACCATGCCGAGCCACTTGCCTCGCATCGAGTTCGCGAACACCGCGGTCACGCTGATGAACATCACGACCATCGCCCAGATCGGGTCGATCAGGCCGGTCGCGGCCACCGGCACGCCGATGCCGTTGAACAGGAACGCCAGAATCACGTTGAACTTGGTCCGGCGGTAGCTGCGCCGCCCGATCTCGCGGGCGGCGAGCACCGCATCGAGCCGGTTGCCGACGATGACGACGTCGGCGGACTCGATCGCGATGTCGGTGCCGCCGCCCATCGCGATCCCGACATCGGCCTGCGCCAGCGCCGGCGCGTCGTTCACGCCATCACCGACCATCGCCACGCGACCCTCCCGCTGCAGCTCACGCACGATCTCCGCCTTGTCCTGCGGCAGCACCTCCGCGCGGACCATGTCAATCCCCAGCTCGCCGGCGACCCGCTGCGCGGCGCGGCGGTTGTCACCCGTGACCATCACCGGAGTCAGGCCCTGGCGCCGCATCGCATCCAGCGCGTCCCGGGCGCCCGGCCGGATCTCGTCGCCCAACGCCAGCAGACCCTGCAGCTCGCCGTCGCGGCTGACGGCCACCACCGTGCGGCCCAACTCCTCGAGCTCGTCCGCGCGCGCGGCGAGCCGACCCAACCCCCCGGTCCGCTCGGCAACGAACGACGGACGGCCGACCAGGACGTCGGCGCCGTCGACCGTCGCGTGCACACCGCTGCCGCTGATGGCCTCGAAGTCCTCCGCAGCGGCGAAGGTGAGCTGCCGCTCACGCGCCGCGGCCACGACCGCTGCGCCGAGCGGGTGCTCCGAGGACGCCTCGGCCGCTGCCGCCAACGCCAACAGCGCGTCGGGATCCGCGATGGACTGAATCTCCCGAACCGTGAACAAGCCCTCGGTCAGGGTCCCGGTCTTGTCGAAGACGATCCGGCGTGCTTCGCCGAAAGTCTGGAAAGCGTCGCCAGTGCGCAGGACAATGCCCTGCTCGGCGGCGTCGCCGGCGCCGCGCACCAGCGCGAGCGGCGCGGCCATCCCGACCGCGCACGGGTAGGCCATGATCAGCACCCCGAGGGTGGCGATCAGGGCCCTGTTCACGTCCGGCCCGTCGCCCTGCACGGCCGGCACGGCCGCCCAGAACAGTCCGGCGAGCACCGCGAGCGCGAGCACGGCCGGGATGTACACCTTGAGCACCCGCCCGACGAGGTCCACGACGCCAGGCTTGAGCGCCCGCGCGTCCTGGATGTTGCGGACAATCTGCTGCAGGAAGGTGTCCTCCCCGACTCGCGCGACCTCGACGAGAAGCGTCCCGGAGCCGTTGATCGCCCCGCCGATCACCTCATCGCCGACGCCCTTGCTCACCGGCATCGACTCGCCGGTGACCAGCGCCTCGTCCACAGCTGACTGCCCGCCAGTGACGCGGCCGTCGATCGGCACCCGCTCGCCGGGCCTGACCCGCACGACGTCGCCGACGCTCAGAGCCTTGACCGGCACGTCGCCTTCCAACCCGTCGCGCACCAGCCGGGCGGTGTCGGGCTGCAGCTGCAGCACCCTTTTGGCCGACTGCGAACTCTGCGTCCGCACCAGCAGCGCGAGCCACATCGAGAAGACGTGGTAGGTCACCACGAGCACCGTGGCGGCGAAGAACCCGCCGGTCGGGAAGTCCTTGAACCCGAACAGCAGACCGATCAGCCCGCCGGCCAGGCCGCCGAACGCCGATGCCCGCACGACCGGGCGGTTCTGAAGGAGCCCGCGGAGCCGGGTCTGCACCGTCGTCCGGTACAGCTCGGGGGACACCACCAGCGATGTCGCAGCCAGGCCGGCGAGCACCCCGTTGATCCAGATACTGGGCTGCGTGAGGAGTTGGAACAGCATCAGCGGGGCGGCCACCAGGCTGAGCGCGATGAGGGCAAGCAGCCGCCGGCCTTCTTCGAAGAGCCTGGCGTCGTCCTCGTCCGGCCGCTGGCCGCCCCGGGTCGCCGCGTCGCCGACGTCGAAGCCGATGGCAATCATGGCTTCCTGCAGCTGGTCCTCGCTGACGCGCGTCGGGTCGTAGTCGATGACCACCTCTCCCTCAGGCAGTTTGACCCGCGCGGTGTCGACGCCAGGCTGCGCGTCCAGTGCCGGCTCGACGATCCCGGCGCACAGCGCGCAGTGCATGCCGCCGACCTTTACTGTCACTCGGGCGCGAGCGGCTGTCGTCGCACCGGCGGACGTTGCGGTCATGCTCGCCTCGCTGTCCGTGATTGGCCGTGCACGATCTGCGCACCGACCCGGTCAGGATCCACCTTCCAGCCGCGGGAAGGTCAAGCCGCTGACGCGTGCCGCTCCCGTCCCGGGTAACGCACGTTGAACTCCACATGCGACCGGCGGCGTGGGCGATCCTGGCTCAGCGGCGATGACCGCTTCATGGGCCTGGCCCATCCGTCGGTCAAGGCGATGCGCCTGGCCAGCCCCGCGGTGTCCAAAGCCCCTGCGATCGACCCAAGCCGACGCTCGCGATGCTCCACGCCCACGCCCAGCTCAGCGTCGCGAAGCAGGCTCTCGTCGTGCACGACCAGCCGTACGCTAGGCACGGCGGCGGCGCCGCGATGGCTCGCCCGGTCAACCCCCTCGGCGTTAACGACACCCTCGCCGTCGCCGACCAGATCCCCAGCCTCGCCGGCAAGCCCGTCCGCATCATGTGGGGGGTCGCCGACCACTTCCAGAAGGCCGAGTACGGCGAGCGGTTCGCCCGCGACCTAGGGGTCACGATGCGCCGCATCGACGGAGGCAAGCCCTTCACGCCCGAAGATCACCCCAACGTCATCGTCGACGAGATCCGCAGCCTCGCCGCCGAGCTTGACAACCCCACGCCTTGACCTTCCACCGGCTGGAAGGCATTGAGTCACAGCGACGAGACGCCCGCACGACCGTGTGCGTGTCAAGTGCCGGGTTTGATGGACACCATCAAGCCACGGAGGACGAAGCATGGCGGCACCACGGAAGTACCCGGACGAGCTGCGGGAGCGGGCCATCCGCATGACGGTCGACGCGCGGAGGGACCCTGCGTCGCGGCCGTCGGCGTGCAAGCGGATCGGCGAGCAGCTCGGGATCAACCCCGAGACGCTGCGCGGTTGGGTCACCCAAGCAGAGGTTGATCAGGGCCAGCGGCCGGGCGTGACCACCTCCGATGCAGCCAAGATCGACGAGCTTGAGCGGGAGAACCGTGAGCTGCGCCGCGCCAACTCGATCTTGAAGTCGGCGTCGGCTTTCTTCGCGGCGGAGCTCGACCGCCCGTCCCGCTGATCGTCGACTACATCGACCAGCACAAGCACGAGTTCGGGGTCGAGCCGATCTGCCAGGTGCTCACCAGCGCCGAGGTGAAGATCGCCCCGAGCACCTACTACGCCGCGAAGAAGCGACCGCGGTCGGCGCGCTCTGTTCGTGACGAGCAGCTCAAGGTGGAGATCACCCGGGTCCACCAGGACAACTACGGCGTCTACGAAATCCGCAAAGTCCATGCCCAGCTCGGCCGGGAGGGCGTCACCGGCTGCAGCGGCCGGCCGGTTGCCCGCTGCACGACGCAGCGGCTGATGAAAGAGCTCGGTCTGCGGGGGATCTCACGCGCCAAAGGCCCACGCACGACCGTGCCGGGTAGCGGCCCCGACAGCCGGCCGGACCTGGTCGAGCGGGCGTTCACCGCGCCAGCCCAGGACCGGCTGTGGGTCGCCGACATCACCTACTGCCGCACCTTCGCCGGCTGGGTCTACGCCTCGTTCGTGCTCGACGTCTTCGGTCGCCGCATCGTGGGCTGGCAGCTGTCGACCTCGCTGCGCACCGACCTTGCCCTGGACGCGCTGAACATGGGCCTGTGGACACGACAGCGCGCCGGCCACGACATCAGCGCGCTGGTGCACCACTCCGACCGCGGCGTGCAGTACCTCGCCGTCCGCTACAGCGAGCGTCTGGCCGAGGCAGGCGCCGTCGCCTCGGTCGGCTCGCGCGGAGACTCCTATGACAACGCCATGGCCGAGGCGTTCAACAGTGTGTTCAAGGCCGAGCTCGTTCGTCACCGCGGACCTTGGAAGAGCATCGACGACCTCGAGATCGCGGTCGCCGAGTACATCGACTGGTACAACTTCCGCCGCCTGCACGGCGAGATCGGGCTCGTCCCGCCCGCCGAGTACGAGGCCACCCACCAGCCCACCACCCTGCCCGAGCAACCCGCTCAGCGGGAGTTCCATGCCTCCATCAAACCCGGCACTTGACAGACGGCGTCGATCGAGAACTGCCGCCACCCGTTGCCTTGGCGGGCCGACGCGATGAGTCCGATCGATTCGTAGTAGCGCACCGACCGCACGCTCACTCCGGCGGCGCGGGAGACCTCCCCGATCCTCATCTCTGCTCCTGCCTTGAAACTGCCATCGGTGTCACGTCCTACGGTCCGGTCATGCCAACAGCACACAACGTCCATCAACTCCGTGTCGTCGTCGTCGCGGACGACTACGACGCCGCAGTGACCTTCTACCGTGACCGGCTCGGCATGTCCGAGGTCGCCGCCTACGCCGAGGGCGGTGATGACCGGGTTGTCATCCTCGACGCCGGGCGAGCAACCCTGGAGATCGCGAGCACCACGCACGCGAGAACCATCGACGCCGCCGAGGCCGACGGGCTCGAGAGCCCCAGGGTGCGGCTCGCCTTCGAGGTCGAGGACACCAGCGCCCTCACTGACCGGCTCGTCCAGGATGGCGGCGCGGAGCTGCTCGCGGCTCCCGTACTGACGCCGTGGCGGTCCGTGAACTCACGCCGCCCCCGCGGACCAGGTGATCACGTTGTTCCAGGAGACCGAGGGCCTGGCGGAGCGGATGCAACGCGAAGGCTTCGCGCGCGACACCGGCAGGTAAGAAGCGACAGCGCTCAGCCCGCTCGCCTGTCGGCGGGCCGCGCTGTGGGGGCCGCATCCGACCGGGGACGCGACGCCTCCGCGGCCGCGGCGGCCAGGACCAGCGGGTCGACGGCCGGCCTTCCCAGCAGCGCAGTCAGATCCGGACCACCGGCGGACAGCAAACCGTGTCGCACACTCGTGGCGATCGAGATCAGCATGGGCGGTTGGAACGGCAGCAGCCCCTCCGCGGCAAGCAGCTCGTCCCGGTACTGGGCCAGGCCGATCGTGCGGTGCCCGACCCCGAGACGCCTGGCCACGTCATCGGCGGTGATGGGGGCGCCCACGAGCTCGTAGGTCCTACCGCGGTGCCCGATGGGCGCGCCGGCCACGACCGCCGCTGCCTCGGCCAGGTCCTGACGGGCCACGGCTGACAGCGCACCGGTGCCGAACGCCGACTCCAGTCCGTCGGCCGTCCACGTCAACAGGGCGCCGAAGAGCTCCGCGTACAGGCCGTTGCGCAGGACGGTGAAGGCCACCCCGCTGCCCTCGAGCAGCCGTTCGGTCACCCGGTGCGCAAGGGCGAACCCGAGGTGGTCCCCCGCGGCGGTCACGCTGGTGTAGACGACGTGTCCGACGCCGTCGCGGACCGCAGCCTCGATAGCCGCGGCGTGACGGGCCACGACCCGGTCGTCCTCGGCGTAGCCGGCCGATACCAGGACGAGGACCGACACCCCACGCAGGTCGAGCCCGGCGGGTTCGTCAAGATCCAGGTGCCTCACGCCCGGGCCAGGGCGGCGGCTGCCACCCTCGGCCGGGACCCCTCGGGCGTGCAGGGCGGCCAGCGTCTGGGACGCCAGCTGACCGCTGGCTCCGGTCACTAGGATCATCTGTCTCCTTCGTGGTTCTCATCGGTAACTGTCCGTACCGATGGTCACGTCGGTCGTCCACCACCACAAGAAGGCACTTCCATGTCACCGACGCACACCGGTGTGACCACCTCCCCACCCGCAGGCGGAGGGTCGGCCGATCTGGCTCCGTGTGGGTTGGCGGAGCACCCTGACTGCGGTATCCGTGACGTCCTGGACCGCGTCGGGGACAAGTGGTCCGTGCTGGTCGTCGTGGAGCTGGCGAG
>JAABUN010004680.1_pt1 | contig 18148 bp, 13 predicted proteins | sample 5559311 | NCBI WGS metagenome assembly JAABUN01 (sample SAMN10711877, study PRJNA513370) | rock metagenome | isolation source: Antarctica rocks | place: Antarctica: Victoria Land, Siegfried Peak sud | reverse complement strand
ATACAAGTTGAAGTCCTGCCCTAAAACATTAGTAAAATCATTTATCAAATTCAAAAATTTAAGTTACTAGAATCTAATTCAATTAAGAATTCCTATGCAAATTAGAGCGGTTCAGCTTGTCCGAAGCAGTATTTCGTTGTGATAGAATTTGTAAAATAAGAGTTAATTTATATTAGGGAAACAATTTTAACAGATGATAAAAGCGATTTTGATGGACTTTAACGGAGTTATAATCGACGACGAGCCGCTACATATGCAGGCGTATCAAGAGATTTTAAAGGGCGAAGGCATCGATTTGACCGAAGAAGATTATTACGCTTCGCTCGGAATGGACGACAGAGCGTTTGTCGAAGCCGCGCACCGGCGCGCCGGGCGCGAGATTTCCGAAGTCAACAGCCAAAAAATTATCGAACTTGAGGCGGAGAAGTGGCGCTCGCTGGTCGAGCGGGAAATTCCGCTGTTTGAAGGCGCGGAAAATTTCGTGCGGAAAATGGAAAAAGATTTCGCGCTCGGCATCGTCAGTATGGCGCGGCGCGAGCAAATCGAATTTGTTTTGGAGCGAGTTAATTTGAAAGATTGTTTTTCGATTATCGTCAGCAGCGAGGACGTTTCAAATCACAAGCCGAACCCGGAATGCTATCGCAAAGGTTTCGCGTTGCTCGACGCCGCCCGGACGAGGCGCGGACACAATCCGATTTCACAGGGCGAATGTCTCGTCGTCGAAGACGCGCCGCAGGGCATTATGGCGGGCAAAAGCGCGGGCTTAAAAACTCTGGGAATTACGAATACGGTTGACGCGAAAAGTCTGCGCGAAGCCGGCGCGGATGTTGTGAGCAAATCATTGAGCGATTGGATGCCCGATTCGATTCGACTCGTGTTTGTTTGAATGAAAAACTAAAAGTGAAAAGGTAAATAAATTGTTTTGACGCTTTTCGTTTTTAGTTTTTCACTTTTCATTGATTAAATATGTCCGAACATCTAATTGAACTCGAAGAAGCGCAAAATAACTTGCTCGACTGCGCGGCGTTTCTTGCCGAAAACATCAGAAGCCGCAACGGTTACGGCGAAGCGATGCGCGAAATCGTGCCGCGATATTTGCAGAAAAATGCAGTTGATTTGGCGGCACAGCTTGCGGACGCGGTTGAAGACCCGTTTGTCCGCGACCGGCTTTTGATTGAAACGGCGGCGAAATGCGCGGAAATCGGCGACGACGAATATGCGCTGCAGCTTGTCGAATCTATTGAGGAAGACGGCTTGCACGCGCAGGCGCGGCGGCGAATCGCATTGGAAAAATCCGAACGGAACGATTTCGCGCGGGCTTTCGAGATTGCCGCGACGCTCGACCATTCGGACGACGTGCTTGCCGCAATCGCCGCGCATCAAGCCGCGCAAAGCGGCGGCGACGCCGAAAATAATATGACGGCGGCTTTGCAAACCGTCGATAAAATCGATTTTGCGGACGCGAAAGTCGTCGCTTTGCAAAACGTCGCGCTCGTTTGTTTGAAAAGAGGCGACGCGGAAAAAGCCTGTGAGCTTCTTGAAAGGGCGGCGCAGGCGGCGGACGAAATCGAGTTTCCCGAAGAAAAAATTCGCGCCTTGAGCGAGACGGCGAATTATTTTATCGAAGCGGGCAGAGCCGATTTTGCCATCGAAACTTTCGACCGCGCCAAGACACTTGCCGAAACCATTGACCGGCGCGACAGTCGGCGCGACTTTTTTCTGGCTGAAATCGCCGCCGGATTTGCGCGCGCCGGAAGTCTGGAGCTTGCCGACCGCGCGCTCGACGCGGCGACCGACAAGACACAGATTTCTTCGGCACTGCTGCATTTCGCGCAAATTTTCTGGGAAAAAGGCGAGCGAAGCGAAGCGCTCGAAGCGGTCGAAGAAAGCTACCAGATTTTAAAATCGCAGCGCGACGGCGAGACGCGCGACAGCCGCGCCCGATTCGCGCTGCTCGCGGCAATCGCTGCACAATTTGCGCGTTTTGAAAAGGCGGAACGCGCCGTTGAAATCGCGCAGTCAATCCCGATAGAAACCGAGCAACCATCGGTGCTCGCGCAAATCGCGCAAATTTGCGCGGCACAGGAAAAAGACGATTTGGCGCGCCTCGCCGTCAACGCAATCAAAGACGAGGCGCAAAAAATGTCTGCTCTTATCGATGTGTCCGACCAGAAAAAGCGTGACGGAAAAACGGCGGAATCGCTTAAAATTTTGACCGAAGCGGCAAGTTTAGCCGAAACCGTGCCGCAGTTTTCGGTGCGCGCGCAGGTTTTCGGCGAACTGGCGCGACGTTTTTTTGAGGCGGACGCGGCGGACAAGGCACGCGATTTAGCTCTAGAAAGCTTGCGGACAATCGGCGAAATCCGCGACGAAACAACGCGCGCCGTCGCGCTTGCCCAATTGAGCGACGTTCACGAAGCAGCGAATTTTCAATTGTCGGACGCGGAGAAAGCGATTTTGCAAACGATGATTAGGCGGGCTGAACGCTGAATTTTAAAAAACGAACGCGGCAAAATTAAACAAAAAGCTTTTATCGCCGTGCCGATCGCATTCTTACAAAGCTATTATTAGTTAGCAATGTAACCGCCCATCCATCTATAAAGCCATTTTCCACCGATTTTATAATATTCATAATTCGCGCTCCATTTGCCGGGAAAAAATCCTCTGGCAAGATTGGTCGTCGAAAAAGTAACCATCACGTTGTAGCCTTTAAATTCGATTTTTTCAAATTCGCTGTAAGTCAACTCGCGTCCTTTATAGTTTTTTATATCGTCGTCGTTAAGCAGAATGAATTCGACACCGGAAAATTCGGGCAGCAAAGCGGCGTCGATATTTTTTTCCGACAATTTTATAATCAATTTTTCTTTTGCCGATTCGTTCGACAATTGTTTTTTGATTTGAAACCTTTGTTCGAGCAGAGATTTTATAATCGTTTTTTTATCTTCGTCGGATAACTTCAAATTTGCGCGGCGAACCGCTTCCTGCTTTAGCGCGTCGGTTTGAGCGAAGGTCGAAGAAGCGCAAATTGAAAATACGCTTGCGGCGAGCGCGAGTATAAAAATTTGTTTCATATATTTTTCTCCTTCGCGGTTTCTTTTAAAATTAAAATTTTTCGGCGGCAAAAGCAATAAAATCTACCAGACTTCGTTTGTAATCAAATCGGCAAACGAGTCGCGGCGTCTAATCAATTCGATTGTTTTGTCCGCACGAATGAGAACGATGGGCGGCAGAAATCTTGCGTTGTATTGAAACATCTGCGCGACGGAATACGCGCCGCAATTTAAGAGCGCCAAAAGTTCGCCGGGCGAGACGTTTTCGGGCAGAAGACGATAATCGGGCAGACGATTTTCGCCTTCGATGTCGAAATAAACGTCGCCGCCGTCGCACAACGGTCCGGCGACTTTGTAAGGCGTTTGGGAAACTTCGTCGGCGCGCGCCGCGGAAATTAAATGGTAATACCATTTGTAGGTTTCCATCGAGAGCAGAATGTTAAAACCGGCGTCGGTAAGCAGCCACTTTTCATTTTGGATTTTGGATTTTGGATTTTGGATTTCCGGTTGCGAGAGCGGTCTTTGTTTGAAGTTTCTGACCGTCGTCAGACAAACGCCCGCGTCCGCAATTACGCTGCGTCCGGGTTCGAGAAGAACGGTTAAATCCCTGCAAAGCGATTCGATATTCGTGTGTTTCGCAAGACGATAAAATTTTTCGATTATCGTTTCCAAAACAAGCGACGGTTCTAAATCGGCGGCAAAAAGTTCGCGCCGTTCGTCGCTTATCGAAAAAGCGTGCGAGTTGTCGCGCAGGTAATTGACCGGAAAACCGCCGCCAAGATTGACGTGCGCGAGTTTGACGCCGAAATTTTCAAACAGGGTTTTGACAATGGAAAAAACGCTTTCAATCGCCGCATCGAACGGCGCGACGTCGGGCGTTTGCGAGCCGAGATGAAGATGTATGCCGCATAAATTCAGAAAATCGCTTTTGCCGTATTTTCCGAAAGCCGCGAAAAGCTCGTCCGCCATCATTCCGAATTTCGACGTGCGAAGCGCCGTCTGCAAGCCGCTGTGCGTTTTCGTTTCGATTTCCGGCACGAGCCGCAAGGATACATTCGCTCGCTTTTTTAGATTTTTCGCCGTCGTTTCAATCAATTCGAGTTCATAAAGCGAATCGACTTGGATGGCGTAAATTCCGGCGTTTATTGCTTGTTCAAGTTCTTCGACGGTTTTGCTTGTGCCGTTAAAAATTATCTGTTCCGGCGTGAAGCCGATTTTCAAAGCCTTCCATAATTCGCCGCCCGAATTTACTTCCAAATCCGCGCCCGCTTCTCGGACGACACGCAAAATCGCCATCGTCGAATTTGCCTTTGCCGCGTAGCAGATTTTGAGCGCGCCTCTGACGTTTTTTCCGGCGAGTTGTAATCGTGCGACGTTGTGTTTTATACGCTTTTCGGAAAAAACAAAGAGCGGCGTGCCGAAACGTTCAGCTAATTCGGTTGCAGCAACGCCGTCGATTGAAAGCGAGCCATTTTCGATTTCCAAAAAGCCTTCGATTTCCCAGTTCATAAAACTTATTAAAACGCGAAAACTTGCGAAAAGGCAAAACCGGCGTGTTTTAAAATAAAAAAGTCGAAGCTGTATATTTATAAAAATTACAGCTTCGACTCTCTTACAGAGCGCGCTCTTCCACTAACGCGCTGCGCAAGATTATTGAATATAAGCAGAAGCGACGGGCGTATCGCCGCTTGTGCCGAAATAAATGTAACCGACTTGATTGTTTGTCGATTGCAGAATGTAAAAAATGCCGTCTCGCCAAACCGCAACATCTGTTTTGCCGTCGCCGTCATAATCAGCCGGAATGAGCGCGTCCGAGCTTAAACCAAAGTTCACATAGCGAACTTGATTGTTCGAGCTTTGCAAAATATACCAAACACCGTCGCGGAAAACGGCAACGTCGGTTTCCCCGTCGCCGTCATAATCGGCGGCAACCAAACGGTCGTTTGCCAGACCGAATTGAACGAATTGAATCGCGCCGTCCCTGCTGTTGCGAATATACCAAACGCTGTTTGACGGACGGAAGACGGCGGCGTCGAATTTTCCGTCGCCGTCGAAATCGCCGCGCGCCGGACGGTCGCCGGTTGTGCCGAACGGCAGATATGTCGTGCCGTTCGTCGGATTGTTCAGGCTGCCGCGATAGAAGAAATAACTTTGCCCGCCGTTTGCGCCGTCTCGATAAACTGATAAATCGGATTTGCCGTCGCCGTCCCAATCGCCGACGGTTAGTTTATCGCCCGTCAAACCGAAATCTTCTATGCGAACCGTGCCGCTCAAAGATTGATAAATATAAAACGTATTCTGCTGCGCGCTGCCGTTTTCCCGATAAACGGCAATGTCGGTTTTGCCGTCGCCATCGTAATCGGCGGGCGCGGGTTTATCGGTTGCGAGTCCAAACGGCACACCGTAAAATCCCTGCGTCGTGCCGCCTATATACCAAGTGCCGTTCGACGGGCGAAAGACGCTCGCGTCCGCTTTGCCATCGCCGTCAAAATCCGCGATACGGTTTTTCTGTAATACGAGCTGGCTCTTGCTCCATGACGGATGGTCTGCGCCGCCGCTCAAGTTCGTTATTCTGATTGGGTTTGAGCCGTCGGCGTTCGCTTCGTAAATTTGAATTGCCGTGTCGCCGCCGCGTTTGGTTGAAAAAGCTATTTTCGTTTTATCGGGCGACCACGTCGGCGAATATTCGGCGGACGAAGCGGTGTTCGTGATATTCGTTTGATTCGAGCCGTCGGCGTTCATCGTGAAAATATCAAAATCGCCGCTCGGATAAGAGAGGCGGCGGGAAAACGAAATCTTTGAAGAATCGGGCGACCACGCGGGCGTAAAATCGTCGACGCCGACGCCGGCATTGGTCAACTGCGTGCGATTTGAGCCGTCCGGGTTCATCGTGAAAAGTCCGCTGTAGCCGCTCGCGTTGATGCTTTCATAAACAATTTTCGCGCCGTCGGCGTTCATCGTAAAAATCTCGCGGTTGCCGCGGCTGAAATTCTGCTCGAAGACAATTTTCGCGCCGTCCGGCGACCACGACGGAACCGAATCGGTAACGGCGTTTGATGTTAATTGGACGACGTTCGAGCCGTCGGCGTTCATCGAGTAAATGTCTATGTTGTAAGAGCCGTTGACCGAATGCTCGCGGGTGAAAACGATTTTCGAGCCGTCTCTCGATAATTCCGGTTCAGTATCAAAAGTTGCGAAATCGGTCGGATTTTTCGAGAGCTGAGTGATATTAGAACCGTCCGCGTTCATAATAAAAAGCGCTTTGCCCGTGCCGACCGACGTTGTTATCTGGCTTGTAAAAACAATTTTGCCGTCGCCCGTTTGCGCGAAAATATTGCAGGTCAAGACAGCAAGCCCAACAAATAAAAATATAATAAACTTTATCGGTGTTGTTTGAGACTTTTTCGTATTCATAATTATTTCCCCCGTTTAGAAAAATATTGTCTTCAATCGGCTTGGGATTGAGCGTTGTTTGTTTCACAAAAATCGAAATTAAAGTTGGCGGCGAAAAACAAAGATATTTGTCCGCTGTAAATAAACGCAATATCGGCATACGAAACGGGTCAGAAAAATTAGAAATAAATTGCAAAAAAATAAAAGTCGGCTAGAATGAATTGGAAATTCCCCGAAAATGAACGACGACGCAAACATCACGCTTCTGCTGCAGGATTACGAAAAAGGTAATCGTGAAGCGCTCGACGCGGTTTTTCCGCTCGTTTATGAAGAACTGCGAAGACTTGCGGCAAATCGTCTGCGCGACGAGCGATGCGACCACACATTACAGCCGACGGCGCTCGTTCACGAAGCGTATTTGCGTCTGACCGAGCAGCATTCGACAAACTGGCGCAGCCGCGCGCATTTTTTCGGTCTGGCGGCGGAGATGATGCGGCGCATACTGGTCAACCACGCGCTCGGCAAAAATCGCGTCAAGCGTTTCGGCAATCAAACGCGCCTCGCGCTCGACGACGCCGTAAGTTTTGCGCAAAAGCAGGAAATCGACGTGGTTGCGCTCGACGAAGCGCTCGATAAATTAGCCGAATTTGACAAAGTGCAGGCGAAAATCATCGAGCTGAAATTTTTCGCCGGTTTGACGAACGAAGAAATCGCCGAAGTTTTAAGCGTTTCGGATTCGACCGTCAAACGCGAGTGGCGAATCGCCAAAGCGTGGCTTTATGAAAGGATGAAGGATAAAGGATGAAGGATAAAGTAAAAAACGTGGGAAATTGTTTTTACTTTATTTTTGACCTTCTAAATAATTATGAACCCTGAAAAGTGGAATAAAGTTAAGGAAATTTTCACGCTCGTTGCCGACTTGCCCGAAAGCGAGCGTGAAAAGGCGCTCGAACAGGCAAGTGGCGGCGACGGCGACGAAATCAGAAATGAGGTGAAAAAATTACTTGTTTCGGATGAAAAAGCACGAACGCTTTACGACGGTTTATCGATTATTTCAAAAGAGCGGGAATATGAAGCGCCGGACACGGACAAAATCGGCAATTATATTTTTTTGCGAAAAATCGGCGTGGGCGGAATGGGCGCGGTTTATCTGGCGCGGCGGGCGGATTTGCCGCAGCAGAAAGTCGCGCTGAAAATCATCCGGCACGGCGGCGGCGGCGATTCGGAAATCGTCCTGCGCCGCTTCAGGCGCGAGCAGGAAATTTTAAGCAAGCTCGAACATCCGAACATCGCGCGCCTGCTCGACATCGGCGTCGAACGAAGCGGAGATTTGCCGTTTCTCGTAATGGAATTTGTCGAAGGAACAGACTTAATCGATTACTGTCGCCTCAATAATTTGTCGATTGAAGAAAAGTTAAAACTTTTCCGCAAAGTCTGCGAAGCGGTTTCTTACGCGCACTCGCGGCTGGTCGTTCACCGCGATTTGAAGCCGTCAAACATTCTGGTCAACGAAGCGCGTGAACCGAAACTGCTCGATTTCGGCATCTCGAAAATGCTTTCCGAAACCGACGGCGCGCAGGAAAAGGGAACGATTACGGCTGTCGGAATTCTGACGCCGAATTACGCTTCGCCCGAACAATTTCGCGGCGAAACCGTTACGACGGCGACGGACGTTTATTCGCTCGGCGTGATTTTATATGAATTATTAACCGGCGCGTTGCCGTATGATGTAACTAATCGCCGCATTGACGAAGTTGCCAGAATCGTCTGCGAAACCGCGCCGCGCCGACCGAGCGACAGTTTTACGCACAGCCATCTTGCCGAAAGCACAAAGGCGCACGCGAAAAATCAAACTTCAAAATTTCTGCGCGGCGACCTCGACAATATTTTATTGAAGTCCTTACGAAAAGAACCCGAGCGGCGCTATTCGTCAATCGAGCGGTTGAGCGAAGATTTGCGGCGGCATCTCGAAGGTTTGCCGGTTACGGCGCGTCCCGACATTTTTTCTTACCGCGCGGAAAAATTCGTCAAACGAAATTTGGGAAGCGTCGTCGCCGGTTTGTTGATTTTTTTAACTTTACTCGGCGGAATTGCCGCGACAAGCGTGCAGACAATTCGCGCTGAGCGCGAGCGGCAGCTAGCCGACGAGCGGTTTAATCAAGTGCGGCGGCTGGCAAACGACGTTCTTTTCAAATACAACGACGCGCTTGCTAAGCTCGAAGGCTCGACCGAAATCCGCGCGTCGCTCGTCAAAGACGCGACCGGCTATCTCGACGCTTTGACCGGCGAGCAGGAAAATTCCGATTTGTTGCAACGGGAACTCGCCGAAGCGTATTTGCGAATCGGCGACGTGCAGGGCGAAACTTACCGCGCTAATTTGGGTGATACCGAAGGCGCGTTTTCAAATTACGGAAAGGCGCTCGGAATCTGCGAAAATTTAGAACGCGCGGAAACGGACGTTACCGAAACCGCAAATTTAAAAAGCCGCGTTCTGCTGCAGCTCGGCAAGCTGCAAATCAGGCGCGGAAAATTTGACGAAGCGACCGATTTTCTGCGGCAAGCGGCGATTATCCGCGAACGGCTCGCCCAAATCGAACCGAACCAAATCGAACATAAACGGACATTGGCAAAAATTTTCATCAGTCTCGGCGACGCCGCTTTGCGCAATGAAAAAGTCACGCCGCACATTCAGATAGAAAACGGAATTGCGTATTTTGAAAAGGCTTTAACGACGAGCGACGCGCTGCTCGCCGCGCCCGACGCCGGAAACCGCGACTTGCAAACAGCCGCCGCCGCGCACCAGCGGCTCGGCAATATCTTTTCGATGAAATCGCGCGCGCCTGATGCCGACTTGTTCGACCAATCTTTGAACCACTTTAAAAAAGCGACGGAAATTTACGGTGAACTCGCCGGACGCGAGCCGCGAAACGTCGAGTATCAGCGAAATTTTGCCGACCAGTTGCTGATGCAGGCATATACGAAAAGCCGTTCGGAGCGGTCAATCAAATCGGTTTTAAGCGATTGCCGCGCGGCGACGGCGACGCTCGAAAGCATCGCGGCAAGCGACCGAAATAACAAGGAAGCGCAGTTTGACGCGGCGATGGCTTATTACCAAACTTCAAACGTCATCGAAGGCTCGAGGACGAAAATTTCCGACGGGATAAATTTAATGCTTCGAGCGGTTGAAATTCTGGAAAGACTAAATGCCGAAAATCAGAATTTAGACGAATTTCGGGTAAATCTGAAATACGCCTACAGTCGTTTGAGCGGTATGTATAAAGCGTCGGGTAATACGATTAAATCCGCCTTTTACCAAAAAAAAGCACAGGCGTTTTAAGCGGCGGGCAATGAAATTAAAATCCGAATTTTTGCACATTATTTTGCGTATCGTTCGGAAAAATCAAGCCGGAACGCGAAATCCGATTTTCAAAAGATTAGCGTTTCAAACGAATTCCTGTTCCGCGCCCGTATTCGCCGACCGAGACGGGAAGTTTTCCCGTAAAATCAATCTCGCCGACGAGCGCGCGCGCCGCCGCTCGCTGCAAGCTCGCCATATCGCCGTAAGCTACCGCGTAAGTCCGCATTTCGGGAAAGCCGCGCAGAACATACGGATTGCCGAAACTGACGCCGATTGTGTTCGGATTATTTTGCAGAACCGCTCTTAAAACCTGTGTTCCGGCTTCGGGCAACCCGACGCTGTTTCTCGCGCCCGAACGGACGCGCCCGAAAAGTCCGGCGACGACCGTTTCGGCGTTTCGGGCTTTTTCAATCGCTTCCTGAATTTCTTTTGGCGTCGAGCGTTCGTCAATTACAATTCGTTCGACATTGGCGACGCCGAGCGAGCGGAGTGTGTTTGTAAAAGTGTTGCCGACGAAAAAGCGGTCTTCGCCGTTTGTGATGCACAGGATGACGGTTTTTTTATTTTTGGCGAGCGGCAGGCTTTTGCCGTCGTTTTTTACCAAAGTCATCGCGGCGTCGGCGATTTCGTTGCTCAGCGCAAGAGTTTCCGCGCCCGAAACGGTCTTATCGATTTCTTCAATCGGCGTGGTTTTCCGTTTGCCCAAGCCGAGTTGATATTTCCACGCCAGCACGCGGCGCACCGATTCGTTGAGGCGCGCCTCGGAAATTCTGCCCGACGCGACGGCTTCTTTTATGCCGCGAATCGCGGCGTCGGTGTTTGCCGGTTTTAAAATCACGTCCGCGCCTGCGGCAAGAGCGCGAACGGCGGCTTCGTCCTGATTAAAATAAATCGTCAAACCGCTCATATCCATCGCGTCGGTAACAATCAAGCCGTCGAAATTCATCTCCTTGCGCAGAATGTCGGTGATGACGCGCGGCGAAAGCGTCGAAGGAATCGTCGCGCCCGCGTCCGTTTTGATTTCCGCTTCGGTGTAACTTGCTTTTACCGATTGCTTGAGCGGTTTGACGACGGTCGGGTCAATCTGCGGCAAAGAGATGTGCGCGACCATAATCGAGCCGACGCCAGCCGTTTCGATAACCGATTTGAACGGCACGAGTTCGAGCGCGTCGAAACGGCTGCGCGGCAAATCGATAACGGGAAGACCGCGATGCGAATCGATTGCCGTGTCGCCGTGTCCGGGGAAATGCTTCGCAGTCGCCAGAACATTTCCGGACTGCAAGCCTTCGACAAAAGCCGACGCGAAACGCGCGACATCCTGCGGACTTTCGCCATAGCTGCGAACGTTGATAACCGGATTGTCGGCGTTGTTGTTCACGTCCGCGTCGGGCGCGAAATTCCATTGAACGCCGAGCGCACGTGCTTCGCGCGCCACAATTACGCCGTGCCTGCGCGCAAAATCCGCGTTTCCCGTCGCCGCAACCGCCATATTCCAGGGGAAATTCACCGCGTCTTCAAAACGCATCCCGACGCCGGTTTCAAAGTCGGCGGAAATCAGCAGCGGAATCGTCGCCGCTTCCTGCAGGCGATTTATCAAATGCACGGTTTCATAAACGCCGCCGACGAAAACCGTGATGCCGCCGATTTTGTTTTCGACGACCTGTCGCCTTAGCTCTTTGAATTCCTTGCTGTCCTGATTCAAAAAACGCGCGTTGACGCCGATGTGAACGAGCTGCCCGACGCGCTCGTCCAAACTCATTTTCTTTAATTGTTTGTCGGCAAATTTGTAAGCCTTTTCAGACGGGCGAAATTTCCGCGTCGTCTGCGCGAAAACAAAATCGGAACACATTTGGAAACAGGCGAACAGAGCGAGAATTGCAAAGAGTTTTTTCATAAATTTAGTTTAGCGAAACGATAAAAACGAACGAACGAGCAGCAACAATTCATTTACATTTCATTTTGAATTATATTTTAATTTTCCTGTAATCGTTCGTCGGGGAAAATTAAACTCGCCAGCCACGCGACGAGAATCGTCGTCAAGCTGCCGACTAAAACATACCAAGTCCACGCGAGCGGCGTGAAAAATTTGATGTAAATCATCAGCAGAATGCTCGCCGCCATTCCGACGAGCGCGGGCGTTTGCGTAACTCGTTTGAAAAACACGCCGACCAGAAAAACGCCTAAAACCGGACCGTTGAAAAGCGACGCGATTGAAAGCGCCTGGTCAAGCGCAGAGCGGTTTTGCTTCATTACGACGAGCGCGACGAGAATCTGCACGACGCCGAACATCAAAGTGAGCCTGCCGGAGATTTTCAACAAATGTTTGTCGTCTTTGCTGCGGGCGAAAGGCTTGTATAAATCGTTGACGAACGTTGCCGCAATCGAATTTAAAGACGACGACAGCGCCGCTGCGAAAATCGCCGCAATCACCAAACCGCTCAAGCCCGACGGCATATATTTGGTAATAAAATCGGGAAAAACCTTGTCGCCGCCCGCAAACGGAAATGTCGCCGCGACGCCTGAATTTGCGACTCCGGCGTTTGTATATTCTGCTGCGTTAAACGGCGCGTAAAAGGCGAAAAGAAGAACGCCGATAAATAAAAAACCAATAAATTGTCCGAGAACGACCGCGCCGCTCGAGAGCAAAGCAAGAGACGCGCGCGACGCTTTGTTCGTGCAAAGATAACGTTGGACGAGATATTGGTCTGTGCCGTGCGTGGACATCGTTAAAAAACAGCCGCCGATTAAGCCCGCCCAAAACGTGTAGGTTTTTGTAAAATCAAGCGTGAAATCGAATAAATTAAATTTACCGAACTGTTGACCGAGTTCCAAAACGCGCGGCATTCCGCCGTCAACCTGATTTAATATAACGACTGCCGCCGCGATTGCGCCGCCGATGTAAATGCCGAGCTGCACGACTTCGACCCAGATGACCGCTTCCATTCCGCCGTAATAAGTGAAAATTATCATCACGACGCCGAGAAGGATGACCGAGCTGACGATGACAAGATTTACGTCCGCATCGGGCTGAAACGCGACATAAACGGCGGATAATACAATCGCCGTTAGAAGCAGTCTGATGCCGTCGGCGATGTTTCGCATCACGACAAAAAGCGCGGACGCGAGCATCTTAACTTTCGTGCCGAACCGCTCGCCCAAAAGCTGATAAACCGTTTGCAGTTCGCCGCGAAAATACATCGGAATAAACAGCAGGGAAATCACAATTCGTCCCAGCATATATCCGAAAACAAGCTGCAAAAACTGAAAATTTCCGCCTTTGGCAAACGCGATTCCGGGAACGGAAATAAACGTAATAGTCGAAGTTTCCGTCGCCACAATCGAAGCGGCAATTGCCCACCAAGGCACGCTTCTGTCGCCGACAAAATAATCTTCGGTCGTCTCCTGCTTGGGCGCAAACCAGACGCCGAAAAGAGTTACGCCGATTAAATAACCGAAAATGATGATTAAATCTAAAGTCTGCATTTTTTATTTAATAAGCTCGACGGCTTTTTCGACCACAAAATTCGTTTCGTTCAGAACTTTTTCCGCCGTCTCGCGGTTTGTATTTGCTTGAAACATCACGAGTGCGACGCGCAAATCTTCGCCTGCTTCGGCGAATAATTTTTGCGTCGCCGTTTCGTTCAAAGAAGTTTCCGCCATCAAAATTCTAAGCGAGCGCTTTTTTAATTTCGCGTTTGAAGATTTGACGTTCGTCATCCGGTTGCCTTTCACATATCCGAGCCGAATCATCGAGAGCGTCGAAATCATATTCAAAATTATTTTCTGCGCCGTGCCGGATTTCATTCGAGAAGAACCGGCGATTGCTTCCGCGCCGACAATTGGAACGATTGCAATTTCCGCTGTTTTTGTAAGCTGCGAAGCGGGAACGCAAACGATGCAAGCCGTAAAACAGCCAAGATTTTTTGCAAATTCGACCGCGCCGTTTGTGTAAGGCGTTTCGCCCGAAGCGGCGATGCCGACAACCGCGTCATTTTCATTTAATCCGCGTTTCTGCAAATCGATTTTTCCGGCTTCGCAATTGTCTTCGCTCGCTTCGACGGCTTTATAAAGCGCGTCGTAGCCGCCCGCAATCACGCCTTGTATTAAATCGTAAGAAACCCCGAAAGTTGGCGGAATTTCCGATGCGTCCAAGACGCCTAATCTTCCGCTCGTTCCCGTCCCGACGTAAAAAAGCCGCCCGCCGTTTTTCATACGCTCGACGATTTTATCAGCGCACGCGGCGATTTCCGGCAAAACTCGTTCGACCGCAAAGGCGACTAATTTATCTTCGTCGTTGATAAGCCGCGCGGCTTCGAGCGTCGAAACGCGGTTGATGTTTGCGGTTTTTGGGTTTTCCTGCTCGGTTACGGGAATTGACATTGTTCTGCTTGGCGTTAGTCTGACTTCGGCAGCCGAAAAAATCAAGGATAAATTATAAAAAATGAAAATTGAAATATCTTGTAAAACATTTTAAGAAATATTTGAAAAGGATTTCATCAAACTGTAAAATCAGACTTGTGTTTATCTGCGACATTTTTCCGCGGCAACAAACTTTTTAAGAATTTTTCTTTTTTCAGGATTAAATAAATGGATTCAAATATGCTGCATAACCTTGCGAATATCGATGGAGTGCCGCCGCTTGCGGTCGGATGCAGCTATTGCTCCGAAAAAATCACGCTCGATTTCGATTTTACGATGGCGTTTCAGCCGATAATCGATTTCGAGAAAAAAACGATTTTCGCCCAAGAAGCTCTTGTAAGAGGTTTGAACGAAGAACCGGCGGGCGAAATTTTAGGGCAACTGACGGCGGACAATCTTTATAAATTCGACCAGATGTGTCGCGTCAAAGCCGTAACGCTTGCCGCAAAATTGGAAATCGAATCTTTTTTGAGCATAAATTTTTTGCCGAACGCCGTTTATAAACCGGAAAACTGTTTGCGAACGACGCTCAAAGCCGCCGCCGAAAACGATTTTCCAATCGAGCGGATTATCTTTGAAATAACCGAAGTCGAGCGTGTCGCCGACAATAATCATTTGAAAGATATTGTCAACGAATATAAACGGCACGGCTTTAAGACCGCGCTCGACGATTTCGGTTCGGGCTATTCGGGTTTGAATCTGCTGTCGGCGTTTCAGCCCGACATAATCAAACTCGATATGGAGTTGATACGCGACATCGACCGCGAGCCGGTAAAGCGAATTATCGTCAAAAACGCCGTTCAGATTTGCAGCGATTTAGGTATTACAATCATTGCCGAAGGAATCGAAAACAAAGATGAATTAACGGTTTTACGCGATTTCGGTTTGAATTTATTTCAAGGCTATTATTTCGCCAAGCCCGCGTTTGAATCAATCGCCGACGTTTCGACCGAAGCGTTTTATTAAAAAAAACTTTTCAAAATTAGAACAGTAATAATAAAAAAGAGTAACCGGCGAGTTACTCTTTTTTATTATTATTGAAAAGGTTTTGCCGGTTCGTTAATCGGCGAAATTTAGTAAATCGTGAATTGGTATTCAATTGTTTTGAAGACCGTAAAAGGTTGACCGTTTTTCGTCGCGGGCGAAAATCTGAGGGCGCGGGCGGCGATTAAGGCTTGACTGGTTAAGCCGAACGGCAATTTCGTCAATGCGGCAAGCGTGCCGATTTCGCCCGACGCCGAAAACTTGACGCGCAGGCGAACCGTTCCGCTAATTTCGTAAAAACGGGCAAAATCCGTGTAATTAGCTCGCGGCTTTGCCTGAATAATAATCGGCGTAGCTTGAGCTGAACTCGCGGGAATGCCGCTGCCGACGCCCGTTCCCTGACCGTTGCCGTTGCCCATTCCCGAACCGCTTCCGCTTCCGACGCCGCTTCCCGAACCTACACCCGCGCCGACGCCGTATCCGCCGACACCGCCGTTATCTGATTGTGAATCCTTTTCGCCCGCCGTTGCCAAGGTTTCGCCGACTTTTTTTTCTGCCGGCGCAGTTATTTGAACAACGGGCGGTTTGCTGTTCAGTTGAATGCCCGGAAATCTTACGCCGTCGAAAAAGCGTTCGGCTTTTTCGCTGTTTTCCGACGGGCTGACGGTTTGGAAAACGTATATGCGCTTTTGTGTTTTGACGATTAAAATTTTATGGAAAAATCCGTCTGTTCCGGCAAATCCGAATGTTTCGTTCTCCGAATTGTAAATGCCGCCGCTGTTTTCGGCAGGTTGAAAATGTTTCACGAAATCCAGCGCGACTTTGTATTGAACCGGCTTTTCCGCCGCGTCCGAGAAAATATAAAAATACGTTCCGTCGGTTTGGGCAAGATAACGGCGATTCTCGTCCTCGGCTGAAAGACTGCGGGCAACGAGAGCGACCGGACAAGATTCGATTGAAAACTCTTCGCCCACCGGCGCGAAAACATTGTTCGTCCCGCCGGATTTAGCGTCCTTCGTCCGTTGCTGCGTTTGCGCGAATGCTGAAACCGAGCAGAAAATTAAAATGGAAAGCGCGGCATAAAACATTTTCATTGATTTTCTCCTTTTCATTTGCTGAATAAAAAATAAGCAAAATCTGCCGAAAACACAAACGATTTTTATTTTCCGCGAATAAAAAATACAAGGCATCTGGAAAAACTGTCTTTGGTTGAATCGATTTTGAAATCGAATGTGAACCGTCGAATCGTTTCGACTGCCTTTTCTATTTTAGGTGTTACGTGTCGCGCCCGAAGCGTTGTCGCTCGCCGGTTGATTCGACAGCGAACTCGGCGCGTTAAGGTGCGCGCCGTCGTCAACGCCGACGCCGAGACGCTCGACTAATTCGCCGCCGAGCCAGCCGGTTACGAGCGCCAAGCCCGCGCCGACGAAACCTAAAATGCTGGCGAGCATTTCCGGTCGGTCGGGCGCGCCGCTCCGCCGCAGCCACCAGCTTCCGACGAATAACAAAAGCACGAAGGCGTTGCCGACGCCGTGCAGCAAGCCGACTGATTTGGCGCGCGTTCCGGCGGGAATCGCAAACCAATCAATCCAGCCGAAAAAAGCTGCTAAAATACCGCCAATGATGCCGGCGGCAATCATCCAGTAAGCGACGACCGCCATATCCCGACTACCCCAAATCAGATGAATAACGTCGAAAACGACGCCCGTCGCCAGCAATCCGAGCGGGAAAACTATCAATATCGGATGAATGGCGTGTCCAAAAAGTTTCGCTCTGCTTTCCATTTTTTTTACTCCTTGAAATGCGCGGATAAACCGGCGCGAAATATCAGTTAAAAATTTGAAATTGACGGACGTTTGCCCGCGCTTTGAAAAATTAAAGCTCGCGGCTGCAAAAGTCGTCGATAAAAAATTCGTTGAAATTCAGGTTGTGAAACTAAGTTTATAAAACCGTTTTGAGTTAAGCAATGTTTTTATGCCGTTTCTTTTCTCCCGTTGCGGCAATTTTCAAACGCGAGCCGCGCCGCCGCGTGCGCCGGAACGAGTTTCGGCGCGGAAAGATACGCTTTCGGCGCGCTTCGGCAAACGATTTTCATCAGCGGTTCGGTAATCAAATCTCCGGCTTTGAAAATTCCGCCGACGCAGCCGACCGGAAATTTTGCGGTTTTTAATTTTAATTTTTCGATAACGGCGCGCGCCGCCAGACCGAGTTCGCCGCCCGCTTCGCGCAAAATCTCGATTGCCGTTTCGTCTCCGTCAGCGGCGATTTCGCCGACAAAGCGCGCGAAACCGGCGATGCGCGCGTTGTCAATCTGCGGCGCGTAAATCGCCACCGCCAAATCCTGCAAACTTCCGGCGCGAAAATATTCAATCGCCGCATTGCTCAAATCGGTCGGCTCGGCGCGTCCGTCCGACGCTTTGGCAATCGCTTGGAGCGCGCGCCGCGCAATGCCAGCGCCGCCGCCTTCATCGCCCGCGAGCGGTCCCCATCCGCCCGCCGCCACCGTTTCGCCGCGCTCGTTTCTCCCCATACAAATCGAACCTGTTCCGGCGATAACGACCAGACCGGCTGCGCCCAGAGTTACGCCGTAAAGCGCAATTGCGGCGTCGGTCATAACTTCCGTTTTTTTAACGCGCAGTTTGGTGAGAAAACTTTCGCGCACGCGCTCGCGCAAATCGGCGCGGCGCACGCCAGCCAAACCGAGCGCGGCGCAGGCAATGTCGCCGCGCTCGCTGCCCGCTGCGTCGCACGCCGCGTCCGTCGCTTTTATAATATTTGAAACGGCTGTTTCGACGCCGACGCGCAGCGGATTAGACGCGCCCGCAAAGGCTTCGCCGACAAAGTTGTTTGCTTCGTCCAGAAGAACGACGTGCGTTTTTGTCCCGCCGCCGTCCGCGCCTAAATATAACTTTCTCGAAAGCGAGACGCCGCGCAAATTCGATTT
>JAABUN010004679.1_pt1 | contig 18150 bp, 17 predicted proteins | sample 5559311 | NCBI WGS metagenome assembly JAABUN01 (sample SAMN10711877, study PRJNA513370) | rock metagenome | isolation source: Antarctica rocks | place: Antarctica: Victoria Land, Siegfried Peak sud | reverse complement strand
AGTCTTACGGGTTGAGGTCAAGCTTAACCACTTCGCGCTGCGCTCGAAACTCTACCTTAAAGCACTTCAAGCCTCTTTTGATGAACTGAAACGTCTCAAAGTTTTAGCTGGCGCTGCGTAAGGTGAGCAGCTAAAATACAGTTTGGCACGTACGTTCCGAAATGGATGCGGAGAAACGGTGCAACGTTACGTGGAAATGCCAGATAAACCCGGAAACGGGCTTTACCTGCCTGGGTGCAGGTCGCTTATCTGGTCAGTACTCATTTTCAAGCCGACGTTCTGCGCATCTTGGCGATTTCGTCACGCTTCTCACCGCTATAGACTGATAGATTAAAACCGTGTTCCGGCTTGCGCTTCTCGCCCTCGGTCTTACGGTCGCCGTTCTCGTCGCGTTGTCGCTGTTTCCGCAGCGGCGTCAGGTTACACCGGGAGGTACGATTGCTCTCACCGGCGCAGCCGTCACGCTTTATCCGCAAGCCGACCCCGACGCCGTCTGGCATTTTGCCGCCGAGCACGTCGATTACGAGCCCGATGTACAAGAAACGATCTTGCGCGATATCGGCGACGCCGAAAGAAACGTCGGCGGGAAAACGGACTTTACGTTGGCGTCGAAACGTCTGGTGATCGACGCGCAAGAGAATATCAGCGGTAAGCAGATTGAGGTTTACCTCCCCGATGTAGGTTGGACACTCGACATGCGAGCACGTAACGGTGATCCGGTACTCCTCGATCAAGAGCAGGGCAGGTTTGTTGCTCCAGCCATTGATATTACCGACGAAACGGAACAAAACATCAGCTCATCAAAAAATCTAAGTATGAACTTTGATCTCACTGACGTTAGAACCGGGGGCGAAGGTACCCAAAATAGAGACAGTTTTAGAGATACAGCTGACTAACCCCAAAGGAGTTTTATGCCCAGCTTTATGTATAAGTCCGTTTTAACCGTTCTTTCATTACTTTCAGGAGTTGCACTTGCTCAAGCAACTCCCACTAGTAAACAGCCTACACCGAGCGATACCCAGTCGGGCGGCGCGCAAGCGGACACCAGCCCCGGCGAACGCATCATCACGATTACCTACGACGGCGGTACCCGTAGCAGCCCCGACCTCCGCTACGGCCCCTACGTCTATGAGCACCCCAAAAAAGACGGCGTCGAAGCGAACGTTTCAAACCTGGCGATTTTTTCGCAGCGCGGTGAGCTGCGCGCGCCTAAAGATGTGCTGATCGCCGAGGCTGAAGGGCAACGCGAAGCGAACTTTACCGGCGGCGTCCGGGTCGAGCGGGGACGGCTCACGGCGAACGGCCCGGCGCTCGAGTACAGCGAAGCAACGGGCCGTGGCGTCATGCCGCAAAAAACCGCCATCGTGGTGCAGCCTGCCGAGGAGGGCGGCGACGTGGTCAATATCGCGACCGACACCGTCACCTTCGACGTCGATACCGATACGAGCGTCAGCCAGGGAAACGTTACTTTGAAAAACGGTGCGCAAGATGCCCAGGCGGACGAACTCATCTTCGAGGAGGGCCGCGACCTCGCAGTGCTGACGGATCAGCAGGGTAAGGCGGTGGTGCGCCGCAAAAATGACGACGGTACCTTCCTGACCATTACCGCCGACGAGATTCGCGCGCTGACCGATACCGACGTACTGCTCGCAACCGGCGACGTTTCTATCGTAGACGGCGACAACACGACGACGGGCGACACGCTCTACTACGACGATGAAGCCTCGAGAGCCGAAGTCATCGGCAACCCGGCGGTTTCGGTTGACAAAGCGTTCGGCTCGACGATTCGCGGCGCACGTATCGAACAGCGTACCGACATCGACGCGGCGCAGCAGCTGAGCGACCCGACCCCGAGTTTCGACACGGCGCAGTTCAACCTGACCAGCGAAACCGCCTCGGCACCCTGAGGTTAGGGCAGGGTATCCGGGCATGATGCGGCGAGTGATCTTGGGTTTAGCTAGTGTGGGGCTGCTCAGTTTAGGCGTGGCGCAAACTGACGCTACGCCCGGCACCACCTCAGACCCGGCGGCTAATCTACCGTCGTTTGAGCTGAGGCGTGACGACCGCCCGATTACCGTACAGCAGACCGCGACCGACGCGGAGGGGGGTATCAACGTCATCAAGGGAGGCCCGACCTGTCGTAAGGACGAAAACCTGTCGTTTTACTACGCGCCCGACCCCAAACGCATCGACACGAAGGTCAACAAGACGCGGATTCGCTCGAGCGTCGTTCTCCGCACCCAACCTAAAGAGGGGGGCGCGGAGGCGCAAGACAAGGCCGTTCTCAACTTCTTCGGCGGGTCGCTGGGCCTCGACGACGAAACGCTCTGCCCCCAGAACCTCAAACGTGAAAAAGACCCTAAAGTCACGATCAAAGTAGGTCGCACGACCGTCGAAGGTGGGCCACTCGTCTATGAAAACAGTCGCGGCGTCGGTGAGATGACCGGCCCGGTCAAGCTCGAGCGCCGCGCCTCCGGCGATTCACCCGCACTGACCGCCTCGTCCGCACGGTTTTCGTTTAACGTTGACGATGATATTCAGACGCTTAGGGGCAACGTCAAGGTCGAGTCGGACGGGCGCACCAGCGAAGCGGATACCTTAGAACTCGACGAAGAAGCAGGGTTTGCCGTGCTGCGCGGCAATCCGGCCCGCAGCCGTAGCGACGAGGGCGAGGTTATGGGCGAGGTTATCGAGTATGACCTCGACAGCAACGACGTGGTGGTGACGCAGGGCGTTCGGGGGACGTTTACCCTCGACCTCGGCGACGAAGCGTCCTCACCGGGTTTAGGCGGTTTGGGCCAAGACACGGGTGCAGTCTCGGAAACGAGTAACCCCGAAAACGATCCCGGCTTCTAACCGGACGAGACCAACGATCCTTCAGCTGACAATTTTCCAGACTAGAATGAACAGGGATCAGCACCTCGGGGCAGCAGTTCAGATTTGCTCAGCAAAAACCACGTGTTAAAGCCCCTGACGTAGGCGCTCGAGTCGGAACGTCGCAATGGCGGTAGGAAACTCACTTTTGCGGCAAGTTAAACCGAAAGATACGCGTCATAGAGAGATAGATCAGAAAGCTGTTTTGTTTATAGTCAGGTACGGGGTTAAGTGTGATGTCAAGCTTTAGGCAGATGCAAGATCAGCAAACCTTCACGCAGTTGGGCGCTGCTCGCCTCGTAGTGAACGTCACCGGGCAGCTCGAGCGTTCTTTGAAAATGACCCCCGGCGCGCTCACGTACCGCGAACGTCTGCTCGCTCCCGTTCATCTCGCGGAGGCCCGCGATAGTCAGCTGCCGCCCGCGCAGGGCGATCTCGAGGTCGTCCTGGGCGACGCCGGGCAGATCGACGATCAGCCGGTACGCCTCACCGAGGTCGAGCAGGTCGAGCTTAAGCTCGAGGCTTCTCGGCGCAACGCCGTGCGCAAGTTCGCTGACCCGGTCGCGCAAGATGAGCAAGCTTTGCAGGTCGCGCTGGGTGCCTTGTGGGGTACCTTGGGGGCTGTCGTCGCGTTTATCCAACTCCATAGAGCGAGTTTAGCACGCACCCCTTTTCTTTCCTGCGGCGTTTGTACATCCGGCGGCGGTCATGGCTGAAACCGCGTCTAAGCTGACAATTCCCGTTCTGGGTGGCGTTACGGCGAGCGGTAAAAGTGCCCTCGCGCTCACTCTGGCCCAACCTTTTGGGCTCGAGCTGGTCTCTGCCGACGCCATGATGGTGTACCGGGGCATGGACGTCGGCACCGCCAAACCGACGCTGGCGGAGCGCGCGCGGGTGCCGCATCACCTTATCGACGTCGCGGAGCCCGACGAGGCGTTTAGTGTGACGCGGTACGTGACGCTCGCAGAACAGGCTATCGAAGAGATTTTGGGGCGGGGGAGCCTGCCGCTGGTCGTCGGCGGCACCGGGTTTTATATTCGTGCGCTGACGGGCGGTCTGCCGACGACCCCGGCCCCCGACGCCGAGGTGCAGCGCGGACTCTGGGAACGTTTCGAGCAGCGCGGTTTAGACGCGCTCGAGGCCGAGCTGTATAGGCGCAGCCCGGAGGACGCCGCGCGCGCGCAACGTAACCCCCGGCGGGTGGTGCGGGCGCTCGAGGTCTGGAAACGCAGCGGGCGCTCACCGACGACGTTTCCGCTGACCCTCCCACGCTACCGCTACAGCAAACGGCGGCTCGAGCCGGTTGAAGTTGACGTAGGTGGGCTCGAGGGGGCTATCCGCCGCCGCACCGACGCGATGTTTCAAGCGGGCCTCGTCGCCGAGGTAGAAGGGCTGTTAGACCACTATCCGGTAGCGACGACCGCGCTGCAGGCTATCGGCTACAAAGAGGTGCGCGCAGCGCTCTATAACGGCTCGTTAGCGGACGCACCCGAAGCTGTAGCGCGCGCGACGCTGCGTTACGCCAAGAGGCAGCGCACCTGGTTCGCCAAAGAACCACAGATGACGCCGCTGGGCCGCGCTGACGCGGCGCACTGGTTAGCGGGCTTGCGTTAGGCCGTCTTTGATGAAGACCTGTTGCTGTGAACCTGTTGCTGTGAACCTGTTGACATAACCCTGTTGCTGTGAACCTTGCCTAAAATAAACTAAACCGTATCTGTTAGAGTGACCCTTACAAGCCGGACGTTACCGTTTGGCAACAGTTCCAAAAACCCTAACGATTAGGTGAAACGGATAGGAACGTTATGCAACAAGACCTCAGTGTGAGTTTAGGGGACGTTTTCCGGTTTTTGCGCCGCGGCCTCCTCTTGACGGTACTGCTCGCGGCCATCGGCGCGGGCGTCGCTTATTTTATCAGCAGTTCAAGAACGCCGACCTACGCGACCGACGCGATTCTACTCGCCCACCTTGATGGTGTCGGCTTAGACGGCCTTGACGTACCGATCGTAGCGGCACCTTCGATCAACCCCGCTTCTTACGAGGTCGCCGCCAAGAGCCAAGACGTGATCGTCGCGGCGCTGACCGCACTCGGCCTCGAGGTGACGCCCGCACGAGTTGACAGCACACGGCGGCGGCTGCTTGTCAAACCGGAGGTGAGTTCGTCTTTTCGGGACAGCAGCCAAATTACACTCTCACTTCGTGGTCCCGACCCTGAGGGCATCGCAGCTACCTTAAACGCGCTCGGTGTGGCGCTTATCGATTGGGATCGGGGGCGCGCCGAACGCTTTATAAGCGACCTTATTGATCAGTACGACCGCAACATCGCTACGACGCAAGCTGAAATCACGCGTCTTCAGGCAGCTGACGGTAGTCCGAGTGAAGTAGGCTCTCTGCAAAACCGCCTTTTGTCCTTTCAAAGTGACCGGGAAAAGACCGCCGCCGCTGCAAGCACCGCCCAGAGTCGGCTCGAGTTTATCCAAAGCGCCTCGGTACCGGTAAATCCGGTCGCGCCCAAACCGCTGTTCGACGCGACCGTCGCCGCTATTTTGGGCTTTCTACTCGCCTACGGGATTTTGCTCTTGCGTAACCTGCTCGATACCAAACTGCGGAACGTCGATGACCTCGCCACCGTGGTCGGCCTGCCGATTTTAGCCGAGTTTCCCAAATCGGCTAAAAAGACCCGGCGCTTGCCCCGCGAAGCCTCGAGCTATCTGCGGACCAACTTGCTCCTGAGCACCCAAAACGTTCATCCTAAAGTCTTTTTGGTCACGAGCCCGAATCACGGTGAAGGCAAGTCGAGCGTGGCGCTGAGTTTAGCCGAGAGCTTTACCCGCGCTAACTACCGGACGCTGCTCGTTGACGCCGATTTGCGCCAACCCGTGATCGCCCGCGAATACAACTTAGACGACAAACGTTATATGCCGCTGCGGACACACCTCGAGAACCCACACGGCGCGTACGAAGCGGCGCACGTCGGGGTCAACCTGACGCAAACGCTCGATATTCTCCCGACCTTTCGGGCCGCACCCTCCCCGACCGAACTTTTAAGCGCCGGGTTCCCCGATTGCCTAGCCACTTGGGAAAAAGACTACGACGTGATCGTCATCGATTCCGCGCCCCTCTTAGACGTCGCCGACACCCTGACGATCGCGCCACTATGCACGGGTACGGTGCTCGTCGCCAGCTTGGAAACGACCGATCCGCAGGGGTTGGAAGAGACGGTCGAACGTCTGCAGCGGAGCGGCGTACGTATTTTCGGCGTCGCTGCGACCTTTGTCGGCCGTAGCAGCCCTCGCGTCAGCTACCGCTACACCCACGACGCTGACGGGCTCGAGGAGCGGACGCAAAGTGCGCGCCCTCAATCCCTACCGGGGTCGGCTCGAGGTGGACGCGTCGCTAGCAGCGACCGCACGCGTGAACGTTCAAAGTAAGGGAAGTTGCGCCGGTGAACCGGAGGTAGAGGTCAAAGGGTCGCAGCGACCTCTACGCGGCAAGCCTGTGGGTCCCGGACGAGCCGAGGGCTCGTCCGGTTTTTTGTAGCACCGTTTCAAGGGGGCGCGGCGGCCTGCTTACGCTAGGTTTGTAAAAGCAGCAGACGGCTGTAACGCGCCGACCTGACTCCGGCCTCGGCCCGGAGCCACGCCGGGTCGGGCGTCTCACCACCGGCCCAGGCGATAAGCGCCGCTGGTACATTGGCCCCGGCAACGTGGGTAAAGGGGTAGCTGCTACCTAAATACGGATTAAGTTCTAAAACTTGCGCGCCCCCCGAACCCACAAAAACGTCGCACTCCAAGTTGCCGACGTGTCCCAGGGTGCGCCCCAGCATCTGCCCTAAACGTACCAGCTGTTCGTCTGAGACTGTTACGGCGCTGTCTGTTTCACCGGCTCGCAAGCCCAATTTTTGTTTGGCAAACGTCGTCACATAGCGACCTGAAAGGTCGTTGACGATCTCCAGGCTGTACTCGTTACCGACGACAAACTCTTGGACAAGCAGAACTGCGTCGGGGTCGAGTTCAGCGTCGGCGCTTACAGCTTCTCTCAAATCCTCTGCAAAAGGCCAGGCCAACGTTGTTCGGGCGAGCTGCCGTTGCAGCAGCTCGTAACCCAGTTCCAACTCGTCGTCATCGTAAGAGAACGCCAGACCGACCGAACCCGCTCCCCAACGCGGCTTGAGCACCAGCGGAAACGTTATGTCGCCCACCCCCAACGCCTTTAGCACGTCGGTCAGCGTCAGATAGGTTTTTGGCGTCGGCAACCCCTGAGCTTGCAAAAACAGATAGGTCTGCCACTTGTCGGCGCAGCGCCCGACTACTTCAGGCGTCGATACGGCGACCCGGGTTCCGACCTCGGCGAAACGCCCTTGGGCGGCGGCCAGGTAGGGCAGTTCACGAACGCCCAAAGGGACGAGCAAGTCGATACGAGTCTGTTCACAAAACTCGAGCAGTGCGTCCAAGTAGTGGTGGTCGCCTACTGCAGGGACGAGCACGGCGTCGTCGGCTTCTTGCAGCGCGGCCGCGCCGATATACGCGTCCGCAGCGAAGATGCGGCCACGACCCCGCAAAGCCGCCTGAAAATACTCGACTAAGTCGTTACGTCTGCCGACGCTCGTTAGCAAAATATTGATAAAGTCTCCCGACCGGCGCGCATGAACTTCTTTTTACCATGCGCGCAGCCCTGCAGCGTAGCCGAGGTTGGGCGGACGCCGAGCAACCTAGACGCGTCACCAGCATAGCGTCAGGTGTCACAGCTCTGAGCTTTAGAAGCCGCTACACTTAAAGACGCGCTACGCGAGTAGCCCAACTGTTTACCGAAGGATTTTATGGTGCAACCTCAGCTCGAGCAACGTGCACAGACCAGTACCCGCCTGACAGCGCACCATTTGACGGTGCGTCGCCGCTACTCGGGCCGTCAAATACGTTACAGTGAGGCTGGCCCAAGCCGGGTAGAACCGGCAGTGGGGAGGGACTGTGCCGCATGAGGAAAAACTGACCCTGTGGGGAGAACCGAGTCGCTTCGGTCGCAAAAAGCTCCTGATTGACGCGCTCGGTTGGCTTTTAGCAACGCCGTTGGCATTTTTAATTCGTTACGACTGGCATTTTCCGGGTGGTTCATGGGCGGCGCTCGTTACCGCGACGCTCGGACTGTTTGCCCTTAAGCTGGGCGCGGCGTACCTTTTCGGGCTCTACCGCCGCAGCTGGTCGCGGCTGGCGTTTCGCGATGTGAGTAACCTCGTACGGGCGGTCGCAAGCGTCGCCCTGTTAGGCAGTGTGCTGCTGCTCTGGCTCGGCCCCGTCACCGGCATTCCGCGCTCCATCGCCCTCTTAGACGGCCTTTTAACTCTGTTTATCATGTCCGGCGTGCGGGCCGCCGCCCGTTTTCGCCACGAAGCTCGCCTCGGTCAACCTGAGGGCGGTGGGCGGCGCAAAGCCGTGTTGATCGTCGGTGCGGGCGAAGCGGGTACGCTGATCGTCCGCGAGATGCTCCGGCACCCCGAGATGGGCTTGCGGCCCGTCGGTTTTTTAGACGACGACCCCAAAAAGGTCGGCTACCGCATCGCGACCGTGCCGGTGCTGGGTACCACCGCCGACATCAACAAACTCGTACAACATCACAAGGTAGACGAGGTGCTGATCGCGCTACCCTCCTCAGACGGCCGGGTCGTCCGTGAAATCGTCGGCCGTATCGAAGGAGCTAAAGCAGGCCTTAAATACCGCATCATGCCCGGCGTATACGAGCTTTTAAGCGGTCAGGTAGGGATCAACCGAATCCGCGAGGTGCAGATCGAAGACCTGCTCCGCCGTCCTCCTGTCGAACTCGACACTACTGCGATTTCAAACTACATTACCGACAAAGTGGTGATGGTTACGGGCGCGGGCGGTTCGATCGGTTCCGAACTGGTCCGGCAAATCTGCCGCTTTCGGCCTAAAGAGCTGATTTTATTTGGGCGCGGCGAAAACAGTATCTATACTTTAGAGCGCGAGTTGGACCGCGACTGGCCCGATATGCCGTATCACAGCGTGATCGCCAACGTACAAAATATCGTCCGGCTCGACTACGTATTCCGCCGTTATGGGCCGCAGGTCGTCTTTCACGCCGCCGCGCACAAACACGTCCCGCTGATGGAACTCAACCCTGAAGAGGCGGTCTTTAACAACATCATCGGGTCGCGTAACCTCGTGACACTTTCACTCAAGTACGGGATTTCGCACTTTGTCAATATCTCGACCGATAAGGCCGTCAACCCGACCTCGGTGATGGGCGCGTCCAAGCGGATGGTTGAACAGGTCGTGCAGAGCGCGGCGCTCCGGGCACGTCCGGAACAAAAATTCGTCTCGGTACGCTTCGGGAACGTGCTGGGCAGCCGGGGCAGCGTCATCCCGGTTTTTAAGCAGCAGATTCTCTCGGGCGGTCCGGTGACGGTCACACACCCCGACATGACGCGCTACTTTATGACCATCCCTGAAGCCTCGCAGCTCGTATTGCAGGCCGCCGGACAGGGCCGTAACGGTGAGATTTATATCCTCGATATGGGCGAACCGATTCGGATCGTCGATCTGGCCAAAGACCTGATCAAACTCTCCGGATTCGAACCCGAGGTTGACATCCAAATTGCTTTCTCGGGCATCCGCCCCGGCGAAAAGCTTTACGAAGAGCTGATGACGAGCGAAGAAAAGGGCGGCTCGACAGCGCACGAAAAGATTTTTGTCGCTAAACCTTCGCCCCTAGAGCTCGACGCCCTCGACCGCACGGTACAAAATCTGCAAGAAGCCGCTTTACGTTCAGACCACGGCACCATCCGGCGGCAGCTCAAAGCGTATATCAGCGGCGCGATGATCGACGATATTGCCGCCTAAGTTCCTGCGCGTTGCCACAGCACGCGGTTCTCACGGTCTACCCGCTCGAGCACGACGCGCTCTGTAAAACTGAAAACATCGGGAACGGCGTAAAGTACAGTCACTTCAGCAATTTTGTTACGCGCTGAATACACGTAATTCTGTAACGGGACGAACGTCTTTGTTCCCCTTTTGGCTGAGGGATAGCGCTTATGCGCGTACCCGGAGTTGATATGCGAGAGTTCGATCTTATCAGCGTAGCGCCCCAGTAACCGCTGCGTATCAAGCTCAAAAATCGCCTGTTCACTCCGCCCATACGCTTTAAGCATCCGCTCTAACCGGTCACGTGTCGGCCAAAAAAAGACCCGCCCATTTAGCAGGCGGTACCACGCTTCGGGCGACACATCGTCCAGGCACGCCGCGAGTGCAACCGGGTCGAGCGGGTGCTGATCACGGATATAGACCATCTCACCCCCGACTTTACCTTTGGAGACGAGTGGAACGGTCGCGGGGCGACGGCCCGACTCGAGCGCGTCTCTACGTGCGCCGGAGACGTTACACCGGTCAAGCAGTGCGCTCGTACTGAGCAGACCATGACGCTGAACGCTTTCCCAGTTGCGTGCGTCGGCCATGTGGTAGAGCGTCGGATGGAGTTCGGCGAGTTGCGTGGGCTCCACCCCCAGCTCTACCCGTGTCCTTTAACCGGATGCGGTCTGTAGGGGCGCTCGAGTTCCGCCATTTCATCTTCCGACAGGGACAACTCGGTAGCTTTTACAGCGTCTTCTAAATGCTTCATCTTCGTCGCGCCGATGATTGGTGCCGTCACTGCGGGTTGATGTAAGAGCCACGCGAGCGCCACCTGCGCGGGTGCGTCTCCCCTCTTTTCAGCCAACGACACGACCGCTTCGGCTACCGCGTCGTCACTCTCTTGGTCGTACCAGTCCTTCGCCATCCCGTCCGACTTGCCCCGTGTCGTCGCGCTCTTTTCGCTCGGTCTGCGCGTGAGGTAGCCCCTCGCCAGCGGGCTCCACGGAATCACCCCGACGCCTTCGCTCGCGCACAAGGGCAGCATCTCGCGCTCTTCTTCGCGGTAGATCAGGTTGTAGTGGTTTTGCATACTGACGAAGCGGTGAAGGCCGCTGAGGTCGGCGGTGTAGAGCATCTGGGCAAACTGATAGGCGAACATACTGCTCGCACCCAAGTAACGTACGCGCCCTGAGCGCACGAGTTCGTCGAGCGCCGACAGCGTCTCCTCAATCGGCGTTTCAGTATCAAAACGGTGGATCTGATAGAGGTCGATATAGTCGGTACCGAGGCGTTTGAGCGACGCGTCGCAGGCGTCCAAAATGTGTTTGCGTGACAAACCCTGCTGATTGGGCTTCTCTCCCATCGCGCCGAAAACTTTGGTGGCGAGGACGACTTCATCGCGGCGAGCAAAGTCTTTAAGTGCCCGCCCGGTAATCTCTTCGCTGACGCCCTGCGAGTACACGTCGGCGGTGTCGAAAAAGTTGAGCCCGAGTTCCAACGCGCGCTGAATAAAGGGGCGGCTGTCGTCTTCGCTTAAAACCCAGTCACGCCACTCGGGAGTGCCGTAAGACATCATCCCGAGGCAGATACGCGAGACTTTGAGGCCGGTGTTGCCTAAGTTGACGTAGTCCATACGTTACGATAGGCCGTGGCTAAAGAACCGCTTGGTCTCGAGCGACACACTGTCATCCTTGAACTGCACAACGCGCAGTGGGCCGAACGCTTTGCCGAGGAAGGCTTGCAGTTAAAGGCTGCTTTGGGCGGTGACGTAGATATTCAGCATATCGGCAGCACCGCTGTGCCCGGTCTCCAAGCTAAACCGATTTTAGATATCGGCGTCGGGGTAGAGGACTTTGACGCGGCGTTTGCCTATATCGAGCCCCTTGAAAAGCTCGGTTACACCTTTCGCGGCGAGCAAGGTATTCCGCGTCGGCACTACTTTGTCAAAGGGCCGGACGAAAATCGGACGCATCACCTGCATATGTTGGAGCGTACAAATACCGAATGGCAAAGTCTGCTCTTTTTTAGAGACTATTTGCGCGCATATCCAAAAGCGTTAGAGGGGTACCAAAAGCTTAAAGCGCGCCTCGCTGAAGAGTTTCCTAAAAACCGCGAAGCCTATACAAACGGCAAACACACCTTTATTCAAAACATCTTGAACCGTGCCGAGTAACGCCGTCGTCCACTACACCACGCTCTTTTTGCTGTTTGAGGGTAACTGGCTCCTGCTCAAACGCTCCGCCCAAAAACGTCTACAGCCGAACCGCTACACCGGCTTGGGTGGACGCGTCGAAGCGGATGAACTGGGAAACCTGCGCGGTTCAGTTTTGCGCGAACTTACTGAAGAAACAGGATTGACAGAGCGTGACGTAAAGCACCTCACCTTACGGCGAATGCTCACGCACAACCGCCCTGGTGAACCGCTAACCGTCCTGTTTTACTTTACTGCCGAGCTTAAACACTACGCACTACCGAACTGCACCGAGGGAACGCTTCACTGGACGCTAGCCAAGGATTTTGCGGCGCTCGACATTATCGAAACGACGGCGCACGTCCTACCCAAACTTGTCGAGGACGTAGAGAAACCCAAAAGCAGGGCAGTGAGTTTAGGCGTCGCGCACTACGAAGCCGGGGAACTGGCCAGGGTCGCCTGGGGAGATTAAAAAGCGCCTGCTAAAGCTTGCTATACTCGGCGCATGACAACCACGGCCCCCCAAAAGATGAATACAAATAGGCGTGACGACAAGATATTTTCGCTTATCGATAGAGAGTTCGAGCGTCAGCGCGACGGTCTGGAACTCATCGCCTCGGAAAACTTTACCTCTAAGGCGGTGATGGAAGCTGTCGGCAGCGTCCTGACGAACAAATACGCCGAGGGCTACCCCGGCAAACGCTATTACGGCGGCTGTGAGGTCGTAGATGAGGTCGAAACGCTCGCGATTGCGCGGGCTAAAGAGCTATTCGGGTGCAGCTGGGCGAATGTGCAGCCGCACTCGGGTTCGACGGCCAATCACGTCATTTACCACACGTTACTCGAGCCCGGTGACACCCTCATGGGCCTCGACCTCTCGCACGGCGGCCACCTCACGCACGGTAGCCCGGTGAACCTCTCAGGCATCTTGTATAACGTCGTGTCGTACAAGGTAGGCAAAGAAACTGAGCTGATTGATTATGAGGGGGCGCTTACGTTGGCCAAAGAGCACCGCCCCAAACTCATCATCTGCGGCGCAACGGCCTACAGCCGCACCATCGACTTTGCCAAGTTCCGTGAAATCGCCGATGCGGTAGGTGCGACTTTGCTCGCCGACATCTCGCACATCTCCGGCCTTATCGCGGGCGGCGTCCACCCGAGCCCGTTCCCACACGCACACGTTGTCATGACCACGACGCACAAGAGTTTGCGGGGGCCACGTAGTGCAGTGATTTTAGCGAACGACGAAGACCTCGGTAAACGCATCGACAAGATGATTTTTCCCGGTATGCAGGGGGGGCCTTTGGAGCACGTCGTTGCCGGTAAAGCCGTCGCATTTTTCGAGGCGTTGCAACCCGAGTTCAAGGTTTACGCCGAGCAAATTGTTAAAAATGCTCAGGCGCTGGCGGGAGCGCTTTCAGATAGGGGCTACCGCATCGTCTCCGGTGGGACGGACAACCACAACTTTTTAGTCGATATGAGCGCCCAAGATATCAGCGGCAAAAAGGCGCAAAATTTGCTCGACGCGGCGGGGATTACGGTTAACAAAAACACCGTGCCGTTCGATACCCGTTCGCCGTTCGTGACCTCCGGCATTCGTATCGGGACGCCTGCGCTGACGACAAGGGGCTTCTCCCCGGAGACGATGGTGCAGGTTGCCGACTTGATCGACCGGACGCTGAAGGGTGAAGACCCGGCGACTATTCGCCAAGAGGTCAAAGCGCTGACGGCAGACTACCCGATGCCGTAACTGCAACTTAGGGCAGTAGAAAAGGTAGCACGAAATCTCGAGGTGTCGAAAGGGTATCTTTATGAGAAAAGCGTTTTTAGCTATGCTTGCTGTTGTGGGTATCGTAGCATTACCTCAGGTCGCCGTCGCTGCACCCCCGGCAAATGCACCGGGGCTCTGGTCGGTTTATGACCAAGCGCTCAAGTCTGCTAAATACATCGATCTTACGCACACTCTGACGCCTTCAATTCCCGTATGGAAAGGCTTTGGCCCAGCCAAATTCGGACCGACCGTGAATCCAGAAACAGGGCAGCCGTACCGCTACGACCAAGACGGTTTTGAAGCGACCCGGTACACTTTGAGCACCGATCAATTCGGCACCCAGCTCGACCCACCCGCTCACTGGGCACCGGAATATCCAGCTATCGACGAACTACCCGCGACCTACGCCGTGCGTCCGCTGGTGGTTATCTCAATGGTCCCTCAAGTCGCTGAAGACCCCGGCTACAGCCTGAAAGTTTCCGACATCAAGCGGTGGGAGAGTAAAAACGGCACGATCCCTGAGGGGTCGGTAGTGATGGTGCGTTCGGATTGGTCTAAAGCGTGGCCTGACCCCGCGCTCGCGACTCAGACGGTCTTCCCCGGTGTATCCCTGCCTGCGCTGAAATTTTTGCACCGGCAGCGCCACATTCTCTTTCACGGTCATGAACCTTTAGATACCGACGCGACGCCTACGCTCGAGGGCGAAGACTGGCTGATGCACCACGGCTACACCCAAGCCGAAGGTGTCGCCAATCTCGATAAGGTGCCCGCGACCGGGTGTCTGGTCAATATCGGTTTTCCCAAGTTCAAAGGTGGTTTGGGCGGGTACGCCCGCTACATCGCGATCTGTCCAGCGGATTGGCCTGAAGGCGTTTCGGTTGGTCAGATACCTGAAGCGCCGCTTCCGAAGAGTGACAAGATTCTTCGGTGGGATGAAGCGCAGGGCGTACGCGTGCGTAAGTAGAAAGGCGCTTACGACAATGAGCCATAAGCCTTTAGTCTTATGGCTCATTGTTTCTTACTTATCGCTTTTTTTCACACAAATGTACTTGGCATAAACCTGATAATCACCATATGAGACTTCTTTGATGTCAAAGCCGACTCGCTCTAACATCGCCTCAAACAGCCAAGTGTAGGTAATGTACTCTTCACGAACATCGTGTTCAAAAAACTCACGGGGGAAACTATCGGTCGGGCGGCTGCTAATCCAAGCTTCTACGGCAGCGTCGGCCCCTCTCGGCTCGAACGAGAACAAGATATCTCTGGCGAACATCACGCCGCCGGGTTTAAGCATGTCCGCCACACGTTGAAGCGCCTGTACTTTCCAGAAGTCGGGGAGGTGGTGCAGCGTCCGCTGCGTAAATACGAAGTCCACCGGCTCGCCTTGATGTTCGTAAGTCAGAAAACCCTGCTGCACATAGTCGATATTGACCAGACCGAGCAATTCGGCTTTGCGTTTTGTGTAGGCGAGCATCGCCGCTGATACGTCTACAGCAATAACTCGTTTACAAAGTTTCGCGGCTTCCAGAGCCAAAGCGCCCGTACCGCAGCCAAAGTCGATGAGCGTGTGTTCTGCCGCAACGCCCAGTTCTATCAAACGCTCGTGCTCAACTGCCGAATTGACATTAGCCAGCCTGTCATACGTCTCGATCTCACTAGCGTCCGACCAGCCAAAATCTTGAAACTCGTCGAAGAGCCAGCGGGGTCGTGTCGTAGTTATGGTCTCGTCCACGGTTTATCCTCTCCAAAACCTAAAGCCGTGAGTTAGGAGCAACGAGCAGTGAGGTTCTCGTACTCGTTGCTCTTTTGCTTAATGCTGCTTTTCTTCCGCCCAAAGCCGCTGCATCTCCTTTGATGTCTCCAAAAGCTCATTTAGCGTCCCTTCGGCTTCAACCCGCCCATCTTGCAAAACGATGATGTGATCAGCACGCCTCAGCGCGGCGCGGCGGTGCGAGACGACAAGGCACGTCACCTGCTGTTTAGCGAAAAGCTGCCGCCATAGGTGCGCTTCGGTCTCGACATCGAGGGCCGAGGAGAGGTCGTCAAAAATGAGGAGGTCAGCGCCGCGTAAAAACATCCGGGCAGCTGAGGAGCGCTGTACCTGACCACCGGAAAGTTTGACGCCGCGCGTCCCGACGAGCGTATCGAGGCCCAGCTCGAGCCCCCGCACATCATGCGTCATCACCGCCAAATCCACCACATCGTCTAGGGCAGCGTCTTCACCCGTGCGGCCCATCATAATATTTTGCCGTAAGGAATCCGAAAACAGACGCGGTACCTGCGCGGTGTAGGCGCTCCTCGGCGGCACAAACCACGAGGCCGGGTCAGTAACAGATTCGCCGTTCCACAAGATTTCGCCGGAGTCTTTCGGGACGAGGCCCAGCAGCGTGCGGAGCAGGGTCGTTTTGCCGCTGCCGATACGCCCGGTCACGACGGTGAATAAGCCGCGCTCGAGCGTAAAACTCACGTCGGTAATGCCGTTTTGCGTACCGGGGTAGTGATAGGTGAGGTATTGTAGCTCGAGCTTTTCCAACCTCTCTCCTGCCACGGGTGGCGGCGCGACCACTTCGGGTACATCACCGTGCAGATGCAGCGGCGCGTGCTGCACCAAGGCTTCGGGCGGCGCGTCGTGCAAAAGCCGCGCCATCCGCTCGAATGACACCCCGGCCCGTTTATGCTGCGCCATCGCGTCCCCGATAAACGCCATGATGCCCGTTAAACGCGGCAGATAAAAGGCAAAGAGTGCAAAGTTCCCGATGGAAAAACTGTCGTTTAGCATCGCCCTCGCGGATAAGAGCAGCACGATACCGGTGCCGACGTTCGTCATGTTGGCGCTCGCCCCGCGTAAAAACTCGGTCAACAGCGTGTCTTTAAGGGCCGCCTGCCGCCGCGTCCGGTTGAGGCCGCTAAAGTGCCGCGTCACGTCCCCCTCGCGCCCTGCGACCTTGACGGCCTGAACTGCCGCGAAGGTCTCACCGATAAAGTCGGTGACGCGCCCCGTCGCCTCACGGCTGCGGCGGCGGTAACGGCGGATGCGTTCGGTAAAACTCCGCGTCAAAGCGACCATGACGAGCAGCGGCGCGGCAACAGCCAGCGTCACCGTCGGACTCACCTGATACATCACCACAAACGAAACGAGCGCCGATAAGACCAGGCCGCCCGAATCGACCCACGTCTCGACGAGCATCGTCACCTCGTCTACGTCGTCGCGAAACCGGCTGACCGCTTCGGACGGCGAGTCGGGCAAGACGCGCGAACCGGGCGCGCGGGTAATGTAGTCGATCAGGTTGCGCCGGAGGAGCAAGCCCAGCTCGTGCCAGAGCGTCGCCCAGACATAGATGCTCGGGATAAACACGCCGATACGCCCGAGGTTTAGCGCCGTCAGCAAAATCAGAAACGTCCAGGGGCTCCAGCCGAACGCGGCTTCGCCGGTCAGCCCGTCGAGGAGCTGCGCGATGAGGATAGGAAACAGCACCGGCAGGAGGTGAACTGCGCCCCACATGCCAAGGTTGAGCGCAAACAGGCCGGGGCGGTACGAGACGAGGCGGCGCATATAGCGCATCGTCGTCCAGGTTTCGGTGTCGGTTTTACTACCAGATTGGGCGTGCGTGGTCATAAGGGTTCCTCTTGAGATTCAGGATTGTAAACGGCGTAGTGAGGAGGTAGTCGGCTTAGCCACTCATCTTTTAAGACGGCGTACACCAAATCGTCTTCCCACTCGCCCTTGATAAAGCTGCTCTTGAGATGGTGCGCTTCGCGGCGCATCCCGAGGCGTTCCATCAGTTTGTACGAGCCGGTGTTGCGGGCGTCGCATACGGAGGTAAAGCGGCGCAGCTCGAGCGTCCGAAAACACCAGTCCATGAGAGCAGCTGCAGCTTCGGTTGCGTAGCCTAATACCCAGTAAGCAGGGTCTAAATCCCAACCGATTTCTGCGTCTCGGTTTGCTGTGCTCAGCCGCTTGAGGCCAACCGTACCGATAGATACACCGTCTTTGTCGATAGCGAACTCGAGGTACTTTCCAACCGTGTCGAAGGTAAGGGTTTGCTGTTCCTGAATCCAGGCCGTGACCTTTTCCTGTTCAGCCCACGTCGTCGTATCCCACTGCATGTACCGGGCGACACTTTCTTGCGTCGTCCTTTCTACGATGCTGCGCCAGTCGTTTTCGACAAAATCACGGATAACTAGGCGTTCGGTTGTGAGCTGCAATTTGCTCATACCGGTTCCTTAAGTGTGTCAGTAAGCGTATCTTCCAGCGTTTCCGGGTCGTCCAAATCGGATTGTCCCCCGGCGCGGAGAAGGCGGGCAAAGTGCGAATCCGAACGCAGCAGCGCCTGACGTGCGCCGTGTTCTAAAATGCGCCCGTCTTTTAAGATGAGGATGTCGTCGGCGCGCCGGACGGTCTCGAGCCTGTGCGCGATGATAATCGCCGTGCGGCCCTGCAAAAGTTTGTCTACTGC
>JAABUN010004678.1_pt1 | contig 18158 bp, 16 predicted proteins | sample 5559311 | NCBI WGS metagenome assembly JAABUN01 (sample SAMN10711877, study PRJNA513370) | rock metagenome | isolation source: Antarctica rocks | place: Antarctica: Victoria Land, Siegfried Peak sud | reverse complement strand
GGGAAGAACGGGGTCAGGTAGATCGCGGTCACACCGAGCTGCTCCAGGTGGCCCAGGTGCTCGATCAGGCCGCGCAGATCTCCGCCAAACATCTGCCGGACCCCGTCATCGGTGCCGTTCGCCACCGGGTCGTCCCACTCCACCTGAACCCCCCAGTCCGGGGCCGGGCTCCGTCCTGCGATCAGGGCAGAGTCGGAGCCGCGGGCGAACCGGTCCACGAAGACCTCGTAGAAGATGGCTTCGGCTGCCCAGCGGGGCGGCTGCGGGTCCGTGGTCAGCCGGAAGTCGTGGGCGTCCGTCACCTCGCAGTCGTGCAGGCCGACGGTATTGAGAGTGACACCGCCTCGTGGGTCTGGATCAGGAACCTGTAGTTCATACACTGGTTGGTCATCGTCACCGAGGCTTCCCACCAGGTGTCACCAGCGCCACCCCGGTCAACCTCGACGCAGCGGCTGAATCGCTGATCGCCATCGAGCGTGCTGCGCACGAATACCTCGCGGGCTCCCAGCTCGGGATCGACCCGTACGCGCAGGGTCAGCTCGTCACCGATGCTGGGGTAGGGCCGGGACACGTACGGCGAGGAGCCGTCGTGGTGGGCACCGCCGCCACCCACCGACAGGGGGAACAGCTCGGTCTGAGAATCTGGCGACATCGCGTCGTCCTTTCACAAGGGAAGGCCGACGTTTCTGCCCGAACGAGACCGAATCTCGCCGAGGTCGCGACGATTCAGACACTAGCCCACGACGCCGCGCCGCCTCGCGCTCGGTTGTGCTGGCAGGGACCGATGGCCCCGGGAGCGTTCTCTCCGTTTCCGCTCGACGACTTCGACCTTCGCCAGCACAGCAGCATCCCCGGCTCGACGTTTGGGGGATGCTGCCAGTCCGCACACAGTCCGCAGAAAGTCCGCAACAGGACCATATCCCCACCACGCACGTCAACGGCTACCAACGGTAAAGTGCAGGTCACAGGCCACACCTCCGTCATATCTGCAGGTCACAGAATTGCCGCGCCGGTACCCGGCGTATCGGTCGACTCATCCACACCGCCGGCCGGGCGGCGCCCCGATCTCCTTCAGGAGCCGCTCGACTCGCGGACGGTCAGCGACCAAGGCACCAACGGGTGCTCCGGGGGCCCTGTCGATCCGTGGATGCGTGCGACCAGAAGATCGAGCACGGTGGCGGTCAACGCACCCAGGTCCGGGGTGATGGTGGTCAGCGACGGGGTCTGGTACCTCCCCTCCTCGATGTCGTCGAAGCCGCCGATCGCCACGTCGTCGGGCACCCGAACACCCGCCTCGTGGCAGGCCCGCAACGCCCCGATGGCCATCAGGTCGTTGAAGGCGAAGACGGCGTCGGGCCGCTGTCCGTCGGCGAGGGAAAGTAGCCGCAGCATGCCCCGGTAGCCGTCCTCTCGCCCGAAGGCATCGACAGTGACCACCCGCTCCGCGGGTAGCTGTAGGCCGGCTTCGGAGACCGCCTCGGCATAGCCTTCGAGTCGCACCGAGGCCGTGCCCTCACGCCGCTCACGACCGATTGCCGCAAGGCGGCTGCGACCCTGCTCGAGGAAGTGCTCGCCCATCGCGTGAGAGGCGGCGACCGAGTCGATCCCGACGTGGTCGAACCGCGTCGGTGTCTGACGCTCGCCGAGAAGGACCAGGGGTATGTCGTCGGTCCGAGCGGCGATCTCCTCGGCCGAGACCGAGATCGGACTGAAGATCACGCCGTCGACCATGTGGGCGCGCATCCCCGAAAGAACGAGCCGCTCCTGCTCCGGGTCGGCGTCGGTGATGTCCAGCAAGAAGAGGAAACCGCGGCGCGTCGCCTCCCCGGAGAGCCGGGCCGCGAGCTCGGCGAAGTAGGGAGAGGCGAGCTGGGGCACGGCAAGGGTGATGAAACCCCCGCGCCCGTGTTTGAGCTGGCGTGCTGCGAGGTTGGGTCGATAGCCCAGCTCGGCCAGCGAGGCCTGCACCCGTTGGCGCATGGTCGCGCTGACGTTCGGGTGGTCGTTCACGACGTTGGAGACTGTCTTCACCGACACCCCGGCGTGCTGTGCGACCTCCACGAGTCTGACCGGCATGCTGGTCATCATATGGCTCTGCAGAGCGCGGCTGCGGCCGTGGGGTTGGGGTCTTTACAACGTTGCACGATACTGGCATACTCTCCATCAGCCGATCGTGGTTATCCGTTGTAAACCCGATCGGTGGGTGGACTTCGAAGGTCCGCCGCCCCCGCGAGCGAAAGACAAGGACGTCTCTCATGAGCCACCCGAAGCACCCCCACGGCCCGCTCTCCCGCCGTCGCCTCCTCTCCCTGGCCGCGGCCGGTGGGGTGACTGCCACGCTCGCGGCGTGCGGAGGTGGCACGTCCCCCCGCGACGCCGGGAGCGACCCCGTGGCAGCGACCGGGGACGGCGGGGCGAGCGGCTACGACGGCCCGAACGTCGACCTCGCCTTCTGGAACGGCTTCACCGGCGGTGACGGGCCGACGATGAAGGCCCTGGTCGACAAGTTCAACTCTGAGCACGCCAACATCGCCGTGACCATGACGACGATGCAGTGGGCGGACTACTACTCCAAGCTGCCGACCGCGGTTTCCTCCGGCAACGGCCCGGACGTCGGCATCATGCACGTCGACTCGGTGGCGACCAACGCCGCCCGCAACGTCATCCAGCCGCTCGACGACGTGGCGACGGCGCTGGAGCTGCAGGAGTCCGACTTCGCGTCGGTGCCCTGGGAAGCCGGTCTCTACGAAGCCAAGCGCTTCGCCATCCCGCTGGACGTGCACCCGCTGGGCTTCTACTACAACAAGGCCCTGATGGAGGAGGCCGGGCTCGACCCCGAGGCCCCGCCGACCGACGAGGCGTCCTACATGGAGGCTCTCGAGGCGTTCAAGAGCGCCGGCATCCAGGGCCACTGGGCCAGCCCGTTCCCCTTCACCGGCGGACTGTCGGTGCAGAGCCTCATCTACCAGTTCGGCGGCAGCCTCTTCAACGAGGACGGAACTACGGTGATGTGGGCCGAGGAGCCGGGAGTCCAGGCGATGACCTGGTGGGCAGACCTCATCAAGCAGGGCTACTCCCCGGCCAAGATCGACCAGGACGCCGACTACGTGGCCCTGAAGAACGGCGAGAACGCCTTCAACTGGAACGGCATCTGGCAGATCAACGACCTCAAGAAGACGGACCTCGACTGGGGTGTCGCGGTGCTGCCGAACATCGGAGGCACCCCGGCCGCGTGGGCCGGCTCCCACCAGTTCGTCCTGCCGGTGCAGAAGTCCGCGGACGACAACAAGGCGCTGGCCTCGCGCGTCTTCCTCAACTGGGTCAGCGAGCAGTCGCAAGCCTGGGGCAAGGCCGGCCAGGTCCCCGCCCGCAACTCGGCCCGCGAGGCCGAGGAGTTCACCTCCCTGGAGGAACAGGCCACGCTCGCCAGCCAGATCGACGACCTCAAGTTCCTGCCCGCCGTGCCCGGCATCGGCGACTGCATGGGTGAGTTCGACAAGGCCCTCAACGCCTCGGTCCTCGGCGGCGCCGACCCGGCCAAGGCGCTGGCCGACTCGGCGGCGCGTGCCCAGAAGATCCTCGAGGACAACGCGAAGAAGTACGGCGGCTGAGGACATGGCTCGGACCGCCTCGTCAGGAGCCGGCGGGCGCGCCGGCTCGCCTCTGACGCCGTACCTGTTCCTGGCGCCCTACCTCCTGCTGTTCGTGGTGTTCGTGGCCATCCCGGCCGTCCTGGGTCTGTGGATCAGCCTGCATGACTGGGACTACATGCTCAACAGCCGGCCGTTCGTCGGACTGGAGAACTACGCCAACCTCTTCGACGAGGCGTCGGTGGCCTACCCGGACTTCTGGAACGGCATGAAGAACACCCTGATCTTCACGGTCGCCAGTGTGCCGCTGCTCGTCGTCCTGCCCCTGCTGCTGGCCGTGCTGCTGCACCAGAAGTTCCCTGGCCGCACGTTCTTCCGGGCGATGTTCTTCGCACCCTACGTGCTGGGCGTGGCGGTCATCGGTCTGATGTGGCGCTACCTGCTCGACAGCAACTTCGGCATGGTCAACGACATCCTGGGCACGAGCATCGCGTGGACGACCTCGCAACCCTGGGCCTGGATCGCGCTCGTCGGAGTGACGGTGTGGTGGACGTTGGGCTTCAACGCGATCATCTACCTCGCCGGTCTGGGTGATATCCCGACCGACCAGTACGAGGCGGCGTCGCTCGACGGCGCCGGCTGGTGGGGCAAGTTCGTCCACGTCACGTTGCCGGGCCTGCGTCCGGTGCTGATCTTCGTCATGGTCACCACAGTCCTGGCAAGCGCCAACATGTTCGGCCAGTCCTACCTCATCACCCAGGGCGGGCCCACCAACTCCACCGAGACGGCGATCATGGAGATCCTCGACCTGGGTCTGTCGCGCTTCCAGATGGGGGCCGCCGCCGCCGAGAGTTACATCCTGGCCTTCTTCCTCGCGATCATCTCGGCCGTGAACTTCTGGTTCCTGCGAGACCGTGACGCCGCGCTCGCACGCAAGCAACTCAAGCAGCAGCGTCGCCGCAAGCGGGGGGACGGCGAGGACGGGCTGCCGACCGACGTGCCCGCGACCCCGGGGAAGATGAAGGTGTCGCGATGAGGTCCATGGCCCGCAACCCGTTCCTGTGGATCGTCCTCTTCCTGTTGTCGATCATCTTCGTCGGTCCGCTGACAGTGATGGGCCTCACCTCGGTGAAGACCGCCAGCGAGGCTCAGTCCGCCGACTGGAGCTTCTGGCCGGGCGAGTTCACCACCCGGGCCTACGAAGCCCTGTTCGCCTCGGCGGACAACCCGATCCTGCGGTGGTTCCTCAACTCGATGATCGCGGCGTCGGCGCACGCGCTGCTCGTCGTCATCACCGCCTCGTTGGCCGGTTACGCGTTCGCGCGTATGGACTTCCCCGGCAAGAACGTGCTCTTCGCCCTCGTGCTCTCCACGTTGTTCGTGCCGGGCTTCATCTTCATGATGCCCAACTTCCTCATGCTGGACCGGTTCGGCTGGCTCGACACCCTGCTGGCGATCATCGTCCCGGGAGCGGCGGGGGCGTTCGGCGTCTTCTTCATGCGCCAGTTCTTCCTGTCCCTGCCCAAGGAGTTCGAGGAAAGCGCGCGCATCGACGGGGCAGGTCCGTTCACGACCTTTTTCCGCATCATGCTGCCCAACGCCACCCCGGCCGTGGTGACCCTGCTGGTCCTGAGCTTCCTCACCAACTGGAACGACTTCATCTGGCCGCTCTACGTACTCTTCAGCGACACCAACCTGACGCTCCAGCCCGGCCTCTCCAAGCTCCAGGGAGCCTACACGATCGACTACCCGGTCATCATGGCCGGTGCGGTCATCGCCTCCCTGCCGGTGCTTGTCCTCTACACCTTCCTCCAGCGCTACGTCATCGAGGGTGTCGCGAGCTCCGGCGTCAAGGGCTGAACCCCCAGACTCGAAACCAACCCAGGAGATACACATGTCCCGCGTTGCCCGCGTATTGACCGTTGGACCGCTCATCCTCGCCCTCGCAGCCTCACCAGCGCTCCCGGGGCAGGCCGTCTCGACCTCGGCACACCTCGACAAAGACTTCATGAACCCCGTAAGCAGCTCCTTCGCCGACACCTACGCCGACCCTGCCGTCATCCAGGCCAAGGACGGCTGGTGGTACGCCTATGCCACGGCTGACCCGCTACGCTCGGGTGACGAGGCCGGCATCGGCCACATCGCCCGCACCCGTGACTGGTCGACGTGGGAGTACCTCGGGACCATCTTCGATGAGACGAACCGTCCCGACTGGGCCGAGGACTCGGCAGGCCTGTGGGCGCCGGACATCCGCTACATCGACGGTCGGTACGTGCTCTATTTCACCGTTACGGACACGAGGCTCAACCCCGGGCAGGACTCGGCGATTGGGGTGGCGACCTCGCAGAGCCCCGAGGGCCCTTGGGTGCCGTCGGACGAGCCGATCGTGCGCCCACGCTCCGACGGCGGCGGTGGGTTCTTCTGGACCTTCGACCCGGCCGGCTTCACGAGCGCCGACGGGCGGCAGTGGCTCTACTACGGGTCGTACTTCGGAGGCGTCCACGTCAGCGAGGTGAGCGCGGACGGGCTGACCCCGATCGGGGAGCCGACCCAGGTGGCCGCCTGGGACCGCTACGAAGGCGCCTACGTCGTCGAGCACGAGGGGTGGTACTACCTGATGGGCTCCTCGGCCAACTGCTGCGCGGGACCGGCCACCGGCTACTCGGTCTTCACCGGGAGGTCGAAGGATCCGCGGGGTCCGTTCCTGGATGCCGACGGACTGGACCTGAACGCCTCCGTCACCGGCGGCACCACCGTGCTCACCCAGAACGGCAACGAGTGGATCGGAGCGGGCCACCACGCCGTCTTCACCGACGCCTCCGGGCAGGACTTCATCGCCTACCACGCCCTCGACAAGGACGAGCCATGGCTAAGCGAGCCGTTCGGCATCAACCGGCGACCCATGCTCATCGACCGGCTCGACTGGATCGACGGCTGGCCACGGACCAACGCCGGCGCAGGACCCTCCGACGACCCTCAGCCGCTGCCGGTGACCAGCTCGCTGCTCGGAGGTGACCCGGCCGACCCGGTGACCGCCTTCAGGGGTATGCGGTCCGGTCAGGACCCGCAGGCAGGCGACATCAGCGTGGTCGACGGCACGGCGACGAGCACCAAGCAGGCTCCGGCCGGCGCCGCGCGGCTGCGCCTGGACGTGCGCGCCGAGGATCGGCTCACCATCACCCTCGGCGCCCATCCCAAGCGGGTGCGAGTCACCTACGACGGCGTGGCCGGTGAGCTGCGGACTGCAGTCGTCATGGGCCGTGACAAGGTCGTCGACGAGACGGTCGCGGACCTGCCCGCCGGCCAGGGCTGGCGCACGGTCACGGTGCAGGCGCAGAGCGGCGAGGTTGCGGCACAGGTGTCCGCGTCCGACCTGAACGACCCGATGGCGCTCGCCGCGGCGAGCTTCCCGGCGTTCCGCCTGGCCGCCGCGTCGGTCACCCTCCAGGGCAAGGGAGCACGCGTCGACAACATCGGTGTGCAGACGCTGGCCGACCCGGTCTCCGAGCTGGCACCGGTCCCGCAGCCCGGTGAGGTGCTGTTCACCGACACCTTCGAGGGCGAGGTGGACCCGTCCTGGGAGTGGGTGCGCCCGCAGGACGACATCAGCATCGAAGGTGGTGACCTGGTCTGGCCGCTGCGTTCGGTCGACCTCGTGGGCGGTGCCAATACCGGGGCCCTGCTGCTGCGCGACATGCCCGACGGCGACTGGATCGCCGAGACCGAGCTGACTCTGGACCTGGGTGAGGACACGGTCCGCAACTACCAGCAGGCCGGGCTCATCGTGCATCAGGACGATGACGACTTCGCCCGGCTCGGTTCGGTCGCGATCTGGGGCACCCGGACCGTGGAGTTCGGTCGTGAGCTCGCTGTTGCAGCGGGTGATGACCGCACCATCTACAGCGGAGCGATCATCGGTGCCCCGTCACCCACGATGACGATGCGCATCGCGCACAGCACCAACGACGAGGGCGAGCACGTCTACCGAGCCGGCATCAGCCGGGACGGCGCGTCGTGGGTATGGGGTGCAGCGTGGACCTTCCCGGCCGAGGCGGACCCCCGCCTCGGGCTGTATGCCGGTGGCGGCGCGGACCCGCAGACCCAAGCGCGCTTCCACGACGTGACCGTCTACGAGACTGCCCCGTGAATGGAAGCTGGCTGCTCTGCATACCTGTGACAGTCCTCGCTCTTGCCGGGTGTTCCGGCGAGAGCGAGGGAACGGCCACCGCGCAGCCGACGGAGCAGGCAGCTGTGGCTACTGCAGGCTTCACCAACCCGGTCTACGCGACCAACTTCCCCGACCCGCACATCCTGGCCGATGGCGAGGACGGCTACGTCGCCTTCGCCACCAACGGGAACGCCATGAACGTGCAGACAGCGCTGAGCGAGGACATGGCCAGCTGGCGGCAGGGCAGCGACGCACTGCCCGAGCTGCCGCGCTGGTCGACACCGGGGAAGGTGTGGGCGCCGGAGACGATCCGGTGGGCAGACGGGACCTACCGGATGTACTACACGACCGCACTGACCGGTGAGGATCGGCAGTGCATCTCGGTGGCTGTGGCCACGGACCCCGTCGGCCCGTACGTCGATGACTCGACCGAGCCTCTGCTGTGCGAGATCGACGAGGGCGGTTCGATCGACACCAGCCCGTTCATCGCCTCCGACGGCACGGCCTACCTCTACTGGAAGAACGACGGCAACCACATCGGGGTGGACACGTATCTGCGGGTGGCCCGGCTCTCCGAGGACGGCATGGGCATCGAGGGAGAGACGACCGAGGTGCTGCAGCAGGACCTGCCATGGGAGGACATGCTGGTCGAGGGTCCCTCGGTGTGGGAGCACGGTGGGCGCTTCCACCTCTTCTACTCCGGCAACGGCTTCTGGACCGACCGGTATGCCGTCGGCCATGCGGTGGCGGACAGCCCAACCGGGCCTTTCACGAAGGACCCCGAGCCGGTACTGGTCACCAACGACGTCGCCGCCGGGCCTGGGCACAACTCGCTGATCCGGGTCGGTGAGCAGGTGTGGATGGTCTACCACGCGTGGGCGCCCGACGCGGTCGGCGACGAGGTGACCGGCCGCCAGATGTGGCTCTCCCGGGTGACCTTCCAGGACGACGGCTCGGTCGAGGTCGAGCCCCCGGCGATCGACCACCCGGTGGCACCGAAGGACGGTTCGTGAAAAAGCCCGAGGCTGCCGTGCCGCGCTCGGAGCACCCGCGGCCGCAGTTCGTCCGCCCCGACGGGCATTGGCTCTGCCTCAACGGCACCTGGCAGTTCGAGCGCGACCCTGGCGACTCCGGGCTCGAGCGGGGGCTGTTGGCCCACGAGCTGAGCGACACCATCCTGGTGCCGTTCGCCCCGGAGTCGCAGATGTCAGGGGTCGGCGACGCGGACTTCCACGAGGCCGTGTGGTACCGGCGGGAGCTGCAGATCCCGTCAACCTGGCCGTTGCATCACCGGGTGCTGCTGCACTGCCAGGCCATCGACCACGACGCGACCGTGTGGGTGGACGGGGTCGAGGTGGGCCGGCACCGGGGTGGGCACACCACCTTTACCCTCGACCTCACCGACGTGCTCGACGGACGGCATGCGGCCGACCTTGTCATCCGTGCCCGTGACCCGCGGCACGAGCTGCTGCCCCGGGGCAAGCAGGCCACGTTCTTCCACGGCACCCACGCGCAGTACAACCGGACCACCGGCATCTGGGCGCCGGTGTGGCTGGAGTCGGTGCCTACGACATACCTCGGCAGGGCCCGGGTGACTCCCGATGCCGCCGGTGCCTTCGACGTGGACCTCCCGGTGCGGCACGGCATACCGGGCCAGCGGGTGCGGGCAACCCTGAGTGACACCGCCGGTGTCGTCGTCACAGGTGAGGCGCCCGTGGGGCGTCAGCTGGTGCCGCACCTGCGCCTGGACGTGCCGCAGGACCGACAACGCTGGTGGGGACCGAAGGACCCGCATCTGTACGGGTTGCAGCTCGAGCTGCTCGACGCCAGGGGAGAGGTGCTGGACGTCGTGGAGTCGTATGCCGGGCTGCGCACCATCGCCATCGACGGCCACCGGATCCTGCTCAACGGGGAACCCGTCTTCCAGCGCTTGGTGCTGGACCAGGGCTACTGGCCGCAGAGCCTGATGACGGCGCCGAACGAGGAGGCGCTGGTGCGTGACATCGAGCTCGGCCTGGCAGCTGGCTTCAACGGGGCACGGATCCACCAGAAGATCGCCGAGGAACGCCTCCTCTACCACTGCGATCGGCTCGGCTACCTGGTGTGGGGCGAGTTCCCCGACTGGGGCGTCTCTGGGCAGGGTCCGGAGGGTCACAACCAGAAGCCCGGGCCCACCTTCGTGGCGCAGTGGGTCGAGGCGGTCGAGCGCGACTACTCCCACCCCTGCATCGTGGGCTGGTGCCCGCTCAACGAGACCCACCAGTTCCTGCACGACCGGTTCACGGTGCTGGACGACGTGACGCTCGCGATGTTCTGGGCCACCAAGGGCATGGACCGCACGCGTCCGGTGATCGACGCCTCGGGCTACAGCCACCGCGTCGCCGCGACCGATGTCTGGGACAGCCACGACTACACCCAGGACCCGGAGGAGCTCGCGGTGCACATGGCCGGGCTGGCGCAGGGCCGGCCGCACACGAACACCGGTTCCAACACCGGTGCCGCGGTGGAGGGCAGCCCGGACTACTCGCTGCCGTATGCCGGCCAGCCGTACTTCTGCAGCGAGTACGGCGGGATCTGGTGGGTGCCGCAGGACCAGCGCTCGGCGGCGGATGCGCAGAACGACGACGGTGAGTCTTGGGGCTACGGCAACCGGCCGGCCGACGAGGAGGAGGTCTACACCCGTGCCGCGGGACTGACCCGGGTGCTGGACCAGAACCCGCTGATGTTCGGCTACTGCTACACCCAGCTCACGGATGTGTTCCAGGAGAAGAACGGCATCTACGGCTTCGACCGCTCGGAGAAGCTGGACATAGGCAGAGTGCAACGCATCTTCGGGCATCCCGCGGCGTATGAGGAGTTCGCGGCTCAGGAGGGAGGGCCGCGCGTCCCCGAGGAGCATGCCATGCACGACATACCAGCGTTCTGGTGAGGGGAGCCTGCACTTGCTAGCAGCAGGCAGGACGGCGGCCTAGCCTCCACGGGTGAGTGCCACCAGCCCTACCCCGACCGACATCTCTCGATGGCGCCGCCACTTGGCTGACGAGCGAGGCACCGCCGCGGTGCTGAACCGCCTGGCGCAGCGCGGCGAGGGCGAGGACCGCGCCATCCTGGTCGAGCTCGCCCGGGCCGAGGAGCGGCACGCCGCGCACTGGGAGGAGCTGCTGGGTGAGCACGCCCGTCCGCTGCCGCGGCACGGGCTGCAACACCGAGTGCTGGAGATGTTGGCCGGCCGGTTCGGCTCGGTCTTCGTGCTGGCTCTGGTCCAGCGTTCTGAGGCCACCTCCTCCTATGCCGAGGACCACGACGCCATCCCATCCATGGCCGCCGATGAGGTGATCCACGAAGAGGTGCTGCGGGGCCTGGCCGCCCGGGGACGCGCCCAGCTGTCCGGCAATTTCCGGGCCGCGGTCTTCGGCGCCAACGACGGGCTGGTGTCCAACCTGGCCCTGGTGATGGGGATGAGCGCGACTGGCGTCTCCACCGCTGTCGTGCTGGCCGCAGGTATGGCCGGCCTGCTTGCGGGCGCTCTGTCGATGGGAGCGGGCGAGTTCATCTCGGTGCGGTCGGCCCGCGAGCTGCTGGCAGCGTCGCAGCCCGACGTCCACGCGCAGCACGCGATCGAGCACCTTGATCTGGACGCCAACGAGCTGGCCTTGGTCTATCGGGCCAGAGGCATGGCCGAGGGGGAGGCCCGGCGGCATGCCTCCACGGTGCTCGACCAGAGCAGGAACGGTGCCGGGGTGCCACCCGACGCGGTGCCTGCCCTCGACGCAGACGTCGACGAGCACGAGGCGGTGGGCAACGCGTGGGGTGCGGCGGTCTCCAGCTTCTGCTTCTTCGCCAGTGGCGCGTTGATTCCGGTGCTGCCTTATCTGGTCGGGCTGACCGGCCTGTCTGCGCTCGTGGTGGCTGCCGTGCTGGTCGGGGTCGCCCTAATGGTCACGGGCAGCGTCGTGGGTCTGCTGTCGGGAGCTTCGCCGCTGCGCCGTGCCTTGCGCCAGCTGGCGATCGGCTTCGGCGCCGCCGGGGCGACCTACCTGCTGGGGCTGGCCTTCGGGGCCAGCGGCATCGGCTGACCGGCCCGTTGGCGCAGCGATCGACGAGCGTCGTCGCCTTGCGGGAGGAGCAAAGAGGGCGGTCCCGCCTCAGACGTCGACGGGCCCCTGGTCGCGCAGGTCGAGGACCTCGATGCCGCCGTCGGCCCCGAAGCGCTGGATGTGCCCGAGGTACATCTGGCGCCCGGTGTCGTTGAGCAGACCGTCGTGGATCGGGACCACCCGGCCGGGTGCGATCCGCCGGACGAAGCCGACGGTGTCGGCGACGCGGGCCCAGGGGGCGTTGACCGGGACGCAGAGCAGGTCGACCTCGCCGAACGTCGCGTCCTCGGCGTCGAGGGCGTCGCCGGGGTGGAACAGGCTGGGCTCACCGTCGCCCTGCACCACCAGGCCCAGGTTGTCGATCCTCGGCACGTAGTCATGGATGACAGCATGTCGATCCCCGACCGGAGTGATGGACAAGCCATCGAGGTCGATGACCGAGCCACGCTGCATACGGCCGATGTACTTGTCCAGCTGCGGCTCGGCCTCGGCGACCGTGTCGGCAGCACCGGGCTCCAACCACAGTCGCGCGGCGGGACTGTCCGCCAGCAGCTGCGGCAGGATGGCCGGGTCGATGTGGTCGGGGTGCTGATGGGTGACCAGGATCGCGTCGAGATCGCGCACAACCGCGACGTCGGAGAACGTCCCTGGGTCGATCAGCAGCCGGCGCCCGGCCGCCTCGACCAGCAGGCAGGAGTGGCCTAGGTGGGTGATCTGCATACGACCACCGTATGTCGTGTCCCGGCGGCCCGCACGGCTCCGCACCGGCGTTGGCCGACGTAGCATGGTCGCCCGTGGAGTTCCTCAACGGCCTCGGGCCGACGCACGACCTGACCTACAACGACGTGTTCATGGTGCCGGCCCGCTCGGACGTGACCTCCCGACTCGATGTGGACCTGACCACCCCCGACGGGGTCGGCACGACACTGCCGCTGGTCGTGGCCAACATGACCGCGGTGGCCGGGCGGCGGATGGCCGAGACGGTAGCCAGGCGCGGTGGGCTGGTGATCCTGCCGCAGGACATCCCGGTCACTGCCGTGCAGGAGACGGTGGCGGCGGTCAAGAGCTCGCACCCGGTCTTTGAGACACCCATCACGATCCGGCCGGATGACCCGGTGGCTCAGCTGCTGTCCGTGATGGGCAAGCGGGCGCACCGGGCTGCGGTTGTCGTCGAGGGCGGCACGCCTGTCGGGACGGTCACCGAGGGCGACTGCGCCGACGTGGACCGGTTCGCCCAGGTGCGCGACGTGATGTCTGAGGTGGTGCTGACGGTGGATCCGCAGGTGCAGGTCCGCGATGCCTTCGAGCAGCTGGAGACGGAGCGAGTTGCCCTGGCCCCCGTGGTGCAGGACGACCGGCTGCTGGGGGTCGTGACCCGCACGGGTCTGCTGCGCTCGGCCATCTATCGACCGGCCCTGGATGCTGATGGCCGGCTGCTGATCGGGGCGGCCGTCGGCATCAACGGTGACGTCGCCGGTAAGGCCCAGGGGTTGCTGGCCGCCGGGGTCGACGTGCTGGTGGTCGACACGGCGCACGGACACCAGGACAAGATGCTCGAGGCGCTGCCGACGGTCGTCGCAGCTCGCGATGCCCACGAGCAGGCGACGGGGCGCCGGGTGCCCGTCGTGGCGGGCAACGTCGTCTCGGCGCACGGGGCACTGGACCTGGCTCAGGCGGGAGCCGACGTGGTCAAGGTCGGGGTCGGGCCTGGGGCAATGTGCACCACTCGGATGATGACCGGGGTGGGTCGCCCGCAGTTCTCCGCGGTGCTGGACTGCGCGGCAGCAGCCAAAGAGGGGGGTGCCCAGGTGTGGGCTGACGGAGGTGTGAAGTATCCCCGCGACGTGGCTCTGGCACTGGCCGCCGGCGCCGCCTCGGTGATGGTCGGGTCCTGGTTCGCCGGCACCTATGAGTCGCCGGGTGACCTGATGCGCGATCCGGACGGGCGCTCCTACAAGGAGAGCTTCGGGATGGCTTCGGCCCGGGCGGTCCGTCAGCGGACCAAGGGCCGCTCAGCCTTCGACCGGGCCAGGTCCGCGCTGTTCGAGGAGGGCATCTCCTCCTCCAAGATGTACCTGGACCCGCAGCGCCCGGGTGTGGAGGACGTGATCGACCAGATCGTCTCCGGGGTGCGCAGCTCCTTCACGTATGCCGGGGCGCGCACGATCGGGGAGTTCCACTCCCGCGCGGTGGTGGGCATCCAGGGTGCTGCGGGCTACGACGAGGGCCGCCCACGACACACCTCCTGGTGACGCCCCCCTTCGCGACCCCCAGCCACTTGAGCCGACTTCCAGCGCCATAGATGGCGCTGGAGGCCGACTTTGTGGCTGGGGGTGGCGAATGTGCGGAGAGACGGGTGCAGGATTCTGACAAGGCTGTTCGGCGGCGACCGGCCCAGGCCAGGTTCGCTCAGGCGGAGCTGCGCATCGAAGCGGTGGCGGCCTGGTCCCAGATCCAGCCCGCGATCGCTTGCGGGTCCGTGAGATCTTTCCAAGTCACGCGCACGATGCCGTATCCCAGACGGCGGATAGCGTTCTCACGCTCTTTCTCCGCCATAAGGGCTTGCTGTCCGCCCCCCACCGCCACGGCATACTTGGAGTCGCCGTCGAACTCGACGACCACCCCGAGATCGGGCAGGAAGAAGTCCACGCGACCGACGAAGCGTCCATGCGCATCACGGATCGTGAACTGGGGGACCACCGAGAAGCCCAGCTGGATCAGGATGAGCCGACATCTGGACTCTCCGGGTGACTCGGCACTTGGACTGGCCTGCGCGACTGCCCTGCGTGCGCTCACCATCCCTGGCGTGCGCTCCAGCTCGTGCATCCACCCGTCGAGCTCGGTCATGGTCGTGACCTGCAGCCGCAACGCTGCGTCGGCAGCCATGACCCCCGCGGTGACTCCGCACAGAAAGGCCGTTCCGAGCACGGCCAACGCGGCAACGACGACAGGGATGCCGTCTGATCGGGTGGATGCCTCCGCCGGATAGCCCTCGTGCAGGGTGTGGTGTTCGTGCTTGCGGGTGGTGCCGCGTGCCGCACTTCGGGCGACGTGCACCCGGTCAAGGTATTGGTAGGAGACAGGCAGCCCCCATACCAGCGCCGCGCTGGTGTGGGTGGCGATGAGATCCTTGGGTCGCGTCCGCAGGACGGCGGCCAGCCGCAGCCGGTGGCGCGTCTGCGGGTCTGCTCCGGCCACCGGCCGCGCGTCAACGTAGCCACCACGGCATACCCGATCAAGGACCTCTCCCCTCTCGGCGGACTGCAGCTCGGCGGAGGTGAGCCCAATAGTTGTGGCCTCGCGCGTCGTGATGACGCCACCATTGTCATCGAGCCAGGACCGAAGGACGCTTTTTGTCATCGGAGCAGCATGACCGGGAACGGCCGAGGGTGATGCCGGTCGTCCACAGGCTGCATAGGACTCAGCGAACCTGGCGGTACCCCCAGCCACAAAGTTAACTTCCAGCGTCATACAAGGGGCTGGAAGTGACTACAAGTGGCTGGGGGTGGCGAAGGGGCGGCGCCAGGAGGGGCAGTTTGGGTGGAGGGGTCAGGAGCGGTGGTGACTGGCCAGCCAGGCCGCGCCGATAATTCCGGCGTCGTTGCGCAGCTGGGCCGCCACGATCGGTGCCCGCAGGTGAAGGTAGGGCACATACTTGTCACTCTTTTTGGACACCCCGCCGCCGATGATGATCAGGTCAGGCCAGAGGAGGTCCTCGATGTGGCCGAAGTAGCGCTGCAGCCGCTCGGCCCACTCCTCCCACGACAGGTCCTCCTTCTCACGCACGCTGTTGGCGGCCCACGTCTCAATGTCGTCGTTGCCGTCCAGGTGCAGGTGCCCGAGCTCGGAGTTGGGCAGCAGCTCGCCGCCGAGGAAGAGCGCCGTGCCGATGCCGGTGCCTAGGGTGGCCACCAGGACCGTGCCCTCGTTGCCCCGGCCGGCGCCGTAGTGCATCTCGGCCGCACCCGCCGCGTCGGCGTCGTTGACCACGATCACCGGTCGCCCGACCGCCGCGCTGAACAGCGACTCGGCGTCGCTGCCGATCCAGGACTTGTCGATGTTGGCTGCCGAGCGCACCGTGCCGTGGTGCACGACCGCCGGCACCGTGATGCCCACCGGTGATTTTTTGTCGATGTCCTTGGTGAACTTGTCGACGATCTCGGCGACGACCTCGGCAACCGCCTCGGGGGTGGACTCCTTCGGCGTGTCGATCCGCTGTCGGTCGGTCGCGAACTCGCCCTTGTCCAGGTCGACGGGGGCACCTTTGATGCCGGAGCCGCCGATGTCGATGCCGAGCACGTGGTCCTTGGCCATGATTCCTCCTGGACGTCGTCGTCAATGTAGGTCGGTGGGTCAGGGCAGCGTCAGGATCTCCGGGCCGCTCTCGGTGATCAGGATGGTGTGCTCGAACTGAGCCGAGCGGGCACCGTCCGCGGTCACGATCGTCCACCCGTCGGGCCATTCGCGCCAGTCCGGGGTGCCCAGGTTGAGCATCGGCTCGATCGTGAAGGTCATCCCCGGCTCGATGACGGTGTCGTAGTCGGGCGCGGCGTCGTAGTGCGGGATCACCAGACCGGAGTGGAACGCCTGACCCACCCCGTGTCCGGTGTAGTCGCGCACCACGCCGTAGCCGAACCGCTTGGCGTAGGACTCGATCACCCGCCCGATCACGTTGACCTGCCGTCCCGGCCGGGCCGCCCGGATCGCCCGCTCCAGCGCCTCGCGGGTGCGCTCCACCAGCAGCCGGGACTCCTCGTCGACCTCGCCGACTCCGAATGTCGCGTTGTTGTCGCCGTGCACCCCGCCCAGGTATGCCGTGATGTCGACGTTGCAGAGGTCACCTTCCTCTAGCGGCCGGTCGTCCGGTATGCCGTGGCAGATGACCTCGTTGACAGAAGTGCACAGCGACTTCGGGAAGCCGCGGTAACCCAAGGTGGAGGGGTAGGCCCCGTGGTCGAGCAGGAACTCGTGGCCGATCCGGTCGATGTCGTCGGTCGTCACGCCGGGCACGATCGCCCGGCCGCACTCGGCCAGAGCCTGCGCTGCGATCCGGCCGGCGACCCGCATGGCCTCGATGACTTCGGCGCTCTTGACCTCGGAGCCGGTGAACGGCGCCGGGCCCGGGCGACCGACATACTCCGGCCGCGCGATGGAGGCGGGGACCTCACGCAGTCCAGAGACCCGGCCGGGCGAAAGAGTTGCGGAGGCGGTCGGCATACGGTGGAGTCTAGATGTCGCCTACCTACCAGGAGGATGGGATGCAGTACTGGTTCAACGTGCAAACCCACGAGGTCGAGTCGCACGACGACCCGAAGCGGGCCCGGTCGGCACAGCTGATGGGTCCCTACGACACGCAAGCCGATGCGCAGCGGGCGCTGGAGAAGGCCGCCGAGCGCACGTCGCAGTGGGATGAGCAGGATCGCAAGGACAGCGGTTGGGACAAAGACGACTCGACCGGCTGAGGGCAGATCACCTCAGCTGAGTCAGCACGTCGACGGCATACTCGCCGGTGAACGGGCCGCCCTCCCAGGTGCCCCAGCGAGCCCGCAATGACAGCCCGGCGTCGGCATACGCCTGCTCGATCTGACCCAGCGGCGTCACTGGGCAGCCGTCGGGCAGGTGCTCCGGGTCGAGTCCGTGACCCGCGACCATCAGCCCGCGGGGTGGGAGCAACGAGACCATCGCCCGGATCGCGCCCGGCAGGCTGCCCGTCGCGAGCAGGGGCAGTAGGTTGCCCGCAGCCAGCACCAGGTCGACCGGCCCGCCCCGGTATGTCGTGAGGTCCGCTTCGACCCAGGTCGGGGCCAGCGTGCCGGCCGGGTTCGTGCGCGAGCGGGCCAAGGCGAGCATCCGCGGGTCGTTGTCGACTCCGGTCACCCGGTAGCCGAGCTCGGCCAGCCGCCAGCTGATCCGGCCGGTGCCGCAGCCGGCGTCGAGCACGACACTGCCGCTTGGGATCAGTCGTGCGACCAGGTCGGTCTCGGCGTGGACACTGCCCCCGGCGGTCCGCACCTGCTCCAAGTTGTCGGCCATCCGCTGGTCGTAGCCGGCGACCCGATCGTCGTCGGCGAGGTCCTGCCAGCGAGTGCTCATCGGGTCAGCTTCGGCAGCACCTGCTCACCGAAGACCTCGATCCACTCCCGCTGGTTGCGCCCGACGTTGTGCAGGTAGATCCGGTCGAAGCCGAGGTCGACATACTGCTGCAGGTGGGCGCGGTGCTCGTCGGGGTCGCTGGAGATGACCATCCGGCCCACGAAGTCCTCCTCGCGGACCAGCGCGGCCATGGCGGCGAAATCGTGCGGG
>JAABUN010004677.1_pt1 | contig 18160 bp, 14 predicted proteins | sample 5559311 | NCBI WGS metagenome assembly JAABUN01 (sample SAMN10711877, study PRJNA513370) | rock metagenome | isolation source: Antarctica rocks | place: Antarctica: Victoria Land, Siegfried Peak sud | reverse complement strand
CTCACGTGCACCTGCGCCTGCTCATCCCCGGTAGCGCTGCCCTGCCGGTCCGCGCCGACCTGCGCTACGACGTCAGCGACCCGTACGCAGTGCAGATCTCCTTCTACACCGGCGCGGAGACGCACAGTGACGTGGTGCAGTGGACCTTCGCGCGCCAGTTGCTGAGCCAGGGCGTGGCGGCACCGTCCGGTGCGGGTGACGTGCAGGTGTGGCCGTCCCCCGACACGGGCAGCCCCTTGGTCTGGCTGTCCCTGTCCTCTCCATCGGGGCGTGCGCTGTTCGAGGTGCCGCTGGCCGACCTCGTGCAGTTCCTGGGACAGACCTATGAGGCGGTGCCTACCGGCGGCGAGAGTGTTCACGTAGACATCGACGCGGAGCTGGCACTGCTGCTCTGGGCCGAACCCGGGACCTGATCGGCGCCCTGTCGGGCACTGCCGTTCTGCTAAGGTCCTACCTCGTCGTACGGCCCTTCGATCGGGCGTATGCGGACGTGGCTCAGTGGTAGAGCATCACCTTGCCAAGGTGAGGGTCGCGGGTTCGAATCCCGTCGTCCGCTCGGAAGACGCCTCTTGGGCGTCGGCGTCGCACCCGGCTCCCAGTCACGAGGAGCAGGTTGTGGCCGGGTGGCCGAGTGGCTTAGGCAAGGGCCTGCAAAGCCCTGTACGCGGGTTCGATTCCCGCCCCGGCCTCGTTGCACCGAGCACAAGCTGCACAGCACGGGCGATTGGCGCAGTCTGGTAGCGCGCTTCCCTGACACGGAAGAGGCCGCAGGTTCAAGTCCTGCATCGCCCACAACAAAAGCGCAGGTCAGAGGGGGTGTAGCCCCTCTGACAAAGATCACGAAATCACTACTGGTAGCCAAAGTGGTAGCCACCGACGTCGCAGAGTGACCGGGTTTTGAGGCGGTTCCAGAGCCTTCCGCAGGCGTCCGCTCCACGTCACCGCGGTCGTCCATCGGGCTGCGCGGCGGGCGTTCAGCCGAGCACGAGGCGGCGATCTCCGAAGTCGGCGACGACCTCGACCGTGCCGCCCAGGGCCTGGACATAGGCCTTGATCGTCGACAGGCCGGCGCGGTCGAGTTGTCCAACCTCGAGTTGCGACACGGTCGGCTGGGTGACCTGCATCCGCTCAGCGAGCTCGACCTGGGTGAGGCCTTGCTCCTCGCGGACCTCGCGCAGCCGGTAGGCCCGAACCTCGGCCTCGAAGCGCGCGCGGTGCTCTGCGACCAGGTTTTCCCGAGGAGGCCGGGCCGCACGCACCTCGCGCCAGTTCTTGGCTCGTCTCAACGACGGCGGTAGACGTCCCTGCGGTGGTCGACGTCGACCACGCGAACGAAGCCAGCCTCCCCTGAGCCCTTGCCAGAGACCTCCGGTACGTCGTCGTGTATCGCGTACAGGATGCGGTAGCTGCCGCGGCGCGCCGACCACGTGCCGAGGAGCTCACGCTGCAGTTCGTGGCCGACGCGGCGAGGTGTTCGCAGTAGGTCGCCGTGGAGGAGCTCGAATACAGCCAGCGCAACCGCCGGCGGCAGTCGCTCGCTCAAGGCCCGCGCCGCAGTGGCGGTGATCTCCAGCCGGTACCGGGGCGGCGGCGTGGGTCTGGTCAGCGGCTGGGTGCCTCGAGCAGCGTCCGCAACTGCTCGGCGTCCAGCACGTCACCTCGGGCCACGTCCTCGCGAGACCGGCGCAGCCGCTCCATCGTGTCGGGGTCGGAGAGCACGTCGAGCGTCTCCTCTAGCGCGGCCAGGTCCGCTGGACTGATGAGCACCGCAACTGGGACGCCCTTGCGCGTGATCACCACGCGTTCGTGGGTGCCGTCGACCTGGTCCACGACCGCTGACAGCGTGTTCTTCACGGTGGCGAGCGGCAGCGTCGTCATGGCCATAAATCTAGCCTGCTGTTCTGGATCTGGCCACCGCCTCAGGTGCAACTCACCCCTGACAGCCTCCCGCAGGCGTCTGCTCAACGTCGTCGCGGTCGTCCATCGGAACCGGGCGCGATCGGCACCGGCTCGCTGTCGGATCTGCTGGCTAGGGTCCGACCGTGGCCGACGTCTTTATGTACGCCGATGAGACCGGCGATCTCGACATGACGGGCTCGCCGGGGGCGAGCACCTACTTCGGGTTCGGCACGGCCGTCTTCGCGGACCGGCACGGCGACGAGCTGTGGCAGGGCATGCACCTGCGCTGCCAGCTCGAGCGCAAGGGTCTTCACCTCCCGCGCGGGATGCACGCCAAGAACGACTCACACGCGACCCGCCAGGAGGTCTTCGACCTCATCGCTAGCCAGGCCCCGCGCTTCGACACAACGTTCCTGCACAAGGCCGCCGCCTACGACGACATCAAGCGAGCCGGCGAGATCCGGCTCTACAAGCTCGCCTGGTACCTGCACTTCAAGCAGATCGCCCTGCAGGTCAGCAGCGCGGGCGACACCCTCTACGTCATCGCGGCAACGCTCGGCACCCATCGCAAGGCAACGTCCGCGCGGGAGGCCCTGGCTGACGTGTGCGAACAGACGGCGGTCGACCGCGAGATCGTGCTCTGCGTCTGGGACGCCGCCTCGAGCTGGGGTGTGCAGGTGGCCGACTACGGGCTCTGGGCCGTGCAGCGACAGCTGGAGGGCCGTTCGTGCCTCTGGTATCCGACCCATGTGCAGCCGAGCCTTCAGTCCACGTTCACCCCGTGGGGCCGTGCGTAGAAGTAGAGCGCCGGCTATCTCGGTCTCCCGAGAAGAGGTCCCCTGGACCCCTTGTCACCGGCAGCACCACCATGACACCGACCTGCGACGGAATCAAGGCCGGCGGTCCGGACGACAGCGACTGGCGACCACACACGCCGCGTCGAGCATGGCCGCGCGGGGCAACAGGCTGACCGGTTCACCAGTGGCGGCATGACCCTCCCCCGGCCAGTTCTGCAAGATCTCGCGGCCCCGTCCAACAGCCAGGCGCAGCGCAAGACTCCAGCCGCCGAGCGCTTGCGCACGGCTCCAACGAGGAGGCGTCCCATTCTCAAGCGACGCGACCGGCAGGTCTGCAGTGGTGAGGGTCAACGTGATCAAGCCTGTTCCGCCCTGTGCCGGGAGGGAGGAAGTGCTACCCGACGTGTCTCACTTCAGCCTGACGTAGAGGGGGCCGATGCGGACGGTCCCGCCGTCCCGTACGACGGCCTGGCTCACCCTGAGTAGGCCGGCGTACCGGCCGAGGTCGGCCTCACTCATCTGCGCCACGGCCCGGACGAGGGCACGCATCGCCGGGCCGGGCAGCTGGACCGGCAGCGCACCGCGCTCAGAGCCAGACATGGCCCTCCCCTTGCCAGTCCTGCAGGATTTCGCGGCCGCGTGCAGGGTCGCCGGCGAGGCCGAGGGCGACGGCGAGGTCCGGGGCCGTGCGCCAGCCGTCGAGCCGGCTGTCGCCGGTCAGGACCTGGCGTACCGGTGCGACGGCGACGGCGGCCGCACCCGCGCCTGGCGGGGCGACGCCGTAGCGGCGAGTGGCGATGGTGATGGCGACCGGGTCCGGTACGAACAGCTGGAGCGGACCGTCGCCGACGCTGACCAGCGGTGCCCCGTGCGCTGCTGCGACACGGTCCCCGGTCAGCGCCCAGTCCTCGGCGTGATCGGTCGGGTCGGGTGGGCCGGCCAGCCAGGTCCACTGCGGGCGCCAGGCCGCCGCCAGCTCCCAGAACAGCTCGGGCAGGACGGCCCGGCGATCCTCGTCGACGAGCCCGCTGTCGGCCAGGGCCGCGGCGGCGGTGCTGATCGTGGACGGCGCGAAGCCCAGGTCGGCGCTGTGCCCAGTCGGTGAGAGCACCTCGTCCGTGTGCGCGCACAGCCAGTAGGCCACGGCCAGTCCGGCCTTGCCGCGTAGGGGCCTCTGCCGGAGCGGCGTCGACGGGCCGGCGGCTGCCTCCACCGCGGTGTCGATGAGCAGCCCATCGCCCCGGAGGTGCAAGTGGCCGCGCAGGTCGAACCACGACCAGCCAGCGGCGCTAAGCAACGCGCGCGCGTCAGCGGTGATCCGGTCCGCGACGATCAGCTCGGCTTGGGCGGCTCCGCCTTCCACCAGCTCACGCGCACGGGCGCCGGTCACCTGGGACGCCCTCGTCACAGCGACGGCCAGCGTGCGGCCGTCCCACATGATCTGAGCCAGGGGCATCGGTCCGTCGCCGTCGCCGGCGACCTCGAGCCCCAGCCTGCGCAAGGCCTCCCGCAGCTCATCGACCTCGCCACCTACGACTGCCATCCGCTGATCCTACGTTCGGGCATGCCCGAATGGCGAACAGGTCCAAGACGTCACACTCATCGCCGCCATCCGGGTCAGCGCGGGAGTCAGCCATTTCCGGCTTGTCGGCACATCAGGTTGCCCGTGCGGTCGACCCGTGACGAGGGCTGCCGAGCATCTGCTCCATCGGCACGGCGGCCGCTTCGACCGTCGGCGTCGTCCGGTGCCGGTATGTCGCCGAGGTCACCCGGGTGCTGGCGTGCCCGAGCACGTCGGCGACCTCCTCGAGCGGCACGCCGGCCGCCGACAGCAGGCTGGCCGCGGAGTGCCGCAGCTCGTGGGGGTGCCAGCGCCCGAGGCCGGCCTGCTCCGTGACAGTCCGCAGGGACCGGCGCAGGTTGGCAGGGTCGAGCAAGGTCCCGCGGCTGGTCGGGAAGACCAGCCCGAGGTCCTGCCAGTGCTCCCCCATCAGCTCCTGCTGGGCCAGCTGGCGGGCGCGGTGCTGCTGCAGGGCGTCCTCGGCGGCGGCGGGCAGTCGCAGCTGCCGCCGCGACGAGGCGGTCTTCGTCGGGCCCAGCTGCACCGTGCCGCCGACCCGGCTGACCGCTCTGCTGACGCCCAGCAAGCCTTGGTCGAGGTCGACGTCCTCCCAGCCCAGCCCCAGCAGCTCGCCTGGCCGCAGCCCGCACGTCAAGCCGAGCACGAACGCCGCCTCGAGCGGGTGGCCGTGCGCGGCCTCCAGCAGGAGCCGGGCTTGTTCGACGGTCAACGAGCGACCTTCGGTTCGGGGCCCCGCCGGCGTCGGGACGATCGCTGCCACGTTCCGCACCACGAGCCCTTGCCGCTCGGCGTGCCGGAGGACCTGGATGAGCACGCCACGGACCTTCTCGAGGCTGGCCCGGGCGTAGCCGGCCAGGGCCAGGTCCTGCAGGAACAGCGAGACGTCCTCGGCGCTGAGCTGGCGGACCCGGCGGGCACCCAGGGCGGGCACGAGGTGCTGGCGCACCGCCCACGTCCGCACCTCCAGCGTGCTCGCGGACAGCTCACCGCTGCGGTGCCGCAGCCACTCCTCAGCGAGCACGGCGACGGTGAGGTGCCGGCCACCGGAGGCCAGGCCGTCCTCGGCGTCGCGCTGCACCTCGCGCATCTTCAGGAGCACCTCGGCCCGGGTGCGGCCGGAGACCTTCTTGCGCTGGCGTCGCCCGGCGGCATCAGCGCCGACGTCGACGAGCGCCCGCCACCGCCCGTTGTTGGGGTCCTTGAAGATCGACCCCTCCCCTGCTCCCCGTCGCGTCACGGCGCACCTCCGCTGGACTGCCTATCCCGTACGGCCTGGGTCTGGACGCTCGTGGGTCGCATCTGTGGAGAACCTCAGCTGGCTGTGCGCAGCTGCTCGAGGAACGCGGTCAGCGCGTCGCGGGGGACGCGCCGGCAGGCGCCGATGTGCACCGACTGGAGCTGGCCGCTCTTGAGCAGCTCGTAGACCTTGGACCGCCCGATGCCCAGCGCGCTGGCGGCCTCGGTCGGGGTGAGCAACAGCTTGTCCATGTCGTCCTCCGTGATGGCGAGGGCGTCCGGACGGGCGTGCCTGAACTGTCCCCTCACTGGTGGTAAGTGCGGTCGCAGGGGGGTCTGTGACAAACGATCATGGACTTTCTGGACTCGGACCCGCTCCTGCCCGGAGTGCCCAACCCTCCCCCGAAAGCGACCGGCTCCCCACCGGCAAGGGCCATTACCCTTGCCGGCAAGCCCTCATCCCCCACGGGCAAGGGTCGTGATCCTCGTCGGCAAGGGTCCGCCCTCCACTGGGCCTGTTCACCTGGCCCTCCGGGACGGCTTGCCGGTGTGGGTTCGGCTGGTCGGCCGGGCCAGCCGAACGGTGGCGGGAACGGGCCTTGGGCCGGGAGACTGCCCGTCGTCCGTGTCATCTCCGGCGTCGCTGTCAGCCCTCGGACGCCGGCGTACGCGGCGTGGCTGCGGCGAGTCTGCTCGGCGGTGAGGAGCTCGGCGGCCTGGCGGGCGGCGGTGGCCTGGGCGGTCCGGCCTTGCTGCTCGCGGAGCCCGGCCAGGGTGTGGCTCAGCCGGCTGAGCTGGTCCAGGGTCTGTAGGAGCTGGCGGGTGTCAGCTGTGCGGACGAACCCCATGCCCCGCAGCCCGCCGGCCGCGCGGCGGGTCCGGCGGGCCGGGCCGGTCGGGATCGGCGGGCGGCGGCGTAGCACGCGGGCTGCCCGGTCGTAGACCTCGGCCGCCCGGTGAAGCGGCCCGGCCCCGGACCGCTCGGTCAGGCGGCCGACCGCAGCCAGGACCTCGCTCGAGGCGACCGCAGCGGCCTCCGCCATCGCCCGCGCCGTCGGGTCACCGCTGGCAGCCGCTTGCAACTGCTCCTCAGCCCGGCCGATCGCCTGCCCGGCGGCCTCCCACAGCGCCTGCCGCTCGGACGGGTCGAGCTCCAAGCCGGCTGTCCTGGCCCGGGCCGTCGTGGCCGCTTGCCTGGCATCGGTGCCTTCGCGGCACCAGCGAGCCTTCAGCTGCGGGAGCGTGAGGTCCGGGGCCAGCTTGCCGCCGCCGAACCACACCGGTTCGGCGCCCTGGGCGGCCTCTGCCCCCCTGGCGCACAGGGCGACGGCGTAACCGGTGACCTCGTCCGGATTCAGTGTGCTCATCCGCGGCCGGACCAGCACCCCGTCCCGGCTGAGCCGCTCGCTGAACTCCTCGAAGCTGTTTGCGCCGGCCAGCGCGGCCCGGACCCTGCTGCGTAGCATCTCCCGGTCGGGACCAGCCGGGACCGGCCGTCCCGTCGCAGCGCGCTGCTCGACCTGCAAGGCGTGGCGGCGCTGCTCTGCCCGGCTGGTCTGCCGGTCACCGGTCCGGTCCGCCGGCGAGGTGCGAGTCAGCCCGTACCGGTCCTCGACGGCCAGGCTGGCCTCGCGGGCCCGGTAGAAGTCGTTGCGCGGCCAGACCCGCTTGCCGTCCTGCCGGGCCAACGTCGCGACGACGTGGACGTGGTTGTCGGCATGCCGGACCGCGACCCATCGCACGGCTTCCTCGTCACCTCGCGGTGCCAGGCCGATCCGGTGGACGTATTCGCCGACGACGTCGGCCCACTCGTCATCGGTGAGGGTCCGGTCGGTCTCGGCCGCGCTGATCGCCAGGTGGTAGACCGGCCGCGCTTGCGCCCACTCCTGCTTGCCGAGGCTGGCGGCGAGGAGCGGGGCGTTCAGGGCCGCAGCGAGCAGCCCCAGGTCCCGGTCGCCGTCGGCTTGTCGGGGTGGCTCGAGGCCGTCGATGCCGTCCCAGGCGGCGATCAGGTGCGCGTCGGTGTGCGGAGCGCTCAGGCCGTGCTCTCCTGCCAGGCCCTCCCGGAACAGGTAGCCCAGCAGCCGACGTACGTCGCTGCCGCGCTTGCAGACCTTGCCGATCACCCCTACCGCCGCCTCAGCCTGCTCGGCCGGTGACCCGGCGCGTTGCCGCGTCCGCACTCAGCACCGCCTGATGCGCCCCGGCCACTGCCCTCGAGAGCCAGAGCGGAGCTTCACCCGTGCTGTTCAGCGCCGCGACGGCCTGGTTGACGTTCACCGCGTACCGGCGGATCGCCAAGCGCAGGCGCAGCAGCTCGCCCAACAGCTCCCGGTCCGCGGCCTGCGAGGGAGGCGGCCCCTCCCCCGCGACGGACAGACTGGCGCCGGCGAGGAAGCCGGCGACGGTCAAACCGGCCCGCTCCGCCGCGGCTACGAGTGCGGCGTGCTCACGGTCGTCGTAGCGGACCTTGACGACGTGGTTGCGGGCCGGGAAGTGATGCCGGCGATGCCGAGCTGACCCCGGCGGAGCCTCCGCCCCGTCGTCAGCTGCGTGGCCGGACGATGGGGCTGCGCTCTCACTCTTGTGCTCGTTCACAAGACCAGGAAAGTGGCCCAGATCAGGGACTTCCAGGCCTTACGCCAGTCGTCGTCAAGGTGTCATCCGCACACGTCCACCGGGGTCTTCCGGGCTCAACCGGCTCGAAGTCGATGTACGTGCTTGCCCGCGCCCGGGCGAGCACTTGGTCCTTGGCGACGGGGACCGGGCCGGCCGCGCAGCGGGCGGTCTGGGCCCCGAAGCCATAACTTGCTCTGCTCCCCCCAGCCTCTGCGGCGAGATGCGGCAAGCACCTCGAGGCTGCCCCGTGGCTCGGTGTCAATGGCCAAGTCGCGGTCCCGCTGGTGCAAAAGTCCCCACCTCGGGTGAGTACTCAGGGTCTCGTGAGGCGGCCTCCTGGGGTCGTTCGGGTGGTGGTTCGGGCTTCGCACATCCGGTAGCTCGCCTTGGGTCGCGACGATGTTGTGGGGTGCAGGAGCCGGTCGAGCAGGCTGACGGCGGTGCTGTATTCGGGCCGGAACCGGCCCCGGTCCTCGAAGGCCCAGTGGCTCGCGATGGCCAGGCGGCTGCGTTCGTAGCGGCCGCGACGAACCGGAACAGCAGCTGGCTGCGGTGCTGTCGAGCGGGGCGAACCCGACCTCATCCACCTGTACGGGCTCTTCGGAGATGAGCGTGGTGGCTGCCTGACACGCCGGGCCACGTCGATTCGCTGAATGAGGGTCGAGGCCCTCGAAGATCAGAAGCGACCAAGCACCTGATCATGAGGACCTCGACGAGATGGACTGTAGTGAGGGCTGCCCGCGCGCGGCCGTGATTTTCGGCGTGCAGGGGGTGCGCGTCCTCGGCGCCGAGAGCGATGACCGGGGCCTGCAGCTCATGGTCGAGACCGACCAGCAGGTAGAGGGCTGCCGGGACTGGCGGCGTCCTCGCGGTGTCTCGGCGAGTCTGCTGACGTCGGCAGCCGCATCTGCGGGAAGCCGATAGCCTTCGGCGCGATCACCCACCCTGTTGCTCGGAGTGCTTTAGTTGACTGTCTCAGAGAACGTCAGTGTCAAGATCTCCGATCTCCGCCTCGACCAGGACAACCCTCGCCTGGGGTCGGCGCAGCCGAATCAGCAGGCGGCTGCGGTCGCGCTGGCGCAAAGGATGGGCGCAAGGCACCTCCTGGTCCTGGCCCTGGACATCGTTGACTTCGGCGTTGACCCCGCCACGCGCACAATCGTCGTCCCGACGGAGGACCTGCGTCGCAAGTACATCGTCATCGAGGGCAACCGCCGGCTCCTGGCGCTGAAGGCGCTTGAGACGCCCGCCCTGGTGGCAAGCGTGCTCAGCGCCACCGAGCAGCGGCAGTTGGACGGGCTGTCCAAGCGCTACCTGGCGGGCGACCCCTACGACGAGCTCGAGTGCGTCTTGTTCCACAAGGAAGAAGACGCAGCTCACTGGATCTGGCTGCGTCACACCGGCGCCAACGAAGGAGCCGGCCTCGTCGGTTGGGGCAATATTGAGCAGCAACGATGGAAGGAGCGTGCCGGCGGAGGCAAGACCCGCGCGAGCCTCGGCGTGCAAGCGCTCAACTTCACGGAGCGGATCGACGGCGGGCCGCTGACGACCGCGAAGATCGCGACGAACGTCGACCGGCTGATGAAGAACCGGGACTGTAGGGACCTGTTCGGGCTCGACCATAAGGACAAGACCCTGCTCGGTTGGTATCCGGCTGAGGAGCTCATGAAGCCGCTGCGCAAGATCGTCGAGGATCTCGGCAACAAGCGCATCAACGTGACCACGATCTACTACGGCCCCGACCAGGTCACCTACGCCAAGACCTTCAGCGCAGATGAGCTGCCCGACCCGACCAATCGATACAAGCAGGCAATACCGCTCACCGAGATCCGGCCCTCGCGGCGCAGCGGCAAGGGGCGTGGCGCCGGCGGTGGCGCGGCTGGTGCTGGGGGCGCCGGTGCGGGAGGGTCGGCCGGCGGAGCCTCCGGAGGCGGTGCGGGCGGATCCGGAGGGGGGTCGCAGGCCCGCGCCACGCTTGCCCGCCGGACGTCGAAGATGAACCCGACTGCACCGCGGATCAACCAGATCTACGTCGAGCTGCTGGGGCTCGACGCCACCCAGTACCCCAACGCAGCCGCGGTTCTGTTCCGGGTCTTCCTCGAGCTGAGTGTGGACCACTACATGACGCAGCATGCGCTCAAGCTGGCCCCCAAGGTCCGGGAGACGCTCGCGAGCAAGATGCAACTGGTCGCGGAGCATCTGCACAAGGGCGGGAAGATCAACCTGCAGCTGAAGCGGGCCGTGGACGCGGTTGCCACGCCGCAGAAGTCTGTTCTGTCGGCGAGCACTTTTAGGTTCAACCAATACGTGCACAACTACTACGCGTTCGCCAAGCCCACGGAGCTGTTCACATCATGGGACGAGCTCGAAGCCTTCCTCGAGAAGCTTCAGTGAGCCGTTACCCGTCACCGCTGCGGTACCCGGGCGGCAAAGGCAAGGTGGCCAATTTCTTGAAGCTGGTCATGCTGGACAACTACCTGATAGAGGCAGAGTACGTCGAGCCCTATGCCGGCGGCGCGAGCGTCGCCTTGTCGCTTCTGTTCGAGGACTATGCCAGCCACATCCACATCAACGACGTGAACCCCGGCGTGCACGCGTTCTGGCAGACGTGTCTCGAGCAGGCCGACGACCTCTGTGCGCTGATCCGCGACACCCCCGTCACGATCGACAACTGGTTGGCCCAGCGCGAAGCACACCGCGACCCCGGCACGGCCGGCCTTGAACTGGCGTTCGCCACCTTTTTCCTCAACCGCACCAACCGCTCCGGCATCATCAACGGCGGGGTTATCGGCGGGCTGGACCAGACCGGCCCCTGGAAAATCGATGCCCGCTACAACGTCGACGTGCTGGTCGCCCGGATCCACAAGGTGGCCCGCTTCGCCAGCCGGATCACGCTCACCAACCTCGACGCGGCCGAGCTGCTCGAAGAGTGGGCCGGCCGTACCGAGCGGGCCTTCCTCTACCTGGACCCGCCGTACTACGTGAAAGGCGGAGACCTTTACGAGCACTTTTACAGCCACGAGGACCACGTCCGGATCGCCGAGTTGGTGACGGCGCTTCCTCACCCCTGGCTGGTGTCCTACGATGCAGCACCCGAGATTGTGCAGATCTACGACGGAGCCACGGCCCTCACGTACGGGCTGTACTACAGCGCTCACGCGCGGGTCATGGGCGCCGAGCTGATGTACTCCTCGCCGGACTTGGTCTTGCCCAGTGAGGCACCAGCAGGCGTCAGCGCGAAGGATGTGGCCTCGGCGCTGACGGCTGTCAACATCTGACCCTGATGCTGCAGTGAGACGACCTTCCGAACCCTGCCCACTATGCGTTGCTCGCGCCCGGTTCCCGGGACGGTCCGAAGCCCAGGAGACTTGATCGGGGTGTCGAAGGACGGAGTGCGCCGCGGGAGGCCTGGGCAGATCCTGCCTGGGGACTGTGCCAGGCGGACGTCGCGACCTGAGCGTCACCCGGGGCGAGTTGACGCGTTTGCAGCCAAGGTCGCCGGAGCGGGGCGTGACCTTCCTGGCGGCCAGCTCATCCAGCTAGTTCCCCGGCAGGGTCAGCGTGAAGAGCCGCTACACGACGTCCGGACGGGCCGCCCGCCCGGACAGGACACGCCAGGCATCCGCCGGATCGGGGGCCCGCGCGCCGCCCGGTGCAGCACACTGGGCTCGGGGCCTCCCGGCCGACAGTCACACCGAGCGGAGGAGCACGCGTGCAGGTCATGTACGTCGCCGAGTTCGACGTCGAGCCCGACGGCGCCGCCCCCGCCGGCGCCTACGACGCCCTGACCGAGCACATCTGCCAGTGGCTCGGCGGCGACCAACAGGGCGCCCCGTCGCCTGAGGACCTCCTCTCGCGCGGACGCGCCCGGCTGGTCACCGAGGTCCCCGGCGCGCCCCGCCCCTCGGAGCGCGACGTAGCCTGGAATGTCGAGGATGCCGACAGCCAGCGCGCGCTTCGGGTCGACGTCCGGCAGCCCCTGGGCCCCAGCGGCGCCGAGTTCGTGACCAGGGTGACACTTTCCCGCGACGGCGAGGCTGCCGCCCTGCGCGTGGCGATGGGCCGCGAGGTCTCCACGGGGTGGCTGTCGCCCGCCGTCGTGAACGAGCTCCATCGCCCTCGCCTGGTCCTCAGCGTCGCGCGGGACCCGGCACTGCGCGTGACCGTGCTCGGCCAGCGCGTCGACGGTAGGTACGCCCAACTCCGCGACGCCGCGTCCGTGGCCGTTCTCGCCGAGGCCATCGCCCAGCCGGTGCGCCTGCCCGTCATCCTCGCGCACCCCCGCAGCGACGCCGCCTGGGCGGTCGTCCGCCGGGCCTCCAGCGGCCTGGTCGGTCTGGCGAGCGTCGCCGCGATCAACTACACCGCCGCTCAGCAGCTCGCCCGCGCCGATCGGGGTCTGGCCGTTCCCGACGGCGGCGCGCGCCTGATCTGGCCAGACCCGTCCGCGGACCATCCCCGTTACTCGCGCGCCGAGATCGAAGGCCGCGGCGAGGAGGGCATGCGCGCGCTGTGGATGGGCCTGCTGTCCGAGTTGTCCGTCGTGGCCCGCGGGCAGGACCGCGGCTGGGACCGGGCGCGTCGCGCCGCGCAGCGCGCGCAGGCCGCGGCAGCGCAGGCCCGCCTCGAACGCGCCGCCGAAGGAGACAGCGCCGAGCAGGCGTCGGCGCTGCGCGCGCGGGTCGACGAGCTCACGGGCGAAGTCGCGTTCTGGGAGGAGGAGGCTCAGCGCCTCACCGTCGACACCGATGGCCTGCGGGCCCGCGCCGAGAGCCTGGAGAACGCCCGGCGCGAGCGCGACTACTGGCGGGACCAGTACCAGCAGTCCGTCCGCGCGCCCGCGCCCGACGAAGCTGCCGACACGGATCCGTGGGAGATGGTGCCGTGCCTCGAAGCGAGCGCAGGCGAGCCGACCTACCGGGCCCTCGAGAAAGCCGCAGAGGGACGGATCGCGTTCGCCGCGTCTGCCGAGACGAGCTGGAAATCGTCCGGCTACCCCCACCGGCAGGAGATGACCGACGTGCTGTTGGCCCTGTCCAAGGCTGCGATCGACCTGTACGCCCACGAGGGCCAGATGCCCCGGCTGACCGAGTGGTTCAAGATCGAGCACGGTCTGACCGTCGCCATGAGCGACCAGAGGATCAAGAAGTCAAAGGCCATGCGGTACTTCGACCACGACGGCGAGCAGTGGGACGGCCTGCCCCACGTCAAGGTCCGCGACGCCGTGTCCCCGAACGAGGTCGGACGGGTCCACTTCGCGCTCGACTCAACCGGCATGCGGATCGTCGTCGGACACGTCGGCCTCAAGCTCCACGGCGTGTGAACCGCCGCCGGCCCGCGAGGTAGCGCGCGTGCCCCGCCCGACCCGCCACCACACCGTCCCGCAGTTGTACCTGCGGGCGTTCGCCCTCGACGGCCAGGTCCTGCTGCGGCTGCGGACGGCACCGAGGCGCAGTGCTCGGTCCGCAAGGCGCTGCTCTCCGCGGGTTTTGCGACGACGCCCGCAGGGCTGGATGGCTCGAGCAGTGGCTCGGTGCCGCGGTCGAGTCGCCCTTAGCCTCGATCCACCGATGGCCTTGGTTGTCGCGCGCAGTTGATGTTGACCTAGCGGGTGCTCGGTGGGGGCGTGACCGTCCGCCCGACCTGGTGTCGGGTTCTCCGTGGTCCTGGGTCGGGCCTGTCGGCGGGTCGTCAGGAGGTGGCTGCTGCTGGCGGCCCGCAGGCTCGCTTGAACAGGGGTGGTCGAGCCGTTCTGCCATGGCCAGGCGTGCGGAGGGTGCAGGGTCAGGCGTCGCGCTGAGGACGCCACGCATGCCGCCAACGAGATGAGCGTGCGCCGAATCGTGGCTGTGGTCGCTTCAACCAGCCGGCCACCGGCGAGAGTGCCGGCGGCTCGGGTGAGGCTGAACGCCATCACGGCGCAGACCAGCCAGGCGCTGTTTGACTCACCCAATCGACCAGCTCAAGGCATCGCACTAGCGCGTCGTCATCACCCGCCCAGCGCGTTCTTCACGGTGGCCAGCGGCCACGTCCTCCTTGCGAGCAATCCAGCCCGCCAGCTGCACGGCGCAAAGATGTTCACGCGCAGCCCTTCTCGAGCCGGTGGACCCGGGCGTTGGGGTGCCGGAACTGGTAGCCAAACTGGTAGCCACAGCCCCCGCTCAGCGGTGGATTCGGGCGGACGCCTCCGGAAGCCAAAACGCTGTGACCTGCGGTTATGGACTCCGGCGGACGACGGAAAACGCCGACCTCTTCCCTGACACGGAAGAGGTCACAGGTTCAAGTCCTGTATCGCCCACTCGAACCGCGGGCCAACCGCCTCCAGTCCCAAGGTTCTGGACGTCGACCCGTCCCGGCGGAACCCGTGACCCGGGTCACCTGGGGAGTAGGACAGGAGCCAGCGGGGGTAGGACGGCCCTGCCCTGCCTGCCCCTCTCTCGACAGGACTCGACTCACGTGTGCACCTGGCCCGGCACGCCCTATCCCCTGGGCGCGACCTACGACGGCTCCGGCACCAACTTCGCGCTGTTCTCCGAGGTTGCCGAGCGCGTCGACCTGTGCCTGTTCGACGAGGACGGCACCGAACATCGCGTGCGCCTGCCGGAGCGGGACGCCTTCGTCTGGCACGGCTACCTCCCCAATATCGGTCCCGGCCAGCGTTACGGCTTCCGCGTCCACGGCCCGTACGAGCCGAAGAACGGCCACCGCTGCAACGCGAGCAAGCTCCTGCTCGACCCGTACGCCAAGGCGGTGGACGGCGACATCGACTGGGCCCAGCCGTGCTTCTCCTACACCTGGGGCGACGAGGACTCCTACAACGACGAGGACTCCGGTCCGCACATGAGCAAGTCGGTCGTCATCAGCCCCTTCTTCCACTGGGACCACGACCGTCACCCGCACACGCCGTACAACGAGACGGTCATCTACGAGGCGCACGTCAAAGGTCTGACCAAGACCCACCCGGACATCCCGGAGGAGATCCGCGGGACCTACTCCGCACTCGCCCACCCGGTGATGCTGGAGCACTACAAGAAGATCGGCGTCACGGCGATCGAGCTGATGCCGGTGCACCAGTTCGTGCACGACAGCCACCTGGCCGATCGGGGGCAGCGCAACTACTGGGGCTACAACACGATCGGCTTCTTCGCACCGCACAACGACTACGCCAGCTTCGGCTCCCGCGGTCAACAGGTGCAGGAGTTCAAGGCGATGGTCAAGGCGCTGCACTCCGAGGGCCTCGAGGTCATCCTCGACGTCGTCTACAACCACACTGCGGAGGGCAACCAGCTCGGTCCGACGCTCTCCTTCCGCGGGATCGACAACGCCAACTACTACCGGCTGGTCGATCAGGACAACAAGCACTACTACGACACCACCGGTACCGGTAACACCTTGTTGATGCGCAGCCCGCACGTGCTGCAGCTGATCATGGACTCGCTGCGTTACTGGGTGACCGAGATGCGCGTGGACGGGTTCCGGTTCGACCTGGCGTCCTCACTGGCCCGCCAGTTCCACGAGGTGGACCGGCTGTCCTCCTTCTTCGACCTTGTCCACCAGGACCCCATCGTCAGCCAGACGAAGCTGATCGCCGAGCCGTGGGACATCGGGCACGGCGGCTACAACGTCGGTGGCTTCCCGCCGCTGTGGACCGAGTGGAACGGCAAGTACCGGGACACCGTGCGCGACTTCTGGCGTGGCGAGCCGGCGACACTGGCCGAGTTCGCGTCCCGCCTCACCGGTTCGGCGGACCTCTACGAGAACGACGGGCGGCGGCCGTACGCGTCGATCAACTTCGTGACGGCCCACGACGGCTTCCCGATGCACGACCTGGTCTCCTACAACGACAAGCACAACGATGCGAACGGCGAGGGCGGCAACGACGGCGAGAGCCACAACTCGTCCTGGAACTGCGGAGTCGAGGGAGACACCGACGATCTCGAGGTCGTCGTCCTGCGCGAGCAGCAGAAGCGCAACTTCCTCACCACGCTGTTCCTCTCGCAGGGTGTTCCGATGCTGCTGCACGGCGACGAGCTGGGACGAACCCAAGGCGGCAACAACAACGTCTACGCGCAGGACAACCAGATCGCGTGGGTCGACTGGGAGCGGGCGAAGGACTACGAGGTGCTCACCGAGTTCGTCTCGCGGTTGTCCCAGCTGCGCCGGGAGCACCCGATCTTCAAGCGCCGCAAGCACTTTCGCGGTCGGCCGGTCAAGGGCACCGAGATCGAGGACATCGGCTGGTTCACGCCCGCCGGCGAGGCGATGGGCGACGAGGACTGGGAGCACGGCATCACCAAGTCGGTGACGGTCTTCCTCAACGGCGAGGGCATCCGCGACCCGGACGCGCGGGGAGAGCGCGTCACCGACGACTCGTTCTTCCTGCTGTTCAACGGCTACCACGAGCCCATCGAGTTCACCTTGCCCGACCTGGGTGCCGGTGAGCGGTGGCAGGTCGAGATCGACTCGGCGGCGCCGATGCTGGGAGACGCAGAGGACCGGTCGGCCAAGACCGGTGAGCCCATCGAGGTGGACGCCCGCTCGGTGCGGGTGCTGCGGAAGATCTTCTAGCGGTGGCCCTGCCACGACCCGACTGCCCGGTGCCCGTCTCGACCTACCGCGTCCAGTTGCGACCTCCGGCAGACGACCACCCCGGCTTCGGCTTCGATGACGCCGCGCGGATCGTCGCGTACCTCGCGGATCTGGGCGTGACCCACCTCTACTGCTCGCCGTACCTGCAGGCCGCGCCCGGGTCGGCGCACGGCTACGACGTCGTCGACCACTCCCGGCTGAACGACGAGCTCGGCGGTCAGGCAGCCTTCGACCGGATGGTCCTCGCCTGCCGTTCGGTGGGGCTGGGCATCGTCCTGGACATCGTGCCCAACCACATGGCCGTGAGCGAGCCGGAGTCGCAGAACGCGCAGTGGTGGTCGCTGCTCAGTGACGGCCGCTCGTCGCCGTACGCAGAGTGGTTCGACGTGGACTGGGCGGGTGAGGGGAAGGTCCTCGTTCCGGTGCTGGGCGGTCCGACCGAGCAGGTCGTCGCCGACCTGGAGCTGCTCGCCGACCGGGTCCGCTACTTCGAGCACGAGGTTCCGATCGCGTCCGGTACGAGAGTCGACGGCGACGTGCTCGCCACCCTGGCGCGGCAGCACTACCGGCTGTGCGACTGGCGGGAGGCGCGCGAGAAGCTCAACTACCGCAGGTTCTTCGACGTCACGAGCCTGGCGGGGGTACGCGTCGAGCTGCCGTCGGTGTTCGAGGCCACCCACCGGCTGGTGCTCGACCAGGTCGCTGCCGGCGTGGTCGACGGCCTGCGGGTGGACCACCCGGACGGCCTGGCCGACCCCGGCGGGTACCTCGAGCAGCTGTCCGCGGCGACCGACGGCGCCTGGGTGGTCGTGGAGAAGATCCTCGAGCCGGGCGAGGCGCTGCCCGGCGACTGGCACACCGCCGGCACCACCGGCTACGACGTGCTGAACGACGTGCTCGGGTTGTTCGTGGACCCGGCCGGCGAACAGCCGCTGACGCAGCTGTGGGACCGCGTCACCGGTGACGGTTCGACGTACGAGCAGGTGGTCGCCCGGACGAAGCGGCTGGTGCTGGCCGAGGTGCTGCCGGCGGAGGTGAACCGGCTGACCGACCTCGCGGTCCAGGTCTGCCGCGCCGATTCGTCGCTGCGCGACACGTCCCGACCGGCGCTGCGCGAGGCGCTCGTGGAGGTGCTGGCCTCCTTCGAGGTCTACCGCGCCTATCTGCCGGCCGCGGGACCGGCGGACCCGGTGGCCCGCGACCAGGTGGCGCACGCCGCCGCTGCCGCGACCGCTTCCCTCCCCTCCCGCGCGGCCGAGATCGACCTCGTCCAGCGACTGGTCCTGGCCGAAGGGCCGTCCGGCCCGGACGCCGAGGAGTTCGTCACCCGCTTCCAGCAGACCTGCGGCCCGGTGATGGCCAAGGGGGTGGAGGACACCGCGTTCTACCGCTACCTGCGGCTGTCGGCCCTCAACGAGGTCGGCGGCGACCCGGGACG
>JAABUN010004676.1_pt1 | contig 18161 bp, 6 predicted proteins | sample 5559311 | NCBI WGS metagenome assembly JAABUN01 (sample SAMN10711877, study PRJNA513370) | rock metagenome | isolation source: Antarctica rocks | place: Antarctica: Victoria Land, Siegfried Peak sud | reverse complement strand
CAAGATAGTATCTTGCCCTATCCTTTGTATGGTATTATTCGATTTGATACCATACGGCATCTTCACCAGGACTAACGTCGCCATAGTGACCATCGCTGAGGTATTTGTTCCCTTGGTCATTAGTTACTATACGGCCCATACCTCTACCCTTCTTGTAAGGAAAGACGTCGGGATCAATCTCGTAGATCCTATGGCCCGTTCCAGGTAATGGAGGATTCTGCCTGTATGGCTCACCCCAATGCATTCCCTTGGTTGGATCGAACCATCCAACTCCCGCAGGAGGTAACTCGGGATCATTCGCAATGGCAATTAAAGTCTCCGCAATAGCCCCCTCCTCCTGGGCCGAAAAATCAGACTCTATATATGGCTCGATTTTGCAGGCATTATGCACCCAAAGTGCGTCGTGTCCGACGAAGTAGGTGTGGAAGTCCTCGACCTCGAAGTTGTAGACAGCAACGGGACGGTCTTTGAGTTCGACGTTGGTGAGTTGAACAGGTGGGCCGGCGCGCGTGACGATGCTGGTGCCGATGCCCATCTCACCCGCAGGCACGAAGCCGCGGCCTTGAACATAGAAGGGATGAGGTTTGGTGGTCTCAATCCGCTCGCCGTTCTTGAAGTGCAGCACGAGTGTAGCGGGCGCTTGGTGGGGCAACAGGCGCACCACACGCTTGGCAGCGGTCTTTCCAGTTTTGGCATCACGAGAAAGCACCCAGTCGTCCTTCTTGACTTGTTCGATGGGCTTCTTGGAACCATCGGCCATGACGACGAGTGTGCCCGCCACAAAACAGCTTGGCCCTTCACCCACTCTTGCGCCGTCCTCCTCCATGAACTCGCGTCCCATCTTCCTCATGTAGCCCGCGACTTTTTGTCCCGGCGTTGTTTTGACGGCGCCTCGCGCCATCTTGGCGATGGACAGAGCCGAGGCGATGAGCATGGCTCCCGCAGTGGCTTTCTGGATACCTGTCGTGTTCTTGTCCCACAAGACGTTCCATAGGTCGATGTGCCACTGGATAAGACCGGCACCCATCTGCAGGCCGAGTTGCGCATTAGCGGCGTCGTTGAAGGTGAGGTGGTTGTAGGCCACCTGACCCACCAGTTCGAACAGCCCGGCAGTGGCTCCCCACGCGCCCGATGCCGCCCGCGCTCCCAAGCTCATTTCCCTGGCCTCGGGCAGAGCGACACTGGTTCCGGCGCCAAAGGCGGCGTTGACGAGGAGGAACTGGCCGATGCCCATCGCTACGTTCATCCCCGTCAGCGTCTCGCGTCCCGTGGGATCGACACCATTGACGGCATCGGCGCCCGCGTAGAGGTAGCGGTGCATCGAGATGGGGTCATCTCCTGAACCCATCTCCGGGTCGTGGCTGAGGAATCTCCCCGTTCCGGCGTTGTAGTAGCGCGCCCTGAGGTAGTAAAGTCCGCTCTCGTCCTGCTGCTGCCCGGCGTATTTGAACGGGTTGAGGGTCTGCCCTTGGCCCCCGTTCAGCCCGTTTCCGAAGCTGTCGTAGAAGTAGGAATCGGTGACAACTCCGGCTTCGTTCATCAGTTGGCGGGTGGAATCCTGCCCATCGCCGACGAAGAAGCGGTTCTGCCAAGCCCCGTCCTTGAGACGGCGCAAGCGCAGCGGCCCCAGTTCCTGCCCGTGTTCATAGACGCCCTGAAGCACGCCCTTCTCGTCCCGCTCTTCCGCTACACGGTCGCCGTTCCAGACATACGAAGTGCCCTTGGTGAGCGCGCCTTGGGCGTCGAAGTGCGCCTGCGTGAGCCGCATCCCCGAAGCATCGTAGGCGTATCCGGTGCGATTGCCCGCCCAGTTGCCGTTGGCATCGACGCCGCCTTGGGCGAGGAGATGCCCCTCGAAGTCCCACTTCGAGGCTTGGGTGCCGCTCGAAGTGGTCTGGCTGGTCTGCGAGCCGTTGGCGTCGTAGCCAAAGCTGGTGTTGCTGGTGCCACTGGCGCTTTGCACCGAAGTGGAGTTGAGCCAGTCGAGGGAGTTGTAGGCGTAGGTGGTCTGCGCCTGCAACTGCCCGTCGTGGGTGTAGCTCGACGCTGTGCGGTTGCCCGCGCTGTCGAGGGTATACGACTTCGAGTAGCTCTTGCCCTCGCCGTCTTTGCCGCTTTCGCCGGTCAAGCGGTTGGCGTCGTCGAACTCATACGCGGCGGTGCGTATGGAACTCGTGCCGTCCGGCTGAACCACCTGTTCGCTCAAGCCGTCGCGCCGCCCGTCGTCGCGCAGGTGGTAGTCGAAGCGGCTCACAAGTGGCGCGGTGCCCGCCGCGACCTGTTCGAGCGTGCCCTTGCGCGTCGCCATGTTGGTCAGGCGGTTCAACTCGTCGTAAGCGTAGCCCGTGACCGTGCCGTTGGGACGAACCAAAGTCGTCTTGTTGCCCACCGCGTCGTAGTCGTAGCCCCACGTCGCCCCGTCTTCGCTCGTGATGCTCGACAGCCTGTCCAGCCCGTCGTAGCCAAAGCTGGTCGTGCGGCTCGACAGCTTCAGCGCCGAGCCGCTTTGCAGCGTCTGGCTTTGCGTGCGCCCATACGCGTCGTGCGAAAAGGAGAACGTGCTGCTCGTCACGCCGCCCGCAGGTTGGGGCGAGGTCACTTCCAAACCCGTCATCCAGCCGCGAACCGGGTCGGAGTGACTGATCGTCACTTCCCCCGACTTGACCACTACCCCCGTTCTGGAGCTTTCAAATCACGGTGTGTGGTTAGAATTTACGAGCTACATTCTTTAAGATATTAGCGAAGAGAGATGTCGTGTGAGTGTTTTTGTGATCATCCTTAGCAACATCGAATGTGATTATTAAGTGAGATGAGTTTTCATCTCTTGGACTTATGTATGATATAGCATGAAAATCCTCTCCTGTAATCTCCTGACGAAAGTCTCCATCTTTAAAATTGCAATCCTCGCCCCTCAGCAATATTGTAACTCCTTCTGATAGCAGGGCACACTCCACCTTAAACTCATACAAAGAAAACTCTGAAAATGTCATGTGACACATTACACTTAAGTTTTGATCATTTGGAATCGAGAGGATAATTTTAGAAAACTTATCTCCTTGGTGTATGACCTTTTTACTCTCTTCTGGAGAATATTTAATGACTTCTGCGCCATCATTATGAAAGGTTGATGTTGAATGAAGAATTTGACCGAATATCTTCGCGGCGAAGCGAGTCTTTAAGTTTATTTGAAGATTCGGCGAAGTGAGCAGTTGTAGCTTGTTTAAAGAAATGGTTCGCATTATGTTTTAATTCAGGTCTATGACTTTTCCGGGTATCTCCTCCACAGCACCACTACTTATTTGATCTTTCGTCAAGACCACTTGAGTCCCTCCACCATCACCATGATGATTATTAGCTTGAACGGTGCCAATAGCATCGTGTATCTTTCTTGTAACACGGTAAGCTTGAAGCTTTAGGTTGGCAGTAGAATAAGGAGGAGGATCAGGCTTTCCTGTTACGGGATGGATTGATTTGTCGTTACGAGTCTGTAAAAGGCTGGATAGCTTCTGTGCGCTTCCACCGGCAGCCTCTATAGTTTCGGTCGTAGTGAAGAAGGGAGTAGTGTTGGTTTTGCCGTCATATGTTAATTGCCAGAGGATGTCTCCTTCCAGATTAACGTTCCCTGTAAAGGGGTCAACAAAATTATAGGGATATGTGCCTTGTTGAGATTTCGCAAATGCAACCGCTGGCGCAGAACGAGCGTTCACAATTCTATTGGTTATGCGTCCAGCAATGGCTTCACCCTGAGCCGATAAAGCCTCACCTGCAGAAGTAAAGGGGAGTATGGAAATGGCGCCAGCATATGCTATGTCTACGCTAGCGAGAACTTTACGCCAAGCAGGAGCAGGAGAACCTAAAGTTTCTATATCTTCATAGATGCCAGAAGCTAAACCTATTCCGCCGCCTGCAACTATTCCACTAGTGAGAAGAGTGCCAGTGACCGCAAGCAGAGCAGACGAAGAACCCGCTAAAGCAAATGATCCTGCTGCGATAACAGGAAGAACCGCACCTATACCGGCGCCTACAAACGCACCACCGACGATCTGAAGAGGTGTCCCCCCATTAGCCGCTGTATGTAAAGCACCTCCTATACTTCCTATAATAGCGCCAGTCACCGCCAAACCAGACAAACTGTAATCCTCACCGGAAGGATCAACATTGTTGGCCGGATCATCGCCCGCATAAAGATAGCGGTGCATCGAGATCGGATCGCTGCCCGACCCCATCAACGGGTCATGGGAGAGGAATCTTCCCGTGCCCGCGTTGTAATAGCGCGCCCGGAGGTAGTAGAGACCGCTTTCGTCCTGCTGCTGCCCGGCGTATTTGAACGGGTTGATCGTCTGGCCTTGGCCCCCGTTCAAGCCGTTGCCGAAGCTGTCGTAGAAGTAGGAATCGGTGACGACTCCGGCTTCGTTCATCAGTTGGCGGGTGGAGTCCTGCCCGTCGCCGACGAAGAAGCGGTTCTGCCAAGCCCCGTCCTTGAGACGGCGCAAGCGCAACGGCCCCAGTTCCTGCCCGTGTTCATAGACGCCCTGAAGCACGCCCTTCTCGTCCCGCTCTTCCGCTACACGGTCGCCGTTCCAGACATACGAAGTGCCCTTGGTCAAGGTGCCCGACGCATCGAAGGCGGCTTGGGTGAGCCGCATCCCGCTTGCGTCGTAGTTGTATCCGGTGCGATTGCCCGCCCAGTTGCCGTTGGCATCGACGCCCCCTTGAGCGAGGAGATGCCCCTCGAAGTCCCACTTCGAGGCTTGGGTGCCGCTGCCGGTGGTCTGGCTAATCTGCGAGCCGTTGGCATCGTAGCCAAAGCTCGTAGTCGAAATGCCACTGGCAGATTGCACCGAGGTCGAGTTGAGCCAGTCGAGCGAGCAACTGACTAGTAGGCTGAATTAATCTGCATTGGAAGACCTCCAGATTCAAAAAATCTTTTGACTTTGAAATGAATTGCTTCTCGGCAAAATGACCACTGTGCAGTATCACTCATGAAGAGCGATGGGAATTCAACACTAAGTGGATTTTTGAACACCTTGACAACACCTTTGAATTCAACCTCTATGAAGACAATACAGTGATATTCACACACTGCATTATCTTCATAGGTTTTTGTCATGGTGATTTCGATTCCTCTACCCATGGTTAATAGCCGTAGTGGGGCACCTCCCAAGGGTAGTCTTCTTTAACAGCATTGTGCGCTGTGTCGTATGTTGTAGGCCCTGGATTCTCAGGAGTTCCTACTGAGATGTAGTATGATTCCATGAGTTCATGCTCAAATAACTCAAGGTCATTTTGGTTGAAGTCTCCCTCCTGAAATCGCTTCCATGAGTTAGCTATGTCAGGATCGGCATCGAACCTACCTTCACTGTATCTGAGCTGATGAATTTTGAAGAACAAGTGATTCTTCACTCGAGCCACGTATGCTTCATCTATGCCGAGATTACGAGCTATGGTTCCTACATCATCCGTCTGTCGGACTTGCTCGTAGAACTCATCAGCCCGCTCAAATTCATTGTATTTGATGAAACGCTGTGTGGCGCCTGTTTCCACATAAACTTCGTCGGCCTGAGCTTCTAAGGAAGATTGCTCAAATTGATTCTCGGCGATTTGGTAAGAGCGCGTGTTCGCAGGAGAAGGAGATTCATGTGCGAATTTGGCCGCCCCAAGAAGAGCAATGAATGTCCCAAGCCGGTAGGCAGCCAGCCCGTTATTCCCTTGGGCCAGAGCGCTCCCAACACTTTGACCAGTTTGAAAGGCACCCCATAGAAGCATGGGTATCTGTAACACCCGGATAGATCCCAGTGCTCCAAATTTGGCCCCTTGAATCGCCCCGTGGATCTCGGCATTGACAATATCACTGGGCGTGCCGCCTTGAATGAAAGAATCTCCAGCGGCAACCCCAGCACCGACCACGCCTCCAAAAGCTGCCCCCAAAACAGCATTTCGGCCAGCAGTCAACGCCATGTTGATGCAGATGGAAGTGCACATCTCAGCGCACGTCTCGCGTCCCGTGGGATCGACACCATTGGCCGGATCATCGCCCGCATAAAGATAGCGGTGCATCGAGATCGGATCGCTGCCCGACCCCATCAACGGGTCATGGGAGAGGAATCTTCCCGTGCCCGCGTTGTAATAGCGCGCCCGGAGGTAGTAGAGACCGCTTTCGTCCTGCTGCTGCCCGGTGTATTTGAACGGGTTGATCGTCTGGCCTTGGCCCCCGTTCAAGCCGTTGCCGAAGCTGTCGTAGAAGTAGGAATCGGTGACAACTCCGGCTTCGTTCATCAGTTGGCGCGTGGAGTCCTGTCCATCGCCGACGAAGAAGCGGTTCTGCCACAGGTTGTCCTTGAGGCGGCGCAAGCGTAGCGGCCCCAGTTCCTGTCCGTGTTCATACACGGCCTGAAGCACGCCCTTCTCGTCCCGTTCTTCGGCCACGCGGTCGCCGTTCCACACGTAGCTCGTTCCTTTTGTCAAAGTGCCTGCCGCGTCGAAGTGCGCTTGTGTGAGGCGCATCCCCGAAGCATCGTAGGCGTAACCCGTGCGGTTGCCGCTCCAGCCACCCTGAGCATCGACGCCGCCTTGAGCGAGCAGATGCCCCTCGAAGTCCCACTTCGAGGCTTGCGTTCCGCTCGAAGTAGTCTGGCTGATCTGCGAGCCGTTGGCGTCGTAGCCAAAGCTGGTGGTGCTTTCTGTTACCGGATTTCAACTGGCTGCTTCATAGCTTGAGCATACTCTTGAGGAGTTATGATTTTCTGGTTTGTTTCTTGGCGAAACTCCATTTTTTTAAATGTGTTATTATCATCCATTAACACGGTATTAAAAATATCATTTGAATGTCTCATGTATACCGAGTATCGCTCTCCTCTGTGAGAAAAACGGATAGTGGTGTTATCTCGGGAAGTAGATAGTATGTCGTTCTCACTAAAGAAACGCCATCCGACAGGTAGAATTCCAACCAAAGAACCTGATGATTGAATATCGCTCGTCACTCCATCGTATTCTTCACGCAAAGATGGGCGAAAGATTCCATTCGACCATTTGAAAATTAGACCAGTTCGTGGCTTGCGAGGCTGAACAACAAGGAACACTTTTCTATTCCTAATCCACAAGAACCCGCGCGCGCCCTGATGACTGGAAACAACACGTATCCTACCATTTTTCATTTCGTAAACACGAAGTGATGTTACACAATAGCTTTGAGAAGAACCTGCTATTAGTTCAGCAAACAGATAAGAAATCGCGTTTCCCCTCCAGTAGTAGTCACGGGAAACACAAGTAACAAACGAGTTGCTCCCACTGGATAGAACGCTCACGTCTGACCTATCCGACCAATGCAGCCACAAGGGACATAGCGGAATGAAACACAAAGACCCCATCAAGAGGCGTATCTTCTTCTTTCTGGTCATATGTATATGTGTGACTCGAGCTTACGAACATAGTCAGGATCAGGGTAATCCACTACATCCGGAGTCGTTTGGTCTTCCACAATGGTGCCTGAACCAGCCAAAGTATGGAGCATATTAGCCCATCCTCTGAATTGGCCATGTGCTTGAAAGGCGTTGAGACTGCCTCCTGGGCCTGGAATGATGAATGGAAAATCATCGATAGCAAGTTTGGCGTAGTCGTTCCACCTGGTAGGATGCTCAATAGCAAAGGTTTCGATTTTGAGGCTCCCATCGTTCATGTCCTGGATATACCATGCTCGGTATCCAGTTAGAAGATGTCCTGACAAGGTCTGAACAGCAAAAAAGTCGTCATCTGGAAAAGGGTCAATCACCTCAACATCGAAATCGTTTTGACCAGCATGAGCTACCGCACTGAACTCAAATGTGAGTTTGTGTCCGTCGACTGCTGGCAATCCTACTGCGGTTGGTTGGCCAAACCCACCAAAACCATCGAACCTTTTAAGCCGCTCGAACAAGGTCGCTTTGCTGTCTTGCGAAGCGGGTGTAAAGGTTATAGATTGATGCGATGTGCGAAGGCGCGGATCATACAAATCTGAAGGCACCTGAGGCCGCCCATTACGGGGGGCCGATGCACCAAGAATAGCGTTGCTGGTAGCCCCCGCTGCATACGTTCCTAATGCCATTACTGGAGTGGCAACGAGAATAGCGACTGTTATTTCTGGCACGCTCATCCGTCCCGTAGGATCAACATATGCTACCGGATTTGCGTTCGCATACAGGTAGCGATGCATGGAGATGGGATCTTGCGAGTTGCCTACCTCTGGATCATGCGAGAGAAAGCGTCCAGTTCCGGCGTTGTAATACCTCGCACGGAGGTAGTAGAGTCCGCTTTCGTCCTGCTGCTGTCCGGTGTATTTGAACGGGTTGATCGTCTGGCCTTGTCCCCCGTTCAAGCCGTTGCCGAAGCTGTCGTAGAAGTAGGAGTCGGTGACGAGTCCCGCTTCGTTCATCAACTGTCGAGTCGAGTCCTGCCCATCGCCGATGAAGAAGCGGTTCTGCCAAGCCCCATCTTTGAGACGGCGCAGACGCAACGGCCCCATCTCCTGCCCGTGCTCATACACCCCTTGCAGCACGCCCTTCTCATCGCGCTCTTCGGCTACGCGGTCGCCGTTCCACACATACGAGGTGCCCTTGGTGAGCGTGCCTTGGGCGTCGAAGTGCGCCTGCGTGAGCCGCATTCCCGAAGCGTCGTAGGCGTAGCCGGTGCGGTTGCCCGCCCAGCCACCGTTGGCATCGACCTGACCTTGAGCGCTCAGGTGGCCCTCGAAGTCCCACTTCGAGGCTTGCGTTCCGCTGCCGGTGGTCTGGCTGATCTGCGAGCCGTTGGCATCGTAGCCAAAGCTGGTGTTGCTGGTGCCACTGGCGCTCTGCACCGAAGTCGAGCCCAGCCAGTCGAGCGAGTTGTAAGAGTAGGTGGTCTGTGCTTGCAGTTGTCCGTCGAGCGTATACGAGGAGGCCGTGCGGTTGCCCGCGCTGTCGAGGGTATACGACTTGGAGTAGCTCTTGCCTTCGCCGTCTTTTCCGCTTTCTCCGGTCAAGCGGTTGGCGTCGTCGAACTCATACGCCGCCGTGCGCGAAGTCGTTGTGCCGTCCGGCTGCACGAGTGTCTCGCTCAAGCCGTCGCGCCGCCCATCGTCGCGCAGGTGGTAGTCGAAGCGGCTCACAAGTGGCGCGGTGCCCGCCGCGACCTGCTCGAGCGTGCCCTTGCGAGTCGCCATGTTGGTCAGGCGGTTCAACTCGTCGTAAGCGTAGCCCGTCACCGTGCCGTTGGGACGAACCAAAGTCTTCTTGTTGCCCACCGCGTCGTAGTCGTAGCCCCACGTCGCCCCGTCGTCTGCCGTGATGCTCGACAGCCTGTCCAGCCCGTCGTAGCCAAAGCTGGTCGTGCGGCTGCTCAGCTTCAGGGCCGAGCCGCTTTGCAGCGTCTGGCTTTGCGTGCGGCCATAGGCGTCGTGCGAGAAGCTCAAGGTCGAGAGCGTCGTGCCCGTGCCAGACGGAGCGGGCGCGGTCATCTCGATGCCGGTCATCCAGCCGCGTGTCGGGTCTTGATGCGTGACCGTTTTGGCCAGGCCGCGCGCAGACACCGTGGTGAACTCGTCCGGATAGGAGAACGAGACGCTCGCTTCCTGCAAAGCCGGGTCGGGCGTCTTGAGCAACAAGCGGCCCCGCTCGTCGTAGTCGTAGCTCGTCCAGTAGCCGCGGAAGTCGCGGCTCCTTTCCAGTTGGCCCAGCGCGTTGTAGACCAGGTTCTCCGCCAGAGCATGGCCCTCGAACTGGCCGGGCAGGATGCGCTGCACGAGCCGACCGCGCACGTCGTAGCCAAAGCGCGTCACCCGGCTTTGTGGCTCGCCTGTGTAGATGTTCACGCCCGCTGCGGCGTCTTCCTGCACGCCGCGCGCGTCCTGCTGCCAGGTCTTTTGGCCCAACTCGTTGAAGCCAAAGCGCGTGCGAAGCACTTGACCCGGCGCAACGGGCATCTCGACATAGTCCACGCGACCCAGCGCGTCATAGTGGCGCGTGCGCACTTGGCCGCGCTGATCCGTGGTGGTGACGGGGCGGTTCAGTTCATCGTAGGTCGTCGAAGTCGTCGTGCCATCGGCATACAACGTCTTCCACATCCGCCCTGCCGCGTCGTAGAACGAAGTCGTCGTGTGACCTTTGGCATCGGTGGTCGTGACGGGACGGTTCAACTCGTCGTAGGTGGTGCGCGTGGTCTGATTCGCCGAGTTGGTCGTTGAGAGCACGTTGCTCGCGTCGTCGTAGGTCGTAGAGCTCCACCGGCCCCGCAGGTCGCGCGAGGCAACAACCCGGCCCGCGTCATCGTAGCGGCTCTCGCTGTAAAGCGCGTTGCCCGCACCATCGGACACCAGGCGGCTCGTCGCCGGGCCGGTGCCGGGTTTGACTTGATAGGAGCGCACCGCGCGCCCCAGCGAGTCGTATTCCGTGGTGGAACCGTGTCCTACCCGGTCGTAGCTTGTCTGCACGCGGCCCAGTTCGTCGTATTGCGTCTCGGTTTGTCCGCCGTCGGGCAAAATCGTCGTCGTCTTCTGGCCCAGGCTGTTGTAACGGTAGCCCGTCAAGCGTTCCAGAGGAGTGCCAAAGGCGCGGCTGCTCGTTTCGACCTGGCCGTTGGGCGTGTAGAACAGGCGGCTCTGCGTGCCATCGGGCGCGATGCCAACCGTTGGCCGACCTTCGGCGTCGAGGCGCGTTTCGCTGCTCAGGGTTTCAAGCGTCTGGCCCACCGTGCGCGTGGTGATGGTTTTCAGCTTGCGGCCCAACGCGTCGTAAGTGAAGTTCGTGGTGTGACCCAACGCGTCGGTGGCGCCCGCCACATTGCCCGTCGTGGAATCGGTGGAGATGCGCGTGATGTGCCCCTGCGCGTCGGTCACTTGAGCGAGATGCCCCTGTGCGTCGTAGTGGAAGCTCGTCGGGTGATTGAGGATGTCACGCGTTTCGCGCAAAGCACTTTGCGGCTGGCGGATCGCGATCACGGTGTCCCCGCTGCTATATGTCCAAAAGTCGGTTTTGTTGTTCCAGTAAACGTTGCGAACCGCGACTCGGCCCAGCGTGTCGGTCACGCTCAGAATCTGGTTGTAGTCGTTGTAGACCGCGTGGACTTGGTGGCCGAGCGGATCGCTCACTTCCAACACGTTGCCGTTTTGGTCGTAGCGCAGCGTCGTGGTGATGGCGTGCCCGTTTTCTAAATAAGCCGATACGCTCGTGGGTTGATCCGGGTTGTCGGGATCTGTGTAAGCGCTGGTGCTTTTCACCTCGCGCAGCACAGTGCCCGCGCGATCTTTGAGCTGTGCCTTGGTCGAATTGACGTTGCCATAACTGTCGTAGTCCATGACGGTGCTGTTACCCAGCGCATCGGTCACGGTTTCCTGACGATTAATCGGGTCGTGGCCAAGGGTTGTGGTATGACCCGCGGCGTCGGCGGTTTGCACGAGTCGCCCCTCGGCGTCGAATGTAGCAGCCAGGGCTTCAACGCCACTGGGGGCGATGATGTGAGTCAGGTAAAACGGGTGGCTGGCCTGCCGGTAGCCAAAGCGCGTTGTTTCGTTCACGCGGTTGGTCACCGCCAGCAAGCGGCCCGCGTCATCGCGCGAGTAAGTCACGCTTTTACCCGCCGGGTCGGTGATGCTGGAGATAGTGCCTTTGGCATCGCGCGCAAAGGTCACGCTGCGCATCTCTCGCCCTTGGGGATCATAGGAGCGGATGCCCGCGCTGCCAAAGCGCGTCATGTTGCCCGTCAAGTCTTTGATCCAATCCAAGTGCCCCTGCCCGCCGCTGGCGGTCTGCGTCAGATGCACTGTTGTCCCGTTGGGTAGCGTCAGTTCCCACTCGTGCGGGTCATACACCTGTTGAATATCACTGTAGGCATCCATCAGGTGGACTTTGCCCCCGGTGTCGTCTGCCTGCACGACGCCGCTCATGTCCACCGCGCGAAGCCTGGCTTTGGTGGCGCGTCCCGGCACCCACTGGAGATGGAGGTCGGGCACCGTGCCGCTCAGAGCACTCCACGAGGTGGGCGACACCACCGCCCGGAAGGAATAGACCTGACCATCAGGTAAGGTGACCGTCACCAGACGCGGCTTGAGGTTGCGAATCGATTTGGTCAGACCTGACCCGCTGATTTCCCAGTAACGCCGGTCGGGGTTCTCACTGCCTCCTGCTGCGCCGTTGGTTTGCAAGCGCACGTTGGCCGTCGAGAGACTCCACCCCACGCCGAACTCGCCCTGGCGTCCGCTCACGGCATCGCGCGAGTCGTAGGTGCGCACAACGGAGATCGGCATTCCCGCCACGGGAAGCGACAGGTCATTGAAGGAAAGGGTGAAGTGGCCGATCTTCATGCCGCCTTTGACCACGATGTCGTGGGTGTCGTTGGCCGTGAATGTCGTCCCGTCAGTGTTTCGATACTCTCCCGTCAGTTGCAATCGATACAATCCGTTGAGCAGCAGCGTCGGGTCGAAGGTGCTTAAGTTCGCACCGCTTTGAGGTGTTGTCCCCGTCGCTAATTCTCGCCACGACGCCCCCTCTTCGAGAAGTTTGGCCGAGAGTTGCCAGCGCACTAACTGACCAGCCCCACTTGCAGAACCCACAGTGCCAGTGATACCTGTGGGCTGCGTCAGTTCAGAGCCATCGCCGGGCGACAGCAGGATGACGCCTGCCTTGCCTGGTTCTGTTGGAGATTCTGGCAAGGGCGTGATTCCAGGTGTAGGTGTTACAGGCGCATTAGTTGGCCCCGGTGTCGGTTGGGGTTTGGGTGTAGCTGTTGGGCGGGGAGTGGGCGAGGGGCCGGGAGTGGGAGTGGCAGTCGGTGTGCCCGCAGGAGTGGCTGTGGGAACAACGGTCGGGGTGGGAGTGGGCGTAACGCCCGCTGTTTTGGTGACCTTGATCGTCACGGCGTCCAAGTTGGAAGGCTTACCGTCTTCTTCCCAATGAACCGATAGGGTTTTGACATCGCCCACAGTCACCGCAGCCATCGAGGACACAAGCACATTGATCTGCGCGACATCCTGCTGCCCGTTTGTGCCCTGGAAGGGGCCGCGCAAAACCGACTCGGTGACAAAACCTGCGCCCGTGACTGAAGAGGTCACATCGCGCGTTACCACCGCGCCATTAGCGTCGGTTGAAACCGCCAGATACTGCACGTTCCAGCCGCCACCTGAAGCGGGGCCAAAAAAGCGCACTTTGGCCGGTGTCTGGCCATCGTTTTCAACGGCTACACCGGTGTTAGCACCGGCATCGGCAGGCGCATTGGTGGCGATGCTTTGCACGCCATCGCCGGTCGAGGTGTAGTAATTATCTCCCACGAAACCGATGTCGCCATCCGCCAAAACGAGAGCGTCCACTTTGGCCGGGGAGGGCGTTGGAGTGGGAGTCGGTGTAGGAACCGGCGTAGGAGTGAGGTTGGGGTCAGGTGTGCCGGTCGGTTGCGGCGTGGGAGTCACGGCAGGAGTTGGGTTGGGAGTGGGAGTCACGTTTGGATCCGCGCTCACGACCACCTGCACCACTTGGCTTTCCTGCCCGAAGCGACCTTTGCCCGCTACGCTGTTGTTCATGCGCCACGCAAAGGCATAGGTGCCGGGCACAGACGGCGCTTGCACTGTCCACGTCAGTTGCACGCTTTGGCCAGGCGTCGTCGAAGCGCCTCCTGCCGTGACGCGCTTCATGCCCCACGTCATGTTGTCGGTCACTTCTTCGGAGCCGAGCGCATACGTCCCGCTCGTCCCATCCAAATTCCACGTCGTGCCGCCCGTGTTTTGGAACGTTTGGGAAACCCGATACAAGTGCCCCGCGATCATCGTCGCAGGCACGGTCTGGCTGACGAACAAAGCATCGTCTTTGGTTGGATCAACTGTTGGCGTTGGCGTGGGAGTCGAGGGGAAGAACGAGTTTGCCGTTTGCGCGCCCACCACGTCCCGCGCCGAAGAGTCGCGCCCGCTTTGCACGCCAAACAAAGCCGTAAGGAGGCTACCGCCGGGCAAAGTGGCATCTGGCGACACCTCAACGCGCACCTGAACTGAGTCATTCGCCGCCACCACATTGGGCGCCTGCCAACCGCTTTGAGCCGTGACTTGCGTCGTGATGTCGTTGCCGCCAACCGGCTGGTCGAAATAATGAAGGCTCCAGTGTGTGCCACCGTTTTCATGTGCCGGGCCACGCCACACGAGGGTGTCCGGCGAGGCGCCCGTGTTGCGCAGCGTGAGGACATAAGCCGCCGCGTTGCCTGGCGTGCTTCCGGCCACAGCAGTTCCCTGAGCGATCTGGTTTGCGCCATCAAGGTTGACGACGCCTTGGCCTTTGTCGCTCGTATCACCCGTGCTGGCGTGAATCGAAGCGTCCACGCCTCCCGGAGCGGGGGAGGGAGTCGGCGTGGGCGAAACCGTGTCCACCAAAGTCTTGGCGCCAAAGGTATCAAAGGCGTCGCCGCGCGAGGAATACAGGCGCGTGAGCAAGCTCAGCCCGCTCGAACCTGTCGCGGGCGAAGTTACGCTCAGGGTCACATCCACGCTCGCTCCTCCGTTTAGTGATGGAGTTGTCCAACCCGTGCTGGCAGTAACCGAAGTGGAAATGTCCCTCCCATTAGGATCGGTATAAGAAAGCGTCCAACCGTTCCTGGACGCTGGGCCAATTAAGATCAGGGCATCCGGGCTGTTGCTGCTGTTACGCAACGTGAGCGTGTAGCGCGCACTTCCTCCTGCCTCAACATGGCTTTGGGCGATTTGGCCGGTGCCGTCCGCGTTGATCGTGCCTTCACCCACAGAAGTGCCATCGGCGGAGGTGACAAAGCCATCAGGTTTGGCCACATCAGGGACAGGTGTAGGCGTGGGCGTGGGCGTGGGTGTCGCCGTAGGTGTGGGCGTGGCCGTAGGTGTCGAAGTAGGTGTCGGTGTCGCGGTGGGTTGTGTCGTGGGCGTAGGCGTAGGCGTAGGTGTGGGCGGCGGCGGGCCGGGGCGCGCCGTTGTCACGGCTTGAACCAGATCATAGATAGTGTCTTGTGTTGAAGACGCCACATAAATGGGCACACCCACGGAGATTAGGCCGCTTGGGTTGAACAGAGGCGTCACTTCCAAACGCATTAACACGCTTTGACCTGGGTCAAGGGGCGGCGTCAGGAATCCTTGGAAGGCCGCACCCGTGATGTTGGTGCCGTTCGCGTCGAAGTAGCGCACCTGCCATTCGTTGATGCTGCGCAAACCGAAGATACGCAATGCTTCGCGCGAGGTGCCGTTGTTTTGGGCGCGCACCCAGTAGGTCGCCGTTTGAGTGCCAGCGACCGTTTGGAATTTGGTCTGGTCATCTCCTGTGGTGTTGTAAATTCCGCCGCCCGAAAAGTCTGGCTCGCCATCGCTACGGATCAAGCCATCAGGACGCGGCCCGTTAGGAGTCGGAGTTGGTGTGGGCGTCGGATTAACTCCGGCACCCGCTGTCACTGTGGAAGTGACTGTATTTGCTCCGGCGTAAGCCGTGATGATGTAGACGCCGTTTGGAAGGTTGGCTCCAGTTGGGCCGCCTTCCAACGCCCAGGCGTGTTCCAAGGGGGATTCAGTCGCAGAAGCCGCTCGTGATGGCAAACGAATGTCCGTTGCGTTCCATGCTGAACCCGTCCAGAATTGGCCATCGCTTTGTCGTTTGATGGAAAGCAGCGGAAGATAGGTGGCCAATGTGCCACAACTGTCGGTGTCGAAACTCGAACCGTCGTCGAGAGTTCCTACGCCCAGCATCTTGTCGAGGGATTGCACGCGCGCGCCATTTTGCGGCGCGTTGATTTGGACATACGGCGGCAACTCGGTCGCAATTTGCTGGTCGTAGACCTGCCCGTTGCGCACCTGAAAACGGTAGCGCCCCGTCTTGTTGGAATTGCGCCGCCCGGAGATCAAGCCTTTCTGTTGGTTCGAGTCCAAAAACGCGCCATTTACGCCCGATCCAGGCAACTCGAAGAAGGTGCCCACTGTTCCCGCACCGCTCGCCCACCCTATGTGAGCGGACTGACCACCGAGGCCACCTGAGCCGCTGCTCGCGTCTCCGGTTTCCCACTGCACCTTGCAGTAGTTGAACTCCATATCGAAGTCACCTACCGCCCGGTCGGAGCGGTCGATAAGCACAAGTTGGAATCGGTTCAATTTGTCGGTGTGAATGTTGAAGTAACCGACGTCGATCCAGTTGACGGCGAAAGCTTTGCGCCCGCACAGCGTCGTCTGACCGTATTTCAACAAGTTGCCGGCACGGGTATCCACGTCAGCAAAAAACGGTGCGATGATGGGCTGTGTCACAGCGCCAGTCAAACCGTAGGGGGTGTAGGTGCTCAAGGCCCCGTTGAGCGTGATGTTGCCGTTGTTGTTGACGTAGACCTGGTTGACTTTGCGCCCGAAGAAGTTGATGTCGAAGCCCAAAGGCACTTGTGAGGTCGAGCCGTCATCGTTAGCTGCCAACGCCGTTGCAATGCTGTCAAAGGGACGAATCGCACAACCGGGTTGCGGCGTGGGCGTAGCGCCGTCATCGTCTTGAATGGTGACAACACCTTGAGCGCGCGCGATTCCCCCTCCCTGAGGTTGGCTCAGCGTCACGAGAAAAGTTTCGTCACCTTCAACAAGGGTATCTCCCAAAACCGGCGCTCCCACGGTTTTCAAGGTTTCGCCAGGCGCAAAAGTGAGATCGCCACTGGTGGCTACGTAATCTGCTCCCGGAGTCGCCGTGCCACCACCTGTGGCGTAATGCACCACGACCGGTTGAAGTGAGGCTGCCGAAAGCGTGACATGGAGCAACGCGGCGGTGCGATCACCTGCGTTTCCTTCGCGCAGTTGCACATCTGAAATCGAAAGTTGTGGTGCGCTCTCATCGTCTGTAACGGTGACCTGCGCTGTGCCGGGGATGAAGCCCGCACGGGTCGCGGACAGTTGCAGGGTTTGATCGCCGTCAAAGATGTTGTTGTTCTGCGCCGCCACGGGAAAAGTGATGGAGGTTTGTCCGGCAGGAATCACAACGGACGCGGGAACCCGCGCCTTATCCGTGCGGTCGCTCGACAGGTAGACCGTGAGCGCCTGAGTGGGATCACTGTTACGCGATATCGTTGCTGTAGCGGCGTTTGCGCCCGCGCTTTCGGAGAAGGAACCGGGATTGACCGAAAGAGTGAGAGCCGAAGCCGCCTGAACTTGCACGGAAACCAGGGCAGACGCTTGACCCCCATTTCCATCGCTGATGGAGTAAGAAAACGAGTCGCTCCCGTTCCAATAAAGAGGCGCTGCGTAAGAAACCGTGCCATCAACGTTGATGGTGACGCGGGCGCCGGGCGCCCCTTGCGTGACCGAAACCACTGATAACACGTCACCATCGACATCAGTGTCGTTGGACAGAACCGGAACCGAGACCACATCGCCTTGATTCACGGTTGTGGTGTCAGGACTGGCGAGCGGAAGATCGTTTACTGGCCGCACCTGAACCGCGACCGTAGCCACATTGGAATCTAAGTTCCCGTCGTTAGCCTTGTAAGAGAAGGTGTCGGTGCCGTTCCAGTTGGCATCCGGGACATAGCGCAGATGGGGCGCGGCACCGTCCACATGGCCGTGCTGAGGATTAGCAACAAGAGCGTAGGAGAGCGTGTCACCGTCGATGTCGGAGGCACCTAGATCGACGCCAACAGGAACATCCTCATCCGTTGCAAGCGACAGGTTCACCGCACTCGGCGCGCGGTTGATCTTGTTGACCGACAGGGAAACGGTGGCAACTCCACTCGAAGATGTGCCATCAGACACAAAGTAGGTGAAAGAGTCGGCGCCGTAATAAAGGCGGCGCGGCGTGTAAACGAACGAACCGTCGGCTGCCAGCGAAAGTGTGCCATGCGTTGTCGTTTGAAGAAGACGAACTGCCAGAACATCCCCAAAACGATTGCCGTAGTTGGAAACATCGTAATCAGAATCGTTGAGCAGCACGCCCGGTGCGCTCACACGCAGGGCATCATCTTCATTCACATCGTAAGCATCGTTCACCGCGACGGGCGCGTGCGTGACGTGCGTGACATGGATCGTGACAGTCGCCACGTTGGAAATAAAACCGGTGCCGCGCGAATCCTGGATGTGATAGGTGAACGAGTCATCGCCGACATAAGCCACTTCAGGCGTGTAGGTGAACAGACCGCCTCTGCCAAGCGACAGCGTGCCGTGCATCGGCGCGGCATCCCGAATGGCCGTTAGCGCGTAA
>JAABUN010004675.1_pt1 | contig 18161 bp, 16 predicted proteins | sample 5559311 | NCBI WGS metagenome assembly JAABUN01 (sample SAMN10711877, study PRJNA513370) | rock metagenome | isolation source: Antarctica rocks | place: Antarctica: Victoria Land, Siegfried Peak sud | reverse complement strand
CCATGAACCCGCGGGAGACCTTCTGCAGCTCCGCCTTCGTCAGCTCGGTCGGGTCGACGTTGACGCCGCCCTTCGCCCCGCCGAAGGGAACGCCCGCGATCGCCGTCTTCCAGGTCATCATCGAGGCCAGCGAGCGGACCTCGTCGACGTCCACCTCGGGATGGAAGCGGACCCCGCCCTTGTAGGGGCCGCGGGCGCCGTTGTGCTGGATGCGGTAGCCGTGGAAGACGCGCATCCCGTCCGCCGTCTGGATCGGGATCTGGACGGTGACCTCGCGGTAGGGCTCCCAGAAGATCTGGCGGATGTCCTCGGCGTAGCCGAGGCTGTCCCAGGCCTTGTCGAAGTGGTGCTGGACCACCTCGAGGTCGGAGATCTTCGCGCGCGCCGAGCGTGGGTCGTTCCCGTCGCGCTCGACCCTGCCCCGATCGCGACCCGCCTCGGTCTCGGTCCGGCTCGTCTCCGTCTCGGTCGCCACAGGTCTCTCCTCCGGTTAGACGACTACCTCGGCCGCATCCTATGCATCAACGGCTCGGGCCGGGGGAGCATCGCGGGGCTCGCTCCTACAATCGCAGGGACGGGGCCATAGCTCAGCTGGCTAGAGCGTTCGGTTTGCATCCGAAAGGTCGCGGGTTCGAATCCCGCTGGCTCCATCGATCGCCGGCTTAACGCTGAGCGTCGTCGGGAGCGTCGGTTCGTTGAAGAGCCCGGCGTCATTCACACCCGCGCGTTGGCCGTTTCGCGCTGGCTCGAGCCTGAGGCTGAGCTGCCAGCGACCCTCGCCGAGGAGCATCGCCGGAACGTAGAGGCAGCGATCTGACGTCTCGTCGTAGACAGCCAGCCAATCGACGGATTCCGCCGTGTAGTGCTTCGTCTGACGGACGCGGCCGTTGGTGAGGGAATGAGACCGGCACCGGAGGTTGATCACCCGACCATCGGATTTCACGTACTTCACTTGTACCCGCTCCAGGCACTGAGACCTGACCAAGATCAGGTCGTAGTCACAGTCTTCACCGTAGGGAAGAGCTACCTGGTAGCCCAGCCGCATCAGATCTCCCGCGATTCGGATCTCTGCGAGGTCCCCCTTCCTCTTCGTCGAGGCCACTCGGCGATCGTAGGATGAAGCCCCCTGGAACGCGAGCCCCATTGGTGCCAATTGTGTGGCAGAAGTGGAACATTTGAGCCACTCGACCGGCCCAGTGCCGAAACTACCTCCTGACGGATTGCCCCCGGTCCCGTTGGTGCAGCGAACCCACGCGAACCAACCCTGACCAGGAGGTCCCTGATGCAGAGCCCAGAGCAAACCCGAGCGCGCGGGGGGAGGATCGCGATCGCAGCCTTCGCTTCCCTGCTCGCCCTCTTCCTCGTGCTGAGCGCGGAGCGCGCCCCGGCGGCGCCCCCGACGACCGGCACGGCCGATCTCACCCTGACGAAGACCGACTCCGTCGATCCGGCCACCGCCGGCAAGGCGTTCGAGTACACGATCACGGTGACCAACAACGGCCCCGACACCGCGGCGAACACCGTAGTCACCGACAGGCTGGCCAACGGCCTGACCCTTGTCAGCGCGACGACGACCAAGGGCACCTGCACCACGAAGGGGCGGGTCGTCACCTGTGATCTCAACCGGCTCGCCTCCGGCGCGACGGCCACGATCACGCTGCGGGTCAAGGCGCAGGACGCGGGAGCGATCTCGAACACCGCGACGGTGACGAGCGACGCGGCCGACCCGAACGAGGCGGACAACACCGACACCGAGACCACCGAGGTGAAGGCCGCGCCGAACGTGCCGAGCTGCCACGGCACCCCGGCCACGATCGTCGGCACGGCTGGCGTTGACGTGATCAAGGGCACGCCCCAGCGGGACGTCATCCTCGCCCGCGGCGGCGACGATGAGATCACCGCGCTGGGCGGCAACGACCGCATCTGCGCGGGTCGCGGCGACGACATCGTGCGCGCGGGCGCGGGCGATGACGTCGTCTTCGGCGCCGAGGGTCACGACGACATTCGCGGTCGAGCGGGCAACGACACGATCCGCGGCCAGCGGCAGGGCGACGTCCTGCGTGGCGGCGCTGACGACGACCTCGTCGTCGGCGGACGCGGGATCGACCGCTGCCGCGGCGGCCGTGGGATGGACATCGTGCGGAGCTGCGAGAACTAGCAATCCGCGCTGGAGGACGGCCGGTGGGCGACCCTCGCCCGCCGGTCGTCGCTCCGCCATCGCCTAGTTCAGGTGGATGACCCCGGTCACGAGCAGGAGGATCAGGGTCACGACGGCCGAGAGGATCAGCGAGCCGCCGCATCCGAGGCCGTTGGAGAAGAAGATGAACATCCCGCCTCCCTGCCCGGCTTGAGGCCGCCGACGCATTTCCTGCGCCGCCGTCCCTCCCGGCACCCGGCCTTCCGTTCCGCGAAGCGCCCCCGCGCCTGCCACCGTCAGGCCGAGGACGGCCAGCCTCGCGCGGCGAGTACACCGAGCCGAGCGGCCACCACGCCGAAGGCGAGGTAGAGCGCCGGCAGCCACGCCGCGACGCCGGCGATCTGCTCGATGTCGCTTGCGTACTCGAAGAGGCCGGCCGCGCTGAGGGCGATCTCGCCACCGACGCCGCCGAGCATCGCGAGAGCGGCGCAGAAGAGGTCGGAGGGCTGACGCGCGAAGGCGGCGACGATCAGCGCCCCGACCGCCCAGGGGAGGACGATCCCAACCGACGCGTCCTCGCCGCGCATGAGCGCAGTCAGGGCGTAGAGGGCGAGCACCGCAGCGATCATCGCGCTCGCGCGGCGAAGCGGCTCGCGCTGCTCCGCCGCCGCCCTGCGAGCCCCCAGCCGCACCGAGATCCAGCCGAGGGCCGCGGTCCCCGCGCCGACCACGAGCGGAAACCAGAGCTGGCTCTCCCAGACATAGGGGAGGGGATCCTGGAGGTATCGCGTCGTGCCCGAGCGGACGTGGCACATGTCGCCGATGAGCCCTCCGACCGCTCCCACCGCGAAGAGCACCAGCAGGCCCGTGAGTCCCACGGCCCGCGGACGAGGCATCCTGGGAGCCTCACGTTCCTCGGGTGCGCTCGGGTCAGGTTCCACCGATCGCTTGACCGGGCGCTTCACTCGTCGGGCGGATCGCGCATCGCGCCGACCAGCGCGACGACGACCGCGATGCAGACGAACAGCGAGATCGCCGCGATCACCAGGGTGGCGAAGTTGAGCTCGGCGGAGGCAAGCCCCGCGAGCGTCAGGCCGCCGAAGACGACCAGGAAGAAGATCCCGGCGGCGATGATCCCGGTGGGGCGCTTGCCTTCCACGTCCTGGGCCGCGCGCTCCCGGTTCCTAGGGCCCGAGGAACCGGGACGCGGACTCGTCCCGCCGGTGCGCGAAGAGCCGGATCGCCGCCAGCCCGAAGAGGAAGCCGCCGACGTGGGCGAGGTAGGCGACGCCGCCGCCCCCGGCGACGTCGGGCGTGGCGAGCTGGCCCACGGCGGGGAAGAACTGCAGCGCGAACCAGACCGCGAGCAGCAGCAGCGCCGGGATCTCGATCAGGGTCACGAAGAAGATGATGAAGACGAGCGTCAGCACGCGCGCCTTCGGGTGCAGGACCGCGTAGGCGCCGAGGACGCCCGCCACCGCCCCCGACGCGCCGATCGTCGGGCCGGTCGAGGTGGGGTCGAGCGCCGATTGCGCGTAGACGGCCACTAGGCCGGCGAGCAGGTAGAAGAGCAGGAAGCGAAGTCGCCCCATCGAGTCTTCGACGTTGTTGCCGAAGATCCAGAGGAAGAGCATGTTGCCGCCGATGTGAAGCAGGTCGGCGTGCAGGAACATGGAGCTGAGGAGCGTCACCCACCAGGGGGGCAGGTCGAGGTTGTCGGGGATCGCCGAGCCCTCGTCTCCGCCGGCGTCGACGACGCCGTCCTGACCGCAGACGATGTCGCGCTTGCCTACTCCGCATTCGCTGCCGGGGTGGGTGACCCGGTAGGGGATGGCGCCGTACTCGATCGAGATCTGGTCCCGCTCGCCGACCCCCGCCCGCGCGAGCGACGGGCTCGAGGCCTCATCGGAGGGCTTCGAGAGCTGCAAGCCGAAGGCGACCAGGTTGAGTGCGATCAGCAGGACGGTGACGACCGCGAAGCGACCCGTGGGCACGTTGTCCTTGAGCGGCAGCACGGCGGGGGAGGCTAGTCAGGGCGCTGGGCCCGCGTCCGAACCACGCGATCCCCGCTCGAGGTGGGGCTCGCGGGCTAGGCGCGCTGGGCGGCGAGAGCCTCGCGGGCGCTCTCGTCGGCGTGGTAGCTCGAGCGGACCAGGGGACCGGCGGCGACCGACTCGAAGCCGATCTCGCGGGCGGCGGCGGCGAGCGCGTCGAACTCCTCGGGCTCCCAGTAGCGGACGACCGGCAGGTGGCGCTCGGTGGGTCGCAGGTACTGGCCCACCGTCAGCACCTGGACGCGGTGCTCGCGGAGGATGCCGAACGTCTCGACCATCTCCTCGAAGCTCTCGCCGAGGCCGACCATCAGCCCGGACTTCGTGATCACGCCGGGGCCGCCCATCTCCTTCGCCATCCGCAGCACCCGCGCCGAGCGCAGGAACTGCGAGCCGCGGCGGGCGATCGGGTACAGGCGCGGGACGACCTCGCAGTTGTGGTTGAAGACGTCGGGCCGCTCGGCGATCACCTTCGCCAGCGGCATCTCCTGCCCGCGAAAGTCGGGGGTGAGGATCTCGACCTTGCAGCCGGGCGCCTGCATTCGGATCGAGCGGATCACGCCGACGAAGGCGCTCGCGCCGTAGTCGGGCAGATCGTCGCGGTCGACGGAGGTGATCACGGCGTGCTTGAGGCCCATCTGAGCGACCGAACGGGCCACGCGGGCCGGCTCGAGGGGGTCGTTCCAGGTCGGCTTGCCGGTGTTGACGTTGCAGAAGCCGCAGCGGCGCGTGCAGGTGTCGCCGAGGATCATGAACGTGGCGGTGCCGCGCTCCCAGCACTCGCCGACGTTGGGGCAGTTCGCCTCCTCGCAGACGGTGTGCAGACGCTCGCCATGGATCTGCGCCTTGAGCTCCCGGTACCTGGGGCCACCGGGCGCCGGCACCTTCAGCCACGGCGGCTTGCGCTCGCGGAAGGGCCTGCCGGCGACCTTCTCGATCGCGATCCCCCCGGGGCGAGCCCGGGAGCGGGTCTTGTGCTCCCGCTCGGGCGTCTCGACGGGGGGCGCGCTCATGGCGCCTACGTTAGCGACGGCGCCGAGCCGGATGGCAGGGGCCGCGCACGGCGGGCCCCGCTCGGCGCTCAGCGCGGATGCAGGCGGACCGGCAGGCCGCCCCGGGGGGAGAGCGTCGGGGCCTGCTGCACCTGGAGGTCATAACCGGCGGGCAGCTCGAAGGAGAAGCGCTGGATCAGCGCCGCCGCGATCGCGTGGACCTCGGTGTAGCCGAAGCGCTTGCCGATGCAGACCCGCGGCCCCATCCCGAACGGGACGTAGGCGCCGCGCGGCCACCGGGCCCGCTCCTCCGCGCCGAAGCGCTCGGGCCGGAACTCGCCCGGATTCTCGAAGACCTCGGGCAGGCGATGGCTGACCCAGGAGCTGTAGGTGACGTGAACCCCGGCGGGCACCCCCACGCCCGCGAACTCGAAGTCGCGGACGGCGCGGCGCGGGCCCATCCAGGCCGGTGGGTAGAGCCGCAGCGTCTCGTCGATCGCCTGGGTGAGCAGCGGCAGGCGGCCGAAGAGCTCCTCCGCGCTCGGCGAGCGCCCGCCGCAGACGGCGTTCAGCTCCGCCGCCAGCCGCTCGGTCCATGCGGGATTGCGAGCCAGCTCGTGCACGAGGAAGCTGAGGGTGGAGGTGGTCGTGTCGTGCCCGGCGAAGAGCAGGGTGAGGACGTGGTCGAGCACCTGCTCGTCGGAGAGCGAGCCTCCCTCCTCATCGGTTGCGGCGAGCAGGGAGCCGAGCATGTCCTCGGAGTCCTCCGCGCGCGCCCGCCGGCCGCGGATCTCCTCGCCGACGAGCCGCTCGAGCGCCGCCCGGTCCCGCCGCAGCCGCGCCAGCGGCGTGCCCGGCCCGACCAGGACCTGCATCGGGAACTCCCGCCCGTGGAAGCTCAGCCCGCTCTCGAAGCGGGAGGCGATCTCGCTCGCCCTGCCGCTCTCGGGCTCGAACCCGAACAGGGCGCGCATGGCGATCCGCATCGCCAGGTCGCGGGTCCAGGCATAGAGGTCGGTCGTGCCGGTGGTCGGCAGCGCGTCGGCAGCCGTCGCGGCCTCGGCGTTCATCACCTCTGCGGACGCCGCCACCCGCTCGCGATGAAAGGCGGGCATCATGATCGCGCGGGAAGCGTCGTGGTAGTCGCCGTCGGTGGTCAGCAGCCCGTCGCCGACGAGCGTCAGCAGATCGCCCATCCGGCCGTTGCGCCAGGCGAAGCTCTCGCGGCCCGAGACGAGGACGAAGTGGTTCGCCTCGGGGCCGATCATCATCACGTTGTAGCCGAACAGAATCCGCATCCCGAAGATCGGGCCGTGGCGCTCGTAGCTCTCGAGCAGGAGGCTGAGGGGGTCGCGGCGGAAGCGCCAGGTGTTGCGGAGGGAGAACCGATTCTCCCCCGCCGGCAACGGCATGCGCCGCGCCGCCCGCCGCTCGTCGCGAAGGTCCGCCACGATCGTGGGCGGCCCCGGCGAGGCCGGCCGCGGGCCAGGCTCCCCGATCCTCGCGGTCCCGCTCACGGCTCGCTCAGCCGGCTTGCATGGCGGCCGCCTCGGCGACCTCGGACTCGACCGGCCCGAGGCCGTGCTCCTCGGCGATCGCGGTGAGGAAGCGGCCGATCCCCTCGGCGACGCGGGCGCTGCGCTCCGAGGGCCAGAGGTCGAAGGCGTGCTCGGCGCCGGGCAGCTCGACGTAGCGGACCGGCTCGTCGGAGACCTCGCGCAGGCGCTCGACGAAGTGGCGTGCGTCGCTGACCGGCACGAGCGTGTCGCGCTCGCCGTGGATGACGAGGAAGGGCGGGACGCCGGGGTGCACGCGGCAGGTCGGCGAGGCGTCGCGGTAAACCTCGCGCGCCTCGTCGAAGCGCCGCTTGAAGACGATCTTCTCGAACACCCACTCGCGCATCTGCTCGTAATAGACCGCGTTGGAGTTCGTCAGGTCATAGACGCCGTAGAAGGGGACGACCGCGGCGAGGGAGGTGTCCGCCTCCTCGAAGCCGGGCTGGAAGTCGGGCTCGTTCTCGGTCACGCCCGCGAGCGCCGTCAGGTGCCCTCCGGCGGACCCCCCGGTGATGCAGATCATCTCGGGGTGGATGCCGAGCTCCTCCGCGTTCTCGCGCACCCAGGCGATCGCCCGCTTTACGTCGACGATGTGATCGGGCCAGGTGGCCTGCGGGCTCAGGCGGTAGTCGATGTTGAAGCCGACCCAGCCGATGGCCGCGAGGTGGTTGAGGAGCGGGATCCCCTGCTCGTAGCGCGAGCCCGAGAGCCAGCCGCCCCCGTGGACCTGGATGACCGCCGGGCTGAGGACGTCGTCATTGGGATCGTCGGCGGCGTTGCGGTAGACGTCGAGGCGCAGGCTCATCCCGTCGGCCTCGCCGAACTTGACGCCGCGGCGGCGGGTGACGGCGCGAGTGACGAACATCAGGGGCGGGACCGCGATGTGGGTGCGCGGTACCCGCGGCACGCCCTCGCCCCGCTCGAGATCCTCCAGCGCCTCCTCGATCCGCTCGACGCTCTTGTGCGCGAGCCATGCCATCCGCAGCTCCCAGGCGGTGAAGCCCGCGCTCAAGAGGATCGCGGCGGCACCGAGCCGGCTCCTCGCCGCGCCCAGGTAGCTTAGCCCGGCGGTGGCCGCGATGCCCCCGGCGGCGAGCTGCGGCGCCGACTCCCGCAGAACGGTCCGGGCAAACCAACGGCCGGTCCTGAAGAGGAGGGCCGGGGGGGCGACCGGGCGGATCCGCGCCAGCCGCACCTGCTCCTTCAGGGTCGCCCGCAGGAACCCGGGTGGCCGCTTGTGGTCGGGCTCGCTCACGACGCCTTTCTACAGCCCGTACGTCTTCGAGACGATCTCGCGCTGGATCTCGTTCGTGCCGCCGTAGATCGACATCACGAGGCTGGCGCGGACGTGACGCTCCATGTCGTACTCGGAGGCGTAGCCGTAGCCGCCCATCATCTGCATGCCCTCGAGCGCCGCCTTCTTCGCCACCTCGGTCGCCTTCAGCTTCGCCATCGAGGCCTCCCGCGGGAGCATCCGGCTCGGGTCGGCGTCCACCTTGCGGGCGACGTCGTAGACGAGCAGCCGGGTGCACTCGAGCTCGGTCGCGAGGTCGGCGATGCGGTGCTTGAGCGTCTGGAAGGAGCCGATCGGACGGCCGAACTGCTTGCGCTCCTTGACGTAGTCGAGCGCGTCGTCAAAGGCACGCTGCGCGATCCCCAGAGCGGTGGCGGCGAGGATCAGCCGCTCGACGTTGAGGCCGGCCATGAGCTGCAGCCAACCGCCGCCCTCCTGCCCGAGCAGGCCCTCGGGGCCGACGTGGCAGTCGGTGAGGAAGACGTCATTGACCTCCTTGCCTCCCATCGTCTGGATGCCGTTGATCTCTACACCAGGGGCGTCGGTCGGCACCGAGATCATCGTCAGCCCATCGTGCTTGGAGCCGGATGAGTCCGAGCGCCCCACGACGAGCACGTGGTCGGCGAGGTGGGCGGCGCTGATCCAGGTCTTCTGCCCGTTGAGGACGTAGCCGCCGCCGTTGCCATCGGCGCGCTCGACCTTGCACGAGAGGTTGCCCACGTCCGAGCCCGCCTCCGGCTCCGACATCGCGATCGCCTCGACCCGGCCGCGGCAGATCCCGCCGAGCATCTCCTCCTTCTGCTCCTCGGTGCCGAAGCGCTCGTAGGCCCCGGCGACGATCAGGGAGACGCCGTAGCCCGCGATCGGGATCAGCCCGCGCATCGTCTCCTCGAGGAAGATGCAGGCGTCGACCATCCCCTGCCCGGCGCCGCCGTAGCGCTCGTCGATCGAGACGCCGAGCCAGCCGAGGTCGGCGAGCTTCTCGTAGATCTCCTGGTTGTGAAGCTCGAGGTAGCCGTCGGTGAGTTGCTCGCGCTGCTCGGCGGTACCGACCTCGCGCTGGGCGAAGTCGCGAATCGCCTCGCGGAAGTCGACCTGCTCGTCGCTCAGGCCGGTCGTGGAGGTGGCGGTGATCGTGCTCATCTGGATCGCTCTCCTCTTTGGGTCCGGCGCCTAGGCGGCCGGCCGGTAGACGGTGACGACGGCCGCGCCGCCGAGCCCGATGTTGTGCTGCAGCGCCACCTTGGCGCCGTCGACCTGGCGCTTGTCGGCGTCGCCGCGGAGCTGCCAGGTGAGCTCGCTGCACTGGGCGAGCCCGGTGGCGCCGAGCGGGTGGCCCTTCGAGATCAATCCGCCGGAGGGGTTGACGACCGGGCCGTCGCCGCCGTAGGTCGTCGCCTCGGCGTCGACCAGCTCGTGGCCGTGGCCCTCCTCGGCGAAGCCGAGCGCCTCGTAGGTGATCAGCTCGTTGGCGCTGAAGCAATCGTGGAGCTCGCAGACGTCGACCTCCTCCGCGGCGATCCCGGCCTCGGAGTAGGCCTGCTCCGCCGCGGTCTTCGACATGTCGCTGCCCACGATCGTCATGCAGTTGGCGCTCTCGTCGAAGGTCGAGGAGAGGTCGGTGACCATCGACTGGCCGGCGATCTCGATCGCGCGGTCGCCGAGGCCGTGCTCGTCGACGTAGCGCTCCGAGGCCACGATCGCGCAGGCCGAGCCGTCGGAGGTCGGCGAGCACTGCAGCTTCGTCAGGGGGTCGTGGATCATCCGCGACTCCTTGATCTGCTCCATCGAGTACTCGTCCTGGAACTGGGCGTAGGGGTTGTTGACTGAGTGCTTGTGGTTCTTCCAGCCGATCCAGGCGTAGTGGTCGGGGGTCGAGCCGTAGAGCTTCATGTGGTCGCGGCCGGCGTTGCCGAACATCTGCGGCGCGAACGGCGACTCCTCCGGCTCGCGCTCCTCGAACATGCGCATGAGGTGCTTGTCGAGGGCGTTGGTCCGATCGGTGTACTTCACCCCGAGCGAGCCCTTCTCCATCTTCTCGAAGCCCAGCGCCAGCGCGCAGTCGACGAGCCCGCCCTTGACCGCCTGGCGGGCGAGGTACAGCGCCGATGAGCCGGTCGAACAGTTGTTGTTGACGTTGATCACGGGAATCCCCGTGAGGCCGAGGCCGTAGATCGCCCGCTGCCCGTAGGTCGAGTCCCCGTAGCAGTAGCCGGCGTAGGCCTGCTCGACGTCGGCGTAGTCGATGCCGGCGTCGGCGAGCGCCTTTTCGCCCGCCTCCTTCGCCCAGTCGGGGTAGTCGCCCTCCTTGGTCCCCGGCTTGTCGAACTTGGTCATGCCGACGCCGATCACGTAGGTCTTGCTGCTCATCTGAGATCTCCTCGCGGGGTTGGTGCTGTCTGCTGTCTGCTGTCTGCTCGTGCGGGGATCGCCTCGTAGGCGGTCCCCACCAAATGTGGAAGCGCGGCCTTGAGGAAGGCTCCGCACTGCTCGCGGCTCCAGCGGTCGCGCTCGAGCCATTCGCGGGTAGCCGCCTCGGCCATGCCGCCATAGGCGCGCAGGACGGCGCGGAGCTCGGGCGGGGCCTGCGCGGCCGGGCCGAGGCCGAGCACCTGGATCAGCCTGGCGGTCGCCTCCTCGCGCGCTTCGTCGAGGACGGCCTCGATCTCCGGGTCTCGCCCTAGTCCCTCGGCGCCGACGGCGGCGAGCCAGGCCTCCCGGTTGCGCGAGACCATCTCGAGCCAGCCGTCGATGCTCTCTTCGAGCCGCTGCGCGGGGGTTGCGCCGTTGACGTAGTCGGGGACGGGGGGAGAGGGAAAGCGGACCATCTCGCGGACCACCTCGACGTAGAGCTCGCGCTTCGTCCCGAAGTAGTGGTTGATCAGCCCGCGGGCGACGCTCGCCTCGGCGGCGATCTCGGTGGTGGAGGTGGCGCTGTAGCCGCGCTCCGAGAAGAGCTGGCGAGCCGCGGCGAGGATCTGCCGGCGGCGCTCGTCCCGGTCGAGGCGGGAGGGGGCGGGGCGAGGCCCGGCGTGATCGACGAGGGGCGCCATCGGCCCGCGATCCTACAGGTCGTTGGCAACCTGCCAACAGTCGCCGGCGACCGGACGTGCGTCAGCGATCGGTCGGCAGGCGCTCGCGAAGGATCGCGAGGATCTCCCGGGCTAGGGCCTGCTCGTCCCGGAGCGCCTCGCCCGAGCAGCGCCGCACGAGGTACCCGGCCCGGGCGAGGGCGAGGTCCCGCTCGTTGTCCCGGTCCCGTCGCCGCCCCCGATGCTGGCCCCGCCAGCTTCGACCACGAAGCGCGCCGCGGGCCAGAGGAAGTCGACCTCGTAGCCGAGCAGCGGCACGTTCACGGCCGGGAGCGGGAGCCCATGGTCCCGGCAGATCTTCAGCAGGAGGCGCTCGAGGTGGGAGCGCGTCTCACCGAGCGGGAGCGGATGCTCGGCGAGCAGATCCCGGAGGGTGCCGAGGCCCCGGCGGCCGCTGGCGCCGTCGAGCAGCACCGCGAGACGCGGACGATCGAGCAGATGCAGGTACTCGGCTCGCTCGAACTGCCTGCGCAGAGCGTTCGCCGAGAGGGAGGAGCAGAGGTCGAAAAGCGTTCGGGAGGCGGTCGTGGCCGGGATACCGCGATGGAGCCTGACGTCCCGCGGCCCGAGCTCCCGCGGGTGGTGAGCGTGGAGGCCGCGGGGCGATCGCTTCGAGGGCGGTGGAAGGCTCACGTGAATCGCCCCCAGCCGGCAGGTCGGATCGAGACCCTGATGCTGTGCGGAGCTGGCGTGGCTCAGGGCGGCCGTGGGTCCTCCCGCGAGAACTGCGGCCATCAGCCGGCCCTCCCTGCCGACGTTCGGATGCCCGACCGCATAGACGCCGCGGTGGAGGCGATGAAGGTGGCCGGCTCGGACCCCGCTTCCGATCGTTGACTTGGCCAGACTCGCGGCGAGGAGTTGCGGATGGGAGATAACGCCGTGCTGGCGAGCCGCGATCGTCGCGATCCGAGCCGCAGCTGATCCGAAATGATCTGAGATGCCGGTCCAAATCGGGGGCAGCGAGCTCATTGGCTCGACGCTCGCAGCGGCGGGCGCACGGGTGGCGCGCAGGATGTGCCGAAGCCCGCGCGGGGGCGTGACTTCCCTTGCGAGCCGCCGCCAGGCGCGGCGCGGTAGGGTCGCGACCGTGAGCGGAGGAGGCCACGGGACCGAGGAGCGCGGGCGATGAGCACGGTTCGCGAGGCCACCTACGACCTCCTGCGCGCGCACGACATGACGACCATGTTCGGCAACCCGGGCTCGACCGAGCTGCCGATGCTCGCCGACTTCCCCGAGGACTTCCGCTACGTGCTCGGCCTGCAGGAGGCGGTCGCGGTCGGGATGGCCGACGGCTACGCGCAGGCGAGCGGGACGGTCGGCCACGTCAACCTGCACACGGCGCCCGGGGTGGGTAACGCGATGGGGGCGATCTTCAACGCCCAGGCCAACCACGCGCCGCTGCTCGTCACCGCCGGCCAGCAGGTCCGCGCGCACATGACGATGCAGGCGAACCTGACCAACCGCGACGCCACGCGCGTCCCTCACCCCCTCGTCAAGTGGAGCTACGAGCCGCCGCGCGCCGCGGACGTCCCCGCCGCGCTGGGCCGCGCGATCCACACCGCCTCATTGCCGCCGAAGGGCCCCGCGTTCGTCTCGATCCCGATGGACGACTGGACCGAGGAGGCGAGCGACGACGGCTCTCGCCACGCCATCGCCCGCAAGGTCAGCGGCCGCGCTGCCCCCGCGCCCGAGCGCGTCGCCGAGCTTGCCGAGCGGCTCGCCTCCGCCTCCAACCCGGTCCTAATCGCCGGCCCCGACATCGACTCCTCCGGAGGCTGGGACGACGCGATCGCCCTGGCCGAGCGCCAGCGCCTGCCCGTCTGGGCGATCCCGGCGACGGGCGGCGGCCGGCTCGGGTTCCCGGAGGGCCACGCGAGCTTCAGGGGGATCCTCCCGCCCGCGATCGGCCCCCTGGCCGAGACCCTGGCCGGTCACGACCTGGTCCTTGTCCTCGGCGCCTCCGTCTTCTCGTACTACCCCTACCTCCCCGGCGACCTCCTTCTCGAGGGGGGCGAGCTCGTGGCGATCACCTCCGACCCCGAGGAGGCCGCGCGGGCGCCGATGGGCGAGGCGATCGTCGCCGATCCGGGGCTGACGCTGGCGGCGCTGCTCGAGGCGAGCGGGGAGTCCGAGCGCGAGGCGCCGGAGGCCCGCGAGGACCCACCCGCGCCGGAGCTCCAGGAGCCGATGAGCGGCACCGAGGCGATGGCGGTCCTCTGCGCCGCCTTCCCCGACGACGGGATCGTCGTCCTCGAGGCGCCCTCGTGCACCGTCGCCCTGCGCAACCAGCTCCGCATCTCGCGCCCCGGCTCCTACTACTTCGGCGCCGGCGGCGGCCTCGGGTTCGGCCTCTCTGCGGCCGTCGGCGTGCAGCTCGCCCAGCCCGACCGGCCGGTCGTCTGCGTCGTCGGCGAGGGCTCGGCGCAATACGCGATCACCGCCTTCTGGACCGCGGCGGCCTATGAGGTCCCGGTCACCTTCCTCGTCCTGCGCAACTCCGAATACGCGATCCTCAAGTGGTTCTCGATGGCGGAGGGGGTCGAGGGCGCGCCCGGCCTGGACCTGCCGGCGCTCGACGTCGCCGCCGTTGCCGCCGGCTACGGCGTGGACTCCCGCAAGGTCGAGGGCGGCGAGGAGCTGCGCGCGGCGCTGGGCGAGTCGATCGGGTCCGGGAAGCCGAGCCTGATCGAGGCCGGAGTCGCCCCCGGAATGTGGCTCGCCTAGCCCGCGAGCGCTGACGTCGTGGCGAAGCTGCTCGAGCCCAAGGTCGAACGGATCGCGCCCCGCTCGGCGGCGCCGACCCCCGACCGGGCCGACGACCGCTACGCGGCCGGCACGCCCGAGCCCCTCGCCTCCGAGCTGCGCCGCATCGTCGGGCCCGGCGGCCTGCTTGGCCGCGCCAGCGACCTGATCCGCTACGCGTCCGACGCGAGCCCCTACCGCCTGATCCCTGAGGCGGTGGTGCAGCCGCGCACGGTCGAGCAGGTGGCGGGGCTGATGGCCCACTCCCGCGACGGAGGCCCGCCGCTCGTCTTCCGCTCCGGGGGCACGAGCCTCAACGGGCAGTCCCAGACCGCCGGCGTCCTCGTCGACGTCCGCCGCCACTGGGGCGGGATCGAGGTGCTCGACGGCGGCGAGCGGGTGCGGGTGCGGCCCGGGACCGTCCTCGGCGACGTCAACCGGGTCCTCGCCCCCCTCGGGCGCCGCCTCGGACCGGACCCGGCCTCCACCGACATCGCCACGGTCGGGGGCGTGATCGCGAACAACTCGGGGGGGATGCGCTGCGGGATTGTCCGCGACTCCTACCGGACCGTCAGCGACCTCTCCTTCGTCCTGCCGTCGGGCACCGTGATCGACACGGGCGCTCCCGACGCCGGCGAGCGCTTCGCCTCGGCCGAGCCCGAGCTGGCGGCCGGCCTCGCGGAGATCCGCGACGAGATCCGCGCCGACGCCGACCTGCGGGAGCGGATCCGGCGCAAGTTCGAGATCAAGAACACGACGGGCTACCGGCTCTGCGCCTTCCTTGACGCCGACGAGCCGGTGGAGATCTTCCGCCGGCTGCTCGTCGGCTCCGAGGGGACGCTTGCGTTCCTCGCCGAGGCGATCTACGAGACGGTCCCGCTGCCGCCGATGACGACGCTCGCCTGGGTCCACTTCGACTCGATCGACGAGGCCACCGCGCCCGTCGGGGACCTGGTGGCCGCCGGCGCGACCGCGGTCGAGCTGATGGTTGCCCCGGCGCTGATGGTCGCCGCCAACTCGATCCCCGGCACGCCCGAGTACTGGAAGGAGCTGCCGCTCGAGTCCGCGGCGCTGCTGATCGAGCTCAGCGCCGACGACGTCGACGGCCTGGCGGTCGGCGAGGCTGCGGCCGACGAGGTCCTCGAGGGCCACGCGCCGTTCCGAGAGGTCGACTACACGCGAGAGCCGGAGACGATTGAGCTCTTCTGGCGCGTCCGCGAGGGCCTGCACGGTCTGATCGGGCGGTTGCGCCCGCCCGGCACCGCGCTGATCGTCGAGGACGTCTGCGTCCCCCCGGCCCGGATCGCGGAGGCGGCGAAGGACATCCGCGAGCTGCTCACCGCCCACGGATTCCTCGGCGGCGTCGCCGGCCACGCCTCGGCGGGCAACCTCCACTTCATGCTCACCCCCGACTTCGCCAAGCCGGTGGACGTCGAGCGCTACGAGACGTTCATGGGCGAGCTGGTCACGTTGATCCTCGACCGCTACGACGGCTCGCTCAAGGCCGAGCACGGGACCGGCGTCAACATGGCGCCGTTCGTGGAGCGAGAGTGGGGGAGGCGGGCGACGGAGCTGATGTGGCGAATCAAGGAGCTCGCGGATCCCGCCGGCGTCCTCGGCCCGGGGGTGCTGCTCAACCGCGATCCCGACTGCCACCTCGCCAACCTGAAGACGACCCCCGAGATCGAGGAGGTCGCGACGACGTGCGTCGAGTGCGGGTTCTGCGAGCCCGTCTGCCCGAGCCGGCACCTGACGACGACCCCCCGCCAGCGGATCGTCCTACGGCGGGAGATGGCGCGCCAGCCGGCGGGCTCCGCGCTGCTCGCCGCGCTGGTCGACGAATACGAGTATGACGCCCTGCAGACCTGCGCCGCCGACGGAAGCTGCGCCCACGCCTGCCCGCTCGGGATCGACACGGGCGCGCTGGTCAAGGAGCTGCGCGCGCGCGAGCACACGGCGCGCGAGGAGCGCGCGGCGGAGCGGGCGGCAGAGCGCTGGGAGACGGTCGAGCGGCTCGCCCGCGGTGGCCTGCGCGCGGGGGGCGCGATCTCGCGTGCGATCGGCGACGGGGCGCTCGAGGGGGTCACTAGCGCCGCCCGCCGCGCCGTCAGCGCCGAGCTGCTCCCGGAGTGGGAGCCGCCGATGCCGCCGCCGGCTCCGGCGCGGCTGCCGCAGACGCAGCGGGCCGGGGCGGCGGCCGTCTACCTGCCGTCGTGCGTGAACCGGATGTTCGGCCGCTCGGTGAACGGGACGAACGTCGCCAACGGCTCCACCCCCCGCTCGCTGCCCGCCGCGCTCGTCGCCGTCTCCGCCCGCGCCGGCAAGCCGCTCTGGATCCCGCCCGACGTCGCCGGCACCTGCTGCTCGCAGCCGTGGACCTCGAAGGGCTTTCACCGGGGCGCCGCCGCGATGGCGAGCCGTACGGTCAGCGAGCTCTGGCGCTGGTCCGAGGGCGGCGAGCTGCCGATCGTGATCGATGCGAGCTCGTGCACCCACGGCTTGGCGGAGGCCGCCGGCGTGCTCGATGACGAGGGTCGCGAGCGTCTCGGGGCGATGACCCTGCTCGACTCGATCGGCTGGGCATTCGACCACCTGATGGAGGGCCTCAGCATCGACCAGCGGGTCGGCACCGCGGTGATCCACCCGACCTGCTCCTCGCGCCATCTCGAGCTCGACGCGCAGCTCGTGGCGATCGCGGGGGAGCTGGCGGAGGACGTCGTCGTGCCGACGGTGTCCACCTGCTGCGGCTTCGCCGGCGACCGCGGGTTCCTGCACCCTGAGCTGACCGCCTCTGCCACCGCCGCGGAGGCCGAGGAGGTCTCGCGGATGGCGGCCGACGCCCACCTCTGCGCGAATCGTACCTGCGAGATCGGGATGGAGCGGGCCACCGGCGAGCGCTACGAGTCGTTCGTCTACCTGCTCGAGCGGCTGAGCCGTGCGGAGCACCGATCGGAGGCCCTCCAGTGACCACGAACGCCGCCCTCACCCTTACCGCCGCCCGCACCCCGGAGGCCACCCTGCGAGAGGTGGTCGAGGCGCTGGCGCCGATCGAGCGAGCCGCGGGCTCGGAGGGAGAGCGGCAGGCCGCCGCCTGGATCGCCGACCGCCTGACCGCCGCCGGGGCTCCCGCCGAGGTCGAGGAGGCGCGCTTTCGCGGGAACTTCGCCGGCACGATCGCCACCCTGGCCGCCACCGGCGCGGCCTCGGGGCTGCTGGCCTCGACCCAAGCCGGCCGCCGCCTCGGCGCCCTGGGCGGAGCCGCGGCAGCGGGGCTGATCGCCGACGACGTCTCCAACGGCGCCCGCCCCTTCCGCAAGCTGGTCCGCCCCGAGCGGACGACATGGAACGTCGTCGCCGAGGCCGGCGACCCCGAGGCGGAGCGGACCCTCGTCGTCCTCGCCCACCACGACGCCGCCCAGACGGGCGCCATCTTCGACCCGTCCTTCCAGGAGGGCCTGATCGACCGCTTCCCCGGGATCGTCGAGCGCCGCGACACCTCGCTGCCGCTCTGGTGGATGAGCCTGGCGGGCCCGCTGCTTGCCGCGGCCGGCGGGGCAACGGGACGCAGAGGCCTCGCCCGCGCCGGCGCGGCGCTGAGCGCGATCTCCGCCGCCTTGCTCGCCGACATCGAGCGCAGCCCCACGGTCCCCGGCGCCAACGACAACCTGAGCGCCGTCGCCGTGCTCGTCGCCCTCGCCGAGGCGCTGCGGGATCGCCCGATCGAGGGCCTCCGGGTCCACCTCGTCTCGGTCGGCGCCGAGGAGACGCTCCAGGGCGGGATCTACGGCTACTGCCGCGACCATCTCGCGGGGATGGACCGCGAGCGGACCTGGTTCCTCAACGTCGAGACCGTGGGCTCCCCGTCGCTGGCCTTGGTCGAGGGCGAGGGCTGCGTGGTGATGGAGGACTACTTCGACCGGCCCTGGCGGGACCTGATCGTCCGGGTCGCCGAGCGCGAGGGAGTGCCGCTGCGGCGGGGGATGCGCTCGCGCTCGAGCACCGACAGCGTGATCCCGAGCCGGATGGGCGTGCCCACCGCCACCCTGATCTCGATCGACCGCTACAAGGCGCTCTCGAACTACCACCTGATGAGCGACACCCCCGAGAACCTCTGCTACCCGACGATCGCCTGCGCCGCGGACCTCGCCGAGTCCGTCGCGCGGGAGCTCGGGACGACCGCCCGGCAGCGATCCGTCGCCTAGGATCGCCCCTCTGATGAGGGGCACCGAGCGCCGAGGCGATGCCGCCGATCAGCGCCGGCAGCCGCACGAGCTCGGGGGTGAGGTCGATCCGGGTG
>JAABUN010004674.1_pt1 | contig 18163 bp, 15 predicted proteins | sample 5559311 | NCBI WGS metagenome assembly JAABUN01 (sample SAMN10711877, study PRJNA513370) | rock metagenome | isolation source: Antarctica rocks | place: Antarctica: Victoria Land, Siegfried Peak sud | reverse complement strand
GAATGCAGTTGCGCGCACAACTCGAGCCACGCCGGGATGGGTTGAGGCGTGGTGGCATGAGCCACGACCGGACGCTCGCCACGCCGATCCTTGAGCGTGATCGCACCGTCGTGATGGGTAGCGAGCAACCAGCCAAGGACCCGTGCTTCGACCTCGTGCGGCGCGCCGCTATTGGCGACGTAGTGGAAGGCGAGCCGACTCTCCCCCTGCCCTTCGTGGACGACCCACCGAAAACGGAGAGTCACGGTAAGACCGCCGACGCGGCCTTCAAGCACCGCGTCCCAGTCGTCGGACGGGTCAGTCGGCAGAAGGTCCACGTCCAGGCTCACCCGCTCGTCTGGGGAGCCAGCGATGGCGGTGGCGTAGTAGGGGGCCGGCGTAGGAACCGCTCGCAGCACCAGTTCGCCGCTGAGCGGATCACCGAGGAGATCACCGAACGGAGGAGGCACGTCGGACAACTGGACCTTCATGCCGTCCCGCAACGCCAACCGCCCGCCATGGCGCACGAAGTCATCAAGCCACTTGCGTGCCTGAGCGCCTTCGGGCGAATCTTCGAGTCGCAACGTCATCCCTGGCACTCTCGTCGGCGACGCGTGGCGGGGCACCAGGTCGGCGTGGAGCTTGACGTTCTCACGCCCGAACGACAGCCGCAACTGCGCGCCGGGTGTGCGCGCAGGCTCGGGGAGGCCAGGACCGCCACGATGAATCACCCACTCGAAGTCCGGATGCGTGAGCGCGAGTGACTCCGCAATGGCGCCCTCCGCGGCGAGGTAGTCCTTACCGGTTTGCAATCGGGAGCCGGCTATGCAACATCCGCTCGGCAATGGCGACCGCGTCCTGTTCTTCGAAGAAGAAGGCCACGATGCGGCGGCCCTCTGCCGAGTCCAACCGCGCTGCGAGCCCGGCAGCGCCCCAGTAGTCCACCACCACGTCGGCGTATCGTGCAGCCAGCCGGCGCTGAAACGTTGCGTGCTCAGTCCGATGAAGGTCTTTCGGGAACACGAACGTGACTCCCTGTACTTCCCAGGTGAGCACCGCCTGGTCAAGCGAGCGTTCGCAGTCGTCCCAGTCGATCCGCTTGGTGTGTCGCTTGGCCTGCCAGCCCTGCTTTGCCTTGCCCGGCCGCTCGGGATCCGGCAGCAGCGTGTCCAACCCGCCGTCGGGCGCCTCTAACCGCACGACCCCCCGGTCATCTGCCCAGGCGAGGCGGAAGACAAGTCCTTCGAACTGTTTCGGGGTGAGTTCGAAGAACCTGTAGGCGAGCTGCTGCTTGACGTCACCGCGGGCCACCGCAGTATGGTGCACCGAGCACCGGCGGGTACACCCGGCAGCCCGGCCGCCCGGCGAAAAGATGTAGGGTCAAGCGAGCCCCTCGTCCGGTCGTACCCACTTGAGTTCGTACGCACGGTCGGCAACTTGAGAGGTGCTCAGTCGGCGGCTATCGCCGCCCTCCCCCGTTCGACGACATCCGACGTGCGCTCGATCTTGATGGCCGAACCCGGCCAGGGCTGCCGCTCGTCACCAGCGTGCAGTGTCTTGACGTAGCGCCCTGCGTACACGTGGAGATCGTGATCGCGCAACTCTCTGAGCTGGTTCGTCATGCGAAATCCCTCCCTCACGCGATCTCCGGCACCCAGATCCTGCCATATGTCGCTGAAGTCGTGCAGATCTTGAATGACATCGGCGATCATTGCGGCTTCTTCCTCGTTTTCAGGCTCGACGGTCTCGAAAACAAACTCGAAGCCGTCGGTGACGAGGCGGAGAAGCTCCTGACCCGTCGTCACGAGGCACAACTTCACGGATGCCGTATCCGAAAGGCTCCAATGGAACCCGGGCCAAGTCGTACTTAGCTTGCGGCGTACCCACCCCTCGTGATTCGCCTTCATGCAGTGGAGGCGAGCGATGCTGAAGTAGGCGGACTGCTCGTCGACCTGCCGGTGGTGATTTCGGCAGAGCAAGACGAGATTGGCGTACTCGTCAATCAGGTCGGCCGCCAGTTGACCACCTCGAGGACCACTGGCGCTGCGGCTGACGATATGGGCCTCTTCTCCTGTGACCGCCTCACGGTCAACAGCAACTGCCGGATCGCTCACCAACTCGTCCTTGCAGAGCGCGCACCGATTGGCCGAGCGTCCCCAGAGCATCTTGCGAGTCCGCTCTGAAACGGCCATCCCTCCATGATGCCCTCAACCGCGGCCGGCACGGCAGATTTCGCGGAGCGTGCTGCTACGAGGGGGGGGCGAGAACGAGCGGCCAGCTGGCGCCCCCGCGCCGACGCAACGCGCTCGCGACCGAATTTCGCGACCGGACGCTATGCAGGGAGCGTGAGTAACGAGTGATTCCCGGCGGCGAAGCGACCGGCGCCGAGCCGAGAAGTAGCCTCTCCTCAGCAGCGCCAAGCGACAGGGGGGCCGGTGGGAGTACGTCTCGAATGGGAGGGGAAGCCGCAGCACGTTGAGCGGCTGAGCCTCCCGTTCCAGACGGTGGAAACGGTGAACGAGTCGCGCGCCACCCGGGAGCGCGAAACCGGCTCGCTGTGGCAGTCACCGGCAGCGGCCAGCGTGGGGCGCAACCAGCTCATCTGGGGCGACAACAAGCTGGTCATGACCAGTCTGCTCAGGAACTTCGCAGGAGCGGTCCGGCTCGTCTACATCGACCCGCCCTTCGACACGGGGACCGACTTCTCTTTCCGCGTCCAGGTTGGGGACGCCGACTTCACCAAAGCGCCCTCGATCCTCGAGGAGAGCGCGTATAGAGACACTTGGGGCCGCGGCCGCTCCTCCTATCTCGAGATGCTGTACGAGCGGATCGTGTTGATTCACGAGCTGCTCGCAGACGACGGATCCCTCTTCCTTCACTTGGGCTCCAACGTCAGCCACTACGGCAAGGTCATCTGCGACGAGGTGTTCGGGTCTGAGGCCTACGTGAACGAGATCATCTGGAAGCGCCAGACAGCTCACAGCGATGTCGGCCAAGGCGCTCGGCACCTCGGGCGCCTTCACGATTCGATCCTGCTCTATCGCAAGGCTCCCGGCGGCCCGTGGAAGATGGAGTTCACGCCTTACGACCAGTCATACGTCGACGCCTTCTACAAGCACGTTGAGCCCGAGTCGGGCCGGCGATACCGATTGAGCGACACGACGGGACCCGGGGGCGCCGCGAAGGGCAACCCCCGCTACGAATTCCTGGGGGTCACGCGCTACTGGCGATTCAGTGAGAACCGCATGCGGGAGCTGCACGAGGAAGGGCGAATCGTGCAGACCAAGCCCGGCACCGTGCCGGCCCAGAAGCGCTACTTGGATGAGATGGCCGGCGTTCCGCTCCAGGACATATGGATGGACGTTGCGCCAGTGCAAGCCCAGTCGAGGGAACGGCTCGGCTACGACACGCAGAAGCCGGAAGCCCTCCTCGAGCGCATCATCAACCTCGCCACGGAACCCGGAGACCTCGTCGCCGACTTCTTCGCTGGGTCGGGGACAACGGCGGCTGTCGCAGAGAAAACGGACCGGCGCTGGATCGCCTGCGACCTCGGCCGCTTCGCCATCCACACCACCCGCAAGCGCCTCCTCAACATCCCCGACTGCCGCCCCTTCGACATCAAGAACCTCGGCGCCTACGAGCGCCAGCGCTGGCAGCAGACATCGGGCAATGGCGCCCTTCGCGCCTACCTCGACACCATCCTCGCCTTCTACCGCGCCGATCCGGTCCAGGGGTTCGCCCACCTCCACGGGCGCAAGGCCGGCCGCATGGTGCATGTCGGGGCCACCGACGCCCCAGTCACCATCGACGAGACCGAGGACGTGATGGACGAGATGGCCGACAACGGCATCGAGGCCGCGCGACCTGCTCGGCTGGGAGTGGGAGATGGGGCTCCACGACACGATCACCGAGCGCGCGCGGCGGCGTGGGCTCGACCTGCGGCCACGGCAGATCCCGCGCGAGGTGATGGAGCGCCAAGTGGCCGAGGCCGATGCGGTCCGGTTCTTCGAGCTCGCCCACGTGGACCTAGATGTCCGCCGCCAGGGTCACGAGGCGGCCGTCGTGCTCAAGGACTTCGTGATCCCGAGCGAGAACCTCATCCCGGTCGAGGTGCGCAAGCGGATCAGCAAGTGGTCCGACCTGATCGACTACTGGGCGGTCGACTTCGATTTCAGCGACGAGGTCTTCCACAACCAGTGGCAGGCCTACCGCACGCGCGAGGAGCCGGCGCTGGCCACCCAGAGCGACTGGCACGAGTACCCAGGACCGGGGCGCTACGGCATCGTCGTGAAGATCATCGACATCTTCGGCAACGACACGACCAAGCTCGCCGAAGTCCGCATCAAGTGAGCGTCGCGGCGGCGCCCGGAGTGATCCCCGGAGACCCGTACGCGGTACCCGAGCGCCGCAAGCCGAGCGACAACACCTACGTCGTGAACGGCGTGCGCGCTCGCGTCGACGCGTGGCGCGCCCAGGGCTACCCCGGCGCCAGCGCGACCACCAAGCGGCTGCTCGCCTTCTGGTTCGCCGACGAGCACCGCATCGACGACGGCCGGCCGTTTCGCTTCTACTTCTGCCAGCGCGAGGCGGTCGAGACGTTCATTTACCTGACCGAGATCGAGCCGGTCCGCAAGCTCGCCGACCTGCTCGAGTACGCCGATCACGGCATGCTCATCGAGCCCGGGGACTCGAAGCGGCCGCGCCTCGCGATGAAGATGGCCACGGGCTCCGGCAAGACGATGGCCATGAGCCTGGCGATCGTCTGGTCCTACTTCCATGCGCTGCGCGAACCGGCGTCGCCGATGACGACGGCGTTCCTCGTGATCGCCCCCAACGTGATCGTGTTCGAGCGCCTGAAGGCCGACTTCGGGGACGCCGCCACCTTCCGGCGCGACCCCCTGATCCCGCCCGAGTGGACCGACGACTTCGAGCTCACGGTGATCCTGCAGGTCGATGTCGCGCCGGTGACCACGCGCGGCGTGCTCTACCTGACCAACGTGCACCGGCTCTACGAAGCACCGAGCACGAAGGGGAAGGCGAAGACCGCGCCCAACCCGGTCGAGGCGATGCTCGGGCCGCGCGTGAACCGCGACGTCGAGGCCGCCGGGGCGGAGCGTCTCCTCGACAAGATCGCCACTCACGGACGGGTCATGGTGGTGAACGACGAGGCCCACCACGTGCACGACCAGAAGCTCGAGTGGAACAGGAGCATCGAGCGGTTGCACGAGGATCTGGCTCGGAGGGCGGGTGGCGAGCCTGGCGCCGGAGTGATCTCGCAGCTCGACTTCTCGGCCACCCCGAAGTACGAGAAGGGCGGCGTGTTCAAGCACGTGGTCGTCGACTACCCGCTTGCTCAGGCCGTGGCCGACGGCATCGTCAAGACTCCGGTGATCGGCGAGGTGAGCGGTGCGAAGGTCGAGCTGGGCGACACGAGCTTCGCGCGCAATCGCCAGTGGCTCGACGTGGCAGTCGGGCGGTGGCGCAAGTTCGACGAGAAGCTCTCGCCATCCGGCAAGCGGCCGGTGCTCTTCGTCATGTGCGAGGACACGCAGGCCGCCGACGAAGCCGGCGACTACCTCAAGCAGCTCCCCGACTTCGGCGGCGACCGGCTGCTTGTGATCCACACCAACCGCTCGGGTGAGATCACCAAGGATGACCTCGATATCGCCCGTCGGGCGGCACGGGAGGTCGACGCGCCCGACAGCTCGATCCGCTGCATCGTGAGCGTGCTGATGCTCCGCGAGGGCTGGGACGTGCGCAACGTGTGCGTGATCGTCACCCTGCGCGCACTCACCGCCGCGAACAAGATCCTTCCCGAGCAGGCGCTCGGCCGCGGGCTGCGCCGCATGACCCCGCCCGGCTCGGGCTTCGACGAGCGGGTGGTGGTGATCGAGCATGAGGCCTTCCGCAACCTGTGGAGCGCGGAGCTCGACGGCGGCCTGATCGTCGAGCGGGAGGACGCCGACAAGATCGAGCCCGGCGCGGTCACCGTCTTCCCCGACGAGGGTAAGCGCCGCTTCGACATCGTGATCCCGCAGCTCACCCGCGCCCTCGCTCGCGCCGACAGCCCGCTGGCCCGGCTCGAGCCGGGCGACGTGCCCGACCCCAAGAAGACGCTCGTGGTCCCCGACCTCGCGGGCGATGCGCTCGACGAGTACGTCCGCTACCGCGGCGTCCACCTGATCGACCAGGGCGTGATCGAGGAGTACGAGTTCGTCGTCCCCTACGCCGAGGACCCGTCCGGCGTGATCAGCTACTACACCCGCAGCGTGGCCAAGGCGGCCGGCGTGGAGCGCATCGCCGGCACCTTCGCGACGCTCGCGCCCATGGTCCGCGACTACCTTCGGCTGCGGGTCTTCGAAGAGCCTGTCGAGCTCGACCACAAGGCGGTGCTTCGTCGTCTGGCCGAGCGAGACGCGCAGGCGCTCGTGGTCGGGGCGTTTCGTGAGGCGATCGGCGAGCTGTCGATCACCCAGCGCGAGCCCACCATCACCGACAGCGCCCTGCGCGTGTCGGAGACGCCACCCTTCCCGTGGTCACGGGCAACCGTGGACGGCAAGCGCACGGTCTTCAACATCACGCCCATCGACAGCTCGCTCGAAGGCCGCTTCGCCGAGTTTCTCGACCGGGCCGTCGACGTGACCGCGTGGGCGAAACTCACCCAGAACAGCCGCTTCGCTCTCGAGTACATCTCCAAGGCAGGGGCGCTTCGTCCTGCGCCTCGACGACGACAGCTGCCTGATCGTGGAGACGAAGGGGCAGGAGGATCTCGACGTGGCGCTGAAGGACCGCCGGGCGCGGCGCTGGTGCCAGGATGCGACGCGCCTGGCCGGCCGCGAGTGGGCCTACGAGAAGGTGCCGCAGAAGCTCTTTGACAGCTTCGATGGCGACTCGGTGGACGGGCTGCGACGCTATCTGGATGCCAGCGGCGTCGGGGCTGAATAGTTCCGTGGGGGCGAAACGGGAGCCGTCCGCCCTTTACGGAAGCATCACCGCTGCGTGTCTTCAACGATGACTTCCCAACAGGGCACCCAGATCGACCTCCTGGCTTGGGCACAGGAGCTCGACGCCGAGCGTGATCGCGTGCGCGAGGCCAACGAGGAGCGTGCATTGCGCCGGGGCTTTCTCGTCTTCGCCACCGATCCCCAGCGCACGCCCGATGAGCCGGGCTACCGGGAGGTCTACGCCACCGAAGCCGCCACCTCCGGCGAGGCCGCAAAGAAAGTCCGTCCGCTGGCCAACGGCCGACGGCTACGGACTTACCTGGCCACCGGCACGTATCGCGAGGAGCTCGCGGATGCGCGGTGGGTGGCGTAGGGCGGACGTCCGACCCACGGTTCCGATGCCACAACGCTCTACGCTGACGTCAATGGTCGATGAGCAGGCCAAAGTCGGGGGTCAGTTGGCTGATTTCGCCAAGACCATCCGCGACGAAGCCATTGCCGTCCGCAACGCAGCAGTGTCCTTCGACGACCGGCAGGACGGTGAGCCGGTCACTCGAGTGCTGCTCCTCCTCAGCGACCCAGCCGAGGACACCTGGGAAGTCGATCGCATCAGTGACCTGCGCCTCGCCCTCGGCCGGAAAGCCACTGAGCTCGGGCTGCCTCCGGTTACGCTCACCCTCATCGCGGAAAGTGAGCCGGAAGCCGGAGAGGCCTTCGCGGCGTAGCGGACCAGCATGCCGTCGTACCCTGCGATGCAGGCCCAGATCCGCGGGCGGTAAGCGGGGCAACCGCTTCGAGTTCGCTCCGGAGGCGGAGTTGGTAGGAAGTGGCACCGACGCGAGCAAGGCTCGTGTCGGCCGTCCCACTGCCCCCCGACCACAGGAGTCCCATGAAGAACCCCCGCCCCTTCGGCAGTGCCCCCGTCACCCTGCTGCTCGACATCCTGGTGGTGGCCTGGGTGGTGGCCTGCATCCTGTTCGGCATGCTCGTCGCCGACGGGGTCGAGGAGCTCACCGTGCTGAGCGACGGGATCACCGGGGCGGGCAGCGCCGTCGTCCGCTCGGGCGATGCCATCGGGGGCGCCGAATTGCCGGTCGTGGGCAAGCCGTTCGGCGGCGTGGGCGAGGAGATCGCGCAGGCCGGCCGCGAGGTCGAGGGCGGCGGTCGCTCGAGCCGCGCGGACATCGAGACCCTCGCGCGGCTGCTCGGCATCGCCCTCGCCCTGATAGCGATGCTGCCCGTGCTCATCAACTACCTGCCGCAGCGTCTCACGCGCGGGCGCGAGCTGCACGCCGTGCGGCGCATGCGGCGCAGCGCCGGAGGTGACCCGCTGTTCGTCGAGTTCCTCGCCCGCCGCGCGACCGAGCGCCTCTCCTACCGCCAGCTCAGGAAGGTGAGCGAGACTCCCTGGCGCGATCTCGCCGAGGGGCGCTACACCGAGCTCGCGGAGGCCGAGCTGAAGCGCGTCGGGCTCACACGCACCGCGCTCGCCGGCGCCGACCGCTGACCCAGCTCGGCGAGCACCTCGCGCGCCGCCCGCTCGCCCGACTGCACGGCGCCGTCCATATAGCCGAGCCACACTGTTGCCGTCTCGGAGCCCGCCCAGTGAATGCGGCCGATCGGCGCCCTGAGGGCGCTGCCGTACGAGGTCCATCCCCCGGGCCCGAAGTAGCAGCCGTAGCAGCCGCGCGTCCACTCCTCCTCGGCCCAGCTGCGCTCGATGTAGCGGTACGGCTCGGCCGCCTCGGCCCCGAAGAAGCGCGTGAAGCACCCGACCACCGCGGCGCGGCGCTCGACCTCGGTGGCGCGCCCGAGGTCACGCCCGACCCGGCCTTCTAGGAACCCGAGCAGCACGCCCGGCCGGCCATCCGGGGGCGAGTTGTCGTAGGCCACCTTCACCGGTCCGATGTCGCTCGTGGCCTCGCCGCTCAGGCCGCGGTCGCGCCAGAACGGCCGCTCGTAGAGCGCCATGCACTTGATCACCGTGCCCTGGGGCATGCGCTGGGTGAGCTGGTCGCGGCGCCCGGGCAGCGGAGGGTCGTAGGAGATGCGGGCGGTGAGCGTCGGCGGGATCGCGACGATCACGCGGCCCGCCCGGACGCTGCCCTGATCGGACTCGACAGACACGTGACCCTTGCCGTGCTCGATCCGCCGCACGGGGGCGCCGAGCGTGACGACATCGCCGAGCTCGGTGGCGAGGCGCTCGGCCACGAGCTGCGACCCGCCGACGAAGCGATCCTGCTGTGCACCGCCATCGGAGTCGATCAGCGCGTCGAGGCCGCCTGCGGAGTGCACGTAGGTGAGCACGTGCAGCAACGACAGATCCTCGGGTTGCGCCGACCACACCGCCTCGACGATCACCTCGAAGATGCGGCGCGTGGCGTCGGTCAGAGCGACGTGCTGCACCCACGACCAGAAGGTCTGGCTGTCCCACTCCCGAGCCCGCGCGGCCTGCCACGGCGCCTCGAGCGGCACCTGCCGGGCCATCGTCTCGAGCTTGCGCTGCGCCCGCCCGTAGTCGAGCAGGATGTGGGGGCTGAGCGGAGGAATCGAGCCGCGGAAGTTCATCAGGCGGCCGTCGAACTCGGCCAGCGTGTCGCCGTGCACGTGCGTGGGGAAGGTCTCGACTCCCACCGAGCGGGCGAGCGCCGCCATCCGGTACTGAGTAGGCCCAAGCCATTGGCCGCCGACCTCGACCACCTTGCCGTCGCCGATCGGCTCGTTGAGCAGCCGCCCGCCGACGCGGTCGCGAGCCTCGAGCACCTGCACCGAGGCGCCGGTGCACTGGACGTCGCGTGCCGCCACGAGGCCGGCGAGGCCCGCCCCGACCACCACGACATCGACCTCGCGAGCCGTTCCGTTCGCGCGCTTCCGAGCCATGGGACCGTTCAGGCGCCTTCCACGCAGATGCGCGCCCCGCGCGTGGGAGCGAACGTGATCGCCCGCCGCGTGACGCCCTCCGAGGGCCGCCGTGGCGTCTGGCGCAGCCGCGCCCCTCGCAGGACCGCCCGGAGCACGGCCTTCATCTCGAACAGGGCGAAGCTCGCGCCGAGGCAGCGTCGGACCCCGCCGCCGAAGGGGATCCATTCGTAGGTGCCGGGCGGATCAGGTGCCAGGAAGCGCTCCGGGCGGAACTCGAGCGGCTCGGGATAGAGATCGGGCCGCCGGTGCAACAGGTAGATCGATGGTGCGATGTGCACGCCGGCCGGCAACCGCCACGGGCCGAAATCCATCGGCGCCTGGAGCCGGCGTGCCACGGCGGGCACCACCGGTCGCAGGCGGAGCGTCTCCTTGATCACCGCGTCCAGATACTCGTCGCCACCGTCTCGGTCCTCGTCGATGAGCCGGTCGAGCACCGCAGGAGCTCGCACCAATCGCTCGAGCGCCCAGGCCAGCGCCGTGGCGGTCGTTTCGTGGCCCGCCACGAGCAGCGTCATCAGCTCGTCCCGCAGCTCGGAGTCGGTGAGCGGCCGACCGTCCTCGTCGCGAGCCTCGAGCAGCAGCGAGAGCACGTCGTCCCGCTCGGCGGCGAGCGGGTCGTCGCGACGCGCGCGGATCTCTTCGTAGAGCAGGACATCGGCTTCGCGGCGGGCCGCCGCGAACCTGGCCCAGGGGCTGCGAGGACCGTTCCGCTGAATGGTCAAGCCCAGCATGAGCACTCGGCGACGGCTTCCGACCATGTCGAGCAGGCGCCGGAGCGGCTTCCCGATCAGCTCTCGCCGATCCCGGTCGTCGACCCCGAAGACCGCGCGCATGATCACCTCGAGCGTGATCGACTGCATGCTCGGCAGCACGGGGAAGCGGCGACCCCGCGGCCAGGCGGCGACTTCCCGCTCGGCCACCTCGGCCATGACCGTCCCGTACTTGCGCATGCGCTCGCCGTGAAAGGGCGGCAGCAGCAGCCGGCGATGGCGCAGGTGCTCGGGGCCGTCGAGCAGAAGCGTCGACCCGGAGCCCAGGATCGGCCCGAGCACGGCGTTGCCCTCGCCGGCGTGCAGCAGCCTCGGGTCTCCCGTGAACACCTGCTTCACCGCGGCCGGATCCGCCGTTACGACGAGCGTGCGATCACGCGCCGGCATCAAGGTGAAGTAGTCGCCGCAGCGCCGCTGGCAGGCGTCGAGGAAGCGCGTCGGGGTGAGGATGAAGCCGGCGGACATCATGAACCGCGACAGGTCCGGCCGCGGCGGCAGTGCCGACGAGTCGACCGCCGGGACCGGTGCGTCGACGAGTGCTTCCGTGCTTGCTTCCATGGGCGAAGGTTACGGCCCGCGCCTTCACGTGACGATCGCCGTCGGAGCCGCGCGCTCCCTCCTCCGAGCGGCGCGGCCGATCACAGAGCGAACGACAGGTCGCGCCACGCCTCCTGTCGCGGCCGGTCGGCGAGCAACCGCTCCAGGCCGCTCACTATCGCTGCAAACTCGCTGTGGTCCAGAGACCAGATCAACACGCAGCCGGCGTGGCCACGTCCGGCTTCGGCCCACTCCCGAAGGAGCGGCGCGGAATCCCGGCTGTTGCGCGTAACCAGGACGCGGTCCTCCGCAGCCGCCAGGACGAGCACCTCGGGGTCGTCGAGCCCCTCGAGCGCCTGCTCCTCCGCCAGCGCGAGCACGTCATGCCCGGCACGTCGGAGAGGCGTCGCGATCCTCCGCGGCGCGAGGTTCGCGTCGAGGAGGAGCCGCACGCTGGCCTACGGCTGCGCGTCGAAGCCCACGAAGGGATAGAGCTCCCGTAGCTCCGCGGGCGCGCGGCGATTCGCCTCGAGCGCCTCTTCCACCTCTGCGGGGTGTTCCTGCCGGTAGACGAGCGCCAGCCGGACCTGACGCTCGGTGAGATGCGTCTCCGCCACGAGCGGCTCGACAGCGCCGAAGTCGTCGAGCATGTGGATGATCTCCCATACGTCGAGGCCCGACCCCACGACCCAGGCGCGCCGGCGAGAGTCGTCCCCGCGGAAGCCGATGCCGGGCAGACGCCTGGTTCGCACGGCCTCCTCGGCCCTCCTCGAGTCTCGCCCTACCCCGCCGTCACCGCCTCCGGCACCTCGATCTCGCGCTTGAGGATCTTGCCGGTCGGCCCCTTGGGCAGCTCGTCGACGAACCAGATCTTGCGCGGGTACTTGTAGCTCGCCACCTGATCCTTCACGTGGGCCTTGAGCTCGTCGGCCTCGACGTCCTGGCCCTTCTTGAGCACGACCGCGGCGCCCACCTCCTCGCCCATGCTGTCGTCGGGCACCGCCACCACCGCGGCCTCCTCGACGGCGGGGTGCTCGTACAGCACCTCCTCGATCTCGCGCGGGTACACGTTGTAGCCGCCGCGGATGATCATGTCCTTCTTGCGGTCGACGATGAAGAAGTAGCCGTCCTCGTCGATCTTGGCCATGTCGCCGGAGTAGAACCAACCGTCGCGGATTGTCTCCTCGGTGGCGTCGGGGCGGTTCCAGTACCCCTTCATCACGTTGTGGCCGCGGATCACGATCTCCCCCACGTCGCCGGCGGGCACGTCCTTGCCGTCCTCGTCGACCACCTTCATCTCGACCCCGCGGATCGGGGTGCCGATCGAGCCCGGCTTGCGCTCCTTGTCCGGGTGGTTGAAGGAGGCAACCGGCGAGGTCTCGGACAGGCCGTAGCCCTCGAGCACCTTGCATCCGAACGCCTCCTCGAAGCCACGCATGACCTCGACGGGCATGGCCGATCCGCCCGACATGCACACCCGCAGCGAGGACACGTCGAAGTCCTCGCGGCCGTCGAAGTTCAGCAGGGCGCCGTACATGGTGGGCACGCCCTGGAAGATCGTGACCTTGTCGCGCTGGAGGATCTCCAGCGCCTTGCCGGGGTCGAAGCGCGGGATCATCGAGAGCCGCGATCCGGCGTGCACGCTGGCGTTCAGCGTGCACGTCTGCCCGAACGAGTGGAAAAGCGGCAGCGCCCCGAGCAGCGTGTCCTCGGGAGTCAGCTCCGCGAGCTCCGGCCCCGCGACCTCGATGTTCTTGCGCAGGTTGTCGTGAGTGAGCTCGGCGCCCTTCGGGGTGCCGGTGGTGCCCGAGGTGTAGAGGATCACCGCGGTGTCGGATCCGTCGCGATCTGCGACGTCGTGGACCGGGTCGGCGGCCGCGAGGAGCTTCTCGAACTCGCCGGGGACCACGGGAATGAGCTCCGCGCCCGCCTCGTCGACTCCCTGCTGGGCGCCCTCGGCGAAGTCCCCCCAGACGAAGACGAGCTTGGCCTCCGGGTCCTTGAGGTAGAAGGCGACCTCGCGCCCCTTCAGCAGCACGTTCATCGGCACCACGACGCCGCCGGCGCGCAGGATTCCGTAGTAGGCGATGGCGAAGTAGGGGACGTTCGGCACCATCAGCCCGACGCGGTCGCCCGGCTTCACTCCCTTGCCCTGGAGCAGGCCCGCCACGCGAGCGCTGCCCTCGTTGAGCGCGTTGTAGGTGACCTCCGCGTCGTCGAGCTTGAGTGCGACTCGGTCGCCGTGCCGCTCGACCGTGTCGGTAAGGATCGTCGCCAGGTTGCCGCTCATTCGTCTCCCCCTCTAGGTGAACCTCTCGAAGCCGCCGGCTTGATTATTGCCCGGCCATTGGGTCACGGACTGACCCGCACCTAAGATGCCCCGGTGGCCGCCCGGATAGTCCTCTTTGGCGCGACGGGCTACACCGGCCGGCTGACCGCCCGGCGCCTCGTGGAGCTCGGCGCCCGCCCCGTGTTGGCCGGACGCAGCGCGGGGCGGCTGGAAGCTCTGGCGGCCGAGCTTGGCGGCGGACTCGATACGGCGGTGGCCGATGTGGCCCGGCCCGACACCGTGCGTGCGCTGCTCGAGCCCGGCGACGTGCTGATCTCCACCGTCGGGCCGTTTGCGCGCTGGGGGCGCCCGGCCATCGAGGCGGCGATCGGCGCCGGCGCGTCCTATATCGACTCGACGGGCGAGCCGCAATTCGTTCGCGAGGTGTTCGACGAGCACGGCCCGCGCGCCGCGGCCGCCGGCGCCGGGCTCGTGACCGCCTTCGGGTACGACTACGTGCCGGGCAACCTGTCCGGGGCGCTCGCCCTGCGCGAAGCGGGTGACCGCGCGGCGCGCGTCGACGTCGGCTACTTCGCCTTCGGGGCCGGCGCGGGCGCGGCGAGCGCGGGCACCAAGGCGTCCCTCGCCGGCGCGGCCATCGCCCCGAGCTTCGCGTGGCGCGGCGGCCGGCTCCACGACGACCGCGCCGCGAGCCGCGTGCGCTCCTTCGACGTGCGCGGTCGCCAGCGCTCGGGCGTGTCGCTGGGAGGGTCCGAGCACTTTGGGCTTCCGCGGGTCGCGCCCGGCCTGCGCGAGGTGAACGTGTACTTCGGCTGGTTCGGCCCGCTGTCGCGGCCGATGCAGGCCGCCACCGCGGTCAGCAGCCTCGTCACGCGCCTGCCGGGGGCGGCTGGGGCCCTGTCCACGGCGAGCACCCGCCTGACCGCGCGCTTTGCCTCCGGCGATCCCTCTCCCGAGGAGGAGACGAAGGGCGAGAGCTACGTGCTGGCCATCGCCTACGACGGACTCGACGAGCCGCTGGCCGAGGTGCGGCTCACGGGTCCGAACGGCTACGTGTTCACCGCCGGCACGCTCGCGTGGGGAGCCATGAGGGCCGCGAAGAAGGGACTGCTGGAGAGCGGTGCGCTGGGCCCGGTCGATGCCTTCGGGCTCGACCAGCTCGAGAAGGGCTGCGCCGAGGCGGGGCTGGTTCGCGCCGGCGCGGGCCCAGTGACGGCGTAGTCGTACGCGGATGCGACGGCGTCGACGGGTGTGAGCTTCCTCGGGGTACGAGCATTGGCAGATCGAACAGCCTTCCTGGAACGGGCCGCGCTCGCTCTCGCGCAGCTCGGTCTTGCGCCGGCGCCGTTCCCCGCCCCACTGTTTGACGCCTACTTCGGGGCGGTGGCCGCCCGGGCGATCAGCGCCGCAGGCGAGCTGGGAGTGTTCAACGCTCTCGCCGAGAGTCCCGACGACGCTAGTGGTCTTGCGCGGCGCACGGAACTCACCGATGAGGGCGCCGACGCCCTGCTCGTCGCCCTCAACACGCTTGGCCTCGTCCGATTCCGGCGGGGCCGCTTCGCGCTCACCAGGAACGCGCGCCGGTGGACGGTCGAGCGCACCCCGACTTGGACCGGCGCCTTCGGACGGTGGGCATACGACACTGCGAGCGGATTGACGGAGGCGCTTCGAGGAGAGCCACCACGCGGGCTGCACGACCGGCCGGCAGACGACCCGTTCTGGAAGACGTACCAGGATGCCATGGCCGAGCTCGCGCCCCTTAGCGCCGAGACAGTGGCCGCGCTGATTCCGGTCGAGGCACCGCGTCGCCTGCTCGATCTCGCCGGCGGCCCCGGCCTGCACGCTGAAGCTTTGGTTCGTCGCCACCCTGGCCTCGAAGCGACGGTCGTCGAGCTCGCGGGCGCGGCTCGCCACGCGTCTGCATCGAGTATCCACTACCTGGAGGGCGACCTCTTCGCGGTGGAGCTCGGCGTGGGCTACGACATCGTGACCGCCCACAACATCCTGCACAACCTTCCCCGCGACCGTTGCCTCGCACTCCTCCGCCGCGCGCACGACGCCCTTCGTCCGGGCGGCACCCTTGCCGTGCTGGAGCTCGAGCGACCCCCGCGGGGTCGGCCCGGAACGCGGGCGGCCACCATCGGCTCACTGCTGTTCCTCGTCGCTTCCGGAACACGAACCTGGACCGCTGCCGAGCTCGAGGAGCTGGCGCGCAGCGCGGGCCTTGTCGAGACTCAGCTCAAGCGTCCACCGCAGCTCAACGGCTCGGTGGTGGTTCTCGCGAAACGCCCTTAGCCCGGCTAGTCGCCCGTCTCCTCGGTCCGCGCGTGGCGGTGCGCGGCCGAGCTCACCACCTCGAGCACCTCCGCGGGGTCGTCGGTCACCCGCAGCCGATCGATGTCGTCGGGCGAGATCTTCCCCTCGTCGAGCATCCGCTCGCGCATCCACTCGACCAGTCCTCCCCACCAGCGGCTACCCACGAGCAGCACCGGGAACTCGTGGATCTTCTCGGTCTGGATGAGGGTGAGTGCCTCGAACAGCTCGTCGAGGGTGCCGAAGCCTCCCGGGAACACGACGAAGGAACTCGCGTAACGCACGAACATGACCTTGCGCGTGAAGAAGTAGTGGAACTCGAGGCCAAGGTCCACGTAGGGGTTCATCCCCTGCTCGAAGGGGAGGTCGATGTTCAGGCCGATCGAGAGGGCGCCCGCGTCCTGAGCACCCCGGTTGCCGGCCTCCATGATCCCGGGGCCGCCGCCCGTGATTACGGCGAACCCAGCGGCGCCGAGCGTCCGCGCGACCTCCCGGGCGAGGGCGTAGTCAGGGTCGTCGGGCGCGGTTCGGGCTGAGCCGAACACCGAAACCGCCCGCCCGACGTGGGCCAGCGCCCGGAAGCCCTCGTCGAGGTCGGCGCGCATCTGAGCGATCCGATCGGCGTCCGTCTTGGTGGTGAGGACGGCCATCATCTCGGCCTCGAGGAGCTCCTCGTCGAGCGTCGCTGGGGGGCGGGCCTCGGGGGAGCTCACGGAGCAAACAGTAGGCGCGAGCCGGCCGGGGCAGGCCGGGTCCTTGAATGGCTCAGCGGAACGGAGCCCGGCAGTCCGGGACAATCCGCGAGCGCCGATGCGAGTCCGAACGAAGCACAGAGAGGGTCGAGTATCGGCCCGGCGCGCCGTGACGCTTCTAGCCGGCAGCCTGGCACTCGTGGCCATCGTGCTCGTCCTGGCCCTTCGCGGCACCGGCGAGGTCGATACGCCTCCGCGAGTAGACCTAGCCCAGGCGGCCACCGCAACCGTCATCGCCTCGACCCCTGGCCGAGAGGGCGGCGGCAGCGGCTTCGTGTTCGACGCTTCCGAGGGCCTGATCGCGACCAACTTCCATGTCATCAACGGGGGCACCGAGTTCATGGTCGAGGTGAACGGGAAGGCACGCGCCGCAGAGATCGTTGGGGCCGCTCCCTGCGAGGACCTAGCGGTGCTTCGGGTGAAGGATCGAGCGGGCCTGAAGGAGCTTCCTCTGGGTGACCAGTCCGACCTCGAACCCGGCACACGCGTGGTCGCGGTCGGCTTCCCGGGCGTTCCGGCGGTCAGGCCGAAGCTGGCCAAGACCGCGGGCGCCGTGTCGCGCGGCGAGACCGAGCTCAGGGCCGCACGCGGGATCCTCGCGCACCCCGGCCCCCGCTTCCTCCCCGACTACCCGAACGTGATCCAGACCAATGTGGCGCTCCTTCCGGGCTACTCGGGGGGTCCCTTGCTCGATGCGGGCGGGCGGGTCGTTGGTGTGAGCACCATCATCGGCACCACCAAGGCCGGGGCCCCGAACGAGATCGAGAGCTACGCGATCGGCGTCGACCGAGCGAAGAAGGTCCTCGCCGTGCTGCGCACCGGTGGCTCGCTGGCATGGTTCGGGACCGGGCTCGTCTTCCCGGCGCGGTCCGTCGGGACCCGGGCCGGCCTGCCGACCGGCGTGGTCGCCGCTCCGGTGGTTAGGGGCACCTTGGCGGCTCGCGAACGCATGGGCAGGCTCCTCGTCACGGCCGTCGACGGTAAGAGTGTCGGCGGGGGCTTTCCGGGCTACTGCGCGGCCACCCGCAACCTCGCGAGCGGAGACACCGCCACCCTCGACGTGGTCGCCGGACCGAAGAGGAGGGCCAGCCGGGTGGATGTCCGGTTCGAGTAGCCGCTGGTTCCGCCGACGCCCGCTGAAGGGTTTGGTCCCCTTGAGGGGACCCGCGCCTTCAATCGACCTCTACACCGTCGGTCCGACCCGGCGAGACTCGCTCTCTCGAGACTCGCTCCCTAAGCTTCCGGCGTGGCCACCACCGCGAGCACCGACCCCGAGCTCGAGGCCACGGCCTGGGACCTCGACCCGCTCGTGGACGGCGACGGTGAGGCGGCAGTCGAACGCCTCCTCGACGAGGCCGGCGAGCGCGCCGAGGCCTTCGCGGCCAGCCACGAGGGCCGGGTGGCCGACTGCGACGGGCAAACGCTGATCGCGGCCATGACCGAGCTCGGCGCCATCAGCGAGCTCGTCGGCAAGGTGGGCTCCTACGCGGCGCTCCGCTTCTCCACCGACACCGCCAATCCGGCCAACGGCGCCCTGCTGCAGCGGGTGCAGGAGAAGGCGACGGCGATCCAGACCAAGCTGCTTTTCTTCGACCTCGAGTGGGCGGCGCTGCCCGACGAGCGCGCCGAGGAGCTGCTGGCCACAGGCGGCCTCGA
>JAABUN010004673.1_pt1 | contig 18164 bp, 15 predicted proteins | sample 5559311 | NCBI WGS metagenome assembly JAABUN01 (sample SAMN10711877, study PRJNA513370) | rock metagenome | isolation source: Antarctica rocks | place: Antarctica: Victoria Land, Siegfried Peak sud | reverse complement strand
CGACACCGAGGGGGCAAGCGCACGGATTGCACTGGTCATGGTGGCGACGGCGGCACCAAGCACGAGCACGACGCAGCCATTATGCCCAGTGGTTCCGTCGTCATCCTGATGTGCGGCTGTAGTACTAAGTAGGTCGGCAGCGAGATTTGGACGGAATCGGCGGGCTTTCGCCTGCGGGTTTCTCCCGATGCGGCGGGCTTTCACCTGCCGCTATCCCGTCCAGAATCAGTTGCGGACCTACTTAGGACCACGATTACCGGACGACTCGGCGGGATGCCGGTCGCGGCGGCGGCGGGATTGTGCTTCCCCGCGTGGCGCGAGATAGCGGGCATGGCGACACCGATCCCCACCGACCGCATCGTGATGGTGGATGTGCGCAACCTCGACCCGAAAGAGCGCACGCTGATCGAGGCCACGGCGGTAACGATTGCTGCCGTCGAACCGGGTCGGGAGGGTATGCCGCTGGCGGACGCGGTGCGAACCCTCGCTAACGACTGCGACGTGCTCTACCTGCACATTGACGAGGACATCCTCGACCGGCGGTACGTGCCGAACCACGGCACCGCCGAAGGGGACGGCCCCGATATGGCGGCGGTGCAGGCGGCGGTGCGCACGGTGCTTGCCACGGGCAAGGTGCGAGCCTTCGGCCTCGTGTCGGTCTATCTCGCGGGGGATGGGGCGGAAACGAGCCTGAAATCCGCCGCCGAACTGCTGGCGGCGGGGTTGCACGACTGGCGGGAAGTGGTCGCGTCCGTGCGATCATAGCGCGTTCGATCCGCGCAATCCGCTCAGTCCGCCACATTGACATTTCTGGTGTGCGGCTCTAAGGAGCGCGTGAGGTAATCGGTGGCGGCGGCGGGGGAAAGCGACGGTGCGAAGGCGAACCCCTGCGCGAAGTCGCAGCCCAGAAAGCGTAACTGGTGCAAGTGTCCGGCGGTCTCCACCCCCTCGCCGATGGTGAGTAGCCCCAGACTATGCGCGAGCTGCACAACGGCCCGCACGATTGCCGTATCCGTCGCACTCGCACCACCCTCCCCCGTGAGACCGGCGATAAAGGCCCGGTCGAGCTTTAGGATGTGGATTGGCAATTCCTTGAGGTACGCGAGCGACGAGTAGCCGGTGCCGAAATTGTCTATCGCCAACCGCACGTCCTGCGCCCGCAATGCGTGCAGCACCGCAGTGGTCGCGCCCCCCGCCATCATCACATGCTCGGTGATCTCCAGCACGAGGCGGTGCGGCGGCAGGCCCGTGTCCGCCAGTGTCCGTGCGACCGAGGCGACGATGTCGGGTTCCCGCAGTTGGCGAGCGGAGAGGTTCACGCTCACGGCGGGGGCCATGCTCCCGAACTGCTCGTACCACGCCCGCCCCTGCCGACATGCTTCGGTCAGCACCCACCAACCGAGCGGCACGATCATCCCGGTCTCTTCCGCAAGCGCGACGAAATCCTCCGGCAGCACGAGGCCGCGTGTCGGATGCTCCCAACGCACCAGTGCCTCGAAACCGATGATTGCCCCGCCGATCACGGCGACTTGCGGCTGGTACTGCACGCGCAACTCACCGCGCTCGATGGCCCCCCGGAGCGCACGCTCGCTCTCCAGACGGGCGATGGCCTGCGTGCGCATCGTCCCGTCGAACACCTCGTACCGGGCCTTACCGCGCTCCTTCGCCCGGTGCAACGCGGTATCCGCCGCCCGGAGCAGATCGTCCGACCGATCCGGTTGCGCCGATTCGTCGGGGTGGTTGAAGGTGATGCCCGCACTGACCGTGATGGCGACTTCCTGCGCACCGAGATCGTTCTCTAGCGTGAACGGCTCGACGAACGCGGCAAGGATGCGCTCGACGGCGCGGAGGGCGTCGTCCGGCCCCGTCAACTCCTCGAAGAGCATGACGAATTCGTCGCCGCCGAAGCGAGCCACGGTATCCCCCGACCGCATCAGACCGCATAGCCGCTTCGCCACCGCAACAAGTAATCGGTCGCCCATTTCGTGACCGAGGCTGTCGTTGACGATCTTGAAGCGGTCGAGATCGAGGAAGAGCACCGACAGCAACGTGCCTTGGCGCATCGCCCGAGCAAGGGCGTGGTCGAGACGATCCGTGAACAGGGCGCGGTTCGGCAGTTCCGTGAGGGCATCGTGGAAAGCCTGATAGGCGAGGCGTTCCTCGACGTTCACGCGCTCGGTGCTGTCGGTCTGGATCGCCATGAAGTGCGTGACCTGCCCGTCGGCGTCGTGGACGGGGGAAATCGCCATGTCGAACCAGAAGGGGCTGCCGTCCTTGTGGTAGTTGCGCAGCGTGATGTGAACCCCTCGGCGCTCCTGCAAGGCCTGACGGATACGATCCACGTCCTCTTTGTCGGTGTCTCGGCCTTGCAGAAAACGAGGGTTGCGGCCCAGCGTTTCCGCTTCCGTGTAGCCCGTGAGGTGGGTGAAGGCGGCGTTCACGAAGACTATCGGGCCGTCGGGCAAGCGGGCGTCGGTGACGATCACCCCCGTGCTCGTCTCCTCCACGATGCGGGCGTAGAGTCGCTGACCTTCCGCGTTCGCCGTCGCTGCGTCGTGCGTATGGTCGTTGGGGGAGACATGCGGGTGCAACTTCGCGTCCATCTTCGTCAGACCCCTCAATTTCCGGTGCGTCCTCACATCGGAGTACATCTCTCATTGAGACCCTATTATCGCATCGTAGCGACCGACAGCCACACTCGTGTTATCGCTCTGGCGGGCCGATCAGGCGCGTCACCTTCTCCATCAGGTCATCGAGCGCGAAGGGTTTGGGTTGCAACTCGCAGTGGAGTTGCTGCAACCGCGCCTCTTGTTCGCGGATAAACGTCATGTCGGCGGTACAGACAATCACGGGGATGGTCACGGTGTGTACATCGAGGCGCAACAGTTCGAGGACGAGCATCCCGCTGTCCTCGCGCTCCATGCGGATATCGAGGACGACAAGGGCGGGCTTCTCGCGCAGCACCATGTCGTGCGCCCCCGCACCGCTCGCCCACAGCACCGCTTCGTACCCCTCCTCGACGAGCAGCTCCTCCATGAAGCGCAGAAACTCGTTGGTGTCGTCCACGACCGCGATCCGTTTCATGATGTCCCGCTCGCCATCCCCACCACACTCGCCGCACCCGTACCCATGACACTCGCCGCCCCCGACACGCCGAGTCGCTTCGCATGGGCGGGGTGGAGGTGTCGGGGGGGGGCGGAGAGACCGAGCAGCGTGGTCACGAGCGTGAGCAGGGCGCGTCCCTCGAATGGCTCCACGAGCGTGGCGTAGCGTTGCACGAACGGCGCGAGCAGGTAGCCGTCGCATGCGCAGAGCGTGAGCGGCAGGTCGCGGGTGGCGTCGGTCTGCGACAGGCGGGTGATCGTGCGCCATGCGGCGTGGCGATACGCCTGCTCCACGCCGAAGATGGCGAGGGCGGGCCGTTCGCGCAGCACCATGTCGTAGACGCCGTTTCCCCAGCGGGTACTCGTGACGCGGTACCCGTGCATCGTCAGCCAGTCGCACCGATCCGCGAGGCCGACCCCCTCGCCCGTGACGACGAGCAGATGCGGGCCGAGGGGGACGGTCGTCGTGTTCTCTACGGTTTGTGCCTCCATGTAACGGTACCTCGCGGTGATGATGGTGATGGGGGAACCATTTCGCTTTCTACGGAGAAGTATGCACGGCAAGGGTGAACAGGCAGGTAAAGAGCGTGGTGACAGACCGTGAACGCCCGCCCGTAGCCCCCGATGCAGGGCTTTTTTATCGTTGTGAGCGTGCGCCGAGGCGAAAATGCGCCCACCCCTACCCGCGCCGGAGTGACGGGAGGGGCGGGGGTAGGCGCATTTTCGGGACAATGCATACGCCTCGCCGCCCGACAGGCGCGACGAGACACGAGGAAGGCGGCGTTCGTCCGACGAACGCCGCCTTTCCCGTGCGCGGTATCAGGTCAACGGCGCAATCTCGATGGACACCGCTCTACGGCGCGGGAACGAGGCGATATCCCACGCCCCAGTGGGTCTGGATGTAGCGGGGTCGGTCGGCGTCGTCGCCCAGTTTCTGGCGCAACCGCCGCACGAAGACCTTCAGATAGCCCACGTCGCGGACATATTCATCGCCCCATACCCATTCCAGCAGCCGCCGGTGGGGTACCACCGTACCCGCGTGCCGCGCCAGTGCTTCGAGCAATCGGTACTCGGTCGCCGTGAGCGGCACGGGCTGCCCCCCCACGGTGACTTCGTGGGTGCGGGGGTCTATGACGAGATCGCCCACCGTGAGCGTGGTCGAGGACGAGGAGGGCGAGATATTCGACCGCCGCACGAGTGCTCGCAACCGGGCGAGCAATTCGAGGTGGTCGAAGGGCTTGGTGAGGTAGTCGTCCGCCCCGATCTCCAACGCCCGCACCTTGTCGAGTACCGCATCGCGCACCGTGAGCATCAGGATCGGTACCTGCGACTGCTCGCGGATGCGGGCGCACACCTCGAAGCCGTCGGGCGGCGGCATCATGGCATCGAGGGTGATGAGATCGGGCGACTCCGCCGCGAACTTGACGAGGGCTTCGGTGCCATCCGTGGCATAAACGATCTCGCAATCGGGCCACGCGATGCGCGAACCGAAGGCGATCACCTCGGCAACATCGCGCTCGTCTTCGACGATGAGCAACTTCACGTTCTGCGCCTTCCTGCCATCGGACAATAATCCATACGACACAGAAAGAAACCCACTTGCCAACGTTGCAACAAACGCGCCACCGATCCATAGAGTAGTCTCTTAAGTGTCATTATGCGACATTCGCGGGGTGGAAGCGCGGGCAAAACCGGGACGGATGCGGGTACTGCGGGTTACGATACGGGGGCGAACCGCCCCCGACGCGATCATTCGCGGTCGCTGCGTTGCGGCAATCCTTCGAGCACGCCGTTGCCGTCGCGCACGGCGGCGGCGAGCAGGGCAAGGGTCTGGCGGAAGTAGGGCAGGTACCGCTCCCAATCCTCCGCCGTTCCCGCCGCATACTGCATCTTCACGTCCTTGCCCTCGCCATCCGTCGTCAACTCGCGCAGCAGTCCGAGCCGCGCTATCGTGACGCGGTCCGCGAGTTGGATCAGTTGGTTGAGTACCTGCTGGTGCTGGTCCATGCGCCCATGCCCCCTATGTTTTGTGACACCGCTGTGCTGCCGCGTCGCTGGCGGCGGGTGTTACGCGGTTGCCGCCCATCTCGCTGCGTATCGTATGTCACGCGGCCCCGGAGGGCAACAGCGGCGAAAGGCCATGCGCCCCATGATATACTGGCGCACGAACGTCGCCGACACGGTTCTCAGGCCCGCATCATCCGTTCGTCTTCATGGAGAGGAAGAACCCCGCATGGCCCGCACACTTGCCCCCTCGGAGTCGTCCCCATCTCCCACAAACCCCGCAGGCGTCGCCCCCGCGACCCGCATCGTCGCCGACGTGGTGCTGCGGCTCGTGGTCTTCACGGGCGGTGCCGTGAGCATCGGCACCGAACTCGCCGCCTCGCGCCTTCTGGCCCCGTTCTTCGGCACGAGCACCTACATCTGGGCGACGATCATCGGCCTCGTGCTCATCTTCCTCTCGATAGGGTACGTGATCGGCGGTCGGCTCGCCGACCGTTTCCCCGATCCGAACATCCTCTATGCCATCACCGCCGTGGCCGCCTTCCTTGTAGGTCTCGTGCCGGTGCTCAGCCGCCCGATCCTTGCGGCAAGCCTCGAAGCGTTCAGTTCGTACGCGGTGGGAGCGTTCGTCGCCTCGCTCATCGGCTGTATCCTGCTCTTCTCGATCCCGGTGACGATGCTCGGCGTCGTGTCGCCCTTCGCCATCCGGCTCTCGATGCGCTCGCTTGCCGGGGCGGGCAACACGGCGGGCGGGCTATACGCCCTCGGCACCTTCGGCAGCATCATCGGCACCTTCGTGCCGACCTTCCTGCTCATCCCGCGCATCGGCAGTGCTCGCACCTTCTACCTATTCAGCGTCATCCTGCTTGCGGTCTCCGCCGCAGGCTTCCTCAGCATCCCCTCCCCGGCGCGGCGGCGCGGGCTGATGGTCGGCACGCTCGTGCTGCTCGCCCTCTCCGTGCTGCTGGCGGCGGTGGCCCCGACCGGGTTCGTGCGCCCCGTGGAGGGCGACCGCACCGAAATCTATCAGGGCGAGAGCGTCTACAACTTCATTCAGGTCGTGCGCAACAACGCCACGGGCGCGAACGAACTGGTGCTGAACGAGGGTCACGCCATCCATTCGCTCTACTATCCCGGCGCACCGGGCGACGCGCAACCGCTCTCGCGGGGGCCGTGGGACTACTTCGCGGTCGCGCCGTTCGTGGTACCGGGGGCGCGGAGTGCCAATGTCAAGAACGTGGCGGTGCTCGGCCTCGCCGCCGGCACGGTGGTGAAGCGCATGACGCAGGCGTACGGCCCGCAGGTGCGCTTCGACGGCGTGGAGATAGACCCGCAGATCGTGGAGGTCGGGCAGCGGTACTTCAACATGAACGACGCGAATCTCAATGTCGTCGTGGAGGATGCCCGCTACTTCCTCAAGACCACCGACAGCCGCTACGACGTGATCGCGGTGGACGCCTATAAGCAGCCGTACATTCCTTTTCACCTCGTCACGCAGGAGTTCTTCGCCGAGGCGAAGTCGCACCTCACCCCCAACGGCGTCTTTGTGGTGAACGCGGGGCGCACCGCCACCGACTACCGGCTCGTGGAGGTGATCTCGCAGACGATGCGGTCGGTCTTCCCGAAAGTCTTCACCGTGGACACCGCCGGGTTCAACAACACGATCATCATCGCCACCACGAACCCGGACGCCACGCTCGCCGACTTCGCCCGGAATATCGCCGCAGAACGCGCCGCCCGCCCCGATTCGCCCGTGATCGCCCTCGGCGATGCGGCGATGGCGAACGGCAACATGACCGACGTGGCCCCCGGCCCGAAGATTTTCACCGACGATTACGCCCCCGTGGAAGACCTGATTGATTCGATCATCATTGATGTGGCTCGCCGGGGCAGGTAAGCAGGCGCGGTAGCCGGTAGCCGACAGTCGACGAAAATCGAAAGTCGAAGGAAGGGACGCGCATTGACTACCACCGTTCGCCGCTCGCCGCTCGCCGCTTGCACGTTCCCGCTCCTCGACGCGATACCGGGGGTGCGGTACGTCGTCTCCACCCGCGACGCCTCGCGCCCCCTCGGTGGCGACATGAGCTTCAGCACGGGGCGCGACGAACCGGCGGCGATTGTGGCGAACCGCGTCGCGCTCCTCGCAACCATCGGCGCGATGCCTGAAACGACCGCAATGAGCGGCCTCATCCACGGCACTACCGTCACGACCGTCACTGAGGCGCACGCGGGGTGCGGCGTGACCGATCCGGCAACCACGATCCGCGATTCGGACGGCCTCATCACGGACGTGCCGGGGCTGACGCTCGGTATGTGCTTCGCGGATTGCACGCCCCTGCTGGTCGTGGACCCCGTGCGGCGAGCCATCGGGCTGGCACACGCGGGCTGGCGCGGCACGCTCGCGGGGATGCCGGGTGCGCTCGTACGGGCGATGACCGATGCGTACGGCAGCGACCCCGCCGATCTGATCGCGGTTATCGGCCCCGCCATCGGCCCGGAGGTGTACGAGGTCGGCCCGGATGTCGCGGAGCCGTTCGCCGCCGCCTTTCCCGATGGCACCGCGACGCGCCCTATCCCCGAACGACCGGGCAAGTCGCTGCTCGATCTCTGGACGGCGAACGCGGCGCAGTTCGAGCGAGCCGGGGTGCGCACGGACAACATCGGCGTGAGCGGGATATGCACGCTCACGCACGGCGACCGCTACTTCTCGCACCGCCACGCGCAACGGCACGGGGAGCGCGAAGGGCGGTTCGCCGTCTTCCTGCGCCTCGACGGATAACGGATACTCGACGGGTAACGGACAGCGGCCTACGGGACGGGAAGGGCGCGAACATTGGCAACAGCGACGGCGACGCGCACGCTCGAAACGACTATCGCGGAGAATGTCGCTCGTGTGCGGGAGCGGATTACCGCCGCGTGCGCCCACGCCGGTCGGCACCCGGACGACGTGACATTAATTGCCGTCACGAAGGGAGTGGGCCGCCCTGCCGTGGACGCCTTGCTCGCCGCAGGGGTGCGCGACCTCGGCGAGAGCCGCGTGCAGGACGCCCTCGCCAAGTTCGGCCTGCGCGGGAATGACCATCCGCCCCTGCCCCCCGGCGTGCGCCTGCACATGATCGGCAACCTGCAAACGAACAAGGCCCGCGAGGTCGTGCGGGCCTTCGCGGTAGTACACTCGCTCAACCGTGTCGCCCTCGCGGACGACCTCGACCGCGCTGCCCTCGCGCTCCGCAAGCCGTTTGCCGCCCTGATCGAGGTAAACCTGACCGACGAGGCGACAAAGCAGGGCGCAAGCGTCGCGGAAGCGCGAGAATTGGCACGGCACGTCCTTACGCACTGCTCGGCACTGTCGCTCGAAGGGCTGATGACCATCGCCCCGCACACCGACGACGCGGACGCGGTTCGCGCCACCTTTCGCCGCCTGCGCGAACTGCGCGACGAGTTGCACCGTGCCTTTCCCGCCCTGCCGCTTCCTGTACTCTCGATGGGCATGTCGAACGACTACCCCATCGCCGTGGAAGAGGGCGCGACGCATGTCCGCGTCGGTCGCGCCCTTTTTGCGGGCATCGAAAACGACACGGGTCATTGAGCATTATCCCGTGCAGCGTCGCGGTTGCCTCGCACGCCCGCGCTGAGATACCACGCCCTACGAAGGTATGAAGCGGCACCTAAAATTAGTGGCTCTATCACATTCATCCCGAAGTGGCTCTATCTTCTGCTCCTATCACACCGCATACTGACGATGACAGTTTCACATTACCGCCTCGCTCTCCATCGTAAGAAGGTTGCCATGCCTTTCACCATCCATTCGGAAAGCACGCTGCCGCTGTATCGCCAAATCTGCGAAGGGGTTCGGCAAGAAATCGTCCTCGGCTCGGTTGCAGCAGGTGGACGCTTGCCCTCGTCGCGCCAACTTGCCGCAGACCTCGGTGTCAGCCGCATCACCGTCGCCAATGCCTATGCCGAACTGGAGGCGGATGGCGTGGTCGAGGTGCGTCCCGGTGCTGGCACCTTCGTTCTTCCCCCGTGGTCGGAGTCGGCATCGGGCGTGCGAACGCTGGGTAACGCCGCGACGCCGCCGTGGCAAGAGGAACTGGGCATCCATGTCAACCCGATACGGGACCGGATGCTTCGACAGGTGCTGCGCGGCCCGATTCTCGACGATACCATCTCCTTCGCGTGGGGCGCGGGCGATCCTCGCCTCGTGCCGACGGACGCCTTTCGCCATGTACTCACTGCGGTACTCGACCGCGACGGTGCGGCAGCCCTCGGTCCCGAGCATAGCGACGGCTATCCGCCCCTCCGGCAGGCACTCGCGCAGTACGTCCGCCATCTCGGCATTATCCTCTCGCGGTTATGGCCGTGCCGTGGGCAGCGCAGCGGCGGGCGACGCGACCGGGGACGACGCGGGCGGTTGCCCGTTCAGTTGCCGCAGGATGGCTTCCAGTCGCATCTGCTCCATGCCGTACACGGTGAAGTCGTTGCGCCGCAACGCCTCCTGCCCGCGCTGATAGGTCGCCAGTGCGTCCCGCGTCAGGGCTTGCGTGTCTCCGGCAATCGGCATCGGTGCCGCCGTCATCCCTCCCGTCATCGCCGGTGCGGCAGAGATCGGTGTGGTCACGGTCGGCTCGTTGGCGAGCAGCGCGTTCAGGGCTTCTTCGAGCGTCGGTCTCATCACCACGCGGCTCTGTGAGGCGACGATCACGCGCTTCAGTTGCGGGAAGGGGCCATTTTCCGCCTGTACGTAGAGCGGTTCCACGTAGAGGATGGTGTTGCCGAGCGGCACGATCAGGAAGTTGCCGAGGTTGACGCGAGAGCCGGATTGATTGAGTAGGGTGATTTCACGGGATATGTCTGGCTCTTGGTTGATGCGGGCCTGTACCTGCAATGGCCCCTGTATCGTCACCTGCCGGGGGAACTCGTACGTCACGAGTTTGCCGTAGTTCTCGCCGTCCGAACGAGCGACCATGTACGCGACCATATTCTGCCGGTTGGTGCCGACGGCACCGCCACCCGGCGTGAAGGGGCGCACGAGCGCGAACTCCTCGGTGGTCTGACCGGGCAGACGAAGCAGCACGTAGTACGACTCGATGCGTTGCGGTGCCGGGGATTGCAACCCCGCCCGCCCCGTCGCCCCGCCGTCCGTACCCGACTGTTCGAGCGCGATGTCCCAGAGGTCCTCGCCGCCGTAGAAGGCGAGCGGGTTCGTGACGTGGTAACGGGCGTAGATCAGGGTCTGCACATCGAACAACTCTTCGGGGTAGCGGAACCGCTCGCGCAATGCCGGCGAGGCTTCCGAGATCGGCGAGAACAGACGCGGGTAGATGTTGCGGTACGTGCGGATGATCGGGTCTTCCGCGTCCGCGATGTACAGCCGCACATCGCCGTCGTAGGCATTCACGGTCGCCTTGACGCTGTTGCGGATGTAGTTGAACCGCTCGCGGCTCCCGCCGATGGTGCCGCTCGTCGGTTGGCTGTAGGGATAGCGGTTCGTGGTCGTGTAGGCGTCCACGATCCACACGAGCTGACCCTCCACGATGGCGAGGTACGGGTCGTCGTCGTAGCGCAGGAACGGTGCCGTGTTGCGCAGCCGCTCCGCTATCGTGCGCCGGAAGAGTATCTGCGAATCCGGTGTCAGGTCGCCGCTCAGGAGCAGGCGAGACTCGCCGAGGTACGTGGCGAAAATCAGCTTCTGCAACACATTGCCGAGCGGCACGCCGGTCGCCGTGTACCCCACCGCATTGCCGCTCACCCCCGGCACATCGGCGGTCGGGTCGAACTCGCGCTGCCGCGTGTTGACGAGTGCGTAGGTGGTGGAAGGCGACTCGCCATAGTAGATGCGCGGCTCCGCGATGCGCAAGTTGCTCGGCCCCGTGGGCGGGATATTCGAGAGCACGAAGGCCGGCGTCCCCTCGCCGATGATCTGATTCGCGTTGCTTACCACCGCCCCGTAGCCGTGTGTGTAGACGAGGTGCTGGTTCTGCCACGTCTGCGACTGCGGCGCGAGGCGGCGCGTGTCGAGTTCGCGGGCCGAGATCATCACCTGCCGGTACTGCCCGTCAATGCGGTAGCGATCCACGTCCACATCCACGAACTGGAAGTACTGCCGGATGCCCTGCAACTGGCTGAAGCTCGGTAGGAGCGGGCGGTAGTCCCACAGGCGCACATTATCCACGCTGGCGCGGTTCGCGGCGATGTCGGCCCGCGTGGGATCGCCCACGTTGGCGAAGGGAACCGTTTCGACCTGCGCGAGGTTGTACGCCGCCCGCGTCCCGGCGATGTTGCGCTCGATGAATGCCGCCTCGCGCTCGCGCTCGTTCGGCACCACGGTAAAGTTCTGCACAGCGGCGGGATACGCCCCGCCGATCAGCAACGCCGCCACGCCCCACACGCCCAACGCACCGAGGAAGAGCGGCAACCGCCGCGCCGCGATGTTCGCCAGGAGAATTACCGCCGCGAGAGCCGTGATGCCGAGCAGGATATAGTTCGCGGGCAGTTGCGCGTTCACGTCGGTGTAGCCCGCCCCCACGAAGGCGCGGCTCCGCGTGCTGTACACGAGTTCGCGGGTGTCGAGCCAGTACCCGAACGCGGTCACGGCGAGGAAGACCGCGCCGAGGATCGAGGCGTGCGCCCGCAGTGCTGGGGGGATACGCACCTGCCCGCTCACCGCCTCGGTGCCGAACTTGCCGAGATAGATCAACCCGACCGCTATCGCCACCGCGATGATGAGCGACACGATCCAGCCGCGCCAGAAGTCCAGCACCGGCAGGGTGAAGACGTAGAACCCCACGTCCTGCCCGAACTGCGGGTCGCGCACGCCGAATGCGGACTGATTGAGGAAGCGCAGGAAGCTTTCCCACTCCGCCGCCGTGGCGAGGCCGAAAAAGGCGGCGAAGGCGAGCGCACCCGCCGCGAGCACGACCGTGACGACCCGCCGGTCGAGGGACGCGCCGCCGAACACGATGGGTCGCCCCCCCTCGGCCCGCACCGCGAGAGCGAGGTTCGCGCCGATAAAGGCGAGGGCCACCGCAAACCCGACGAGGAACGAGAGCGCGAGGGCGGTGTACCGCGTGAGCAGCACATCCACGAAGCCGAGGCTCTCGAACCACCACACATCCACCCAGAAGCCCGCCGTGGCGGTGACGAGGGTGAACAACAGGGCCAGCACGCCGATCAGCACCGCCCATCGCGGGATACCGACACGACCGCCGCGCACCCCGCCGAAGTTCGGCAGGCGCGGCGGCACGCCGTTCCCGCCGCCGCCACCGCCATTGCCGCTGTCGCTCCCACCGCCCGTATTACGCCGTATCGGTCGCACCGGGCGACCGCCAAAATCGAACGTCACGCCTCTACCCCCGCTTTCCACAACGCGATATCCTATCGCAGGGTACCATGTTCAAGGAGCCAACACATGAACGACGGCACAGACACCACGCGGCGGCGCGTCCGCCGCATGACGTACGACGTGAAGGAATCGCCCCGTGTTCGTCATTAGCCTCGGCAGCGGCAGCAGCGGCAACGCCACGCTGCTGCAAGCCGCCAGCGGCGAGAGTATCCTGATAGATTGCGGCCTCGCCCCGCCACGGCTATTCAAACAACTGGCGCAGGTCGGCGTCGCGCCCGGTGCGTTGCGGGCCGTCGTGCTCACGCACATGCACGGCGACCACATGCAGGCCGCCCCCGTTCTCGCGGGGCGGTTCGGCGTCCCGGTCTACGCCCCGCCGCTCACCGCACTCGACACGTCGCTCGCCGCGCTCCGACCGCGTACCTACACCGAAGATACGGCGTGGCAGATCGGCGGTTTCACCATCACACCCTACTGCGTGCCGCACGACGCGGACGACACGTACGGCTTCGGCGTCGCGGCGGACGGCGTGCGCGTCGCCCTGTTCACCGACCTCGGCAGCGACGCGGAGGGTGTCGTCTCCGCCCTCGCCCGCGCCGACTTGCTCATCGTGGAGGCGAACCACGATGCGACCATGCTCAAAGAGGGCGATTACCCGTGGTGGCTGAAATCGCGCATCGGCGGGAGCAACGGGCATCTCTCGAACGAGCAGTGCGCGGCCCTCCTCGCCCGCGCCCTCACCAATGCCCACGCCCGCACGCCGTCCGACGAACGCCCCCGCGACATCTGGCTCGCGCACCTCTCCGCACACAACAATACCCCCGCCCGCGCCGTGGAGAGCGTGACGGCGATCCTGCACGCGGCGGGGCAGCCGCAACATCGCGTCGTCGCCCTCCCCCGCCACGACCTCGGCCCCGCATGGGAGATGATACGGGCGACACAACTACCGCTCTTCGGCGAAGTGGGTTCCGACGTATAGAGTTTGCCACCTAAAGAAGGGCGACGACATGGACGAAGAACAGTGGGCAGCCCACGAAGTAGTCGAACGTGTGGGTGTGCAACGGGTGCCGCACGTCTCGCCTGACGACGCTTTCGCTGTGCGCCTGTTGGACAACATGGAAACGTATGAGGATGAGGATGTGGTCAACAACATTGGCTACATTGACGATGTCGCATTCTGCCTCCGGTTCGTACAAGAACCGGACAAGGACGAACAGACGATTATTGCGGCGGTCGTTTACGAATGGGCGCGACAAGAGCAGAACCGTATCTACGACGCGGAGCCGAACAACGCATACGGCTGGTTCCATCGCGTCAGTCATATCGTTTTCGAAGGAGACACAGCGCGTTGGTACATAGACACGAGTTGCGCAGGGGTAAAAATACAGTCCATCGGTGCGTTACAGGAATGGATGGCGGGGACGCCGGGGCCGCGTGCCATCGAACTTGTGCTTGGTTGGCCGCCAAAGGGAACCAGAAACGGTTGATTCTGCTACGATATACCCCACCGTCGTGGGGAGTGGAGTGTTGGCACGCAGCGGAGGTAGGCCCGGTGAAGATCACGCGCATCGAGACAATCGTTCTGGAAGACTTCCCAAACATCCTTTTCGTCGCGGTGTATACCGACGAGGGGCTAATGGGATATGGCGACACCTTCTACATGACCGACGCGGTGCGCGGCTACATCCATCAGTTCGCCGCTCCGATGCTGCTCGGTCATGACCCGTCGGCAATCGAACTCCACTGGCGGCGGCTCTACGAGGTGTCGGCGCACATCGTCGGCAAGGGCGCGGAGTTGCGCGGCCTCTCCGCCATTGACGTGGCGTTGTGGGATATCGCGGGGCAAGCGGCGGGGGTGCCGGTCTATCAGTTGCTCGGCGGCAAGGTGCGCGACCGCATCAAGACCTACAACACCTGCGGTGGCCCCTCGTACGGGCGTCCGACGCAGGGGCGCAGCGGCTACGGCACCGACGTGGAGAATCCCGGCAAGTACGAGGACCTGATCGGCTTCATGACCGATGCCGGTGCCTTGGCGCAGGAACTGCTCGAAGAGGGCATCACGGGGATGAAAATCTGGCCCTTCGACTATGTCGCGCATACCCCCGGCAAGTGGGACGACTGGCGGACCTTTCGGGGCAACTCCGACCCGAACCTGCGCACCTACGGCGGGCAGATGATAGACCGCGACGACCTGCGCAAAGGTCTCGAACCCTTCCGCAAGATTCGGGAGGCGGTCGGGGACAAGATGGAAATCATGTGCGAAGGCCACGGCTTCTGGTCGCTTCCGGCAGCAAAGCGCATTGCCCGCGCACTGGAGGAGTACGAACCCTTCTGGCTCGAAGACCTGATGCGGGCCGACGACCCCGGAGCACTCGCGGAGTTGCAGCGCAGCACGCACCTGCCCGTGCTCGCCAGCGAGTACCTGACCACGCGCTACGAGTACCTGCCCATCCTCGAACAGCGGGCGGCGGACATGATTATGATCGACCCGACATGGGCGGGCGGTATCACCGAGAGCAAAAAGATCGCCACGATGGCGGAGACCTACAAGCGGCCCGTGGCGATGCACGACTGCACGGGGCCGTTCACGCTCTCCGCCGGTATTCACCTCGCGCTGAACGCCACGAATGCGATCTATCAGGAGACGGTGCGGGCGTATCTGCGCGTCACGTACCCCGAACTCGTCACCGAGGTTCCAACCGTCGAGGCGGGCCATATCCTCGCGCCCACCGGCCCCGGCCTCGGCACGACCCTGCTACCGGAAGTACGCCAGCGACCCGACGCGAGCATCGTCATCTCGGAGTAGGCACCGTTACACAAAAGGCGCGGAGGGTGACGCTCACCGCCCGCCGCATTGATTCTCTCGATCAATGCGGCGGGCTGGGAGCACCACCCGCCACCGACGCTGTAACCTCACTGTTCAACGCTCTATGCGTCGAAGTCGCCGCCGAAATCGCCGCCGAAGTCGCCCGTGTCCTCGAACCCGCCCGTGTCGCCGCCCGTGTCCATCATGCCCGCGTCGCCACCTGCGTCGCCGCCGCCGTCGCTGTTCGCGTCGTAGCCGTCGTTGCCGAATTGCTCCGCCGCACCGGGGTCGTTGTCGAAGAATTGATGCGCGATGGCGGAGCCGATGAACGTACCGGCGATAGAACCCATCAGGCTCCCGGCGATCATGCCGCCCATGCCCATGCCACCGCCCATCATCCCGCCGCCCATGCCGCCACGACCGCCGCCCATGTTGCCGAATGTCCGCTCCATCGTGCCGGGGCGGTTAATCTCGGCGCGGGTCGCCAGCCGTGCCATGCCATTCGGGTCGTTCGGGCTAACGCGGGCCGCTTCCGGGTTCTCCTGCGACAGCCCTTGCAGCACCATCTGCCGCTGCTCCGGCGTCAGCTTGGCGAACGACTCGGCGTGCGCCTGTTCGATGGTCTCCGGCGGGGCCGTCTGGAGCATGTAGCGGTAGCGGGCTACCGCCTGCTCGTCCGTGGTCTGCACCCGTTCCGACTGCCCGTAGCCGCGCCGTTGCTCGTCTTCGCGCCGTTGCTGGTCGTCGTTACCGCCGCCGAATAGCCGACTGAGAATGCCCATTGTGATCCCTCCGAGCCGTGTTCGTTCGTCGGATTCCGTCGCTCCGACACCGGGAGAGGACGCAAGGGGGGTGCCACGCGGCAATCGGTGGCACACAGACAGGGCGGGTACTTGTGTACCCGCCCGGAGAAATTGCCGTGTGACTCGTGCGTCAGTCCGCCGCCTCGCCCGCCGACATACGATTCTGGGCGCGGAATTGCATCGCGTGCAGGTTGAAGTACGGACCACGGTTGACGAGCAATTCGCGGTGCGTGCCGCGCTCCACGATGCGCCCGTGATCGAGCACGACGATCTGGTCGGCTTCCACGATGGTCGAGAGGCGGTGCGCGATCACGAGGGCGGTGCGGCCCGCAAGCACGGTGCGCAACGCCACCTGAATCTGCCGCTCGGTCTGCGTGTCCACGCTACTCGTCGCCTCGTCCATGATGACCATCGGGCGGTCGGCGAGCAACGCCCGTGCGAAGGCGATCAGTTGCCGCTGCCCCACCGAGAGCAACCCGCCGCGCTCCCGCACATCGGTCGCGTAGCCATCCGGCAGGCGCATGATGAAATCGTGCGCCCCCACCGCCCGCGCCGCCGACTTGACCTCCCCATCCGTCGCGTCGAGCCGCCCGTAGCGGATATTGTCCGCCACGCTGCCGGAGAACAGGAACGGGTCCTGCAGAACCACGCTGATCTGCTCCCGCAAGGAGCGCAGCGTCACGTCGCGCACATCGTGTCCGTCAATCGTCACCGCACCTTCCCACACGTCGTAGAAGCGCGGCACGAGGTTAACGAGGCTCGACTTGCCCGCCCCCGTTGCCCCGACGAATGCCATCGTCTGCCCCGGCTCGATGGATATGTTGAGGTCGCGCAGCACCGGCTCGGTGAGGTAGCCGAAGGTGACGTGATCGAGCCGCACCGCACCGCGCACGGGCGGCAACGGCTGCGCCCCCTCCTTGTCGAGGATGTCCGCAGGCTGGTCGAGCAGTTCGAAGATGCGCTCGCCCGCCACGGTGCTCGCTTGCAGCGTGTTGTACCGCTCCGAGAGCATCCGCACCGGCTGGAAGAACCGCGTGATATAGCCGAGGAAGGCGAACAACGCGCCGATGCTCAGCCCGTCCCCCGCGAGCACGATGCGCCCGCCGAAGAACAGCACAATCGCCGTGGCGATGGCGGAAAGCACCTCCACCGCCGGGAACAGGATGGCCGAGAGGCGGGCCGCGTCGGCGTTCGCGTCGAGATTCTCCTGATTGATCTCGCGGAAACGGTCGAAGTTCCGGCCTTCGCGCTCGAACGACTGCACCACGCGCAACCCGCCGATATTCTCCGCGAAGTTGCCCGTCAGTTTCGCGCTCGCACGGCGCGTGGCGCGATACGTGTCCACCGCCCGCCGCCGCCAGAGGACCATGATGAGGATCATCACCGGGATGACGGCATACGAGATCAGGGCCAGTTGCCAGTTCAGCAGCAGCATCGCCACGATCACGCCGATCAGGATGAGGATGTCCGCCAGCGACCCGATCAGGCCCGTGGTCAGGAACTCCTCCAGCACGCTCACGTCGTTCTCGATGCGGCTCATCATCCGCCCGACGCCCATGCGGTCGTAGATTTTCAGGCCGATGATCTGCTGATGACGGAACAGCGTGTCGCGCAGGTCGTAGATCACACGGTTGCCGAACTTCGCCATCAGCCAGAATTGCGCCCACCGCGCCCCGAACGTCGCCGCGAGGGCCAGCACGAACAGCGCGACGATCACGAACAGGGCGTCCACGCTGCCCCGTTTCACCCCCTCGTCCACCGCCCGCCCGAACAGGAACGGCATGGCGAGTTCGCCCGCCGTGGCGACGAGCATCGCCGCCGACGCGAGGGCAACCTGCACCTTGTACGGCCCGAGAAACACGAGCAAACGCCGCGCCACATTGCCGTCGAACGCCTTACCCGTCAGGTCGTCGGGGTCGCCGCGAAAGTTCATCATCGTGCGCTCACTCCGTTCGCGGTGGTCGGTAGTCGGTGATTAGAGCGGTTTTCAGAGGCATTGGCGGCATTGGTGGTATTGTGTGGCGCGGGCTTATGAAGCTTCACAACTCAATCGGGTAATGGTAGTGAGATGGTGCTCTCAGCCCGTCGTCCGGGATGACGGG
>JAABUN010004672.1_pt1 | contig 18168 bp, 20 predicted proteins | sample 5559311 | NCBI WGS metagenome assembly JAABUN01 (sample SAMN10711877, study PRJNA513370) | rock metagenome | isolation source: Antarctica rocks | place: Antarctica: Victoria Land, Siegfried Peak sud | reverse complement strand
CGCCATCAGCCTCCTACGCCTGGCCGGACACACCAGAATCGCCGCCGCCCTACGACACCACGCACGAGACCCAGGCAGGCCCATCGACCTCATCCTCGCCGCATGAACCGACTTTGCCGACCCCCTGATCACACCCCGATGCCACAATCAGCCCGGCACGGCGCCAGCATCGCCGAAACCATGATCAACAAGGGCCCGATGGAGGGTCGGGGGCTGGCGCGGTGACGTAGCGCTTACGTCCCGTTTCCAGCCCCCGCCCGTCGAACCGTGCATGCGGTTCTCCCGCACACGGCTCACCGACGTCGTTCACCGCCGGCATTCGGTGTCACCCGCCAGGCCCGGAAGGGCCTGGGTGCGGCGACGATCCCGTGCAGGGCGATCAGGCCGAGTTGGTTCGGTGAGGCGTAAGCGATCACAAACCTGCCGAACGCTCGGGAACGGCGATGCCGCTTGGCGATAAACCCCGCCAGGCGCATCACTGCGTAGTCCCTGATCGCGTCGAAATGTCGTGCCGAGTTGCCATACCGGAAGTACGCGGACCAGCCGCGTAGGAACAGGTTGATCTCGATCACGATCCTCTCGACGGGTAGCAGCAACCGTGACCGCACCGTGAGTTCACGGAGACGGTCGCGGACGTGCTGCATGGCCCTGCGCGCGGGCCAACGAGCCAAGAACGTGATGCCACGCTTACCGACCTTTCCCTTCGAGCGCACCAACCGGTGGTGGAAACCGAGAAAATCCAGCCCCTCACCACCAACCTCCAGGTGCACGATCCGGGTCTTGGCCGCCTTGGGCTCGAGCCCAATTTCGGCCAGCAGGACCCGAAGCCGTTCTAACGCGGCCTCGGCCTGCTGCCGGGTTGCGCACATCACGACCAGATCATCGGCGTAGCGGACCAGCGTCCCGTACTCACGCACGCTCCATACCCGGTCCAACCGGTGCAAATAGACGTTCGCGAGCAACGGAGAGACGACCCCGCCCTGCGGCGTGCCCGTCACCGGCCTGCGCACCGACCCGTCCTGCAAGACCCCTGCGCGCAACATCGCACGCAGCAGCCGCAGGACACCCTGATCACTGACACGTTCCTCAACGGCCAGCATCAACTCATGATGAGGAATCGCCTCGAAACAACTGGCGATATCCGTCTCGACCACCCACCGCCTGCCCCGCCAGGACTCATCGATCAAGACCTGCAGGGCATCGTGCGCCGAACGCCTGGGACGAAACCCAAAAGAGCAGTCCAGCATGTCAGCCTCGAAGATCGGCTCGAGCACGATCTTCGTCGCCGCTTGCACGATGCGGTCACGAACCGTCGGGATCGACAATGGCCGCCGCTCGCTGCTGCCGGGCTTGGGAATGAACACCCGGCGAGCCGCCAACGGACGGTACGTGCCGTCCCTCAGGTCCCCTGCCACTTCGTCGAGCAGCCGGGTCACCCCGTACTCCTCGACCATGGCCAACGTGATCCGGTCGATACCGGCCGCGCCGTTGTTACGGCACACATTGACCCACGCACGCCACAAGACGTCCTTGCGGTAGACCTTGTCTCGCAACGCGTGGAACCGACGCCCGGGATCGGCCTTGGCCGCCCGGTACAGCGCATGCTGGAAAGCACGGACCGAATCTTCCGGGCTCGCCGAAACAACCGACGGCACACGGGACTCCACAGCGGCGGGACTAGCCTGATCGGCACTCACCGGACCCCTCCTCCACAACGCTACGCATCAACGAAGCAGCGGCCCTTCCCTCACCGGCGGTTTTGTTGTCCGCTCGGCTCGATCAGTACTACGACCGCCTCCGACGCCCACCCGGCACGCCACCCATTTCCCGGGGCCACCGGTTATAGGGCACGTCGCTCCGGCGACACATCCGCAAGTCACCGGACCGGGGAGGGCCTCCCCAGTTCCCGCCATCACCATCTGAACGTTCCGAGCCCCATACGCCGGGGAGTCCCTCGCGGCTGCCTTCCAGGATCTTCACCGCTTCCATGGCCTTCGCCCTGATTCCGCGGGCTCGGCTCTCCCTGTCCCCACCCCGAAGGGCAGGCCTCTAACGACGCCGCAGGCTTCGCTTGACGCTACGGACCGCTCAGTTGCTCCCCCTTAAAGGGCTCTTGACGCTGGGCTTCGACCCGACCCGTTTCCAGACCGAGCCGCCAGCCTGCTACCGGGCCTCCTGGCAGCTACCCGGACCGGACTCTCACCGGCAGGCGACGACGAGCTTACGAGCGAAGAACTCCTACATCAGAACCCTCCGCTCTACTGGGCGCACGAAAGCCCCAGGCTAGTGACCCCCTTGCCCATCCACCCGTGCCACCCGTTGCGGAACAGGCCCATCGCGCCGACGCGGACGACCATGCCGCGCGGCTCGGGCTCCGTCGTGCTTCACCAGCGGTGACGCTCGCTGAAGGCGGCGTGGGCGGCGGCTGTCATCCACGCTCGACGGCCGGCGCGCCGTCGAACTGCTGGGTTCCGACCACCGCGAGCAGGTCGAGCTTGGCGGCGTCCTCGCTGCCGGGTGCCGGCGCGAAGACGACGAGCCGCTCTGTGGCGTTGTCGCCCACGAGGATCTGGCAGTCGAGGGTGAGCGTCCCGACCAACGGGTTGAGGAAGCGCTTGATCGACCCCGAACGGCTGGCCGCTTCGTGGCGCTCCCACAGCTCGGCGAACTCCTCACTACGCTCGAGCAGCAGCGCGACCAGCTCATCGGGCTCGCGGTCCTCGCGCCGCGAGCCGTGCACCCTTCGCAGCGCGGCTACGTGGCTGCGGGAAACGTCGGCGTGGTCGTCGTCGGGGTGAATGCCTCTCGCTTCGGGATCGGTGAACCAGCGGAAGACGACGCTGCGCCGCGGCCCCGTGAAGTGGGTCTGGTCGCCGACCAGCGCCCGGGCCAAGGGGTTCTGGACGCGGGTGATGCCGAGGTCGGAGACGATCTGGGCCGGGGCATCGATCCGGGCGAGTACGCGCAGCAGCCCAAGGCTCGGGTGGTCGGTGCGAAACCCCCGCGGGGGCGCGGTGTGGCCCGCCAACTCGAAGAGGTGATCGCGCTCGGCCGGTGTGAGGCGCAGCGCGCGGGCGACCGCGGCGGCAGTCTCCTCCGAGGGGCGTGACCCGCGAGCCTGCTCCATGCGGGTGTAGAAGTTGGTCGACATGTAAGCAAGGGCCGCCACCTCCTCGCGGCGCAAACCGGCTGTACGGCGGCGACGTCCCGGGTCCAGCCCGAGGTCGGAGGGCTGGAGTGCCTCGCGGCGGTGACGCAGGAAGTCGGCCAGCCCGGCTTGGTCCATAGACCAACGATACGGCGAGGTGACCGCGTAGGGGGGACAGCTTGTCCCCTTGTCCCGCCTGAACTGAGGAGGAGAGTCGAGGCATGAGCAACAAACTCGCACTTGTCACTGGAGCCACGTCGGGCATCGGGAAGGCGTTCGCCGAGGGGCTCGCCGCCGACGGTCACGACCTCGTCATCGTCGGCCGGCGGGAGGAACGTCTGCAGGAGTTCGCCGACACGCACCCCGAAGTCGATGTGCACATCGTGGCCGCGGACCTGTCGACCGGCGACGGCGTGCGCGCCGTCACTGAGATCGCCGCTTCGAGGCCCCTGACGCACCTGATCAACAACGCAGGCGTCGCGCACTACATGCCGCTGGCCGAGCTATCGGTCGAGCAGGCGACGGAGCTCGTGCACATCAAGAACGTCGCGCCCATGCTGCTCACGCACGCTGCGCTCCCGGGTATGCTCGAGCGCGGCGAGGGGACGATCATCAACATCGCGGGGATGATCGCCTTCAGCGGCCCGGCGCCCGCTTCGGTGATGCCGCGCCGCGCGATCTACGGTGGCGGGCTGGCCAACTCGGTCGCGTTCACGCAGCTGCTGGCGGCCGAGCTCGAGGACACGCCGGTCCGCGTGCAGGTCGTCTGCCCGGGCGTCGTGGCCACCGAGTTCCACGAGGTGCAGGGCATGGACCTGAGCTCGGTGCCGCGGATGACCGCCGAGGACGTCGTCACCGCCTGCCTGCGCGGCCTGGAGCTCGGCGAGACCGTGACCGCGCCCGGCGTCGAGGACGCCTCGCTGCTCGACGCAGTCTTCGCCGCCGACCTGGCGGCCTTCGGGGCACAGAGCCCCGAGCTCGCGTCCCGCTACCGGAGCGCGTGAGGGGGGTCGTCATGAGCGTCGCGACCACAGACATCCGCGCCGTCGGGTTCATCGGGCTCGGTGACCAGGGACTGCCGATGGCCACGGCCGTCGCCGAGGCCGGCTACGAGCTGCACGTCTGGGCCCGGCGCCCGCAGTCGCTGCAGGCGCTAAGTGACACCCCCACGTCGCGCACGACACCGTCGCCGAGCTGGGCGCGGTGTGCGACGTCGTCGGCCTCTGCGTCTCGACCGACGACGACGTCCTGCGCCTCGCCTCCGAGGAGCTGCTGCAGGTGATGCGGCGCGGCGCGGTCATCGTCAACCACGGGACGGGGCTGCCGCGCAACGCGGTCCGGTTGTCCGAGCTGGCGGCCGAGCACGGCGTCGACGCGCTCGACGCGCCGGTCAGCGGGGGCCGCCCTGCCGCCGCGGCGCGGACGCTAACCACGCTCGTCGGCGGCCCGGACGACGTCGTCGCTCGCTGCACGCCGCTCTTCGAGGCGTTTGCCGCGCACGTCGTCCGCTCCGGCGACACCGGGCCGGGCAGCTGGCCAAGCTGGTGAACAACGCGCTGCTGATGGTCAACCAGGCGGCGATCGCGGACGTCGTCGCGCTGGGGATTGAGGCAGGCATCGATCCTGTGGCCCTGGTCGAGGGCCTCAAACTCGGCAGCGCCACCAGTGCCGCCCTGACCCTGTTGAACACGATGGTCACCCCGGACACGGTTGACCACCTCGCCGGTGTCGAGGCGCTCGACATGGAGATCTTCGACGAGGCGATGCGCGATGCCGGGGTCGCTGCCGAGCCGACCACCGAGCGCGGGCTGTCGGGAGCGCGCCGCCTGCCTGAGCTGATCGCGCGGCTCAACCCATGAGCGCGGCCCCCGGGGACCCCGCGCAGTCGGTCGATGCGCAGGCCGTCGCCCAGCTGGTGCTGCGCGAGCGCCAGAGCCGCGATCGCGGCTGGTGGCAGGAGATGGAGGCCTGCTTCTCGGGCGATGCGGTCATCGACATGAGCTGGTTCGCCGGCCCGGCGGCGGAGTTCGTGCGCCAGACGCGGGAGCGCTCGGTCGACGGCGTCTGGGGCCGCCACCGGCTCTCGCCCCCGGCGGTGCGCGTGGCCGGCGACCGCGCCTGGGCCGAGCTGCCGCTCGGGATCGAGTTCGACGTCGAGGTCGGCGGCGTGGCCGGCGATCTCGTCTCCTTCTGCCGCTCGCAGTACCGCGCGCAGCGCACCGCCGGTGCTTGGCGCCTTGTTCGCATCACCTCGATCTACGAGCGCGACACGCTGACGGCCTCCGTGCCGGGCACGCGGCTGCCGGTCGAGGCGGAGGCGTTCGCAGGCCTCCGGGCCTCCTACCAGTGCCTGGCGTGGTACTTCGCGCAGCGAGGCGCGCCGCTGGGCCACGACCTGCTCGGCGACGATCGTCCCGAGGCGGTCGCCCGCCACTACGCGGCCGAGCGCGCATGGCTGGAGGGCCGCTGAACCCGCGATCTGCCGTTTGGCACGCAGGCTGAGACCGAGACGTTCTGGACGGAGTTCCTGCGCGGCCTGGTCGCCCGCGGCCTGCTGGACCAAGGACGCCGACGCCATCCCCGCCGTCCATCTGCTTCGCCACCGAGACAGTAGATTTGTCAGGTGACTGGCGATCCGATGGTAACGCTCCAGGTGTGGGGCATCGACCGGTCCAACGTGCCGGGGGCCATCGCCCGGATGGCTCTGCACCGCCTACGGCTACGGCACCAGAAGGGGTTGCGGTTCGCCAAGCTCCTGGGCACCGGCGACGGGCGCACGTTCACCGTCCGTGACGCCGACCCGTTGCACTGGGCGCTGCTGAGCGTGTGGGACGACGAGGTGGCCGCGGACGCCTTCGTCACGCGGAGCGAGGTGAGCCGCTCCTGGCAGCGCATCGCTACCGAGACCCTGACGGTGGGGATGCGGCCCATCTCGGCCCGCGGTGAGTGGGCCGGCCAGCGCCCGTTCGGCAACCCGCAGCCACGCCCGGTGTCCGGCATGGTCGCCAGCATCACCCGGGCGCGCATCCGGACCCGCAAGGCGGTCAGCTTCTGGCGAGCGGTGCCCCCCGTGTCGACGGACCTGCGGCAGGTGGAGGGCCTGCGGTTAGCCGTCGGGATCGGTGAGGCCCCCATCGGGCTGCAGGGCACGTTCAGCCTGTGGGACTCCAGCGCAGCACTGAACACGTTCGCCCACCGCAGGCAACCGCACGTCGACGCGATCCGTCGAACCGCCACGGAAGGGTGGTACGCCGAAGAGCTGTTCGCCCGGTTCGCGGTGCTGTCCGTCGAAGGTAGGTTCGCCGGCAGACCGTTCTGAGCAGGAGGTGCCGTGGGACCCGAACTGCTGCCGATGGTCTTCACGTCCGGCTGGGCCAGCGGCGTCAACGCGTACGCGGTGGTGCTCATCCTCGGCCTGTTCGGCCGGTTCGGTGGGGTCGACGCCGTCCCGTCCCCGCTCGAGCGCACCGACGTGCTGGTGGCCGCCGCGGTCCTGTTCGCGATCGAGATGGTGGCCGACAAGATTCCCTACCTCGACTCGGCGTGGGACGCCGTACACACCGTGGTCCGTCCCGCCATCGGCGCAGCGCTGGGCGCTCTGCTCGCCGGTGACGCCTCGACCCTGGAGCAGGCGGTGCTCGCCACCACCGGGGGTGCGACCGCGCTGGCCAGCCACGCGGTCAAGGCCGGGCTGCGTGCGGCGGTCAACACCTCGCCCGAACCGGCCAGCAACATCGTCGTCAGCACCGCCGAAGACCTGACCGTCGCGGGGGTCATCTCGTTGAGCGTCGTACAGCCCTGGATCGCGGCCACGCTGGCTGCATGCCTGCTCGTGATCGGTGCGGTGCTCGTTCTCGTTGCGCTGAGCCGCATCCGCGCGGTGCGGGCCCGTCGACGTGACCGGCGTCTGAGGGCTCCCACCTAGACTCATCGCTCGTGATCGGACGCCGCGACGGACCTGCGCTGCTGGGTCTCAGCGCGGGGCTGGCGGTCGCTGTGGTCCTCGCCCAGGTCGCCTACCCCCTCACCGACGGCGAACCGTTGCGACTGTTGACGATCGCCACGGTGCTGTGTTTCACGGCTGCCTCGTTGACGCACGCCACGGCCACCCGCGGCCTGCGCTGGGCACTTGGCCTGCTCGGTCTCGCGGGAGCCATCGGCCTCCTCGCCGAAGCCGTCGGCGTCCGAACCGGTGTGCCGTTCGGGCGGTACGCCTACGACGACTCCCTGGGCCCCAAACTGCTCGACGTGCCGATCATCGTCCCGTTGGCCTGGGTGATGATGAGCTACCCGTGCCTGCTGCTGGGACGACGGCTCGGTCGCCGCCAACCGGTGTGGACGGCGCTGACGGGTGGCTTCACGCTGGCGGCGTGGGACCTGTTCCTGGACCCGCAGATGGTCGCTGCTGGACGCTGGGCATGGACCTACCCCCAGCCTGAACTCCCGGGTGTCCCGGGGGTGCCGGTGACCAACTTCGTCGGCTGGTTGGCCGTCGCCATCGTGATGGTGGCAGTGCTGGACGCCCTGCTCCCGCGCGTGCCCAACGCCCGCGAGGGGGTTCCCGCGGCGCTCCTGGGCTGGACCTGGATCGGCTCGACCATCGGCAACGCGATCTTCTTCGACCGCCCCGCCGTGGCCGTGTGGGGGGGAATCGCGATGGGTGTGTTCACCGCGCCCTACCTCGTGTCGTGGCACCGGTCGCATCCATGAGGCGGGCCGTCACCTGGGCCGCGACCGCGGCCTCGATCGCCCTGACGGCGCACACGTTCGTCAACCTGCGTCTGCTGCGCATCCCACCATCGCACCCCGGCCCCCCTTCCGAGTACGTCACCGTGCTACTCCCGCTGCGTGACGAGGCGCATCGTGTCGCTCCGGCGCTTCGCGCGCTCGTCACCGCCCTGGACTACTGCGGTGACACCACCACCCTGGTCGTGCTGGACGACGAGTCCACCGACGCCACCTCGGCCGTCGTGCGGCGAGTGGTCGGCGATGACCCGCGGGTCACCCTCGTGCGCGGATCACCGCGCCCACCCGGCTGGCTCGGCAAGCCCTGGGCGTGCGCTCAGCTCGCCGAACATGCCGGCACCAGCTCGGTGCTGGTGTTCGTGGACGCCGATGTCGTGCTGGCTCCGCACGCCGTCGCCGCCTGCGCCGAACAGCTTCGAGACACCGGCCTGTCGCTGGTCTGCCCCTACCCCCGCCAGCTGGCCGTATCACCGGCCGAACGACTGGTGCAGCCGTTGTTGCAGTGGTCCTGGCTGACCACCCTGCCGCTGCGGGTGGCCGAGCGGTCCCCACGCGCCTCCCTCGGCGCCGCCAACGGTCAGCTGCTGGCGGTCGACGCTGCGACGTACCACCGTGCTGGTGGCCACGCGGCGGTACGCGGTGAGGTGCTGGACGACCTGGCCCTGCTGCGAGCCGTCAAGGCGGTGGGCGGCACCGGCGGCGTCACGGACGGGACGCACCTGGCCACCTGCCGCATGTACGACGGGTGGCCGACGCTGCGAGCGGGCTACGCCAAGTCGCTGTGGTCGGCCTTCGGATCCCCCGTCGGCGCCGTCAGCGCGATAGGTGCCTTGTCGGTCGTCTACGTCTGGCCGTTCGCGGCGATGCTCGCTGGATCACCTGTCGGCGCAATCGGTTACACCGCAGGCGTTGTGGGCCGCGCGGTCGTGGCGAGCCGGACCGGGGGCCGGGTGTGGCCCGACTCGCTGGCCCACCCGGGGTCCATCCTTGCGCTCGGTTGGCTGACCGCGTCGTCGTGGCGCGGACGTCGGCGCCGCACGCTGGTCTGGAAGGGCCGTCAGCTCGGCTGAACGGTGTCACCCACGGCGACGAGCCCCGGCACCACGACGTCCGCGTCGACACCGAAGACCACCTCACGTCCGCGGTCGTTGACCTCGGTGCGGTCAGCGGCCAACGCTCGCAACGGGTCCGCAGCCTCGACGACTCCCCTCCCAGGGGCGATCCGGACGACGGCGCAGCGCGGCACCGGCCCCCTCACCCGGACAGTCACCGCACCCAGGCCGACCGAGCGCCAGGTGTCTTCGACGAAGGCCGGCGCGTCACCGGTGTCGAGGACCACGGTGCTGCGAAACCGCTCCGAGTCCGCGAGCAGCGCCACGGGATCCAGCTGCTGCCCCAGGCGCGCCGCGACCTCACGCAACGACGACGTCGTCAGCAGGGTCACCGACCCGCCGAAGACCACCTGCCCGGGCTCGACCCTGGCCAGGGCGACGCTGCGGCCCAGCTGGCGCGACAGCAGATCTGCCCAGGGGCCGTCGACCACGTCGACCGCGACCGTCCGTCCCCAGTAGTCGACCCGTCGGGTGCGGCCGTCGCCGACGACCGCCGACGCACCCGTGCCGTCCGCCAGCTGAACGGACAGGTTCGTCCCGTCGAACGCCGCCCGGCAACCCACCAGGGTCGGGTTCTCGACCGTTCGCAGCACCCGGTCACGTGCGGGGTCGACCAGGCAGAATCGGCGGTCGTCGCGCGGTCCGTTCGGCTCGATCTCGAGGGACTCGGGGTGGTGGTGCGCCATACCCTTCAGTGGGGTCAGCGACAGCCGGGCGATGTGCACCCGGCGAGCGTAGTTAGTCTTCGTCGCCGTGGCTCGCATCGTGGTCGTCGGCGCCGGCATGGGTGGCCTGGCGGTCAGCGCCCGTCTTGCGGCGCAGGGCCATCAGGTCACCATCTGCGAGCAGGCCGGTGACGTCGGGGGCAAGCTGGGGCGTCTGGAGCGCGACGGCTTCGTCTTCGACACCGGACCCAGCCTGCTCACCCTGCCCGCGGTGTACCGCGATCTGTTCCTCAAGACCGGCACCCGACTCGAGGACCACGTCGACCTGGTGCCGGTCGAGCCCGTGTGCCACTACCGCTTCGCCGACGGCACCGAGCTCGACCTGCCGAATGCCTCGCGGGCCGGCGTGACCGCGGCGCTGGACACCGCGCTCGGCAAGGGTGCAGGCGCGCAGTGGGCCGCGTTCATGGACCGGGCCGCGGTGATCTGGGACGCCACCCGCGAGACGTTCCTCGAGTCGCCGCTCGACGGGTCACGCACGCTGCTGCGTGAGGCGCGGCGCGGCCGCGACCTGCTCGCCATCGCACCGTGGGCCTCGCTGCGTGACCTGGGCCGCCGCTATCTTCAGGACCCCCGGCTGATCACCCTGCTCGACCGGTACGCCACCTACACGGGGTCGGACCCCAGGCGGGCTCCGGCGGCGCTGGCCACCGTGCCCTACGTCGAGCAGAGCTTCGGTGCGTGGTACGTCGTCGGCGGCCTACGGCGGCTGGGTGACGCCCTGGCAGCCCGGTGCGCCGACCTCGGGGTGGTCGTGCGGACGGGGGCGGACGTCGTCCGGGTCACCACCGTCGGCGGGGCAGCGGTCGGGGTGGAGCTGGCCGACGGTGAGCACCTGGCCGCCGACGTCGTGGTGGCCAACGCCGACGCCGCGCACCTCTACACCGACCTGCTGCCCGGCCCGGAGGCGCGTGGAGCCAGACGGGCCCTGGCACGCACCGAGCCGTCGCTGTCGGGCTTCGTCATGATGCTCGCCCTGCGCGGACGCACGCCCGGACTCCGGCACCACACCGTGCTGTTCCCGGAGCGCTACGACGACGAGTTCGACTCGGTGTTCGGCACCGGACCGCACCGCCGGCGGCCAAGGGCGGTGCCCGACCCGGCCGTCTACGTCAGCGCTCCGGACGACCCGGCACTGCGCCCCGATGACGACCACGAGTCATGGTTCGTGCTCGTGAACGCCCCCCGGCACACTCCGGAGTCCCCACGCTCCGGGATCGACTGGGCCGCACCAGGTTTCGCCGATTCGTACGCCGACCGGTTGCTCGACGTCATGGCGGCGCGCGGACTCGACGTCCGCGACAGACTGCTCTGGCGCGAGCTGCGCACCCCCGCGGACCTCGAACGCGACACCCGCAGCGTGGGCGGGTCGATCTACGGCACCTCGAGCAACGGCGTCCGCGCGGCATTCGTCCGGCCGGCGAACCGCTCCCCCGTGCGAGGGCTCTTCCTCGTCGGCGGTTCGTCCCACCCGGGCGGGGGGTTGCCCCTCGTAGGCCTCAGCGCCGCGATCGTCGCCCGCCAGATCGGGCGGGCCTGACTAACCCAGGCGACGGCGTACGACGACCAGCAGCTGCGTCGTCCCGGCCAGTCCCACCAGGGTGCCGAAACCGACCCCGGCGGCCCCCCAGTCCCCCGCGGACCCCGGAAACAATCCGGCGCCCAGACAGAACATCGCCGCGCCGATCACCCGGGTCGGCCGCTCCGAGACGGTGACCACCCCGACGTCGTCCATACCCCCGGCAACCGCCCGAGCCCGCGCATACTCCTGCAGCAGGACGAGCACCGTCGCAGCGCCCGCGAGAGCGATGACGGCCCCGCGGTCACCGAAACCGCCCAGCGCCAGGAGCGCGACCACGTATGCCACGTCGCTGCACCGGTCGACGACCGAGTCCAGGACCGAGCCCCAGCGGGTCGCTCGGTCGGTGAGCACCGCGACCGCGCCGTCCAGGTTGTCCAGCAGGCCGCTGAGGACGACGACGACGACAGCCAGCAACGGCCACCGATCCCCCGCCCAGGCGAGTGGAACGACAGCCACCGATACCAGCAGGCCCAACAGAGTCAACGTATCCGGTGAGACGCGACGGGCCGCAAGGGGACGGGCAAGCGTGTACGTCAAGGTGAGCCACCCGCGGACCAACCCGTTGGCGCGCGGGTCGAACCCACCGTGCAGACCCGACCAGCGGGCGAAGTACCCGTCGCGGTCGGGCAGTGCGCTCACACCGAGGCGTCGATGCCGAGCGCCTGGTACATCTCCAGCGTCGCGGTCGACCGGTTGAGCGTGTAGAAGTGCAGCCCAGGCGCATCGGCGTCCAGCAGCTCGCGGCAGAGCTCGATCGCCATCGCCAACCCTTCGGCGCGCACCGCCGCCGGATCCTCGCCGACCGCGATGATCCGCTGCTCAATGTGTTGCGGCACAGCAACTCCAGACAACTCGGCGAAGCGCCTCAGCTGGGCGAGGCTGGTGATCGGCATGATGCCGGGGATGATCGGCAAGTCGGACCCCAGCGCCCGCACCCGCGCCACCAGCGAGACATAGGCGGCCGGGTCGAGAAACAGCTGGGTCACGGCGAACTCGGCTCCGGCTTCGGCCTTGGCCACCAGCGTCCTGGCGTCGTCGTCGAGCGTCGCCGACTCGGGGTGCTTGTCGGGGAACGCCGCGACCCCCACGCAGAACGAGCCCATCGAGCGCACCAGCCGCACCAGATCATCAGCGTGGGCCAGACCCTCGGCGTGTGGGGTCCACTCGGCATCCAGGCCCGCCGGCGGGTCGCCGCGCAGGGCCAGCAGGTTGCGCACCCCGGCGTCGGCGTACTGCCCGATCACCTGGCGCAGCTCGGCCACCGACGCCGACACGCAGGTCAGGTGGGCGACCGGGGTCAGCGTGGTCTCGGCGGCGATCCGCTGGGTGATCCGCACCGTGCGGTCGCGGGTCGAACCGCCGGCCCCGTACGTGACCGACACGAACGTCGGCCGCAACCGCTCGAGCCGGCGCACCGCCGTCCACAGCGCTGCCTCACCCGCGTCGTCCCTCGGCGGGAAGAACTCGAACGAGAAGGAGCGCCGCCCGCTGGCGAGCAGGTCGCGCAGGCTCTCGTGCACCGACGCGGAGGCACCAGGACGTGTCGAGGGCAGACCGTGAGCCATGACACCCAGCGTAACCGCGCCAGGGCCGGGCACGGATGCGCCCGCTGCCGGTGCCCGCAATAGGCTGCCGGTGCCGGAGAAGGAGGCCACGTGAGCAACCCCCTGGACGCCGAGGACCTGCGCACCCGCGTGCAGAAGGCACTCGACGACCACCTGAGCCTGCAGGCGCGCCGACTCGAGGACGTCAGCCCCGACCTCGGTGCCCTGATCGAGTGCATCGTCGACCTGGTGCGTGGGGGCAAGCGGCTGCGACCCGCCTTCTGCTACTGGGGCTGGCGCGGGGCCGGCGCGCCGGACGGTGAGGCGATCGTCACCGCCGCCGCCGCCCTCGAGCTGTTCCAGGCCGCGGCCCTGCTGCACGACGACGTCATGGACGGCAGCGACACCCGCCGTGGTCTGCCCGCCACCCACCGCCGGATGGCCAATCTGCACCGCGGCAACGGGTGGACCGGTGACGGCGAACGTTTCGGCAACTCCGCCGCGATCCTGGCGGGAGACCTGTGCCTGTCGTGGAGCGACGAGATGCTCTCGCGCAGCGGCCTGACCGCAGACACCATCGCCCGGGGCCGCGACATGTTCGACCTGATGCGAACCCAGCTGATGGGCGGCCAGTACCTCGACGTCCTCGAACAGGTCCTCACCGAGGCCGACGGCGGCGGCACCGTCGGCCGGGCACGTCAGGTGATCCGGTTCAAGAGCGCGAAGTACACGATCGAGCATCCCCTGCTCATCGGCGCGGCTTTCGCGGGGGCCTCCCCCGACCTGCTCGCGTCGTACGCGGCGTTCGGACTACCGCTGGGTGAGGCCTTCCAGCTGCGTGACGACGTGCTCGGTGTCTTCGGCGACCCGGCGCAGACCGGCAAGCCCGCGGGTGACGACCTCAGAGAGGGCAAGCGCACCGTCCTGGTCGCCCTGGCCCTGGACGCGGCGACACCGGCCCAGTCCGCGGCGGTGCGCCGGCGCCTCGGCGACCCCCACCTGGACGCGGATGGGCTGAGGACCCTGCGCGACGTCATCGTCGACACCGGGGCCCTGGCCGCCGTCGAAGAGCTGATCGTCGAGCTGGTCGGACAGGCCCGCACCGCACTGGCCCACTCCGACGTCGCCGAGCCGGCACGCGGCGTCCTGGCCGAGCTGGTGCACGCGGCGACGGCCAGACACACATGAGCACCCGCGCGGGCCGACTGCTCGGTCGACTGCCCGGCGCGCCGCGCACCGTCGAGGGACCCTCTGACCACGTCGTGGTCGTCGGGGCCGGCCTCGCCGGACTCTCGGCCGCCATGCGCCTGGCCGGCGCCGGACGCAAGGTGACCCTGCTCGAGCGCGAGGCCGTCCCCGGGGGACGAGCCGGGCTGGTCGAGATCGCGGCGCCGGACGGCAACGGCAGCTACCGCTTCGACCCCGGCCCCACCGTGCTCACCATGCCCGACCTGATCGCCGACTGCTTCGACTCGCTCGGTGAGCAGATGGGCGACTGGCTCGAGCTGGTGCCGGTCAACCCGCTCTACCGCAGCTTCCACCCGGACGGGTCGCGGCTGGACGTCCATGCCGACCCGGCCGCGATGACGCAGGAGATCCGCGAGGTCTGCGGCCCGGCCGAAGCCGCCGGCTACGAGCGCTACGTCGACTTCGTCTCCAAGCTCTACCGGTACGAGATGCGCGACTTCATCGACCGCAACATCGACTCCCCGCTCGACCTGCTCACGCCGAACCTGGCGCGGCTCGCGGCGATCGGCGGGTTCCGCAAGCTGGCGCCCAAGGTGGAGCAGTACCTGAAGGACCCGCGCACCCAGAAGCTGTTCAGCTTCCAGGCCATGTACGCCGGGCTCTCGCCGTACGACGCCCTCGCGATCTACGCCGTCATCGCCTACATGGACTCGGTCGCCGGGGTGTTCTTCCCCAAGGGCGGCATGCACAAGGTGCCGCAGGCGATGGCCGCCGCGGCCGAGAAGCACGGGGTCGACGTCCGCTACTCGACCGAGGTGACCCGCGTCGAGCGTCGCGGTGACCGCGCGGTCGCCGTCCACACCGCCGACGGTGAGCGGATCGCCTGCGACGTGGTGGTCCTGAACCCCGACCTGCCGGTGGCCCACCGTGAGCTGCTCGACAGCGCCCCCTGGTCGGTGCGGCGGCTGAAGTACTCGCCGTCCTGCTATCTCTTCCTGGCCGGGTCGACCAAGACCTACGACCACCTGGCGCACCACAACATCCACTTCGGCCAGAGCTGGCGGGGCGTGTTCGACGAGCTGATCGGCGGGCGCCTGATGACCGACCCGTCAGTGCTGGTGACCAACCCGACGCGCAGCGACCCCTCGCTGGCCCCCGACGGTCGGCAGATCTACTACGTACTGTTCCCGACACCGAACCTGGACGGCGAGGTCGACTGGAACCGCGCCGCCCCGGCGTACCGCGAGCACGTGCTGCAGACCTTGGAGTCGCGCGGGTACGACGGTTTCACCGAGGCCATCGAGGTCGAGGACGTCACCACGCCCCTGGACTGGGCGCGGCGCGGCATGGAGCGTGGTGCGCCCTTCGCCGCGGCGCACTCGTTCGGCCAGACCGGACCGTTCCGGCCGGGCAACCTGTGGGGCGAGAACGTGGTTTTCACCGGGTCGGGCACCCAGCCGGGCGTCGGTGTGCCGATGGTGCTGGTGTCAGGACGCCTGGCCGCCGAGCGCGTACTGGGACGCGACCCGTCCTACCGCTCGCGCGCCTGGCGCTGACCGGGCCAGCGTGTCGCGCACCACGTCCAGCACCCAGGCCGGCTGGTGCAAGACCTGCTCGTACGTGAACCGCAGCACCACGTAGCCGAGCCGGGTGAGTTCGGCGTCGCGACGCCGGTCCTCCCGAAACCGGTCCCGGTGCACGGCGTAGCCGTCGACCTCGACGACCAGCCAGCCCTGGACGACCAGGTCGACCCACCCCACCCGTGGCACCGCGACCTGGCTGAGGACCGGCCCAAGACCCCCGCGCACCAGCAACACCCGTGCCCCGCTCTCGAGCACGGACTGAGCCTGCGGGTCGATCAGGCCCACGACCTCGGCGACCCGGGCCGCATACGGACCTGAGCACGGCACCAGGGCACTGAGCTCGTCGGGCTCGACCCGGCCCTGGCGCAGCGCGCTGTCGAGCACGCTGACCGCCTGGTCGACCGGAAGGCACCGGGCGCAGTCGAGCAGCGTCTGTCTCAACGTCGTCGACCGCGAGTCCGCAGCGACGAAGCGCCGGTGCACCACGACGCCCCGGATACTCGGGCCACGACGCGGCGAGGCCCGGGTGACGTGCAGCCCAGTGGTGCCGAACACCTCGAGCTCATGGTGCGTGGCGGCCGACCCGCAGCTGAGCACGGCGCCCAGCCGCAGGGCCACCGTCGCCGGGTCGCGCTCGGACCCGGGCAGGCAGACGACCCCCACCCCGCAGCGCACCAGGTCGCCCCGCCCGCAGGCCGCCTCGACGGCGCGACGCGACACACCGTGCCGGGCCAGCTCATGCCAGCGCGCCGCCCCCCTCAGCACCTGCACCGCCGCCACCGGATCCATCCCGTGAGCCTGCCCCGACCACGCCCAGGTCCGCTGCGCTCGTCCACAGGCCCTGGGCCGCTCACGAATCGACACGATTCCCCGCCGCGCGCCCGACTCGTCACGATTCTGACGCATGCAGAGCGGGAAACGTGTCGATTCGTGCACGCGAGCGGCGACCCCGAACCCGAACGGGCATGATCGGGTCGTGAATCCCCTGCACCGGCGGGCGCTGGACGCCGCCGGAATCCACGAACCCGGCCTGCGCCAGGCCTACGAAGCGTGCCGACGGGTCAACGCCGACCACGGCAAGACGTACTACCTGTCGGCGCTGATGCTGCCGCCCGACCGGCGCCCCCACGTCTACGCCCTCTACGCCTTCAGCCGCTGGGCCGACGAGTTCGTCGACTCGCTCACCGACCCCGACCCGGCCGGGTTGATCGCGTGGGGGGATGCGGCCCTGCGCGACCTGGACCGCGGCGAGTCGACCGACCCGATCATCAAGGCGGTCGGTCACACCGCCCGCACGCTCGGCATCGACCATCAGCTGTTCGCCGACTTCCTGGCTGCGATGCGGATGGACATCGACACCACCCATTACCAGACCTACGAAGACCTGCGTGGCTACATGTGGGGCTCGGCCAGTGTGATCGGCCTGATGATGCTGCCGGTGCTGCGTCCGCTCACCGAGCAGGCGCACGATCGGGCCGTCGCGCTCGGCGAGGCCTTCCAGATGTCCAACTTCATCCGCGACGTCGGCGAGGACCTTCGCCGGGGCCGGGTCTACCTGCCGCAGGAGGACCTCGACCGGTTCGGCGTCACCGAAGCCGACCTGCGCCGGGGCGTCGTCACCTCGGGCGTCACCGACCTGCTGGCCTTCGAGATCGACCGCACCCGCCGGCTGTACGCCGTCGCCGCCGAAGGGGTGCCGATGGTGCACCCCGAGAGCCGACCGTGCTTGCAGACCGCGATCGCGCTGTACGGCGGCATCCTGGCCGAGGTCGAGCGCGCCGACTACCAGGTGCTGACGGGCAGGGTCAACGTGCCCCCCCGGCGGCGGGCAGCGGTCGCGCTGCCGGCGCTGGTCAGGGCGGTGTCGGCGCGTCGCGAGGCGGGTCGCTGGCGGGTCGCCTGACCTGCACCCCGCGACGCCCCCAGAACACCCACCAGGCCAGGGTCTGCAGCACCAGCGCGAACCCGAACACCAGGTCTTCCACCGGGGCGTAGAACAGCCGACCGCCGCCGAACAGCACGGGCTCGGCCCCCCCGATGACGGTGTCGGCGTCGTAGGTCACGATCCGGCGGCCGGTGAGCCAGCCGTTCGTCAGCAGCTGGAACACCACGATGATCGCGTAGGACACCCAGAACGACCGGCGGGTCACCAGCCGGGTGCGCAGCACCACCAGGTCGAGCAGCACGCTGGCGACCAGCGCCACCAGGCACAGCTGGGTGTAGGTCACGAGGCCTCGTCACCCACACGCCAGCCGCGGACGGCGCGCACCGCCTCGAGCGTCAGGATGGCGGCGAGCGGGACGACGACGAAGAAGGCCAGCTCGTCCAGGGGCAGGCCCCCGGGAAGCACGATGCCCAGGATCTGGGTGCGGTCGAACTGCCAGTGTCCGTGGGCGACGGCGTACAGGTCCCACGCGACGAAGACCACCAGCACCGGCGCGATGGTCAGCGTCAGTCGGCGCAGTCGGCGGTAGACCCCGAGTCGCAGCACCAGGTCGAGCGGCAGCGTGCCGACGACGACGAACGCCAGCATCGCGACG
>JAABUN010004671.1_pt1 | contig 18174 bp, 15 predicted proteins | sample 5559311 | NCBI WGS metagenome assembly JAABUN01 (sample SAMN10711877, study PRJNA513370) | rock metagenome | isolation source: Antarctica rocks | place: Antarctica: Victoria Land, Siegfried Peak sud | reverse complement strand
TTGATGGATTTCAGAAGGTTAGCTCGTTCTTCGGGAGTTAGGGTGACAAGGTATCGCTTTGTTGGCATACCTTAGACCCTAAACTACACCTCGGTGCTGTATCAATAATAGGATGACAAAGTACTAGGTGCTCAGCTCGGTTATCGTTCGACTACAGCTGAAGTGACAAGGCGGTTTTTGAATCTGATACAAAGTCCCGATGGAGGTCTGTTCGTCGCCGCGCAAGACACGGACGTTGTGGGGTGGCTCCACGTATACGGGGTTAGGCTGCTCGAGTCCGACGGTTACGCTGAAATCGGTGGCGTGGTCGTTGACGTAGCGGTGAGGCGTCGGGGTGTTGGTCGGCAGCTCGTGTTATGTGCTGAAAAGTGGGCGAGGGTGCATGGTCATGATGAGTTGCGTTTACGTTCGGGATTGCACCAGCTGGACGCCCATAAGTTTTATCAAGCTGTGGGCTATGAATTGGTCAAAACCAGCCATATGTTCCGCAAAAAGGTTTAACCGGTTAGACTAAGGTCAAAGAACCTGTTAGTCTGGGACGTATAGCATTTCCAAACAAAGTTGCACCGTTTCTTCGCAGTTGTACCCCATGCGGGGCACAGGTCATCGTCAGAACGTGCGTGCTAGGCTGTATTTTTCCAAGTGAGCGTGTTGCAAACCAGATGATACCTGCTAGTAAAATGACATTCGCCGGATGTTTCCTCGAGCACGGCACCTTCGTTCATTGGCAACGTCACTTTGCTCCACCCATACAACCTTTTTTCGTCAGCGACACGCTAGCTCAAAGACTTCTTGCTTGGCCCCGGTTTACCCGTCAAGAGTTTGGGAAGTCAGGGGTGTCTCTCAGTTTGCACGACACCTTTACAACCTATGAGGTTGCGGCTGAGGCGTCTTGGGTCATGTGGTTGACTTACGAAGCATTCTCGAGCTTGGGCGATACCGAGAAGCTCAGTCTTTTGAAAGAGCAGCGCACATTCGGTCGGGGCGGCGTCGTTCACCTTACGGAAGTGGCTGGGTTGCTCGAGCCCCATAAGCTCGAGGCCGAGACCGTAGACGGTCTTTTCGTCTGGTGGCCGCAGCTCTGGGCGCGACTCGGTGAAGCCGAGAAACAGGGCGTTTTGCGTACTTTTATCGAAACGGACCGGCTCCCTTGTAAACGCGGTGAACTTACCCATCGTGATTGGCAGCGTATTGGCAAGCGTTTACCCGAGGCGCGTACGCTCGCCGGAAGTTTTTTGCCTGACAGTGGAGGAAACTGCTTTGCAACCGTGATGGCGGCTTTTGGTGCGCCCGCCGTGGCGGAGGTGTGGATGCATCCAGAACCGTTTATGCGGTGGCTGGGAGGGTTCGCGCTGACTGATTCGGCTCCGCCTGAACTCGGTGACGTGTTGATCTGGTTTGGCGGCAACGCGCACGTTCAGCACGCCGCAGTGAGTTTAGGCCGAGATTTCGTGTTGCATAAAGAGGCGCAGAGCTGGGCCGCACCTCGGCAGGTAATGAAGTTAGGAGACGCCCTTACACGTTGGCAAGACGCAGGGCACGTGAGCATTTATAGGCAGAGATAGTCTGACCGCTCGTCAGACGACCTGTCGGCCTGCAACGTAAACCGCTTGCACCTGCAGATCACGGTCCAAAACGACCAGATCGGCCCGTTGACCTACGCTCAGGCTGCCCCGGTCGGTCAAGCCCAGGTAGCGCGCGGGAATCTCTGAAAGCATCCGGCTGACCTGCTCTAGCCCAACGCCGAGAGAAACCGCGTTTTGTAATGCCTGACCCAGCGTCAGGGTACTCCCGGCAATCGTCCCGTCCGGGAGCGTCGCCGCGCCGTTTTGAACGCTGACCCGCTGCCCACCGAGTTCGGTCTCGCCGTCGCCCAGACCGCCCGCACGGATGCAGTCGGTCATCAGGTGGAGCCGGTCGGGTTTGGCTTGAAACGCAGCTAAAAATCCACCCGGATGGACGTGATGCAGGTCCAAAATCAGCTCGCTGTAGGCGTACGGGTCGGCGAACGCCGCGCCGACGATGCCGGGGTCGCGGCCTAGAAGCCCGCCCATCGCGTTATAGAGGTGGGTAAACCCGACTGTCCCGCCTGCGTCTCTGATGGTCTCGGCAAACGCCCTGACCGTGTCGTAGTCGGCGACCGTATGCCCGACGCTGACGCGGACACCGGCCCGTGCGAAACGGCGGGCGGCTTCGGTTGCCCCCGTAATTTCAGGCGCGAGGGTGACGAGACGAATCACGCCGAAGGTCAGCAGTTCGTCCAGGTATTCGGGCGTAGGGAGAAGGGTCAGCGGTGGCTGCGCGCCAAGCCGCTCCAGGCTGATAAACGGCCCCTCGAGGTGTACCCCGGGCAGGTCGGGTAGTGTCGGATCGGCCTCGAGCTGCACCTCTTTAACGCCCCGCAGCGCGCCGATAATCTTGTCCCAGGGATTGGTGATGGTCGTCGGGTAGAGCGTCGTAGTGCCGTGCTGCAGGTGAAAGCGGGCGAGCGTGCGGACGCCCCCGGCTCCGTCCATCGTGTCGCCGCCGTCGCCGCCGTGAACGTGCGTGTCGATAAAACCGGGGAGGATATAGCGGTCTTCCGCGTGACCGGGGTGTGTGACCTCGGTGATATGGGTCCCGAACTCGAGCCCTCCCCCTCTGACCCCTTGCGGCGTAACGAGGTGTCCGCTTAACCGGGTCATATAAGGTAGGTCTTGAGGGCGACTAAACCAGACTGTGAAAAGGGCGGCACGCGTCTACTTTAACCCGGCCCAGTCGGTGCAACCCGACCTTCGGGAACGTTAAAATGGACCCCTTTCGGCGCGAAGGTGAGCAGGCCGTCTCTTTGGGCTGAGAGCAGTAACACGACTACGCGGTCGTAGTCGGCGATACCGGCTCCGACGCGCTGCGTCCGGAGGTAGCGGTCGTAAAAGTAGCTTTGCAGGGGGGTTACGAAGTCGGGGGCGAGGTAGCGGGTATAGGCGCGGCTGTAGGCGGTGATGTCGGCCCTTGTGCGGGCGGGCAAACCCTTAAAGAGAGCCTCGTAGCGTTCCGGTGGGAGGGCCTGGCCGACTCGTAAAAACAGTACGAGCGCCGCGCCGTAACGCACCGACGCGTTTTCGGCAGTGAGTCCCGCGAGCGCAGCCATAAAGTCGGCTTCGGCCTCGCCCGCGTATCCGGCGACGTGAGCGGCCTCGTGGAGCGCCGTCGCTAGCGCCACTGGGTAGGGGAGGGCGCGGTCGATATACGCCTCGAGCGTCCACGGCACCGTGATACCGGTGGCTCTGCCGGTAAAGATCAAAAATCCGGGTGGGGTGTGTTTAACGAAGCGCGGCAGCGTGACTGGGTGCCGCTCGAGCTTTTCGGCTACCCTTTCCAAAGACGCTTTTCCGGCGTTCAGGTCGGTTGCCCAAGTTTCGGGGGCCTCGTCGCCCCGGCGGAGCAGCGCGCCTAAAGTTTCAGCTAACGCGAAGGTCTCGGCGGCGGTAGGCGCGTCGGCCGATAAACCCAGGCGGGTCTCGAGCGGGGTTTTGCCGTAGTTGGCTCCCCAGAGCACGATAAAGAGCGCGTAGAGCGTGACAGCAGTAACCGCGCCGCGCCAGAGCCAGCGCCAAAAGGCCGGGGTTCCGCGCCGCCGATTTTTGCTCAAGGCGACGCTGAGAATCAGCCAGACGAGCAGCGCTGCCAGTAGTAGCGCCGTCACCGGGAGCGGCAAGCTACCGGTCAGCGGCACGAGCACGGCGGCAATCGCGGGGTAGATCACGTCGCCGTACACGCGGTCGAGCCACGCCGAAGGGGGCGGCAAAAATGTCCACCAGGTGATGAGCGCTGCGCAGAGAATAAACCACGGGAGAGTGCGACGCATAAACGCTAGTCTACTGTCGTTTGTTACGGCTTGGTTAGACCTTTCTCCGCTGTTTCGTCCAACTTGCCCAGTCCGGATAGTGTAGCCGCCGTTTCGACGGTCTGCGTTTGTGGGGCCGCATTAACCCTTCACGCACCGCGTAACGTTCGTGCTCTTGTACCCACCAGCCGCCTCCGGCAGGGTCGAACCCAGCGGCGCTGAAGTCGCCTTCGTGTTGCACCTGCAACGCGCGCACGCCGAAAACCTCGAACGCGAGCCGCGCTGCGCCGCGTACGAGCGCCCGTTCTGCCCAGGGGAGGAGGTACTGCCCCGGTTTACCCCACAGCCGCAGATGACCGATCCGGGTAGCTTCGTCCAGGTAGAGAAGTACCTCAAACTCGGCGGCGCTCTGTATCACGATTGGGGACGTATCACCGTTTGTCGTCAGGGTGAGGCCCGCTTCCTTTACCCGGTAACGCGGGGCCGGAGGCGTAAAGCGGGCGTCGTAGCGTTCGGACAAGAGCTGAACGAGTTCTTTGGAGCGCTGCTCTAACCTCGCTCGGTCGCGTTCGGAAAACCGCAGCGGGTCGGCGAGGAGCGCTTCGGTGTTTACCGCTTGGTCTTCTAAAGCTATAAGTTCCGCTTCAGGATCGGGTGCGTCCGCGTCCTCAGCTAAAGCTATATCCGTAGGCAGATCGGCCTCGAGCCGCAACTTTCCGGCGTAGTATCCGGCAAGGCCGCCCCGGTACTCTTTAAGCTCACCGTCTACTAACCCGACGACCCGCGTCGCCACAGCGTCTACGAGCGCCGCGTCGTGTGAGACGAAGATCAGGGTCGCCTTAGTGTCTTGCAGGGCCGCCTCGAGCTTTTCTACGGTCTCGACGTCTAACGCTTCACTCGGTTCGTCGAGCAGGAGCAAGTTGGCTTCGGTCGCTAACAGTTGCGCGATACCGGCGCGGGCGCGTTGTCCGCCGGAGAGCGTTTCGGGCGGCGCGCCAAAGGCTTCGGCGAGGCCGACGAGGGCCAACAGCGAGCGTACCCTGGGTTCGGAAACGCTCTGCCCCAGCTGTTCGCCCAGCGGCACCCCGTCCTCCAAACCCCGGCTCTGCTGGTCGTAAACTGCGAGCTTGACGCCGGGGCCGAAACGCACCGAGGCGTCCGGGTCTTCGGCGAAGAGCGCTCCGCTCAGCATCTTCAGCAAACTCGTTTTGCCGCTCCCGTTGGGGCCTACGAGCGCAACTTTGTCGCCGGTATAGAGCTGTAAAGAGACGTTTTGAAAGAGCGGCGTATCGCCTTGGGTCAAGCTCAGGCGCTGTGCACTCAGGGCTAAGCTGCTCGGCTTTGTATCCGCAGCGTTCAGGGTGAGCGCGCCGGTATTTTTTGAAGCTGTACTTTGCAGCGGGGCAGGAAGCCGTGCGAGTCGGCGCTCCAGGCCGCGCCGCGCCGAAAGCGTCGGTTGCTGGCGGACGCGCGCCTCGAGACTCCGCCGCTCACGCCCCAGGCGCGCGCGCTCCCTGAGACCGCGCGCCGCCGCGTGGTCGGCTTGCATCCGGAAACGGCTGTAAGACCCCCGGTAGCTCATAAGCGTGCCGTTCTTAAGGTGCAGCGTCCGCGTCGTTACGGCGTCCAGCAGGGCGCGGTCGTGCGACGCTAACAGAAGCCCCCCCGGATACGCTGCCAACGCCCCCTCCAACCACCGTTTACCAGGCAGGTCGAGGTAGCTGCTCGGTTCGTCTAACAGCAGCAGATCGGCTCTCCCCGCGAGTGCCCGGGCGAGTGCAAGCCTCGAGCGTTCACCGCCCGAGAGCGTCTGCACGTCGCGCCCGAACTCGGTTTCGGAAAATCCCAGACGCCCCAGGGCGGTCCCCAACGCCCCCTCAGCCTCGTAACCGCCCGCCGCTTCGAAGAGCGCGCTGAGCTCGCCGTAATGCGCCAAACCGGTCTCATCTAAACGGGTTTCGGCGTCGCGGAGGGCCACCTCGAGCCGCCGCACCTCGCCGAGCCCCGTTTCGGCAACCCTCCACACCGTCCCGCGCCAGCGTTCGGTATGCTGCTCTGCGTAGGCGACCCGTACCCCCGGCAGCCTGATGATGCGCCCCTCGGTCGGCGTCAGGTTTCCCGCGAGCAGTTCCAGCAGCGTCGTCTTGCCCGCGCCGTTCGCGCCGACCAAACCGACTTTTTCGCCGCCCTTTAAGGCGAAAGTTACGCCCTGCAAAACGGCGTGCGTCCCGCGTATGACCTGAACAGCCTCGAGCCTCAAGCTTTCATTTAGGGATTTGTTCATGTACTCAGCGGATTTCGGCAACCTCGACTACCAACCCCAAGTCCCGGGTTCGCCCTTAAACGGCCCCTTGATCTCAGCGGTAAGCCAGCCGCCGTAAAAATCCCCGGCTTGGGCCTGAACGCGTTCACCGTCAACCAGACACGCCTCGACCCGACTCGGATAAAACGCCAGATAATCCTGGATGGCCTCAAAACCCTTCGTCGGCTTCGGATAACTCCAGGCGGCGTTCTGCGCCGTTTGTCCGTTAAGTAAGAGCGTCCAGTACACCGCACCGCCCTTAAATTCGCAAAAACTGCGCTGCTCGGTGCGGGTTAGCAAAGCGGTGCGAACGTCTCCTTCGGGAATATAAAAAACAGGCGGGTGCGACGTTTCCAAGATGCGCACGGCGCGCCTCGAGTCGGCAATCCGTTCGCCCGCAAAGTAGACCTCGGCGCGTTTGGGGCTCCGCTCGAGCCTCGGCGGGCGCGGGTAATCCCAGACCGATTCTTCTCCGGTACGAAGTTCGTCTTTGTGCGGTTTACGTGTTTTTTCGCCTCTGCGCGTCACAAATCAGCTCCGATCGCAACTTCAAGTTTACGCGCCCCACAGGGCTGAGCGCGTGTTTTAGACAGTTGCTCGGACGCCGCCTCGAGCTTTTCTGGTTCCGACCAAATAATATGGATTCCGTTTTATTCCTGCTCACCGAGTCGTGCGGGTGATCATCCAGAGCGCCCGAGTCCGTATCGTTTTCCCACCCGCAAGGCCCCGCCAGACTCGCCTGTGCTGGGTACCGTGCTCGAGTTGATGGAGCGTTGAGCGGAACTCGTACTAACCAGCCTTAGAGCGTCTTAATCTTAGCCCAGCTCGGTCAAAACTTCTAACGGAACCCCAACTCATTGGGGTTTTTGAAATGACTTCTAGTTCGTCGGGAACGTGAAAGGGGTTGCGGTAGTCTGGCGTAATCCCTTTAGCATGAGGAATGTCCGACACGCAGATTCGTAAGCAGATTCAACCCGAGCGCACCGCTGAGCTTAACTACAAAGATATTCAGGAAGGTAAATACGTGCTCTACTGGATGCAGAGTTCGCAGCGGGCCGAATACAACCACGCCCTCGAGTACGCTGCTCTCAAAGCCAACGAACTAGAAAAGCCTCTACTCGTCGCTTTCGGTCTGATGGACGACTATCCCGAAGCAAGCCTCAGGCACTACCACTTTATGGTGGAGGGCTTGCAAGATGTTCAAAAAGCTCTAGAGAAGCGCAATATAAAATTCGCACTGCAACGCGGCGCACCGAGCGAGGTTGCGCTCAAGCTGGCCAAAGACGCCGCGCTGCTCGTGTGCGACCGTGATTACCTGCGGCTTCAGCGGGGGTGGCGTGAGCACGTCGCCAAAGAAGCGCCGTGCAAGGTCGTGCAGCTCGAGACCAACGTCGTCGTGCCGGTCGAACTGGCGTCAGGTAAAAAAGAACACGCGGCCCGTACGCTGCGCCCGCGCTTAAGCAAGCAACTGGACAAGTTTCTGATTGAACTCGGCGAAGTCAAGCTAAAAACGAACGCGCTCTCGTTAGCTGTCAAAGGCGAAGACCTCTCGGAGATAGACAAATTTTTAGGCAAACTGAAGCTCGAGCCGGACCCCCCGCCCGTCAAGCTCTTTAGGGGCGGTACCGAAGCGGCGAAAAAGGTCTTGCACGACTTTCTCAAGAACGACTTTGCCGACTACACCGACACCCGTAATCAACCCCAAACGAGCCACGTCTCGCATATGAGCAAATACCTGCACTACGGGCAGATTTCGCCGGTTTACATCGCTTTAGAGGTTCAAAAGGCCAACGCTTCACAACAAAATACCGACAGCTACTTGGAGGAACTTATTATCCGCCGCGAGCTGCCGATGAACTTCGTTTTTTACGAACCTGATTACGATAAGTACAGCGCGCTCCCTGAGTGGGCACAAAAGACGCTGGCAGAGCATCGGGACGACGCGCGCGAGCCCCAGTACACCCGCAAAGAGCTCGAGGCTGCCGAAACGGACGATCCTTACTGGAACGCCGCAATGAAGGAGATGAAGCATACCGGGTATATGCACAACTATATGCGGATGTACTGGGGCAAAAAGATTCTCGAGTGGTCGTCAAATCCTGAATACGCCTTTGAAACGACTCTTTATCTGAACAACAAATACTTTTTAGATGGACGCGACGCGAACTCTTACGCCAACGTCGCGTGGGTGTTCGGGCAGCACGACCGAGGTTGGACGGAGCGAGCGGTGTTCGGCAAGGTGCGTTATATGTCAAAGGGGGGACTCGAGCGTAAGGCGAAGCCTGAAGCGTACGTCGAAAAAGTAGCTAAGCTCGTCCAAGCGGCAGAGTAGGGGTAAGCTACTGAGGTTTACCTCTCACCCTATTATGGATTCGGTAACATTTGCTTTGTGGGCAAAGCCACATCTAAAAGTCAAGAGCAAGTGTACCTTTAGTTGTAAGAGTCCACAATTCTTTTTGTGCCCTCAAAGTGGGCTTTTCGCTGGGGGACTGAGGGCAAGGAGGTTAAAAGATGGACGTCAATAAAATGCTCAACGGGAAAGTAGATCGCCGTAGGCTACTCGGCAATCTAGGGCTCCTCAGTGCGGGCGCAGTCTTGACCGCGTGCGGCGGCTCGGTTGTCGGTCAGGTCGGCGCGCAGCAGTCCGGTGACGATTACGACGCCGCGATTCTCAACTTCGCCCTAAACCTCGAGTACCTAGAAGCCGCCTACTACCTCGCCGCCGTAGGTCGCTTGGGCGAACTTCCCGGTTACGACCCGGACAAGATTCAGCTCCCCGACGGCTACACCGGCACCGACCCGAATGAGTCGCTTTACATGCCGGACGCCGGGCTGAAGCCTCAAACCATCACTAAGGTGACTGAACAGGTCGGCAACTACGCCAACGAGGTCGCTCAGGACGAACTCAGCCACGTCCTCTTCTTGCGTACCGCGTTGCAGAGCGTCGGCGCACCGGTCGCAGACCTGCCCGTGCTGAACCTCAGCAGTTCATTCGTGGCCGCTGTGACCGCCGCTGCTAGCCTCGCAGAGGGCGACCTGGGCTTCGACCCGGCGGCCTTCAACCCGTTTGCCAACGACGTTTTCTTCTTAAGTGGCGCGTTCATTTTTGAAGATGTGGGCGTCACGGCCTACAAGGGCGCGGCGCGTTTCATCACCAACAAGGACTTTCTCGAGGCCGCTGCGGGCGTCTTGGCGGTCGAGGCGTACCACGCCAGTCTCATCCGCACCTTCCTCTACACCTCGGACAGGCGCGTCGACTTCCGCTACGGCGGGATCGACATCTTTGCCACTGTGAAGGCGATCTCGGACGCCCGCGACTCCTTGGACGGCGACACCGATCTCGATCAGGGAATCGTTAATGGACCGAATGGGTCTAAAGTCAACATCGTGCCGGCGGACGAAAACGCGATTGCTTTCAGCCGCACCCCCTTACAGGTCGCCAAGATCGTTCAGCTCAACCCCGACGCTGCCAATCTCGACGTAAGCTTCTTCCCCGAGGGTCTCAGCGTCCCGACGGAACTTACGGACCAGTTCGGCGTGCTTCTCGACCCGAACTTTCCGAACAACCTCTAAGCACATCACAAACCAAGAGGGGCTTGGCTGCAAGCCCCTCTTTTGTATCTTCGTGATCATATTTCTGTAGTCACTATATAGTTAAGCCATGAAATATCTTCTGCTGACCCTCTCCTTGACCCTGACAGCTTGCGACCTGTTTGGCGGCCCCACGCCGCAACCACTAGAACCGACGCCACCAACACCGCAGCGCGTGACGCTGAGCGCGTCTCAAACTGAGGGTGAAGTTCCCCTTACCGTGACCTTCAGCGCCGAGGCGAGTCCTGCAGCAGGTGTTTTTAGCTGGGTGGTCGGCGGCGCGGTGCAGGTGGAGACCTCGAGCACCTTGACTACGACGTTTGAGCGTTCAGGAATTTACGTAGTCAGCGTGTCGGCAGGCGGCGCGTCGGACAGTGTGACGGTTACGGCCTCCGCGCCCGACACCCCCAACACGGGGCCGGACATCGGTAAGCTCAGGCTGACCCAGACCCCCGGCGGCCCCGCGCCGTGGGCGGTGCGGTACACCGTCTCCGCCGACGCCGAGCTGGGCGCTTTGGTACCGGGGCTCGAGGCCCGCTGCGCTGAAAACCGGAGCTATCAGCCGGTCGTTTCGGGCAGCTTTGCCTGCGTGCATAACGGCTCTGATACGGCGATGGTCAAATTTACCGTCGCCGGTGAAACGGTGGCGCGCGCCAAAGCGGACCCGGATATCAGTCAAAACGGCGGCGTCGCGTTCAAAGGACGCTGGCGTTATATGTCGCGCGGCGTCACCGAAACCTTCGAGATCGTCCGGGGTAGTAAAACAGCCGGGGAGAGCGCCGACGGACGTTTTAAGCTCTTTACCGTCGGGCTGCGCGCCGGGCTCATCGTCGAATTTACCATCGACGGGCGGACGGTCGTCCTGACCCCGACGCCGGGTGATGACGGCGAACAGCGCTATGAGGGACGCGTGTACGGGCTGGTGCTCGAGCCGCTGCCCGGCAAACGCTAAGCCAAACCGAATGATCCCTGCCGGACAGAGCCGCCGCGTCACAATGTCTTTTTTACAGGTGTGCCACACTAGCAGCTAAGTGATAATAGACGACTCGGCCCCCTTCAGCGTCGTTCTCGCCCTCGGCGGCTGCGCCGTGTTATGGCTGCTGGCCCGCGAAGCGTTACCCTTACCCCATATCCCTAAAAGCCGGATCGTCCTCGTTTTACTCTGGCTCGCGCTGATCTACCTCTTATGGGTCTCGGACTACCCGGCGGCGTGGCGCGTTCCGGAAATGGTCGAATATTTAGCCGAAACAACGCTCTCGGTGTTTCGTATCCTCTGCGTCACGGCGACCGGAACGGTCTTGTTCGGCAGCATGGTCGCGCTGCTTTTTTTTACAAGACCCGGCACACGCTCCAAAGCGCGCCGTCCCAAGCTAGACTGACCGGATGAACCGTAGCCGGGTGAACCGAAACAGCGCGAACGGTAAACGCGCAAGCAGTGACCGTACAAGCAGTAACCGTACCGAAAAAACGCATCAGACCGCCGTGGTCATCATCCCACCCCGCGAAGTGTGGAAGCCGATTCAAGAAATTCGCCAACTACACGACCAGCAGTTTCGCCGCTGGATGCCGCACCTCACCCTGCTCTACCCGTTTGCGCCCAAACGCGATTTTACCCGCATCCTGCCGGGGCTCGCCGAGGCGGGCTGGACACAAGGGCCGTTCGAGCTGACGCTGACGCGCTTTCGTTCGTTTCGGCACGGGCGCGACTATACGGTGTGGCTCGAGCCTACGCCCAGCGAACCCCTCATCAAACTTCACCGGGCGTTGACCCGGACCTTGCCGCAGTTTAGCGATACGGGTTCGTTTAAGGACGGCTTTACCCCGCACCTGAGCGTCGGACAAGTCGAGGGGGCGGGGCGGCTCAAAAATCTTCTAACTGAACTGAACGGGAGTTGGGAACCGTTACACTTTTCTGTGGGCGAGCTGTCTTTGATCTCACGCAAAACTCCGCCGAACGACGTCTTCCAGGTTGACCGGCAGGTGACGCTGGGAGGGTAAGAGGGGCTAAAAGCCGCCAAGGTGTGTTTAGCTGACTAAACCGTCTAAAAAGCGCTGTACCTGGCTCAGCACCCCTTCAAACCCCGCTGCGTTCGGGGCGATCAGCTCATGAGCGCCGCCCAACTCGTGCAAGCTGACAGGGCCACCCAACCGTAAGGCCAGGCGGCGGGTGTCGTCAGGGGAGACGGTGGTGTCGTCTTTGCCTTGAACGACGAGCGTAGAGGCCGTAACTTTTGGCGCAGCCCGGTACGCCGCTCTGCCGAGCCGCTGAAGTTCGATGAGCGACGATGTAGGCAAAACGACCTTTTCGCTAAGCTCACGTTGCACGCCTGGGTCGTCTAGATCGAGGGTGGGCTCGAGCCGCCGAAACTGCGAACGCACCACCTCTTGGGTAAAGTCGGCGTTTTGAAACGGTTTGAGTTGCGGTAAGACAAACCGGACGACCGGGAGTAGTTTCGCCTTGGGGTCGGCTAACCGCCAAAAAGGGGCGATGAGGATAAGCTGGTCGGGTCTGGCCGCCAGGTTGAGCGCGACCGCTGCGCCCATCGAAAACCCCAGCAGCAGGGTCGTCTCCGCGCCGGGTTGCAGCTGCGTCCAAACCTGTTGCGCCGCCCTCACCCAGTCTTGCCAGCGCGTCTTGCCCAGATTTTCAATGTCCAGCCCGAAACCGGGCAAGAGTGGGCCATGAACCTCGAGCCCCCGTGCTACCAACACCTCCGCGAGCGGCAACATCTCGGCGGGTGTACCGGGAAACCCGTGCAATAAAAGTGCTCGTCGTCTGCTGCTGCCGAGCACGAAACTCTGATGATGAGGGCCGCCGTAAAGGTTGGATACGTCCACGTTCGTGATCGTGACACGGCGCAGCGTAAAAGAAAGTGTAGAGAGATCAGAAGCAGCAAGTAAGAAGCAGATTGAGACCTCGTTGGGCTCCGCCCGCTGTGAACGCCCCCCGTACTTAGCTCGTGGGGCGCGCGGGCTACAATGAGGGGTGGAAATTCGTAACTTTTCGATCATCGCCCATGTGGATCACGGCAAGTCAACCTTGGCCGACCGCATTTTAGAACTGACGCAAGCGGTCTCCGAACGGGGCCGCCGCGATCAGATGTTGGACACGTTAGAGCTCGAGCGTGAACGCGGCATCACCATCAAAGCCACCCCGATGCGCCTGACCTACACCGCACAAGACGGTACCCCGTACATGTTTAACCTCATCGACACGCCCGGTCACGTGGACTTTAACTATGAGGTGTCACGGTCGCTCCGGGCGTGCGAAGGGGTTCTCTTGGTCATCGACGCGTCGCAAGGGGTCGAGGCGCAGACGATCCAAAACGCGTATTTGGCGACCGACAACGGCCTAGAGGTCTTACCGGTCGTGAACAAAATCGACCTGCCGAACGCAGACCCGGCGGGCGCGATTGAAGAGTTGGAGGAGGTCGTCGGTATTTCCGGTGACTACGCCGTAGCCGTCTCAGCCAAAACCGGTGAAAACGTCGCGGCGATTCTCGAGGGTATCGTCGCGCACCTGCCGCCGCCGCAAGGCGACGCCGACGCGCCCCTGTCGTGCCTTATTTTCGACGCGGTGTTCGATTCGTATCAGGGCGTGATCTCGTTCGTCCGGGTGTTCGACGGGACGGTCAAAGAGGGCGACCAGATTAAGATCGTCAGTACCGGCAAGGGTTTTACCGTCGATAAAGTCGGCTTTTTTTCGCCCTCCCCGACCGTCTCCGAGCAGCTCGGCCCCGGTGAGGTGGGTTGGCTCACCGCTTCGATCAAAGACATCTCGGACACGCAGATCGGCGATACGATTACGGGCGCGGCGCGTCCGACAGAGAACATCATCCCCGGTTTTAAGCCCGCGCAACCCGTCGTTTTCTCGGGACTCTACCCGACCGATTCGGAGGACTACCCCAAACTCCGCGAAGCGTTGGAAAAACTCTCCTTAAACGACGCGGCCTTTACCTTTGAACCCGAAACAAGTGAGGCGTTGGGCTTCGGCTTCCGCTGCGGCTTTTTAGGACTCCTTCACGCCGACATCGTGCAGGCGCGGCTCGAGCGCGAATTCGACCTCGGCCTGATTGCCACTGCCCCCGCCGTGATTTACGAAATCGAACGCACTGACGGCTCCAGTGAGCGGATTCAAAACCCCGCCGACCTCCCCAATCCCGACAAGATCGTCAGGGTTTTGGAGCCTTACGTCAAACTCAACATCTACGTCCCTGAAGAGTACGTCGGCAATATGATGGGACTGCTACAAGAGCGGCGCGGCGAGATGAAAAACATGGTTTACCACGGGCGGCGCGTCGAGCTGCGTTACGAAATCCCGTTCGGTGAAATCCTGTACGATTTTCACGACCGTTTGAAAAGCTTGACACGCGGCTACGCCAGCATGGACTACGAGCCTTTGGAATACCGCGAAGGCCACCTCGTCAAAGTAGACATCATGGTCAACGATGAAAAAGTGGACGCGCTAGCCGTGATCGTTCACCGCGACAAAGCGTATACCCTGGGCCGCAAAATCGTAGACAAGATGGCCGAGGTCATCCCCCGGCAGATGTTCGCGGTGCCGATTCAAGCCGCCATCGGCAGCAAGATTTTAGCCCGCGCGACCGTGCGCGCGTTTCGTAAAGACGTGACCGCCAAGTGCTACGGCGGCGACATTTCGCGCAAACGCAAACTGCTTGAAAAGCAGAAAAAGGGTAAGGAGCGGATGAAACAGCTCGGGACGGTCGAGGTGCCGCAAGAGGCGTTTTTAGCGGTGCTCTCAAGCGGGGAGTAATGTAAAAAATTTCAAATTGCGGGAGTCACCGGCGCTGTTAGACTCGGTTTGATGAAGCGTCTTGTCTGTCTTAAGGTTTCTACTCCGTCAAGGCTTCACAAGTGGTGACACTTTCGGTTTGCTCTAAATGTAAGAAGTTTGTAAGAGGTCGGGCGCTACACTCGAGTCTATGACGAGGATTCGCGCCGGATTTACGCTTTTAGAGATGCTCGTAGTCCTTGGGGTTATGGGTATTCTCTTAGCAATCGGTATTCCTATGCTGCGTCCGCCGTCTTCGTATCTTTTTGCTAGCGACCTCAAAGCGATGATACAGCAGGCCCGTTTCGAGGCTATCAAACGTAACAGACCTGTAGCGGTCGTGTGGGACAGCGTGAATAAAACCTACACCACGCGCTTTGACACGACCAATACTACCTTCTCCAATCCCAGCAGTGCTTGCACGAGTGCCAGCCCTACGATTCTTAATACCAAGCGTGCCACCGATTACCGGAACTTAAACGTTTCAACCAATATGTCGGGCAGCGGTATCGTCTGGCTACCTACCGGTTTACCTAAACCTTGTGGCACCGGGGTTCTTAACAGCACAACGACTGTAAATGATGGCAGAGCGAAATATAATGTTGTGGTTTCGCTTGGTGGGCGAGTCAAGGTTGAGAAGCCGTCATGAAATCTACATCAGGCTTGACGCTGATCGAAGTCATGATAGCCATCGTCGTTCTGGCTGTAGGCGTGCTGGCAGCCGCTTCTATGCAGACGACCGCTCTGCGCTCCAGCAATGATGCTAGAGCTATTCAAGCTGTAACTGAGTTTGCAGAAAGAAAAATTGAACTGCTCCGCCAATCTGAACCAACTTCTGGTACTACAGATTGCAGTGAGTCACCCTACACCTGTACTGCCGTGGTTCGTGCCTGTCAGCTTTCCGGTTCTACCTTGATTTGTACCGGCTCTGGAACCGACGCCTATCAGATTACCGTTACAGTTACCGGCCTGCGCGAAAAGACCGTCACGCTTAAAACAGTAAAGGCGAAGTCGTGACAAAGGAGCGTTTGGGACAGTCTGGTTTTACCCTCCTCGAGCTTCTGATAGCGAGCGTTATCATGGTTACAATCCTTGGCGCACTTAGCGGCCTTTTCGTGAGTTCGAGTAAAGCCTACCGTGTCAATGATAAAGCTTCGACGCTTCAACAGAGCGCCGACGCTGCCGGAGAGCTGCTGAGCTACGAAATTGGCTTGGCAGGTTATAAAGGCTCTACTAACGCTGCTGGCTCAAGAAAATTTACGACGTTAGGTTTAGTTCCGACAAGTACACTCACTATTGTCAAAGGGAGTTCGGCTACAGCGTCCGATACCATCACCGTGCGTTATTTTGAAGACCGTTTCATCAGCACGGTAGAACCAGAACAGCTCGTCATCACGCTCAACGCCGTCCCATCCGGCACCGACCGTAACCTCTACCGCAGGTATGAGACGCAGAAGGCTATTGATACACCGCCCTACACCCAACCCGACAGGCGATCAGCGGTTGAAGATGTATACAACCTCAAGGTACTGAAGTACGTTAAAAAAAATGGCTCAGAAGTTACCAGCCTGACCAACCCCGATGACCTTGTTGCATTAAGGCTCGAGTTCACCCTCATGATTGATGGCAAAACCACCAAGCAACAAGTTGTTGTAGGGCTTAAAAATCCGCAGCAAATACCGGTTCTACCTACCCTCTAACCCTTCACGTTTTCTCGAGGTTCAGAATGAAAAAGCAAGACGGCATCGCCCTTATCGCAACCCTCCTTATCATGGCCGCTATTATGGCGCTCGGCGTAGGTACGCTTTTTCTCGCTAACATGAACTTGCGGATTGCCGAGAATAGCCGCACCCACGCCATTGCCCGCTACAACGCCGAGGCGGGTATGGAGGCGGCGTTTGTCAAACTTAAGCAAGACTATCAAACGAACCGAAAGTTTCCGTCGTCGCTTAACCTGCCCCTGTCCCCGGATAGCACAGTCGTCTACGGGCTAAACCCAGGCAACGGCTATGTTGCTAACAGCACGGGTACCACTGCAGAGGTAAGGGTTTTGGGTAAGGTAACGAATAGCACGCCCGCGCAGTATCTCACCGAAGCACTTGTAACGGTCGGTAATGGCGTCAACCCCGCCTTTTTAATCGGGCTTACGTCCGAAGGCCCCGTCCGGGTGACGGGGGGCGGTGGGGCGGAGTACATCAACGCGGGTGTTCATAGCAATGTTTCGGTGGACTTAACCGGCTACAGCAACGACGTATTCCGTAATTGTAACGATCCTGCGCAAGCGTTCTCCACGTGTGCGGTAGCCAACCCGACGCCTGTTTCTACCAGCGATAACAACTACTGCACGATGACGGGTTGCAACAGGAACGCGGCTAAAGTTTCCATCGACCCCGCTTACACGGTTAAACGTAATGACACGATTGCGAACACGTTTGGTCTTGTTCAGTACCGTGACGCGAACGGCAACATTATGAGCGACGGTAGGGGGGGCGTTTTATATGCCGATCCTGCTGCGCCCTCGGTTTCTATCAACATCAATCCCGAGAATAACGCTAACGTTTACCAAAACCGCTGCACGGTCGTTTACAGCGCCTCCAGCCCACCGCCTGCAATAATTACCTCCGTCGCCTTGGGCGCGAAGATTTGTGCTAAGGACGGCATCAGCTTAAACTTTGCCACCGGGATTAATATGACAGGCGCGACCGTGATCGCCGACGGCAACATCACGTTTGGGGGCGGGACGAATGTGGGCGGCGTTGCTGGGACGCTAAAGGACACCAAGCTGATTAGTCGAACGACCTTAAACCCTACAGCGACAGATACACAAGGGGGTGCCGGTCAAGGGGGCGTAATGCTCGACAACGTGAGCGGGGAAAACCTGACGATCTATACCGGTGCCAACCGGAACACCACAAACTCCTTGACCTCGAATAAAGCTCCCTACTATCAGGTCGGTTCCGGGTTCAAGCTAAAAGGCGACACCACTATTGCGTCGAACCGGGACATTCAATTTGATGGGCAAACCCAGCTTACGACCTACCCGGACAAAGCGGTTGCTATCACTACCGCAATCATCTCGACGAGGAAGATCACCAACAGCGGTCGGTCAGACTTTTACGGGGTGTTTTGGGCAGGCCAGTGTTTCGAGCAGAGCGGTTCGGCGATGCTCTACGGCTCCGTCGCGGTGCAGAACAAGAACGACAAAGGCTGCAACGACAGCGACGGCAGCCCCTCGATCAGCTCTACCGGCAAGTTTAAGATCAACACTAGCTACCGTGTGGATAACTCATCTTTGTACGGCGCTAACAATCTGTCTGTCGCAAGTCGCCGCTGACGCCGCCTTAATAAGAGCGAACTACAAACTACTCGAGCCCCGCCCTCTCCATTCACCTACGTAAGGGTTAGGGTCGTGTAGTACAGACTGACTTATACGAACCGAGTAGAAACTGCCCGTCATACTCGAGCAACACAACATCAAGGTCTATAAGCCCTCGAGCGTGTCCGGCATCCCTAAAAATACGCTTTATAACCTCGTCAATAGACCTCTTGCAAAAGTAGGTCAATAGGGCTGAAAGTAGGGCATGAGGTATGAAGCGATCAGGGAACTTAAACCGGAGGCGTTCAAACGGTTAACTGGCGTGAAGCCGCGAGTATTCAGTGACA
>JAABUN010004670.1_pt1 | contig 18177 bp, 17 predicted proteins | sample 5559311 | NCBI WGS metagenome assembly JAABUN01 (sample SAMN10711877, study PRJNA513370) | rock metagenome | isolation source: Antarctica rocks | place: Antarctica: Victoria Land, Siegfried Peak sud | reverse complement strand
TCGCTGGCCGTTCTGGTCGACAGCGCAAAACTGCGCTGGCGCATCGAGCGCGACTACGAGGATCTCAAGGGGGAACTCGGGCTCGCCCACTACGAAGGCCGAGGATGGCGAGGGTTCCACCACCACGCCACGCTGTGTATCGCCGCCTACGGGTTCCTGGTCTGTGAGCGGGCCGCGATTCCCCCCTCAGCCTCATGGCGTCGCACGACGGCTTCCCTATCCGACCGTGCGAGGTTCCGACGAACCACCGATCCGGCCCGAACGCCACGTCGCAAACTCGATCGCGACGCTGCGGAAGCGGCTCTCCGTCGCTCTCGCCAGAACACTCGTAAGATGCCCGTGTTGTCAGACCGTGCCTCGCACCTCGGCCTCACTAACGTGTTTGTGACGCATTAGAACTAGTGTGTTGTTTGGCTAACCCACTAATTATTTAGCCGATGCGCGTCAGCCTTGCTGCCAGGCGAGTGAGGCCGCGCACGCGTGCGAGCCGCATCAGCGCAATGCGGGGTCCCGGGCGCTCGGCGGCCCAGCGCAGCGCTTCGGCCACCGCCAGCGGGCGCGCGGCGCGGGCGGAGAAGCTGCGCTGGTGGATTTCGGCACCCGCGGGACCGTGTTCGAGCAGCGCCCGGCCCGCGGCGATGCCGCTGCGCAACGCTATGGCGACACCGTCCCCTGCGAGCGAGGAGATGACCGCGCTCTGGTCGCCCAGCCGGAAGACGCCGGGCTGCGTCTCCGCGGTACGCCAGCCATACGGCACGCCGGCGATCGCGGTCCAGGCGTCGGGGCAATAGCCTGCGATGCGCTCCGCCAGAACGGGCGCCTCGCGCGCGACTTCGTCCACGAGCGCCTGTGCGCCGCCCGCATCCGCGAGTCGCGCGCGCGCGGCGGAGATGGCTAGATTGGCGGTGCCGTCCTCCTGCAGCAACAGGCCCGCATAGCCGCCATTGAAGAAGTGGAGTTCGATCATGCCGTCGAGCGCGGCGTTCAAGGCCGGCGAGGCGGGAAGGCTTGCGCGGAGCCCGATCGAGGGAGGCTCGGTGCGATCCTGCAGCGGGCGCGCGCCGCCGCGAACTTCGTGCTTGCCCGTGGCGAGGAGCAGCGCGTCGGGCGCGATTTCATCGCCATCGTCGAAGCGGACGCGGCGATCGGCCTCAAGCGCGCGCACGACCCGTCCTCGTGCAACGTGCGCGCCGCTTCTCTCGGCGGCGGTGAGCATCGCTTCGTCGAGCCTGCGCCGGGACAGCCCGACGGCGGGATGGGGAAGGTCGACCTCGACACGCGACCGGGCTGCAATCAGGCGCAAGCGGTGGATCGGACGTGCTTCTAGTGGGCGCACGTCGATCCCGAGCGTCGACAATGCGTCGAGCGCGTCCCATCCCAGGAACCCGCCGCAGACGACGTCGTGCGGACGCGTCGTGCGCTCGACGAGGTTGGGGACCACGCCTCCGCGCGCCAGCGTGATCGCCGCGGCCGACCCCGCCGGGCCGCCGCCGACGATCAGCGCAGCCGTTCGACGCATAGCCGGAACGGAAAACGGCGGACAACGCGCGCCGCGCCCGCGGGAACGCCCGCTCGCGCGAGGATGGGACCCCATTCGGACGGACGGAACGCGCGCGCGATCGACAGCGTGCCGTCCTCGCGGACGATCCGGTGCACGCCCGCGACCCGCGCGAGTAGCGGGTAGCCGGCGTGAGCGAAAGCATGGCGGTGGAGGTCGTTGACGAACCAGCCGCGCGTCGCGTGGCCCTCCATGTACGCGATGAAGGCGATCAGCTCGACCTCGTCCATGTGGTGCGCGACAAGGCTGCTGACGATGAGGTCGAACGGGCCGGGGACGTTGCGATAGTCGCCCGTCCGGTAGTCGATCGCAGAGTCCGCACGCGTGGCGGCGCGTGCGGCAGCGACGCTCTTGGCATTGAGATCGACCCCGACCAGATCGGCCGCGATCCCGCGCCGCCGCGCCCAGTGCGCGATGCGGCGCAGCATGTCGCCATGTCCGAAGCCGACGTCAAGCAGGCGGAAGCGCTTCGATGCGCCGACGGCGCGCGCGATAAAATCGATGGTCGGGCGCTGGGCGAGCGTCAGACGGTTGATGCGCGACAGATCGGCCAGCACTGCGTCGTAGACTTCCGGGGAGAGTGCCGGATCGTCCATCTGCTCGGCCTGGAGCGAGCGCACCGTCAGGCTCATGCGGCGCGCGCGATGTGAAAACCTTCGGCGGCGAGGCCGGGGCCGAAGGCGAGCGCGATGCCGTTGCGGTGATCGGGCTGATGCAGCAGTTCGGCGAGTACGAACATCAGCGTCGATGACGACATATTGCCGTATCGGCGCAGCACATCGCGCGACGCGGCCAGCGCGGACGGTGGGAGCGCCAGCGTCCGTTCGACCGCGTCGAGGATCGATCGGCCGCCCGCATGCACGGCCCAGCAATCGACCTTTTCGGGTTCCATCCCTGCGAACATGCGCGCGCGCACCGCCTCGTCACCGAGCGCGGTCGCGAAGCGAGCGGGGACCTCGCCGTCGAGGTGCATCGTGAACCCCGTGTCGCCGATCGTCCAGCGGATGAGCTCGTCTGTGTTCGCTAGCGCGGCCGCGAACGGGTGATGGATTGCGAAACCGGCCGGTTCGGACGTGACGAGAGCCGCCGCTGCGCCGTCACCGAACTGGAGCATGGCGAGCAGCGGTTCGAGCGCGGTGTCGAACTGGAGGTGAAGCGTCGACAGCTCGACTGTCACCACCAGCACGCGCGCGTCCGGTTCGGAGCGGACGATGTGATACGCGGTGCGCAACGCGGCGACCGCGGCGTAGCAGCCCATAAACCCGACCAGCGTGCGCTCCACGCCTGCGTCCAGCCCGAGCTCGGCGGCGATGACCTGATCGATGCCGGGCGCGATGAACCCGGTGCAGCTGGCGACGACGAGATGGGTAACTGCGCCGATCTCCAAGCCGCGGATCGCGTCCAGCGCGAGCGCGGGTGCGGCGTCGGCGTAGACCTGCATCCGTACTGACGTCGGAGGCGATCCCGCGCCGTAGAACCCGCCTGGCGCGACGGGCGATCCGCCGCCGGGCGCCGCGGTCAGGACCGACCAGCGATGTTCGATTCCGGCTCGGTCCGCCATGCGCCGGAACAGGGTGCGTTGCCGCGGGTCCGCGACCTGCTCCGTCGCCCAGCCGGTGAAGGCGTAGTGGACGTCGTGATTGGGCACCGCCGTGGCGATCGCGTTGATGTATACGTGTCCTGGCACAGGCGATGAACTGTCGGGAACGGTCAATCGGAGGAACTCCCGCTTGATCGGCTTATGGATCTTGCGGCGTTTCTCGCCATCTGCGTTCGCGATCACGAGAGAGGCGAGCTTCGGCTTCCGGCTGACTTCCTGGAAAATTAGGCTGGCGAGATTGCTCCGTTCGTTGGACAAGAACATCAACCGGTCGCCAGCCGCGAACGCCCGCTCGCCCCGTGCCGTTTGCACGGCCTGGTCGTGCCCCAGCTCGCTCGCCGCCGTCCCTAAGCCTGGCCCGCGCAAGGGGTTTGTCACGTTGCTCAGTGCAGACACGCGGATGCGCGCTCGGGGTTCTCAAGCCGCTACGCCGGCGGCCTCTCGCCAGGTCGCGAAGGCCTCGGCACGGAAGAGCCGGTGAACGCGAGCGGTCGTGAGGTGACGGGGAACGGTGAAGGTGTTGTAGGTTGCGGCATGCATGGAGAGGAAATGTTGTGCCTGGCCGGCGACCTGAACCCTTGCCGCTTTCGCTCTCGTCGTCGGACCGGGACGTGAGAGCTTTCGGCGCGAATTTTGAGGCGTTTCCCCGCCACATGGGTCCGTCTGGAGATCCCAAGTTCGCGGAGCGCCGAGCCGTAGACCTGGTACTTGTCGGTCACCCACTCGGTCGGGGCGACCCTCTGCTTCTTGAGGAGCTTCCGCATCAGCTTGCGAGCGGCCGCGGTGTCGCGTTTGGCCTGGACAAGCACGTCCAGGACCTCGCCTTCGGCATCCACGGCTCGCCAAAGGTACATCTGTCGGCCACCGATCCTGACGAAGACTTCGTCGAGGTGCCATCGCCGGTGCGGGATTGGGCGTCGCGCCCTCAGGCGGCGGGCGATTGCCGGCCCGAACACGACGACCCATCGTCGGATCGTCTCGTACGACACCTCGATACCGCGCTCGGCCAGCAGGTCCTCGACGTCGCGAAAGCTGAGCGTGAACCGCAGGTACATCCAGACGGCGCGTTGGATCACGTCGCGCGGAAAGCGGTAACCAGAATACGAGATCGGAGCCATTCGGACCGGCTACGACGCCCAGCCAGACCCAGCAAGCCCCCCGGCAACGTGACAAGCCCTATCACACCAGCTCCGCCGTTCCCGTGATGCCGCGACCAGGGGAAAGCGTCCACCGGCAGGATTCCGCGCCTACCAGCGGCGTGACCTCGTTCCAACCGCGCCCACAGGCCAGAGCACCCATCTCGGACGATCCAGAACCGGATACCTCCCAAAAGGCACGCCCCTTCGCCTAACCTTTCGGACGTTGCCTCGAACACGTCGAGCGTTTCTCGCACGGGCTTCGCGCGCTTGACGGTGATCAGGTCGTCCGCTGACGCGTGAGTCCCGACCGCAAAGAGCATCAGGGCAGAGATCATGAGCTTGAGCATCGCTCGTCCTCCTGTTTGAGCTTCGAAGGCCGCCGTGGCGAGCTAACGTCGAACTCGGCCCCACGGCGGACCGATTTGCCGGCGGTCACTCCGACGGGAGCTGGAATTGCGGCGTCGCGCCAGGCGCAGGTGACGGGCTTTCTTGGAAGGCGTTGATCGAACGGTAGCTCGTTGGATTCACGTTGAATGCCGCGCTGAACGCGCTGGAAAAGTGACTTCGACTCGCATAACCAACGCTGCTTGCGACGACCTTGATTGGCAGGTCGGTCGTGATGAGCAGGTAAGCCGCGTGGCGAAGCCGCACGTTCGAGACGAAGTCGAGTGCGCTTTGGCCGAAGACCTCCGCGAAGTGGGCGGTGAAGGATGAGCGGCTCATTCCAGCAAGCGCCGCGAGGCCCTGGAGCGAGTGGCGCCCTCCTGGATGCTCGATGATCGACGCTACCGCGTGCGTCAGCCTGTGGTCCTGGAGAGCCGCGAAGAGCGGAGAGATCGATCCCCGCATAAAGTGCTGGCGCAACAACATGACCAGGCACTGTTTCATCAGAGCCTCGGTGAGCGCGCGCGTCCCGATCATGGGCCGGCTCAGCTCAGCCAGCATGAGCTGAAACGCCGAACGAAGGTGCTCAGCCGCGCTGACGTCCTCGACGATCGGTTCAGACAGCGTGTCGAATAGGCCGAATGTACCCCCGTATGTTGCGGTGATCGAACCGCAGAGAACCACGAGGTCACCACCTCCAGTCTCGGCGCCGAACCTCACAAGGCCATCAGGCAAAGGCGAGCAATTCTCCTCCGCTCGGATATCCTTTGTCTCGCCCTCAGACGCGCTCAGGCGCTGACGCTGCCGGGGCGGCACGACGAGGATGGAGTGCGGCCCGAAGGGCACGACCTTGCCATCTCCCACCTGCAACGACCCCGTCCCTACAAGGACGTAGTGGATGACCACCATGCCCATGGGATTGAATACGAGCCGGAACCCGCGCTGCACCTCGCAGAGAGCAAACGCGTGCAGACGCGTGTCCAGCGTCGCGAGCAGTCGGTCCAGAACGTTCGACACTCCGATTCCCCCCAACGAGACTCAACAGGCTGGAGAGGTATGCGTTGAGGGTCGCCGACCTTCACGAAGGTTTACCCGATTTCGGACCTCTCTTGGCCGATTTAGCACCGATGGGCGCAGGGGTCCCTGGGCAAGGCGCGTTATAAATGAGTGCATCAGGGTGCCCGCACACCTACGAGTGCGGTCCGAGCCACACCCGATGCGCCGTCGCGCAGTCTGTCCGCGACCAGACGGGAGGGACCCTAGCCCATGGTGTCGTTAGCGTCGTCTCTTCGGGTATTCGCGCCCGCCGCCCTCGTCACGGCTGCAACATTCACGGTTCTCACCCTCTCGTCGGAGGGAACGTGGCATTCACTTCTGGCGGCCAAAGCCCAGACGCGGACGGAGGGCAAGGCCACCTCTCGGATTGTTGGCCGAGCGGCCGCCGGTCGGGACGTTTTCCGCTTCGAGACGTTCGGCAACGAAGGCTTTTGGACCGACGCCGCCCGCATGCCGAAAGGCATGATGGACGCCAAGGTAACTCCGCTCGACGCCCTGAAGGCGGGCCTCCTCGTCGATGTCGACGCCGTTCCCAAGGCCATGCGGGACAAGATGGCGGCGGAGCTGAAGACCGATCTCTCGGTCGAAAACGCGCCGATGCTGAACGACCCGATGACGACGGTGAAGCTGATCGAGGCGAACGCCGTGATCGGCATCGTGCCGAAGGATAGCAATGGCGACGGCAAGATCGATCTCGCCAGCGGCGACAAGGTCGGGGTGTCCTGCGCGCTCTGTCATACGATCACCGACAAGTCCGTTCACGACGTGCCCGGCGCCGGCTCGATCGGCAGGCGCATCGACGGTCCGGCGGCCCTTCAGCTTAACATGGGCAAGCTGCTCGCCATGGCGGCGAACTCGCGCGCCGTGTACCCGAACCTTCAGGTCACGCTGGGCGGCAAGACCATCGGCCGAGCGCCGACGGGCCTGACGCCGGACTCGACTGAGGCCGAGGTCGACGCCTACCTCAGCAACCCTCAATTCTATCCGATCGGGACCTTCGACGAGACCCAGGACGGTCACGGCAACTCGGTCATTAACACCCCGCTCTTCCGGCAGGATCTCGCCGCGCCTTACGGGAGCGCGGGCGAGTTCGCGAAACTGGTGGACATCAGCAACGGCTCCTACACGACGAACCTCGACCCGACGACGTTGCTCACGCCCGAGGGGCGCGAGTTCCTCAAGATCAAAGCCGGAGCGGCGGGCGAGCAGCTTGCGAACGATTACGCCAAGGTTCTGGCCGATACAGGCGTCACGGGCTTCCCATTCGTAAAGGCGGCGGTGGTGGGCAACGTGGGCGACCCCGCAAGCCCGGTTGGGCGCCGTGTCGACGAGCAGAAGCTCGCAGACATGAAGGCCTACCTGGAGGCGCTGCAAGCTCCCAAAGGCGGCAAGGTCGACCCTGCGGCGTCGGCGCGCGGACGCAAGGTGTTCGTCGCCGCGAACTGCACGGCCTGCCACAACGTCAACCAGGGAAAGCCGGTCGCGCGCACCCTGGTGGACATGAAGACGATTTTTCCGGGATACGAACCAGCGGTGCTCGCCAAGCGCGATCCGCCGCTCAGCGCCATCCAGGACTCGCCTGGAACATTCGACGACAAGATGATCGTGGTCGATGCGAGCGATCGCGGGGCGAAGCGCGGCAATGCGATCCCGATGCTCCTCGATCTCGATCGGCGCACCGTCCTCTTGCACGATGTTTCGGTGAACGGCTTCGACGCCCTCCTGGACCCCGGCCGCGGCGCCAGTGCGCCCCACCCCTTCTACATCGCGGAGACAGGTCGGCGAGCCGACCTCATTCAGTTCTTGCGCGGCTTGCAGGTTGAGCGCTGAAGCCGGGCGGTGCCCGCGTTGGAAGCGCTGCTCGGTCAGCACTAGATTCGCGTGAAAGCGGTTGCTGGGTTGGCCACGCCGGCTCGACACCAGGCTCCCGGCACCGCGCTCACGAAAGCCGTGCAGAAGCCGAAACACCTGCCGTCGCTCGAGCCCGAGGAGGGCGCCTGCATCCGCCACCCGGATGCGGCCCGCCTCAAGGTTCAGGAGCACGTCAAGCCTCGCAAACTCCCGGTCGCTCATCGACACCACCGCCATCCGGCCCGTCCTCCCGCATCGCCAACATGCGGGAGAGTGACATCCCAACGGGGAGAGCGGTGACATCTCTATCGGGGCTCTACAAATTCGATTCGCATAAGCTTAATTATGGAGCTAAGTTGTTGATATAAGAGGGATTTCCGCGTCTCGCGCGAGGCGGATCAGGTCGGAACCGATGCACCACATGAGAGCCTGGACATTGGACGAGGTCCGCCCCCACACCGTCAGCATCAATCCCAGCCCTTCAGCCCGAACACCGGGCGATGAACTCTGTCAGGAGGGAGGTGACCTCCCCCGGGCGCTCCAGGCTGGGCAGGTGGGCGGCACCAGTCATCTCGTGTCTCCAGGTGCGCCGTGTTAACGCGGGCAGTGCAACAATTGCTCGATGAGCCTCCTCATAGGCGACGTGCGGCATACCTCTCACCAGCCGGTGGACCAGCGTTGATTGAATGGCACTCGGAGAATAGGGACGCTGCTCGGGTTGCAGCCCGTGAAGGTATTTGACGGCGCGCTGGACAGGGGCGGCGGCCGAGAGCGGACGGGCAGGCGGCTCATTAGCGCCCGCACCTGATCGACGCCGAGCCGGTCGACGCGAGTGGGGTCGCGGTAGCAGAAATCGCAGGCGAGGTTGCACTCGTTCGTGAGCCCGAGCCCGAGCGCGAAGCGCCGGTCGGGCGCAGCTTCCGTCGGGATTGCGGGGGACGGCAATCATGCGGTTGGATACCTTTCGGACTCGGGCCGGATCAGCCGAGCCGCCGGGGATGTAGCCTGTCCAGTTTACTGAGCGCGCTTCAGCCTGACCAGCAGCCGAGCCGCTGGGACGACCATGTCGCAGGCTATGAGCTCGTTTTCGAGCCTCTCACCAATGCGCTCGCGCGCGACGCGATCGAGGCGCTCGGCGTGCGGCCGGGCATGCGTGTGCTTGATGTGGGGGCGGGAGCCGGCGGGGCCGCGCTCCAAGCCGCCCGGACGGGCGCGTCGGTGTCGGCCGTCGATGCCTCGGCCGGCATGGCGCGGCGCATCGACGAGCGCGCCAGGGCAGAGGGCGTGGCCGTCACCGCCCGTGCTATGGACGGATCGGCCCTCCAAATGGCCGACGCCTCCTTCGAGGCCGCGCTGTCGGTCTTCGGGATCATACTGTTTCCGGACCCGGTCGGCGCGCTGCGCGAGATCGGGCGCGTACTCGTCCCCGGCGGGCGCGTCGCGGTCGTGACCTGGACGGAGCCGCACCGCTACGAACTCGTCGGGCGGCTGCTCGCCGCCATCGCGGCGGTCGGTAGGCCGGCCCCACCCCCGTTGGCTCCCCCGGCGCAGCTGCGGTTTTGCGAGGAGGTGGCGTTTCGCGCGCTCTTCGAAGAGGCTGGGTTCGGCGTCGAGCGGATCGCCCGGATCGAAACGGCGCTGCGGGCCCCGTCAGCGCGCTGGCTCGCCGAGCGCCTCGATTTCGCGCCCGGAATCGGCGCGATGGTAGCCGGTCAAGGCGACCGCCTTTTGGCCGTCACGCAGCGGTTCATCGGCGATCTCGAACGCGATCAGGGCGAGGGCGAGATCGCCCTGGAAGCCGTGGCGTTCATCGGGCTGGGCGCGGCCAAGCCGGCCGTGCCATAGGACTGGGGTCAAAGGCTTTCGCACGCCGCGTAACGATCCGGCCGCACGCGTCGAAGCTCGGCATAGGAGATGGTTCGATGGCTCGGGTTTCGCGTCTTGGAGCGGCCGCGTTGGCTTTGGCGATGCTGGCCGGATCGGCGAGCGCTCAGGACAAGCCCGCCTTCGTGTTCACGGCCATCCCGGACCAGGATGAGAGCCGGCTCGTCGAACGCTTCACCAAGGTCGCCGAGTTCCTACAAGCGAAGCTCGGCGTGCCGGTTAAATACATTCCCGTGAAGAGCTATCCGGCGGCCGTGACCGCCTTCACCAACAATCAGGTCCAGCTCGCTTGGTTCGGCGGTTTCACAGGCGTCCAGGCGCGTCGGGCCGTTCCCGACTCCAAAGCCATCGTGCAGGGCGCCGAGGACGAAAACTTCAAGAGCTACCTGATCGCCAACGCCAAGACTGGCCTGAAACCCTCCAAGGATCTGCCGAAGCAGCTCGCCGGCAAGTCCTTCTCGTTCGGGGCGCGCGCCTCGACCTCCGGCCGGCTGATGCCGGAATATTTCCTGCGCCAGGCCTTCGGGAAAGCTCCCGAGGAGGTGTTCTCGCGGGTCGGCTTCTCGGGCGACCATAGCCGCACGATCCAGCTCGTGCAGTCCGGAGCCTTCGAGGTCGGCGTCGTCGACTACTCCGTTTGGGACAACGACGGGAAGGCCGGCAAAGTCGATCCATCGCAGGTCTCTGTCATCTGGGAGAGCCCGACGTTCCCGGATTACCAATGGACCATCCGGGGCGACGCCGACGCCACCTATGGCCCCGGCTTCACCGACAAGGTCAAGGCGGCTCTCCTCGACGTGCGCGACCCGACCATCCTCGGCTACTTCGCTCGCTCCAAGTTCATCCCGGCCACGAACGAGCAATATGCGCCGATCGAGGACGTGGCCAAGGCGACGAACCTGCTCAACTGACCCTCGTGCCGCCGGCCGTCGAGATGCAGAAGGCAAGCGCCGGCTATGCGGGCCGCATGGTGCTGCACGACATCGATTTCACTGTTCGGGCGGGGGAACGGGTCGCCGTCATGGGGCGGTCCGGCGCCGGCAAGTCCACCCTCATCAACCTCATCCACTCGCTCATCCCCGAGCGGGTGGCGCTGATCCCGCAAGCGGCCGCCCTCGTGCGAACGCTGTCGGTGTTCCACAACGTCTATATGGGCCGGCTCGATCGATGCTCGACGCTCGCGAACCTGCGCAACCTCGCATGGCCCGCGCGCCGCAAGGTCGACGAGGTGGCACGCGTGCTCGATCTCGTGGAGCTCTCCGACAAGATCTTCGCGCGGGCCGGCGAATTGTCGGGGGGCCAGCAGCAGCGGATCTCGGTGGCGCGCGCCCTCTATAACGGTCGCCAGGTCCTCGTCGGCGACGAGCCGGTCTCGGCGCTCGACCGCGTGCAGGGCGCGGCCGTGCTCGCGCGCCTCTGCGACCGCCACGAAACCGCGATCCTGACGATGCACGACATTCCGCTGGCGCTCGCCCAGACGGACCGCATCGTGGTGCTGGACGAGGGCCGGATCGTCCTCGACGCGCCGGCCCGCGATCTCTCGGCCGCCGACCTCGCGCCGTTCTTCGGGGCCTGATCGCGTGCTTGTCCGCCTTTTCCTCCCGGCAGGCTACCTCCAGACGAGCCGGGTGTTCCTCGTCCTGGCGCTGGCCTGCCTGCTCGGGGCGGACCTGGCCGTATCGGCGCTCGACCCCTGGGCGGAACTCCGCCGGATGTTCGCCGGCATCGTCCGCCCGAACCTGCTCTCGCTCGAGACGATGAGCATCGTCTGGACGGTGGCCTTCGCGGTGCTGGGCGTCGGCCTGGGAGCGAGCGTCGGGTTCTGTCTCGCGATCGTGTTCTCGCGCCTGCGGGCCGTGCGGGCCCTGTGCGCGGCGCTTCGCTCCGTCCACGAGCTGTTCTGGGCCCTTCTCCTGCTGCAGGTGACGGGCCTCTCGGCCATCACCGGGATCCTGGCGATCGCCATCCCGTATGCCGGCATCTTCGCCAAGGTCTTCGCCGAGATGATCGAGGAGGCCGACCTCACGGCCGAGCGCGTCCTGCCGGTCGGCACCTCCTCCGTCTCGGCCTTCGCCTATGCCCGGCTTCCGGACCTCGCGGCCGCGTTCGGGACCTACACGCTCTATCGGCTCGAATGCGGCATGCGCTCGACGCTGGTCTTGGGTTTCATCGGCCTCCCGACGATGGGCTTTCACCTCGAATCGGCGTTCCGGCAGAGCCGCTACGCCGAAGCCGCCGCCTTCCTCTTCGTCTTCTACCTCCTGATCGGGACGAGGCGGATCTGGGCGAGAACCTGGACCGTCCCGTTCCTTCTGGCCGGCAGCATCCTGGTCCTGCCGGCGACGGTCGGGGGCGGGTCGGCGCTCGTCAACCTCACGCGCTTCGTCACGCACGATATCGTGCCCTCCCCTCTCAGAGGGGCCGATCTCGTCTCGTTCGCGACGTGGGAGCGCCTCGGGACCTGGTTCTGGCCGATCCTGTCGGGCCAGATCCTGCCGGGCGCGCTGCAGACCCTCGTGCTCTCCCAGATCGCCCTCGTGGCGACAGGCATCGGCGCGCTCGCCCTGTTCCCGCTCGCCTCGCGCCGGTTCGCCGGGCGGATCGGCCAGCCGCTCGGCCGCGTTCTCCTGGTCGTCGTGCGCTCGACGCCCGAATACATGCTGGCCTATGTGCTGCTTCAGCTCCTGGGCCCGTCCATGCTGCCGGCCATCATCGCGCTCACGATCCACAATGCGGGGATCGTCGGCTACCTGCTCGGCCGGCATGCCGACGCGCTCGCCTACCGGCCCGACGCACCGCGCGGGCTGAACCTCTACGCCTACGAGACGGTGCCCCGCCTCTACGGGCAGTTCCTGGCCTACCTGCTCTACCGCTGGGAGATCATCATGCGCGAGAGCGCCATCTTCGGCATCCTGGGCGTCGTCACGCTCGGCTACTTCGTGGACGCCGCGATCTCCGAGCTCCGCCTCGACGTCGCCGTGGTCCTGATCGTGGCGACCGGGCTGATGTCCATGAGCGTTGACGTCCTCTCGCGATCGCTGCGGCGGCGGCTGCGGATCTCCACGTTGCCGACGCGGCTGTCCTCGGCGGGCGACGGGCGGGCGCTGGACCACGGTCTCGCCGCATGCCGATGATCGGGCATCCCGTCATCAAGGACGTCGTCCTCGTCGGCGCGGGGCACGCCCATGTCGGCGTCCTGCGGGCCTTCGGGATGAGGCCGCTGCCGGGCGTTCGTCTGACCCTGATCACGCGCGAGCTCGACACCCCCTATTCGGGCATGCTGCCCGGCCTGATCGCCGGCCATTACAGCTTCGAGGAGACGCATATCGACACGGGGCCGCTCGCGCGCTTCGCGTGCGCGCGCCTCTATCACGATGTCGCGCTCGGCCTCGATCTCGAGGGCCGCCGCGTGATCTGCCGCGACCGCCCGCCCGTCCCCTACGACCTTCTTTCGCTCGATATCGGCTCGACCCCGAACACGGGCGACGTCCCAGGGGCGGCCGAGCACGCGATTCCCGTGAAGCCGATCGACGGCTTCCTGCCTCGCTTCGACGCCCTGCTCGGCCGCGTCCTCGCCCGCGACGGCCGGACCCGGATCGCGCTCGTCGGCGCGGGACCCGGCGGGGTCGAAATGCTGCTCGCCGTCGAACGCCGCCTGCGGAGCGAGGTCGCGTCGTCCGGCCTCGATCCGGCAGCCCTGGGCTTCGTCCTCGTCTCCGCGACGGCAGACATCCTTCCGACCCTGCCGGAGGGCGTACGGGCGCGCGCCCGACGAATCTTCGCAAAGCGCGAGGTCGCGATCGTGAGCGGCGCGCGCGTCGCGGCAGTCGAAGCCGGCCTCCTGCATGTCGAGGACGGCGCACCGATCGAGGCCGACGAGGTCCTGTGGACGACGGAGGCGACCGCGGCGTCCTGGCTGCCGGGTACGGGGCTTCTCCTGGACGAGGGCGGCTTCGTCCGGATCGACGAGCATTTGCGCGCAATCGGGCGCGAGGACGTCTTCGCGGCCGGCGACGTGTCGGCCTTCGACCCCCGGCCGCTCCGCAAGGCCGGGATCTACGCGGTCAGGGCCGGCAAGGTGCTGGCGGAGAATATCCGCCGTACGCTCACCGGCCGCCGGCTGCGCACGTTCAAGCCGCAGCGCGACGCCCTCTACCTGATCACCACGGGCCCGCGCCACGCGATCGGCACCCGCAACGGCCTTGTGATCGAGGGTGACTGGGTCTGGCGTTGGAAGGACCTGATCGATCGCCGATTCATGGCTCGCTTCAACGCGCTTCCGGCGATGGCGCTCCCGAAAGCTCGGGCCGACTCGCCGCTCGCCGATCGCGAGACGGTGCGGGAGATCTCGGCGGTCGCGATGCGGTGCGGCGGCTGCGGCGCGAAGGTGGGCGCGACGATCCTGTCGCGGGCGCTCGGACGGCTCGATCCGCTCTCGCGGGACGATGTCGTCGTCGGGCTCGACAGCCCCGACGACGCCGCGATCGTCGACGCAGGCGGGCCGCGGCTGCTCGTGCAGAGCGTCGACTACTTCCGCTCGATCGTGGACGACCCCTACACCTTCGGCCGGATCGCCGCGAACCATGCGCTCGGCGACATCTTCGCCATGGGCGGCGAGCCGCAGACGGCGCTTGCAATCGCGACGGTCCCATATGGGCTCGAAGCCAAGGTCGAGGCGGATCTCGGCGCCATGATGGAGGGCGCCAACCGGGTGCTGCGCGAAGCCGGCTGCGCGCTGGTCGGCGGCCATACGAGCGAGGGCGCGGAGCTCGCGCTCGGCTTCGCCGTGAACGGGCTCGTGGCGCGCGGCACGCATCTCGGCAAGGGCGGTCTCGCGCCCGGCGACGCCCTCATCCTCACGAAGCCCATTGGCACCGGCACGCTCTTGGCGGCCGATATGCGGGGCCTCGCGCGGGCAAGCTGGGTCGCGGCCGCTCTCCAGCACATGACGCGATCGAACCGGGACGGGGCCGCGATCCTGCTCCGGTACGGCGCGCGGGCCGCGACGGACGTCACCGGCTTCGGCCTTCTCGGGCATCTCGTCGAGATGACGCGCGCGAGCGGCGTCGACGCGGCGCTCTGGCCCGATCGCGTCCCGCTGCTCGCCGGCGCCCGCGAGAGCGTGGCCCGCGGCGTCTTCTCGTCGCTGCAACCGCAGAACGTGCGCCTGCGCCGCGCCATCCGCGACCTCGACCGCGCGGCCAAGGATCCGCTCTACCCGCTCATGTTCGATCCGCAGACCGCCGGAGGCCTTCTCGCCTCCGTGCCGTCCGAGCGCGCCGCCGCCTGCCTCCAGGCGCTGCGCGCCGCAGGTTATCCGCACGCCGCTATCATCGGGCGCGGTGGCGCGCCAACGGCGGCGCTCGAGCCGATCACCCTGTCCCGCTCGAACGCCTCCGGGCCGGAACGCGCCAAGTTCGCGCCACCCCAACTCGCCGAGGAGACCGCCCATGCGCACGAACCCGTTCTATGATTCCTGGCTGTTCTTGATCGGCGAAACCGGCGATCAGACGTCGCTCGGGGCCTGGAAATGGATCTTCGTCCTCCTGTTCATAGGGTTGCTGGTGGGGGGCGTGCTCATCGCGATTCGCAACTGGCGGGAGGACCCGGAGCAGCGCACCGGGACGCACCTCGCCACTTTGTTCGCGCGCATCCTCGTCGGATGCATGTGGTTCCAGGGCATGATGTGGAAGCTGCCGTTGTTCACGACCCAGAACGGGCTCCATTACTGGACCCAGCAGATGACGGAGCACGCGGCCTTCCAGATCCATCGCGACCTCGTCGCGAACGTGCTGCTGCCCGCCTTCGTTGTGGTGGTCAGCCCGCTCGTGTTCCTGGCTGAGCTCGTCTTCGCGGTCTCGCTGATGCTTGGGCTCGGGGTGCGCCTCGTCGGGCTCGTCGCCGCAGCGTTCGTCCTGAACCTTTGGCTCGGCCTCTACCGTCACCCCGCCGAGTGGCCGTGGACCTACGTGTTCCTGATCTTGGTCATGGGCGGCTTCAGCCTGCATGCGGCCGGCCGCAGCCTCGGCCTCGACGCCCTGCTCCGCCGCCGCGCCGCGGCGACTGGCTCGCGCGAGGGGCGGGCGAACCGTCTGCTCCATCTCGCCGGCTGAGCCGGCATCCCGCCGGCACCTTCGCCGTCAGGCCGACGCGCTTCGCCGGCCTGACGCGGAAGACGATCGATCGGGCGAGCGCGTCTCCGCGTTTCGCTGCGCGAGCACGGCCTTGGCCTTGCGGCCGACCAGGATCGTGACCGCCACCGTGGCCGCGGCCCCAAGGCCGAGCAGGGCCCAGCCGGCGGGGCCGGCAGACGCTCCGCGCGCTGCACCCTGCCCGAGTGCGCCGAGCGAGACGTAGAGGGCGGTGCCCGGCACGATGCCGAGGAGCGTCGCGAGCGCGTAGGGCCAGAACCCGACGCTCGTCAGGCCGAACAGGTAGTTTTGGAGCCCGAACGGCACGAGAGGGCTCAACCGAAGAAGGGCGACGACCTTCCAGCCTTCCTCATCCACCGCCTTGTCCACGGCCTTGAGCTTGGGCCGACCCTCGAGCCGGCTCGCTACGGCGTCCCGCGCCAGGTAACGCGCGATTAGGAACGCCAGAGACGTCCCGATCGAGGCCGATACGAGGACGATAGGGATTCCCCACCAGCCGAACAGGAGGCCGCCCAGGATCGACATGGCGGAGCCTGGGGCCAGGATCACCGTGCCGACCACATAGGCGAGCGCGAAAACGACAACGCCAGCTGGCCCGAGATCTCGAAACCAGCGTTCAAGAGCCTGAATCCACTCGCCGAGCGGCAGCAGGAACCAAGCGACGACGACGCCGACGAGCAATGCGCCGCTGCCGACCCACAGCAGAGTCGGCTTGCCCCGTCCGCCCTCGCTCACGACCGCCACCCTTCCTGCCGTCGCGGTCTCGCGCTCAACACACCGGGGCTAGCACGCACCCGATCACTGCGTCTGCGCGGCGCCCCAGACAGCCTCCAGACGAGCGTCCCGCCCGCAATTCCAGCGGTAGAACTTATACTTCGTGGGGTTCTTGACGTAGTAGTCCTGGTGGTAGTCTTCCGCCACCCAGAACTCGCCCGCCGACTCGATCGTCACCGCGATAGGCTGATTGAACCGCCTCGACGTCTCGAGCGCGGCTTTGCTGTCCTCGGCCAGCTTCTTTTGGTCCTCGCCGGAGACGAAGATCGCGGGCCTGTACGGTTCGCCCTTGTCGCAGAACTGACCCTTGGCGTCGAGCGGGTCCACGTTGCGCCAATAGACGTCGAGCAGTTTGGCGTAGCTCACCTTGGCCGGATCGTAGACGACGCGGACGGCTTCGATATGGCCCGTGCCTCCCGCCGAGACTTCCTGGTAGGTCGCGCCGGGCTTCGAGCCGCCCGTGTAGCCCGAGGTGGTGGAGACCACACCGGCCACCTTGTCATAGGGGGGCTCCATGCACCAGAAGCAGCCGCCGGCGAAGACGGCGGCGGCGAGCCCCGGGTCGGGAGGCTCAGCTTTCTTCGTCGCGTCGGCGGACCCGGCGGCCGTCGCGGCGAAAGCCAGCAGCACGCCGATCCCGAGCACTTTGAGATTGAACCGCATCATCGACCTCCTCGTCGCCGACCCGAACCGCGCTTCACGAGGCGGCGGTCGGGACGAATGTCATGGCGGCGCCGTTCATGCAGTAGCGCAGTCGGGTCGGCTTCGGGCCGTCCTCGAAGACGTGCCCCTGATGGCCCCCGCAGCGCCGGCAATGCACCTCTGTTCGCGTCGCGAACCAGCCCTTGTCGACCGATGTCCCGACCGCGCCCTCGATCGGGAGCGTGAAGCTCGGCCACCCCGTCCCCGAATCGAACTTGTCGGCGGAGCGATACAGTTCGAGACGGCATCCCGCGCAGGTAAAGACGCCCGCGCGCTTCTCGCTGTCGAGCGGGCTCGAGAAAGCGCGCTCGGTCCCATGCTTGCGCAGCACGTCATACTGCGCCGAGGTCAGAAGACGCCGCCACTCCTCGTCCGTGCGGGTGACCTCGAAGGTCGCGGCTGGGGTGGGCGCAGAGACCGCCATCGTGTTCGCTCCCATCAGGATCGTCGTTCCGCCGAGCAGGACAGACCGCCTGCTGACGCGAGACGGCTCCCGTCGATCAAGCTTGCGCGGCATCCTCGCCTCCTTCTGAGCCATCGTCTCCTGGCCCATCATGTTCGACGGCGATGCCGTCGACGTTACATGGCCCCGACAGGCGGGCGGCGACTCGCATCGCGTGCGAGCCGGGCGGCGCTGCCCGCGACCGGAACGCTCACGAGGCACCGGCGCGTTTCTGCCGTAGGGACGAGGCCCTCGTCGCGTTGCATTCGCAACCGGTTGGCTGGCTTGACCTACCGATGCAGCAACGCGAGTTCGCACGGCTCGGACGCACCCTCGATGCGGCTGGTGAGCTTCGCCACGTTGCGGCCCGGATCATACGCCTGAACGAGCGCTGTCTCATAGGTCGCCCACGACGCGAGCGCGCGCGATCCGAGCGTCTTGTTATGCTTCTCAAGCTTGGCGGCAAGATTCACGGCCGCGCCGATGACCGTAAACTCCAACCGCTGCCCGCCGAGGGCGCCGGCGACCACCGAGCCGCACGCGACGGCCATGTTCACCCCGCGCGGGCCCAGGCGACCCAGCCGGCGGTCGTCGTTCCAGGTCAGGACCTCCGCCACGAGCGCGTCGACCGTCCG
>JAABUN010004669.1_pt1 | contig 18179 bp, 16 predicted proteins | sample 5559311 | NCBI WGS metagenome assembly JAABUN01 (sample SAMN10711877, study PRJNA513370) | rock metagenome | isolation source: Antarctica rocks | place: Antarctica: Victoria Land, Siegfried Peak sud | reverse complement strand
TTGCGCCCGCGCCTGTATCGGACAAGTTCGCCGCGTTTCCCAAGGCGATGGCGCTCCGCCCTTCACAAGTCCGCGCCACCGCCGCAGACACCGCGCTCATGGTGCCGAGCGCTCTTTCTCTCAGCCACCGCTACGGCGAGCTCGCGCTCCCGGTGATCATCATGGCCGGCGCAGGCGACCTCATCGTGCATGTAGACAAGCACGCGAAGCGGCTCGTTGGCGACATCGCCGGAGCAGAGCTGCGGGTCGTACCGGAGCAAGGCCACCTGTTCCACTACGCCGTGCCCGAGCAGGTTGTTACGGCGATCAGCGATGCGGAGAAACGAGCCGGCTAGATTGCTTGCGTGAAACAATCCTACGTTCGAAGTTTTGGCCGTTCCGGTGGGGACTGCTCCGCCTAGAAGCTCGGCACCCATATTAATGTGTCGTTTGCGCCGCTTGCGGCGTGACGAGAGCGTCGTGCGCCACATTTCCTGTCTGAAGGCGGCGTATCCGGCCGTTTTCTGCCGGAAAGCGCCTTCGCCGGACGCAGCTATTCCATGGCTGGTCTCCGTTCATGGAAGATCAGGCGGTCGATATTGTAGGCGAGGTGGGCGAGCGTGATCTTCGTCTCGGCGCGCGCGATGCCGATGGTGCGGATGAACAGCCCCATCTGATCCTTCTGGCGGGCGAACACATGCTCGACGCGGGCACGGACAGCGGCCGGTTCGGTAAATTGGTATAAAGCAATTTCAATCACTTAACCAGAAGGCGTACCTTTCAAGCGGCTCCAGAAGCACACGTAAATGCCGGCTCACAAACTGACAGAGGCTGCCCAGCCAGGGTGGCCACATTTTTAACCCGCCCACCCCGCGAAATCGACCTTCTTCTCGCTGCAGCTTGGAATGCTGCGCGTAGATGCATGGGCACGTATCAGCTCACCGCGTGGAAGCATCGGCTCGTCGCATATCGCGGAAGCACTGTCCGCCGCTTCGATCAACGCGCAAAACTCCACACCTTCTTGATGATGCTTCGTTGCACGTCAGCATGGAACGCTTATCTTGGTGGGGGATCGGGCCTTTAGCCTACAGTTCCAACTATCTTCTTCCCATCGAGTTCTCGTTTTAGAACAAATGCCCGCCGGGCGGCACCGTTGAACCTTAACTTACAATTAACAACTTGATTGGAACATCCCTAACAGACCTTTGTTCTTACCGTCGAGTGCAATCGGTTGGCAACTTCTGTGCACTCCCCCTCGGTGAAGGAATAAAGTCATGAATTTCAAGTTCGCAGTTCCGGTGATCGCCGCCTCGATGATCTTCAGCGGCGCAGCCATGGCCAATGGCCCCGACAAGAAGCAGAAGCAGGATCATCCTGACCGTGCGTCGTCAACCAGCGTTTCCGGTGGTGTTGCCGCCGCTGGTTCCAACGGCGCGGTTGCAGGCGGTGTTGCCGCGAGCCAGGCAGACGTTCAGCGTCAAAATCGGCAACAGCGCCGTGCGAACCGCAACCAGCAGGTTCAGGTTCCAAGCTCAGCAGCAACCTCGACCACCGGTGCGGTATTCACAAGCCGTCGCAACGGTTCGGCGGCAATCAACACCAACGGCACCGCCAGCGGTGCAGGCAGCGTGAGCAGCAGCTCGGACGGTGATGTGTTCAGTTCGACCGACCGTAACGGTTCGGAAGCTGATGCATTCGGCAGTTCGGACGCCCGGGCCGACGAGCCCAAGAACTAAGACTTGGGATTAAGAGGGGCACGGGGCTGGAAGGCTCCGTGCCTCTTCTTACAAAAGGAACGAGACATGCTTCGCTTTGTTGCGGTTGCACTGACCGTCACTTCGTCATCGACGTTCGCTCAACCCGTGTCGAAGGGGCATGCCCCGGTCGATAACTGCGATGTCGTGTCATCTCCATCTGCGGATCGAGAGGCGGGATCCGTGTCCAATTCATCCAGATCCAATACCCGTGCGGGATCGTCGCAAGCATCAAGCTCGGCCTCATCAACTGGCAGTGCCCGATCGTCATCGGCTGTGAGCGTATCGTCCTCTTCGACGGGCTCATCGTCTAACTCCCGAGCGGTTTCTTCCTATACCGACGCCAATGGACGCACGGTCACCAAGGTGTCGGAAAATGGACGATGCACGGTTTCGGTAAGCGACTAACTTTTTAGGAGAACATCATGTTTGCGTTCGCTCTTAAATCTTCCACGGTCGCCTCCGCGCTTGCGGCGACCTTACTCGTCGTGGCTCCGGCGGCGGCACAGCAGCAGCCGATCTCTGGCGGCACCGGCGGCGGCATTCAAGGCCGCGACGTTTCCGCTGGTACGAGTGGAACAGGGACGACTGACGGGACGCGGATCGGCACAGGCGGCACCGCCGATGCAGCCGCCGCCGACGGTGGAACCGTGTCGACCAACGTCGCTTCAAAGGTCAATGATCGCCGCGCGATGACTCGTTCGAGCGCCGACTCTCGTGATGAAGACGAGCGCGCACGTTCGCGGACCCGGACCACGGTTCGCCAAGGCGACGTTGTCCGGTCGCGGACCATGTCTCGCTACAAGGAGCGTGGCGAACCGGCAGTGCGCGAGGTTGTTCGCACGACGACCACCGCGGATGGAACGACCACCAATACCAAGGGCAGTAGCAAGCCCAAGCGCTGACCTCGCTATGTCCGCCCGCCCCGCATGGCGGGCGGACATATCTGAGCCGCTGTCTGCTTCGAACGCGAGCTGGTTGGGCCAAGGTCTGGAAGCTGCGCTCTTATTCCAACAGCCTTGGTCGATTCCAAAGGAGTAGCGTCGATCGCGACCGAGCCGGCCAAAACGGCCTGTCCGGCTTCCCAAACTATACCTTGTTTGTTCCTCTCAAACCAGGGCAGGATAGTGGGAGTTCGGGGTAAGATGCTGGTTGAGCTACCGCGCTTGTCTCTCTAGTGGATTGATTCCAACGTTTGGTGCCCACGCCTGACTGCTGCGATGATCTCGTCTGGATCGGCGCGCCAGACGAAGGGTCTGGGCTCCTGATTATGCTCCTTGATCAAGCGGTTGATGGCGGCCTGAAGGTCCACGACCGAGTGGAAGACGCCGTTCTTCAGCCGGCGGCGTGTCAGCTTGGCGAAGAAGCCCTCGACCGCGTTGAGCCACGAGCATGACGTCGGCACGAAGTGGAACGTCCAGCGCGGATGCCGGACCAGCCAGGCACGCACCTTGGGCTGCTTGTGAGTGGCGTAGTTGTCGAGGATGACGTGGACGGCCTTGTCGGCCGGCAGCTCGGCTTCGACGGCGTTTAGAAAACGGATGAACTCCTGATGCCGGTGACGCTGCATGTTACGTCCGATGACGGAACCATCGAGGACGTTGAGGGCGGCGAACAGCGTCGTCGTGCCGTTGCGCTTGTAATCATGCGTCATGGTCGCGCCCCGACCGCGCTTGAGCGGTAGCCCCGGCTGGGTGCGGTCGAGCGCCTGAATCTGGCTCTTCTCGTCAACCGACAGAACGATCGCGTGAGCAGGCGGCGAGACGTAGAGGCCGACCACGTCGTGGAGCTTCTCGGCGAAGGCCTTGTCATTGGACAGCTTGAAACTGCGCCAGCGGTGCGGTGCCAGGCCGTGGTCATGCCAAATCTTCACGACCGACGACGCAGCGATATCAACTGCTTTGGCCATCGCGCGGACAGTCCAGTGCGTCGCCTCGTGAGCAGGCGGCTCCAGCGTCAGCGCCACGACCTTGTCGACCAGCGACGGTGCCAGCGGCGCGATGCCAGATGGCCGGGTCTTGTCGCGCAGCAGGCCATCAAGGCCCTCGGCCATGAACCGTTCTTGCCAACGCCAGACACAGGTCTTCGACTTGCCCGTTGCCGCCATGATCGCGGCTGTGCCCAGGCTATCGTCAGTGAGCAGGATGATCCGCGCTCGCCAAACGTGCTTCTGCGGCGATCCACGCGCGGCGACGAGCGCCTCAAGCCGAGCCTTGTCCGATGACGTTACGACGATGCTGATACCAGTACGCATCCCGCGTCGTCGCACAACAATGCGATGCACGGAATCCCTGAACGGACTCCTCCGTTCCGATCAATCCACTAGCAAGCGGCCATTCGGCTATCGGCCAAAAGCGTTGTTGGTGGAGGCTATAAGAGGGATCAGCACATCGGTATTTAGCGACGATAGACGTTGAGCGACCGTGGTTGAAGCCTTGCGTCACATTAGGCTTGCGCTAAGGAACATTAAATTGGAATAGCCCCGCTTCAATTGTCAGGGAATGTGTTTTGAGCGAAGATATCAGCAATGTTGAACTTGCAGCAGCCGCCGCTGTCGTTTGGCTGGAGAATCCGAAGACGAAGACTGACGGTGACGGGATCGTCCAATTTCTATCGATCGTAGCCAAGTCGTTGGACACGCTAACAGATGGCACTGACGATGGTGCGGAAGATCATCAGCCAAAGCCTGAACCCGCTGTTTCCGTGCGCAAGAGCCTTGCCGATGATGAACACATTCTCAGCCTGCTTGATGGCAAGCCTTACAAGACGCTCCGCCGCCATTTGAGCACGCGGGGATACACACCTGAAAGCTACCGCGAAGCCTTTGGCTTGAAGGCGTCATATCCCATGGTGAGCAAGGGCTACGCCGCCAAGCGCAGCGAGATGGCGAAGTCTCGTGGCTTCGGGCGCAGAGCGGCACCCGCAGCCGGTCCAGACGCTCCCACGGCAGCTCCGCGCAAGCCAAGGTCACGACAGACCCCGCCGGTGGTCGATGTTGGCACCGTGGGAGGAGAAGCGACTTCGTAGGTGAACGATAACGCAGATATGTTGAAGATGGCACACGACAAAAAAATTTCTAGAGGCTCTCCGAAGCAGCATGGCCGCTTTTGCAAGCCCCGTGCCCGAAAGCAGCCATTCCGCTTTCGGCCAGATTGCACCACCCGTTCTGCCCAGGGCGGCGACAGGGATTGGTGGCTAGCTGCCGTTCGGCATGGTAGCCGTAACAGGTCAGCGTGATGGAATTGGTAGACATATCGCTACAGCGATCCCGGCGACGGGTGCGGGTTCGATCCCCTGCCGCTGGCAATCAAGGCCGCACGGAAGAGTTCATGGATTTCGAGAACCGGGACTTCACGATGTTGGTCAAGAGCACCCGCGAAAAGTTCAACGTCAGCATCGAGGAAGCGCACGACCTCATCTTCGCTGATCCTGAGATGCGACGCCTCGTTGCGTGGCGCATTCGCCATGATGTTGAATGCCGAAAGCAGGCGCTTTGGGATGTTCGACACAAGGGAGAGCAATCGCGCTTCGTTCAGGAAGGTGATCGCGTCAGGTTCCGCGAGCCTTTCGCCAGACGGTGATGTCCGCTATTGGTCGATGCTGTTGAAAAAGTCGGCCCCTGCTTTGGAGCGCGACTCTTGTGCCAAGCCGGTAAAAGTGAGACTGCTGGATTTCAATTACTTAACCACTGAGACGAACGGTGGATGCTTTCCAGGAGACGTCAAACAGGCCGTTCGAGGACTTTTTCAACAGCATCGGTCGGAAGCGGAATGGCCGCTTTTCCGGCGGAATCGCTCAGGAGCAGCCCATCCGCTTTCGACCAGATTGCGCTGTCCACGATGGCCACCAGTACGGCTGCATCTGGTGGGAAGGGGTTGGCGGCTTCCGGCGGAGATTGTGACAAAGCGGAAAGGCTGCTTCTAATCGTAACACTCGCATAGCAGACGCTACAGCTATTTGATTCAGCTAATTAAATTGGGCGTGCTAATGTTCGAGCAAAGATTGGCAATAACGTGATCGCAATCCGATCGGCATGCTGCTAACGATACCCCTCAGCAGAGAAATTCAGGATTATCTGTACAATGCTTTCCCTCACTCCGGCGTCGGCTTTGATATTAATGGCGGCTTCGGCCTCCCAGGCTCCGGGGAATACCGTTGTTGCGGTTCAACTACAAAGTTCGATGCCATGGATAAAAAGCACCGATTATCCTTCCGATGCAGAAGCGGCGGCGCTCGAAGGAACGGTTGGGTTCACTCTCGATATCGATCCATCGGGTAAAGTCATAAGGTGCCAAGTCACGTTGAGTAGCGGAAGCGATTCGCTCGATCGAAAGACCTGTGCGTTGATGGCCGAGCGAGCGCGGTTCAAGCCGCCGAAAGATCCAACAGGATCGCCGAGCAATGCCATATTCGTCAGCGGAGTGTCATGGCGATTACCTAGTTCTGCGGGCGGCGGACAACCGATGTTATCTACAACCATGAGGATAGATGTAAACGCCTCGGGAATGATTGCTGGATGCGAGCTGGTTCAAAACCATTTAAAGTTGAGGTCTGGCACTTCTGGACATCCTATACCCGGCTGCCCAGATATAGGAACGCCTTTTCAGGACGACTTCGTATCCGCTCGCGAGCGAAAGCCCAGAAGTTTCATAGTGACCAAAACAGTGACCGAAATCGATCCTAATTAGATCAAAGGAAAAGACGGCTTTCAGGAAACGCCGCATACCTTCCGAAGGTCGTGGTCTGGGTCGAAAGCCGAATGGCAGCTCTTCCAACGCTGTCGCCAAAAGCGGACGGGCTGCTTTCGGCCAGATTGCATCGTTGATGCCATTCACAAGCGGGCGGGAGTAAAGAGCAAACCAAGCGCACAGCTCAGGAGCTTCCCGTGACCATAATGCAGACGTCGATTGCAACCTCCGATGGAGAATGCCCCAGCTACCTGCTGACCCCGGACGAGAACGGCTGCTGGCCAGCGATAATCTTTTACATGGACGCGGGCGGCATTCGGCCTGCCATGGTGACGATGGCGCAGCGGCTTGCCGACGCAGGTTACCTCGTTCTGCTTCCAGATCTCTACTACCGGCACGGCCCGTACGATCCGCTCATACTTAAGGAGGTGTTCGCCGGTGATGTGGAGGCGATCCTCGGGCCACTGATTGCGAGCACTAGCCCAGTTAAGTCGGCTCGGGACACTGAGGCATTCGTCACGGCTCTCATGGGACGCGAGGATGTGGCAGGCGCAATGGTTGGGGCGGTGGGTTTCTGCATGGGCGGCGGACTAGCCTTAGCCTCTGCTGGCGCTCACCCCGAGCACTTCGCGGCCGTCGCGAGCTTTCACGGCGGCAACCTGGCAACGGTCGATCCGGGCAGTCCGCATCTTCAGGTCTCCAAGCTCAAGGCGGAAGTCTACATCGCGGCGGCCCAGAACGACGACAGCTATCCGCCTGCGATGGCCGAGCGCCTGGAGACCGCGCTCACTGAAGTCGACGTGACCTATCGCGCCGAGACTTTCCCAGCCGCGCACGGCTGGATGATCCCGGACTTCCTCAGCTTCGACCCTGCCGCCGCCGAACGGGGCTGGGGCGAGATGTTGGCGCTGTTCGCGCGCCGGTTGGGCAAGAGGAGCCTGTAGCAACAACGTCCGGGCAAATGCCGAGGATTGTCCGATCAAACTCATCCGCCGATGTTCGCCTGCCTGCTACCGCCTGCGGCAGTCTCAGCCGGAGGAACTCATCGCCTCCATCAAGGCTCCGGACAGCCGCCGGCTCCACTCCTCCTGATCGTCGGCGGTGAGAAGCAAATCTTGGCGGATCTCGAGTTCAGCGTAAGGCAGCCAGGGATCATAGACGTGCCGGGGCAACGTGTGGCCGGTGCCCTTCATTTGATAGGGCTCGTTGTCGCCGACAACCAGATCTCCCGCTTGGTGGAGCACGTCTAGCAGGCGGAGCGCGAAGCGCGTGTCGCCTCGATCGTGGAGCACGCCGATTTGCCAAGGACGCTCCCCGTCGCGCGACAGCAACGCCGGTGTGAAGCTGTGCAGCGACACTACAACCGTTGGCTGCCCGATGGCCGCACGTCGGCCGAGCTCGGCGGCGATGGACTGCTGATAGGGTTCGTGGATCGCCTCGAGTCGCGCCGCCCGATCTGCGTCGGTGATCGCCTGGTTTCCCGGCACCGGTGTGCCGTCGCTGACCGCCGGGATCAGATCGGGCGCCTCCAGGCCCCGGTTGCAATCGATCACCAGCCGCGAATAGCTCTGTCGGATAAACACCGCGTCCAGCGCACGGGCTAGCAGCTCGCCCAGCGGGCCGACGCCTATGTCCCACCCGATGTGGCGGGAGAGCTCGTTCTCGCCGATCCCAAGCGAGCCCAGCGCCGCCGGGATGGCCTTGCCCGCGTGGTCGGCAGTCAAGAGAAAGGGGGACTGACCATCGGGATTGATTGTCCGGGCGGGTGGTGGATCGTCGGCAGACAGGAGGGTGGTTGAAGGCCGGGGATTTGCTTGGACTGTCATGGCGGCCCGTCTCTCGCACGAGGCCGCCGGTGCGGACAAGGAAGGTGCCGCCACGAGGTGGTCGCCGACTGGGCGGTGCGTCCCATTCGCGCGCGGTCCCAGCCGACCGTCAGCCGCCCGACGCCTCCGCCATCCAGTCGACCACCTCGATGAGCGCGTCCGCCGTGCTGGCGCCGCTTGCCGTCGCATCGGCGAAGATGGCGTGCTGGCGGTCCGCGCTTGTCCCGCCGGTCACGATCGTGCGGGCGTGCGCCACCTCGGCCTCGCAACCCAATGCGTCCGCGTCCGGTCTGATGCGGTCGATGATCGCGTCCAGATGGTCGGCGAAGGGAACTGCTCGGCCGTCCTCCAGGATGACGTTGGCGCGCACACCGTCACGCTGGACACGCCACATGTTCTCCGACGCGACTGCGCGGGACACGCTCGTCAGACCGGCATTGTGCTCAGGGTTGCGGTCCAGATGGCGCAGGAGGCAGCGATATACGGCCGCGATCGCCAGCGTGTCCTCCACCCGCGTGCAGCTGTCCGCGACCCGGAGTTCCAGTGTCGGGTAGCGGGAGGAAGGGCGCAGCGTCCACCACAGGTAGCTGGCGTCCGGGATCGCCCCGGCCGCGACCATCGTCGCCACCAGCCGGTCATAATCGGCCCCATCAGCGAACAGTTCGGGCAGGCCCGTGCGCGGCATTTCGCCCCAGACCGAAAGCCGATAGGCGTTCAACCCAGTGTCTCGGCCTTCCCAGAAAGGAGAGGAGGCCGACAGCGCCAGAAACACAGGCGTATAGGGCAGCATCCGGTTCATCAAATCCACGCGGCGAGCGGGGTCCGGCACTTCAACATGGACGTGCATGCCGCACACGACATCGCGCTCCGCCAGCATCTGCAGGTCGTCCGCAATCTCGTCGTAGCGCTCCTTTTTCGTCTGGGTTTCGCGGCGCCACTTGGCCGTCGGGTGGCTGCCGCCGCCGAAGACCAGCACGCCGTGTTCGCGTCCGATCTCAGCCAAGCCGTTCCGAAGGTTCGACAGCGTCGTGCGCGCCTCGGCAAAGCTCGTGCAGGGCTGGGTCATGATCTCCACCTGTGAAACCAGCAGCTCGCGCTCCACTTCGGGCATCCGTTCGCGTACGGCGGTGTGGAAGGATTGCCACTGCTCGGGCGACCCGCGCGTGCCCGCATCTGCCAGGAACAACTCCTCCTCGATTCCGAATTGATACGACGCTGCCATGAGTGTTTCCCGCGTTGCTGCCTTAAGTATTCAAAATAGAACACGAACGGGCGTCTCGCCATGCCGAACGCGAGTGACGCTTGTAGGTCGGCTACATGGAGGCCCGATGTTGGACGTGGTCAGATGCGTTTTACTCCGGACCGAGGATCCTGCAGCTTGAGAATAGGAAGGTGGGTCCGCTGTACGTCTGCTGTTCAGGCCTATCCCGCCTGAGCAGCCATTCCGCTTTCGCCCACAAACGATCCCGATGTAGAAGGGATTGAGGTGTTGTGGCGAACTAGCGACGTGCAGCTGCCCACGCCTAGAGTTGCGGTTTGATCGGCGTTCAGCACCGCTTAGCCAACGGCAATAAGACTGTCGCCTCCAGTCCGCCCGCCTGTTTGTTCGCCAGCGTGAGCGTGCCTCCGTGGCGTTCGAATGTGGCGCGCGCGATGGCGAGGCCCAGACCGTGGCCGCCCGTGGCGCGGTTGCGCGACGTCTCGAAGCGCACGAAAGGTTCGCCGGCGCGGGCCAGCGCGTCGATCGGCAATCCTGGACCGTCGTCTGCCACCCGCACGATCGCACGCGTGCCGTCTCCCGTGTCCTCCTCCACCAGATTAACGTGTCCTCTTCCGCCATAGCGCTCCGCGTTGTTCACCAAATTGGCAAAAGCACGGCGCAGTGCCGCCGGGTCGCCCACGATTACCGACTGGCTGGCCGCCTCAAGGCGGATTGTCGCGTGCCCAGCCACGACGTCAGACAGCAGCGCCGCCAGATCGACCGGCCCCTTCGTCAGAAGGGCACGCCCGGTACGAGCGAGCGCCAGGATCGACTCAAGCTCCTCCGCCAGCCGGTCCAAGCTTACGATCATGGGTTCGCGAACCGCATCGTCCATCAAACTTTCGACCTCGATGCGCAGCGCCGACAATGGCGTACGCAAGTCGTGCCCGATTGCGCCAAGCATCACGTCCTTTTCTGTGAGCAGGTGATCGATCCGCTCGCTCAAGTTGCCGAAGGCTACGATCAGCCCGCGTACGTCCGCAGGCCCGGACGGCGTGAGAGCCGACACGGGCACGCCCGGTCGCCAGGCGCGCGCCGCCGTCGTAAGCCGCTCCAACGGGCGCGTGGCGCGGCCTAACAGCCACAGCAACGGAACCAGCAGTGCCAGCAGGATGACGAGCGTCTGCGCAATTAGCTCGACAACCAGCGGACCAACCGGAGCTGGGCCTCGGACCGCGACGGCGACGGGCTTCCCCAACAGATCGCGTGCCGCCACGATCAGCCGAGCCCGGCCGCCTCGCCCGCCATCGCGCCGGACGACGCGAATGTCCGTGAGGCGCAGATCATAATCAGCGACGAGCCGCGCGCCGACGGCGCGCTCCAGCACCTCCTCACGCGGGGTAGCCTCGGCAACAGAGGAGAGCCGGGTGCTTCGCCAGTTTACGCCCGCGCGGAGCCTTTGCCCGTCGCGGCCCTTCACCCTGTCTGCCAGCCGCGCCGCAGCGATTTCGACGGCAGCGTCCCATCCGCCCACGCGCCGCTGTTCCAGTGCAAGGGTCAGATTGATAGCTTGTGCGATCAGAAGGCCTGTTGCCAGCAGCAACGCCACCTGCGCTCGCAGGCCCAGCGTCCTCATAACCGGCGCACTTCGGCGGCCAGAACATAGCCTGCCGCGTGAACAGTCTTAATGAGCGCCGGAGAGGCCGGATCGGCCTCGATCTTGCGGCGCAGCCGACTGATCGTGTTGTCGATTGCACGGTCGAACACGCCTGACTCGCGCCCCTGCGTCAGGTCGAGCAGCTGGTCGCGGCTGAGCGTCCGGCCCGGCCGCTCTACAAGGGCAAGCAGGAGCGCGTACTCGCCCGCAGTGAGCGTGACCTCTTTTCCCTCCAGCGTCGCGAGGACGCGCGGGCCGGTGCGCAGCACCCACGAGTCGAACGAGTAGGCGGGCGCATCGCCATTGCTGGCAACCCTGAGTCCCGCGCCACGCTGCAGAATGGCGCGGATCCGCGCAACCAGCTCGCGAGGGTTGAAGGGCTTGGTCACATAGTCATCCGCGCCCATTTCCAGTCCAACGATTTTGTCGACGTCCTCCGCACGTGCGGTCAGCATCAGGACAGGCAGCGGGGAAGTGGCACGGACGAAGCGCGCCAGGCTGAGTCCGTCCTCACCGGGCAGCATGAGGTCCAGGATAGCAAGGTCGATGGCAGCGGTCGCCAGCGCCTCGCGCGCGCGCGCAGCGTCCGGAACCGCAGTGACACGAAAGCGCTCACGCTTCAGATAACGTACAAGCGGCACCCGGATTGAGTCCTCGTCCTCGACGACGAGCAGGTGGGGGCGCTCGGACATATCGGCTCCTTAACCCAGTTGTGGCCGGCGCGAGAGGGGCCGGCGCGGACCGCCGATCCCTCCCCAATCGATCAGCCCCGGGCGGCGCGGCGCGCTTGGCGGGCGGCCTGACGCTCGGCCTTGGTCACCGTGCCATCGCCGTTGCTGTCCATTGCCGCGAAACGCTCGAGCGCGCGAGCGCCGAACTCGTCTCGCGTGACGACGCCGTCCCCATTGGTGTCGGGATTTGGACGCTCGGCCCCCCGCGCCTGGCGCCTGGTCATGCGGGCTTCCAGCTTGGTGGCGCGTTCCGGGTTCTTGGCGGCGATGGTGGCGCGTCGCTCGGCACGCTTGGCCTTGGCGGCATCCATCTCGGCGGCGGTAATGCGGCCATCGCTGTTGGCATCCAGACGGGCGAAGCGTCGGTCGAGTTTTGTCGTCAGCTCCGCGCGGGTCAGAGTTCCGTCGCCGTTGGCGTCGCCGCGATGGTGCGGCGCGGCCTGTGCGGCAGTTGCGAAGCCGAGAAGCAGCGCCGGAGCGAGGATAAGGGAGGTCTTCATGGTGGATCCTTTCCGAAGCGCGGCGGCGTGCCGCGATGAAGCCCTTGTGGCAGCGCCTTGTAGCCCGCTTGTCCCGGCCGAGGCTTTCAATTGTCGCAAAATGTTTCAACCCGTATCCGTGCGATGGGCGTGGGCGCTCAACTCGCTGGCCGTCTTCATCGATGAGAAGGCATTCATCGGGCACGCATGCCGATGGAGCCTGACACTGTGACCAAGAAGAATCCTGCAATATTGAAGACGAAAAATTCCGAAGGAAAACGATACACCAATGCTCTTGCAACAATCTGGGAACGGCAGCTCCTTATTAACAGCTCCCCAGAGCCGCCCTTCCGCTTTCGGCTAGCCCAAGCCCCCCTTTCGCTTCACGCGACGACCGAGTTTGGTGGAAAGCGGATAGGCGGCTTAACGGCGGAGATTAGGACTTAGCCGACCGTCTGCTTCCAAGCTGATTTGGACTTCAAGCATACATTTGCTCAGTGCCTAAGCACTTCAGCCTCATCGCAACGCCTTCGGCGGTTGCGCCCGCGCCTCGTGCCAAGCCGGAATGGCTTCCGCCAGCACCCGCCACGCCGAACGCAGGAAGATGATGGCGATGACTCCGCCGATCGCGATGTCCGGCCATGCCGATCCGGTTCCCGCCACCAATCCGGCGGCGATCAGTACGCCGATGTTCGACGCGACGTCGTTGCGCGAGCATTCAAACGTGCTCGACATGTTCACGTTCTCGCGACGGAAGCGCCACAGAAGCGCAAGGCAGGTGAGGTTGGCGATCAGCGCCAGGCTGCCGAATGCCAGCATCAGCGTCGATGACGGCGGCACACCGCTCGCAATCTTGTCGACGATCTCGACGATCACCGCGATCCCGAACAGCAGGATGATCCCGCCCTTTGCTAGCGCCGCTCCGGCTTCCCAGCGGGGACCACGGCTGAGCGCGTAGAGGCTTAGCGCGTAGACGATCGCATCGCCCAACATGTCGACCGAATCCGCCATCAGCGCCGACGATCGCGCGACCAGACCTCCGCCAAATTCGATAGCAAACATCGCGAAGTTGATCGCCATGACGACGATCAGCACGCGCCGCTGCCCGCCCGTGCGGCCGAGTTCAGCGATCGTGTCGCCCTTCCTGGAACAGCAGTCCTCGGACATAGTGAGCCCTTGAAGTCGTTCGTCTTACTCGACCCATGCACCCTGAAGCCGCTAGAGGGTCAAGGATGAAGATAGGCGATCTCGCGCACGCGACCGGCACCAAGGTCGAGACCATCCGCTTCTACGAAGGCGAAGGGCTGCTGCCGAAGCCCGCGCGGACGGCCGCGAACTACCGCGTCTACGAGCCGGCCCATCTCGACCGCCTGTCGTTCATCAAGCGTTCGCGTGATCTCGGCTTCACGCTCGCTCAGGTACGTCAGCTTCTGCGCCTTGCCGACGACCCTCGGGGACCGTGCGCAGAGGTGGATGCGATGACAGCCGCGCACGTCGTCGAAATCGACCGTAAGCTGGCCGACCTTCAGGCGCTGCGCGGCGAATTGGTGCGGCGTCTCGACTGTTGCGAGGGGCCGACGATTGCTGACTGCCGCGTCATTCAGGCACTTTCGCCAGTTCGGCCATAGTTCGGGCTGCTGTCGTTGGTCTGGAGCTGAAACCCTATCCACGGCCTTTTGCCAAAACTCGCTGCAGAAATTCCTGAATAGGTGGCCGCGTTTAGAAGCCGTCTGAATACCGAAGAACGGCGTAGATTCGGTCAAGCAGCCGTGGCGGCCCACGCTGGCCGACGGCAGCTATCGCGCTTGAGCTGCCCAGAGCCGCCATTCCGCTGTCGGCCACATCATGAACAGTGATTCAATAATGAGCCGTCAGCTGCACTCCGTAAAAGCGGGGCTCTGCCGGGATGAAGGTCGGATCACCGAAGGCACCGCCGGTGTTGCCGGCGTCGAGCAGGTACTTCTTGTTCGTCAGGTTGCGCGCGAAGCCCGCCACCTCAAATCGGTTGCCGAAGCCCAGCCCGGCACGCAGGTTCACCAGCGTCACGCCCGCCTGGCTGATGTTGGGCAGGTTCGGCACCTCGAAGAAGATGCGACTGCGGTAGGTGACGGACGGCGTGGCGAACACGCGCACCGAGCCGATCTGGCGGTCCAGCGTCACGCCGCCGGACGCCTGATAGCGCGGCTGAAGCCGGAAGCGGTTGCCCGCGAACCGACCGTTCACGGCTTTGTTGTCGATGCCGCCGTCCAGATAGGCGAAGTTGCCGAAGATGTTGAACCAGCTGACTGGCCGCACCTGCGCCTCCAGCTCGACGCCGAAGTTGCTGGCGCTGCCGGCATTGCGGGTCACGGCCCGCCCGTTCTCCGTCACGCTGACCTGAAAGTTGTCGTAGGTTTGGTAGAACACACCGATCGTGCCCGACGCCGGTCCGGCCGAGCCCTTTAGCCCGACCTCGTAGTTCACCAGCACCTCCTCCGGAATGTCTTGCACGGAAGCGATCGGGCCTGCCGCCGTGCTTGCCGAACCGAGCTGAACCGTGGGCGAGCGACGGCCCTTCGAGATGGTGGCAAAGCCGTTCACGCGATCGGTGAACCGGTAGAGCGCGTTGAAGCGCGGCAGGAATGCCTGGTAGGACCGTTTGGTCTCGAACGTCTGGCCGGCGGTGTCGACCACCGGCAGCAGCGGACGGCGCGTGATCACCGAGTTGGGCTGGCGCGCGAAATAGGTCGAACGGCGCTGCTCGATCAGCGCGCGCAGGCCGGCGGTCAGCTCCAGTCGCTCGGTCGGGATGACCGTCACATCGCCGAACAGCGAGTAGCTATCGTTGATGCCTCCATTGCGAAACAACGAGTTGTAGGGGAGCACGGTGGCCGCGCCGCGCGTCAGCAGCGCCGTGGCGCGGGTGGCGGACACGCTGCCGTCGGCCGCGACACAGGGCAGACCCGGCACCAATCCGGCAGCGCACTGCAGATACACGCCCTCTTCCGTCACGAACGGCACGGCCTGGGTCGAATCCTCGTGGAAGTAGTTGAAGCCGAAGGAGGCGCGCGCCCGGTCCCTGACATAGCTGAAGCGCGTTTCCTGATTGATCTGATAGCCGCGCGCGTCCTCGGCGAATTCGAGGAATGGCGCGGCCGAGCCGTCGGCGTCGAACACCTCGTTCGAGTCAAACCGGCGGTAGCCGTTCACCAATGTCAGCGTCAGATCGTCCCGCAGATCGTAGGCGATCGTCAGGTTTCCGTCATAGACGTGACGGCGCAGACCCAGCTTGTTCAAGCCCAGGATGGCGGCCGATTGGTCAGCCGGCGCGCCGCCCAGGAACGCCACGCCGAACGGGTCGCCCGGCCCGGCCGGCGTGGCGAACTTCTTCGAGATGAAGGCGGTCCCCGGGTTGCGCTGGCGGTCGTAGGTGCCGATCGCGTCGACGGTCAGGCGGTCGGTCGGCTGCCAGCGCACGGACGCGCGCAGGCCGAGCTGGTTCTGGCCGTTCAGGTCGTCCTGATTGGGGGCCAGGTTGCGGACGTAGCCGTCCCGCTTCTTGAACGCGCCGGCGATCCGCACGGCCAGCGTGTCGCTGCCCGCATTGACGAAGCCGGACGCCAGATAGGCGTTGTAGTTGCCATAACCGCCGGTCACCTCCGCCGAGGTGCCCGCGCGTGGCCGCGCGGAGATGATGGAAACAGCGCCCACCGTCGACGCCGTGCCGAACAGGGTCGCCTGCGGTCCCTTGATGACCTCGATCCGGTCGACGTCGTAGAGGTCCTGGTACGATCCACGCGACCGCGAGATGTCGACCCCGTTGTAGTAGAGCGTGACCCGCGCCGCCTGCTGCGCCGAGCCCGAGTCCGACGTGATCCCGCGAATGACGATGCCCGGATTGTTTGCCGACTGCTCCTGCACGTTCAGGCCCGGCACGTAGTTCGACAGCTCGTCGAGCTCCGACACGCCCAGCTCGCGCAGCTTCTCGCCGGTGTTGACCGAGATGGTGATCGGCACGTCGAGCGCGCGCTGCTCGATCTTCTGTGCGGTGACGATGATTTCCGCCTCGCTCGGGCTGGCCGCCGCGGCGGCGTCGCCGGGCTGGGCGGTCGCCTGGGCGAACGCAGGCGCGGACACGCCCGCCAGGAGCGTGGTGAGAAGCAGTCGTCCGGTCATCGTCATCCCCCCTGTTCAAGGGGGCGCTCTACCAATCCAGCCGCGTCAGATCCGCGACAGTGCGATGTCAGTTTGACGACAGCGGCGCGCATGGTCCGAGAGCGGCCACGGCGACACCCGGATTATCGCTGAAGAGCCCATCGACGCCGGCGTTGCGCGCGACGATCACCTCCGCTGCCAAGTTGCCGGAAGCGCGCGGGTCGGGGCCGATTCGCAGATCGAGCGGCAGAAAGTAGTTCTCCCGCCGGAAGGTCCAGGCGTGGACGAGCAGCCCCGCTTCGTGCGCGTCGGCCACGAGAGCCGTCTTGCCGGCGGCTCGCCCGTCCGCGTCCCGGGCAAGCACCAGCGCCTTGTCCGCTCCGATCCCGCTCGCATAGCGGGCAATCGCCGACAGACCGGCCGGGGTGATCATCGCCGCGTAGGGCGTCTCGGGACGATCGGGCGGCGCGCCTTCGGCCGCGACCAGCTGGATCAGCCGCACTCGGGTTTGGCCGGCGAGCCAGCGCAGATTGCCGACCTCGAAGCTCTGGATAAACACGGGCGCATCGCGCCGGTTCAGTCCGGCCCGACCGAGCGCCGCCAGCAACGGTCCCTCCAGCGGTGTGCCACGCCCGCGAAAATAGCTGGGGTGCTTCGTCTCGGGATACACACCCACCGGCCGCCCAGCCGATTTGGCGAGCGCCAGCACCTCGTCGAAGCTGGCGATGGGCAGCCGGTCGTTCCACTCGGCCGCAATCGCGGGCCGCAGCTGCGGCAGCCGCTCTCGCGCGCGCAGCGACTTCAGCTCGGCGAGCGTAAAGTCTTCGGTGAACCAGCCGGTGGCGGTCTCGCCGTCGATCGTCTTGGTCGTGCGACGGGCGGCGAACTCCGGGTGGTCGGCGACGTCCGTGGTGCCGCCAACCTCGTTCTCGTGGCGCACGACCAGCACGCCGTCCTTCGTAATCACCAGATCCGGCTCGATGAAGTCCGCGCCCTCATCGATCGCCAGCTGATAGGCCGCAAGAGTGTGCTCCGGCCGCTCGCCGCTCGCGCCGCGATGCGCGATAACGACGGGGCAGGCCGGGGCAGCGGATGCGAGAAACAGCAGGAGTGGTGTCATCAGCCAACGCTAGCGAGCTGGTGTTTCAGTTCAGCGACCGAACCAGGCCGTTGCCGCCGAGCGGCGTCCTTGGAACGCCATAGACGTGCTGAGCGGTAATTGCGCTCAGAAACCGCAGCAGCATTGGCAATCTTGTTTCTCTTTTCAGCAGCAACTTCGTCTCAGCGACCGGGCGCTGCTCCACTTGGCGATCGACAACTTCGCAGCTGCAAAGTGGTATAGATGCTTCTTGGCGATGTTGTCACGCGCACAGGGACGCGCTGGCGCTTTGGGCGAGCACCAGGCGCAAGAAGCCGTCCTGGATTTGGTAGGAACGGCAGCTGTTGCTTGCATCTGACCCAAAGCCGCCATTCCGCTTTCGGCCTAAACCTCTGGTCGACACCCGCTTTTCGACCAGAGGCACCGAAACGTCAGGCTAACATGCGGACCTTGGGCTCACGGTCAAAGTAGCGCTTCTTTGCTGCTGCCACGAACTCATCGCCTAGCGCAGTCACGCCGGCGTCTGGCTCTACGCCTGCCTTGTCGAGAAGCGGTTGGGCACCGTCGGAGGCTCCAACCGCCTTCAGGTGACCGAAGGCGTCCATCACGAACTGCACCGCCGCTGCTTCTC
>JAABUN010004668.1_pt1 | contig 18189 bp, 18 predicted proteins | sample 5559311 | NCBI WGS metagenome assembly JAABUN01 (sample SAMN10711877, study PRJNA513370) | rock metagenome | isolation source: Antarctica rocks | place: Antarctica: Victoria Land, Siegfried Peak sud | reverse complement strand
CGTTGTGGGTCGTTGCTCGTTCCGGTTGACAACACGCCCCCTGATCTGGCGTTTCGCGACGCGCAGGACATCGCCGATCCTGAGCTGATCCGGCTCTCTGCGGTTGACGTCACCTCCGGCCTGGTCGGCTCCTCGGGCCTGATCGAGTACCGCCGCGTCGGGACCGCCGCCTGGGACGGGCTGCCGACGACCTTCAGGGACGGCGAGCTCCAGGCCCGGGTCGACTCGGAATCTCAGCCGGAGGGGATCTATGAGTTCCGAGCGTCGTCGAGGGATGTGGCTGGGAACTCCTCGGCGACGCTTCTCCGTTCAAACGGCACACCGATGCGGCTGCACTTCCCGCTCAAGCAGGAGGCCGACCTCGACGCCTTCTTCCCTGGCGGGCAGACGCAGCAGCTCGCCGGTTACGGCGAGCCGTCGAAGGTCCGGGGCTTCCTGCGCCGGCCCGATGGAAGCCCGATCGCGGATCAGCAGATCGTGATCCAGGAGGTCTTCGACGACGGATCCCTCGTGCAGCGGCGCACCCAGCAGGTGAGCACCGACGCCGGCGGAGCGTTCAGCTCGAGCATCCCCGGGGGCCCCTCCCGGCAGGTCACCGTCTCCTACGCCGGATCGCGACGCTACATGGACGATCTTGCGCCAGAGTTGGACTACAACGTGAGGAGCCAGGTCTCGCTCAGCGTCGAGCGTCAGGTCCGAGCGGGGAACGCCGTGCACTTCCGGGGGCGGGTCGGCCGTTACTTCGCGCGCATCCCGACGGGTGGCAAGCTCGTCGAGCTGCAGTTCAAGAAGCGGGCGCGAACCTGGAACACGGCCAAGCAGGCACTCGGTACGACGAGCCGCGGCCGGATCCAGATCCCTTACCGCTTCCGTCGCTACTACACCGAGCCGGTCACGTTCGTCTTCCGGCTCAAGGTCACCCGCGAGAGCAGCTGGCCCTACCGGGTGCCGGCAAACTCGAAGCCCGTGCAGGTGACCGTCCTGCCTCGCCGCCGCTGAGCTAGGGCTACGATTCCCAGGAAGGTCATGGCTCGATGAGGGACAAGCTCACCTACTCGAACGTGATGGCGACGATCGCCGTCTTCCTCTCGCTGGGCGCCGGTGCCTACGCGGCTGGGATCGGTCGCAATGACGTCAAGTCGCGCCACATCGCGGATGGCACGATCAAGTCGCGAGACGTGCACGACAGAATCCTGAAGGGGCGGGACATCCGCGAGGAAACCCTCACCTCGAAGGAGATCCGCGAGGACAGGCTGAACGTGAGCCAGTTTGCCAAGGTCGGCGGCAATGGGAGCTTCTGCAGTCCGAATTCATCAGCATTCGTCACCTGCAACACCGTGACTCTTGGTGGCGAGCAGGTAAGCCAGCTCCTGATCGTGGCCACCGGCGGACAGGAGAGCTTCGGATCACCAGCTCGCGGGACTTGCCGGCTCGCGCTCGATGGCTCTCCCCTCGCGGGCTCTGAGGTGTTCCCGGGCGAGCGTCTGAATGCAAATACAGGAACCTTGGCTCAGAACGGCTTTGCGATTACGCAAGTGAGCGAGAGACTTGGCAGGGGAACTCACACGGTGCAGCTCCAGTGCAACAGAGATGCATCCGGGGGAGGCATCCGCTTGAGCACCGAACTATCGGTCCTTCTGCTCGACGCGATCTAGCAGCCGACGGTCTCGCGCCAGCGGCCGAAGCCGCTGCCATGATCGGCTCGTGCCTCAGCTTCGGGATAGCCGCGCCGAAGCCGGCGCAATCGGCGTCGGCACTGTCATCGGCGTTGCTCTCGCCGCCCTCGCCGTCTACCTGCTGATCGGCGCTACCGAGGGCGACTCTGCCCACTACGGCCGCGCGCCGGTGCCCAGCACCACGCGGATCGAGCTGCCGAAGGGCGAGACCGACGTCTTCTACGCCGAGAAGCGCAAGGCAACGACGGGCGATGCGCTCTCGGTGCCCGGTGACCTCGACTACCTGATCACCGACTCCGCCGGGCAGGGGGTGAAGGTCTCCTCGCGAGGGGGCGATCCGGAGGAGACCGACGAGGGCACGGCGCGCGTGATCGGGGCAGTGAGCGCGCCCGCGGACGGCGTCTACACGCTCAAGGTGACGAGCAACGAGGCGGCTCAGCGGGTCGGGCCCGAGCTGACCTTCGGGCAGAGCCCCTTCCAGGCCGTGGCTGACCGTTTCGACAAGGTGGTCGAGGAGCTCAAGGGGCCGACTGGGATCGTCGTCGCCATCGTGCTCCTCGTGCTGTTCCTGCTGCCCTCGTTTCAGCGAGCGGCGCGGCGGCGCGGCGGCGACTGAGCGAGGCCGGAGCGGCAAGGGCGGCGTCCGGCCACCGGGGTGCATTCGTCCAACATGTTGGTCAAAGACGCCCCGCTGGCCCCAACGCGGCCAGCGCTGGCTGAAGCGTCAGGCTGCCCCACCCGCGAGCCGAAGCAGTGCCCCGCAGCGCGGCCTGACCGACCAGCTGCTGGGGTGCGGCCCGCGGGTATGCTGGCCGCCGTATGGGACTCGAGGGCAAGGTCGTGTTCATCACCGGCGCGGCGCGGGGGATCGGCGCCGCGGTCGCCACCGAGGCCCACAAGCGCGGGGCCAAGGTCGCGCTCGCCGGCCTCGAGCCCGAGCTCCTCGCCGATCGGGCCCGCCAGCTCGGCCCCGACACGCCCCACTTCGAGTGTGACGTGACCGACCTCGCCTCCGTGCAGGCGGCGGTCGAGGGCACCGTCGAGCGCTTCGGCGGGATCGACATCGTCCTCGCCAACGCCGGCATCGCCACCTACGGCACCGTGGAGAAGGGCGATCCCGAGGCCTTCATGCGGACGATCGACATCAACCTCAACGGCGTCTTCCGGACCGTCCACGCCTCCTTGCCCCACGTGATCGAGCGCAAGGGCTACGTCTGCGTCGTCGCCTCGGTCGCCTCCTTCGCCCCGATGGCCGGAATGTCGTCCTACAACGCCTCCAAGGCCGGAGTCGAGGCGTTCACTCGGGCCCTGCGCCAGGAGGTCGGATTTCGCGGGGTCGGCGCCGGCACCGTCCACCCCTCCTGGATCGACACCGACATGGTCCGCGACTCCGAGAAGGACCTCGCCAGCTTCCGCGAGGTGCGCTCGAAGCTGCCCTGGCCGCTCAAGGCCACGACCTCGGTCGAGTCCTGCGCGCGAGCGATCGTCGACGGCATGGAGAAGCGCAGCGCGCGTATCTACGTGCCGCGGGCGGTCTCGATGATCTACTGGCTGCGCAGCGTGATCACGAGCTCGCTCGGCGAGCGAGCGACCGCAGCGGAGGCGGCGCAGATGGTGCCGAGGATGGAGCGCGAGATCGCCGCCCTCGGGCGGGCCAGCAGCGAGCGGACGAGCGCGATCAACGATCTCGAGGCGGAGAACGCCGACGGCGCGAGAGCAACTGAGGCGCCCGCGGCGAGTTAGGTAGCTCAACGGCGCTCAAGGAACGCGCCGAGGAGCCGATTGAGAGGCAGGCAATGGGACGAGGACGAGCGGCAATCCTTCTGGTGATCGGGCTGATCGTGGCCCTCGCTGTGACGGCCGTCCCGGCGATGGCGCAGGACGCGTTGATCTGCCGCAAGCGGGACAAGCAGGGCCCCAAGTCCGGTGACACTCACCGCCTCGGCAAGGGCAACGACTACTTCAACGGCGGCGACGGCGACGACATCATCAAGGGCGGCCCCGGTGACGACATCCTCAACGGCGGCCGTGGCAACGATCGCGTCTACGGCGGTCCGGGCGACGACATCGTCTGCGGCGGCGTCGACAACGACAAGGTCTTCGGCGACGGCGGCAACGACGAGCTCTACGGCGAGGAGGAGAACGATCGCCTCGACGGCGGCCCCGGCAACGACTACATGATCGGCCAGGCCGGCCAGGATCGCCTGCTCGGCTACGGCATGAAGGGCGGCTATGCGGTCCCTGAGGGCAGGGACTTCATGGAGGGCACCTTCGAGCCCGACGTGCTCGTCGCCGGCGGGTTCGACGTGCTCTTCGGCGGCGCCGAGAAGGACCTGCTCTTCAGCAAGACGCCCAACGACGGCGCTGAGCGGATGGACGGCGGCCTCGACAACGACCGGATCACCGGCTCCGACGCTGACGACAAGCTCCTCTTCGGCGACACCGGCGACGACGTGATCCGCGGCGGTGGCGGCGACGATCAGATCCGCGGCGGCAACGACTTCGACGATCTCTTCGGAGGCGGCGGCAATGACTCGATCTTCGGCGAGCTCGGCGTCGACTTCCTCGACGGCGGCCCCGGCAACTTCGATCTCTGCGACGGCGGCGATCAGAAGGACAAGGGCGGCAAGGACTGCGAGAGCAGGGTCAGCATCCCCTGACCGCCTCGGTTGCGCCCCGGCGGGGCGGCGGCCACCGGCTCAGTCGCTCAGCCCCCGCCGCAGCGCCAGCACCCGGGAGACCGACCGCTCGAAGCCCGCGCGGCTGAGCCGGCCCGAGGCAACCCCGTGCCGCAGGACCTCCCCGGCGAGGCGGGCTACCCGCCAATTGCCATAGAGCAGTAGATCGGTCCCCGCCTGCGCCGTCTCGCGGGCCACCCGGCGGCGCCCGCCGAAGCTGCGCGCGGCGGCGGCGTCGAGCGAGTCGGAGATGCTGACGCCGTCGAAGCCGAGCCGGTCGCGGAGCTCCGCCGTTGCGAGCGTTCGGCTGAGGGCCGCCGGCCGGTCCGAGAAGGCGGGATAGGTCGCGAGGCCGAGCATCACCAGCTTTCCGCCCGCACCGATGAAGGATCCGAAGGGCCGCTCGTCGATCCCTCGCAGCCGGCGCCGGGAGAGGGCGATCCGCTGGGAGGCGTCGTCGGTGTTCGTCCGGGCCGCGCCCAGGCCCGGGAAGTGCTTCGCGGTCGCGGCGATGCCGCCGTCGCGCAGGCCGCGGGCGAAGCCGCCGACGCCGACCGCGATCACCCGCGCCGCGCGGGGTCCGAAGCTCCGCTCTTCGCTCGCGATCGCCGAGCCGGGACGGGCCACGTCGAGCACCGGGGCGAGGTCGACGTTGATCCCGGCCGAGCGCAGGCTGCTCGCGGTGGCGGCTCCCTGCCGGCGGGCGTAGGCGGCCCCGCGGCGCCCCATCTCCTCGGCGGAGGCGCGAGGCGGCCCCGGGAGGCGCTTGACCAGCCCACCCTCCTGATCGACCATCACCGCCAGCGGCATCCGCAGGCCACGCGGGCGGCGGATCCGCTGCAGCGAGGCGATGCGGCGCGCAGTCTCGCGCCGGCCGGCCACGTTGTCGTCGAAGAGAATCACCCCGGCGAGCTGGCCGCGGCGGATCATCCGGCGCAGGCCGCGCGGCGGGCGGAGGCCGTCGTAGCCGGCGATCAGCCGTTGCCCGGCGAGCTCACGCGGGCTGAGCGGCCGCGGCGCGGCGGTCCCGAACCCGACCAGCTCCCGCAGCTCCTCCGGGGTCGTGCCCGGCAGAGCTGGGGGCGCGATCGAGGGCACCGACGAAGGCTCCGCCTCGCCGCCGCCGCTGCCGCCGCCGAGTAACGCGAACGCGAGCGCGCCGGAGGCCACCAGGCCGAGGAGCGCGGCCGCCGCGGTGCGCCGCCGGCGCCCCGCTCGGGCGGCGCGCCGACGGGCTTGGAGGTCTCTAAGCTCGGCCGGCATCCTCGCTCGAGGCTACCCGCGCGCTCGTGCCTCCGGGTCGCTTCAGGCGCTCGAAGGATCGGCGGCAGCGAGCAGACCGCCGGCCGGCTGCCCCGCGGAGCTCGCCTCGCCCAACCTGCTCTCGCCGCTCCAGCGGGGCTTTGCGAACACCATCTGCACGTCGCGAATCCGGGTCTCGGCGAACCCCGCCTCGGAGAAGGCGAGGTAGAAGCCCCAGGTGCGCCGGAAGCGCTCGTCGTAGCCGAGCTCCTCGAGCCGCTCGGTGGCGGCGTCGAAGCGCGCCCGCCACTCCTGCAGGGTGAGGACGTAGCTCGGCGAGATGTCCTCGAGCGCCACCGTGCGTAGGTCGGTCACCGAGGCGATCGAGCTTTGGATCGAGGCGACCGAGGGCAGGCAGCCGCCGGGGAAGACGACCTGGTTGGCGAAGCTCTTCGTGCGCTTCTCGATCTCGTAGGCGGCGTCGGCGATGACGATCGCCTGCAGGAAGAAGAGTCCCTCCGGCGCCAGCAGCTCCGAGCAGCGGCGGAAGTAGGTGTCGAACCACTCCCAGCCGACCGCCTCCACCATCTCGATGGAGGCGAGCTTGTCGTAGGTGCCGCTCAGGTCGCGGTAGTCGGAGCTCTCGACGCGGACGAGATCCTCGAGGCCGGCGGCGCGAACGCGCGCCTCGGCGTAGTCGCGCTGCTCGCGCGAGATGGTCGTCGTCGTCACCCGGCAGCCGCGGTGGGAGGCGGCGTGGACCGCCAGGCCCCCCCAGCCGGTGCCGATCTCGAGCAGGTGGTCGCTCGAGCGCAACTCGAGCGAGTCGCAGATCAGCTCGAGGCGCCGCCTCTGTGCCACCTCGAGCGATTCGCCGGGGCTCTCGTAGTTGGCGGCCGAGTACATCATCGTCTCGCGGTCCAGGAAGAGCTCGAACATGTCGTTGCCGAGGTCGTAGTGGCGCGAGATGTTGGAGCGGGCGCCGCCGCGCGTGTTGAGCATCCGCAGCGTCGAGAGCCGCTGGAATGGGAGGAGGAGGGGAGCGACGCGACCGCGGAGCGGGTCGGCGCGGCCGATGTCGCGGGCGATGATCCGCAGGAGCGCCGGCAGGTCGTCGGTCTCCCAGCCGCGAACCGCGTAGCTCTCGCCGAAGGCGATGCTCTTGGAGCGCACGAGCTTGCGGTAGAGGCTCGGATCGTTGATCGTGACGCGAGCCCGCAGCGGGGCGGAGGGGGGACCGAAGCGGAGGCGCTCGCCGCCGGGGTAGGCCTCCTCGACGTCGAGGGAGCCGGCCTCGATCCGGCGCAGCAGCGCGTGGACGATGGCGCGGGAGGCGTTCACCGCGCGCTCCCCTCGGGGTGGGCGACGTAGGGCACGCCCTTGAGCTTCAGGACGATCGCGTTCCCATAGATCCGCAGGAGCGTCGAAATCGTCATCGGCGGATAGCGGAAGAGCAGCGAGCGCAGGGCGGGAGCGGTGAGCTCGCGGCGCTCCATCCCCAGCGACGCCTCGAAGATCGTGCGGCCGTCGGCCTCGCGGTTCTTGATGGAGACGGCGAGGCGCTCGCCGGGGTCGCTCGCGGTCCACTCGTAGCTCTGCTCCATCGGCATGAACGGCGAGACGTGCATGCGCTTGTCGAATTCGCCGCGCAGGCCGCCCGGGCCCGCCTCGAGCACGTAGGAGCGGCGCTCCCCCCACGGCGTGTTCGTAACCTCGGCGATCATCGCCTGCACGCCCTCCGCGCCGTCGCCGTAGAGGTAGTAGAAGGCGACCGGGTTGAAGCCGACGCCCCAGTAGCGCGGGTTCGCGAGCACCTTGACCGGCCCGGGGTGGCGTTTGCCGGTCCGCTCGGCGACGAGGTCTCGCGCCGCCTCGGCGAGGGGCACGCCGGGCTCGCCGAGCAGGTCGGAGCGGCGCACCCGCGCGGGGGCGCGACGGCGCGCCGACCACAGCGCCACGTCGTCGAGCAGCTCGGGCAGCTCATCGAGGTCGAAGAGCGGCATGAAGAGCCGGTAGCGGAAGGAGTGCTCCTTCGGCTCCGTGCGCCGGTGGGCCACCCAGCCCTCGTAGATCGCGGAGCCGCGGTTGCTCGCCGCCGATTCGGGGGCCGGCTCCGCGACGGGCGCGCGCCGCTCTGCGAGGGTCGCGCTCATGCCGCCTCGAGCGCCGGCACGGCGGGGGAGGCGGCGGCGCCTGCGGCGTCGCGGAGGGCGGGCTCGAAGCCCGGCCCCCGGCCGCCGAGCATCGCGGAGACGCGCAGCGCCGACCAGGCGCCATCCTCGTGAAAGCCCCAGCGCCAGTAGGCGCCGCAGAAGTGGATCCGGTCGCGGCCGCTGACCTCGGCCCAGCGCGCCTGCGCCGCCATCCCGGGGTTCGTATAGACGGGATGGGCGTAGTCAATCACCCGGATGATGTTGGCAGGGTCGATCGACTCCGTCCGGTTCAGGGTGACCAGATACCGCTCCTCGGTGTCCAGCGATTGCAGGCGGTTCATGTCGTAGGTGACGGTCGATGCGCCGGGTCGCTCGTCGCTGAGGTGGAAGTTCCAGCTCGCCCAGGCGGCGCGGCGCCTCGGCATCAGGCTGACGTCGGTGTGCAGGACGGCCTCGTTGGAGGCGTAGGGGATCGCGGCGAGCACCTCGCGCTCAGCCTCGCTCGGGTCGGCCAGCATCGCGAGGGCCTGATCGGAGTGCGTGGCCACCACGACCTCGTCGAAGAGCTCCTCGTTCCCGTCGGTCCGAACCCGCACGCCCTCGGCCTCGCGCTCGATCCGGCGCACCGGGGTGGAGAGGCGAACCCGATCGGCGAACGGCGCGATCAGCGCCTCCACGTAGCGCGTCGAGCCGCCGGAGATCGTGCGCCAGCGCGGTCGTCCGCGGAGCTGCAGGACCCCGTGGTTGTGGAAGAAGGCGGCCAGGAAAGACGCCGGGAAGCTCCACATCTGCTCGGGGTCGGCCGACCAGACGGCCGAGGCTTGGGGGACGAGCAGCCGCTCGACGAAGTACTCGGAGTAGCCGCCGTCGGCGAGGAAGTCGCGCAGCGAGGGCCCATTGCCGTTCGTGCTGAGCAGCGCTCGCGCCTCGCGGTTGAAGCGAACGAGGTCGGCGATCATCCGCAGGAAGCGGGGGTCGGCGAGGTGGCGGGGGTCGGCGAAGATCCCGCGGGGGCCGCGGGCCGCCCACTCGAAGTCCCCGCGGCCGTCGGAGACCCCGAAGCTCATGGTCGACGGCTGAGTCGGCACCCCGAGCTCCGCCAGGACGCGCTCGAAGTTCGGGTAGTTGAGGTCGTTGAGGACGATGAAGCCGGTGTCGACGTTCACCGTGGCGCCGGCCGACTCGACCGCGACCGTGTTCGTGTGCCCGCCGGGGTAGCCCGCGGCCTCGAACACCGTGATCTCGTGGCCGGCGCGTCGCAGCTCGGAGGCCGCGAGCAAACCGGAGATGCCGCTGCCGACGACGGCGATCCGCCGCGCCTCCATCAGGTGCTCGCCGGGCTCTGCGCCGGGACGGCCTCGGCGAGCTTGCGGCGCAGCCCGTCGCGGGCGCGGTCGCCGAGGCGGCGGAAGGCGAGCCCAAAGGGCAGGTCGAGCATCCGCAGCGGCCCTCGCAGGGAGACGTCGGCGTCGTAGGTGACGATCGTGCCGCCGCCGGGGCGGAGGTCGAACGTCATCGTGTCCACGGAGACCGCGGTCGGGGTCTCAGCCCGGAGCACCACTCGTCGGGGCGGGTCGATCTCGAGGGTCTCGTAGACGAGCGGGATCTCGCGCCCGGCCATCGAGAAGCGGACGTCGAAGCGGGCGCCCCGCGCGAGGGGGTCGTCCGTCAACCGCCGGGCGTCGGTGACGCTCGGGTCCCACTCGGCGATCGTCGCGAAGTCCGCCAGGTACCCGAAGGCCGGCTCACGCTCCCAGAGGGTTTCGACCGATGCGACGTACCTGGCCATCAGGGGTTGATTCGGGCGATCGGGACGAGCGGATCACAAGCCGGGCGCCGCCCAGCCAATCTGTGACTTGCGACACGCATATCCCCTCCATGTATAAACTCCCAGCCGCATGGCAAGCAGATGAGGACTGGGCGCAGCTTCTAGCTGTGGCAGGTCCCGGCGGCGAGTTCGATGATCCGTACGACGCTCGTGCGGATGTTCTCCAATCCTTTGAGGCCAACGCGAGCGTCCCCGAACGCTACGTCGAAGGGGAACTCGCCCTTGAACTTCACCTCTGGATTCGGCCCCGTGACCTGGACGGGGGCCTCAAGCACTACGTCGCCATCTTTCAGTGCCGCCCCGGCGAAGACCTTGCCCCGCTCCAGGGGGCCGACATCACGGAGCCCGACGATGTCGAAGACCGGCTGATCCACCTCGGCTATCGCGGAGTAGGCCGGGATGAGGATGCGATGTTTGTCTTCGTTGGAAAGCTCGCGCAACGCCCGGAGCGTGTGTGGGCGGTCCCCTCCCAGGTGCGGTTGGCAGCTCTCGATGATCTGGAGGGCGGCGGCGCTGAGGCCTCTGACGCTCCGGTCCCAGAACACCTGCGATCTACCAGACAGGGCCTTGTCGAAGATCGGGAAGGCGTTCCCCCGGTCGGGCACCTCACCGTTGACCTGGACGAGCTGCCAGATCAGATGATCGAGGGCTGCCCGGAGGTTCTGCAGGAAGTCCCCGACGATCAGGCTCCATCGCCACGGCAGGGGCTCGAGAACCCGAATCCGCATGAGGTACTTCGATTCCTCCACGTCTACCTTGGAGATGAATCGGTAGGGCTTGGGTTCCGCGTTAAGGAAGGGCTTGATGGCTTCGTGCAGCGAGTTCAGATGATCCTGCGCCCGCAGTACCTTGGCGACGGAAGCCGGTAGCGGGTGATCGACGCGGTAGTTTTGGATCTCTTGAGCGACGACGCGAAGCCTAAGCGCCAGAAGTCCCAGCCCAAGGGCAAGGACAAGCGGACCGGGAAGCCTGCGGAGCCGATGGAGATCCCGGTGCCGAAGCGCGGGGCCATTGAGCGGGTTCTGGGACGGGCCAGCCGCTGCAAGGCGACGTGACTTCCAGATAATCTGTCGGTCCGAATGGTTGGGGGACTCTTGGCGTTAGCCGCTGCCAAATTCACGTTCTTACCCAACCCTGTCGATGTTGGGTTCGTGGGCACGGGCTCTGCTCTGGGAGCCGTTGTTGCCGGACTGTTCTCGTGGTTCAGGGGAGACCCTGAGTCCGCGGTGGCGGAGCGCGCGGCTCTGGGCGGACTCGCCTTTGGGGTTTTAGCTTGCAGCATTTGGCTACTACGGCTGGCAGGAGTAGATTTTCTTCAATGAATGATCGCCCGACAATGGCTAGGCGAGTTGTGCTACTCGCCCTTGTGGCTGCTGCGTTGGCTGCGGTGACCACGCTTCTGTGGCCGAGCGCGGGGGAGTGGGCGATCGCTTTGGCGTTCTTGGCCTTGGCCGCCTACGTGGTTCTAATGGGCCGTCCCACACCGCAGCGTCGCAAGCGCCCGCGACCACATAGGGAGCGCCCACGCCCGACGGCTTACGGGGTCGTTTCAGAGCAGCGCGAGCATCCGACGACCGGCAGCCATACGCCGGTGGCTCACTAGCCAGCTGCTCGCTCAAGCAGCTGCACGAACAGCGGATCGCCCTTCCGCTGCGCGTTGTGCCGCCAGGCGTACTCGTTTAGATACGACTGAAGCCACCTGCGCGAGACGTGCTTGTAGGCGCCTCGCATCCCGGTCTTGACGTTGCCGAAGATGCCCTCAACCGAGTTCGTGTGGATGTAGCCCTCGACGTAGAGGCCCGCCGAGTGGTTGATCACGCGGTGGTCTAGGAACTCCTTGCGAAGCGGCTTGTAGGCCGGCCAGTCGTCGGTGATCAGCATGGCCGATGGATTGACGTGGGTCCGGACTTCTCGACTGAGGCCAGCACCGCGCCTCGACGGGATCACCCGCAGCTTGATTCGCCCACCGCGCTCGACCATGCCGAGAACGGTCGGCTTCGCCTCGCGGAAGGCCGCAACGTCTCGCCGCGTCAGCTTCCCAAGACCCCGAGGCTTGCCGCCGATCAGCGTTTCATCGACCTCAACGTCCCCTGAAAGCTGCTCGGGGTCGTCTGAGTCATTCATCAAGTCATTGCGGATCTTGTTCATCATGCGCCAGGCGGTCTTGTAGGTGACCCCCAGCTCGCGCTCTAGCTGCTTCGCGGATATGCCGCATCGCGTACTCGTCATCAGATACATGGCGTAGAACCAGAGGACGAGCGACGTGGACGAGCCTTCAAAGATCGTCCCTGCCGTGACCGACTTGTGCTTGCCGCAGCGAGTGCAGGTCCATGAACCGCCCCGCTTCTGCTTCGTCTCGTAGCGTTTGAACGGGGTCCGCTCACCGCAGTTGCCGCAGTCGGCATGGACCCCATCGTCCGAGAACCGCTCACGCCAGAGCTTTTCCAGGCAAGCGGCATCGGTTGGGTAGTCCCGCATGAACTCGATCAGCGAGTAATCAGCGTCCGAGGAGGCGGCGCGCTGCGGGTTGTTGCGATCTACCTGAGGCATCTGATGAATCCATTATACACAAAAGGGATAATCTGTGACTTGCGACACGCAAGCGTCAAGCGCCTACGAATACGCCATCGAACGATGTAACGTGGCGCGGCGCAAGGGTAAGTGCCCTTGACCAGCCCGTCGCAAGGAGGAAACCACCGTGAGCACCGTGAGCACGATCGTCCTGGCCGCCGCCGCAGACGCCAACCCCGCCGGGGGAGCGGCGATCTGGGAGGCGCTCCTCGCCACGGCCGTGGCCGTCGCGATGACCCTCGGCGTGCTCACCCTCGGCTGGGCGCACCGCACCGGTCGCACGCAGGTGCTGAGGCGGGCGGGCGCGACCGTCTCCCAGGCGACGGGGCTCCCCGCCTGGGCGGCGCTTCCCTCGGCCATCACCGCCGTTTCCCTGATCGTCGCGCTCGTCGGCATGTACTGGGACATCTCCCTCCACATCGCCGACGGCCGCGATCCGGGCCCGTTCGCCAACCCGGCGCACTTCCTGATCCTCTTCGGGCTCTTCGGCGTCTTCGTCTCCGGCTTCTGCGCCGTCGTCCTCCCCGAGGATCGGCCGAGTTCAGCAGCCGTCAGGCTCGGGGAGAACTGGTACGCGCCGCTGGGCGGGATCGGCCTGCTCGCGGCCGCGGCCTTCGCGCTTCTGGGCTTCCCGCTCGACGACTTCTGGCACCGGATCTTCGGCCAAGACGTGACCCTCTGGGGACCGACCCACCTGATGATGATCGGGGGCGCCGCGCTCGCCTTGATCGGTCAGGCGACGCTGCTCAGCGAGGCGAGGCTCGCCGAGCGCGAGCCGGATCGCTCGACGCGGGCCCGGGCGCGCGTTGCCGCAGTCGCCGAGCGGGCGCGCGTCCCGGCGCTGATGGGCGGCTTCCTGATCGGCTTGAGCACGTTCGCGGCGGAGTTCGACTTCGGCGTCCCCCAGTTCCGGATGCTCTTCGCGCCCGTTCTGATCGCCGTGGCCGCGGCGATGGCACTCGTGGCCGCGCGGATCTACGGCGGCAGGGGGATGGCGATCATGGCCGCGCTCTTCTTCGTCGCGATCCGCGGCGCTCTGGCCCTCCTCGTCGGCCCGATCCTCGGTGAACCGACGCCTCACTTCCCGCTCTACCTCGCCGAGGCGCTGCTGGTCGAGGGGACCGCGCTGCTCATCGCGCCGCGACTGCGCCCCTACGCGTTCGGCGCGCTCGCCGGCCTCGCGGTGGGCAGCATCGGATTCCTCGCCGAGTACGCCTGGTCGCACGCGTGGATGCCCCTGCCCTGGCGAGCGGAGCTGATCGGCGAGGGCCTCCTCCCGGCGATGCTTGCGGCCGTCGCCGCCGGGCTGGTCGGCGCCTACGTCGCCACCGCCTGGCGGGCGCCGCTCGTCGACCCGCCCACCCGGCCGCTGCGCGGGGGCGTGGCGCTCGCCGGCCTGGTCGCCATCGTCGCCGTGGTCGGCTACGGCTTGCAGACCTCGCCGCAGCGGGGGGTCAGCGCCCAGGTGCGGCTGACCGAGGTCAGCCCGGCGCCCGAGCGCGAGGTGAAGGCATCGGTGCGGATCGAGCCGCCGAGCGCGGCGGCCGACGCCGCGTGGCTGACGGCCACCGCCTGGCAGGGTCACGGCCTGCGCGTCGACGAGCTCGAGCGGGTCGGCGACGGCCGCTACGAGACCACGGCGCCGCTGCCCGTGCACGGCAACTGGAAGAGCCTGATCCGCCTCCAGCAGGGCGACTCGATCATCGGCGTCCCCGTCTACCTGCCCGAGGACACCGCGATTCCGGCTCCAGAGGTGCCCGCCTCCGCAAGGTTCGAGCGGGATTTCGTCGCCGACAGCGAGATCCTCCAGCGCGAGCAGCTCGAGGGCGTGCCGGCGTGGACGAAGCTCGCCGGCTACGGCGTCGTCGGCTCGATCGTCGCGGCGATCATCGCTCTGCTCGGCTGGATCCTCGCCCGGCTCGCCGGCGCTCACGCGGCTCCGGCAACGCGCGAAGGCGGTCGGCGAGCGCGGCTCGGGTCGAGGCGGGTCGGCCGCGCGGCGGGCGGTCCGGCGTGATCTCCGCCGGGCTCGTCTCGCCGGTGCCCCCCGGCCTCAGCGCCTGCCGTCATCCCTGGAGAGCAAGCGGCGGATCGGCATCCGCGTACCAGATGAGCAGGAACGCGACGCTCACTCCGACCACCGAGGCGATCATCGTGCCGGCAGCGAAGACGAAGTCCGTGCAGAGCATCACGGCCCCGACCATCGCCACGGCCAGGGAGCTCATGCCGAGGATGCTGAGCCGGTTGGCGTCGCGCAGGATCTCCTCCTTGTTGCCTTCGTGGAATTGGAGGCGATGGTGCATCGACGGCGCGATCAGCATCACCGCGGCGAGCGCCGCGGCGAGCAGGGTCACCAGGTAGACCACGCGCTGGAACTCAGGAATCATCGTGAAGCCCTGGTTGAACGGCAGGACGAGCAGGAACGCGAACAGCACCTGCACGCCCGGTAGGGCGACGCGAAGCTCGTTCAGGAGCTCGATCAGGTTGCGGTCGATGCGTTCCTTCTCGGTCTCATCGCGACCGCCCGAGGCTCCATTGCTCAATTTCTCCTCCTTGCCCGTGAGAGGCGAGAGGCTATTCTCGATCGCCGTGCCGGACGCCCCCGATTTCATCGCCGGCAGGGAGCTTCCCGAGCGCGCCTTCGAGTTCGCCTTCGGCGCCCACCACGGGCCCTCGCGCGAGGGCGACACCGACATCGACCATCCGGTTGCGGTGGCCGAGCTGCTCGACCGCGCGGGCTTCGGGGACGAGGTCGTGGCCGCGGCTCTGCTCCACGAAGTCGTCGAGGACACGGCGCGCGGCATCGACGGGATCGAGGCGCGCTTCGGCGGCGAGGTGCGCGGGATGGTCGAGGCGATGACCGAGGACGAGTCGATCGAGGACTACGGCGCCCGCAAGGCGGAGCACCGCGAGCGCGTCCTCGCCGCCGGCGCCGCCCCCGCCTCGATCTACGCCGCCGACAAGCTCGCCCGCACCCGCGCCTTCATCCGCGCGGGCGAGGCCGTCCCGCCGCATCGCCTCGACCACTACTGGGACACCCTCGAGCTGTTCGCCCGTCGCCGCCCGGAGCTGCCGTTCCTGTCCGAGCTCGCGGCCGAGATGCCTGAGCTCGAGGAGGGCGAGGAGGACTAGCGGTCGAGCTCCTTCGCGAGCTGACGCTCGACCGCCCGGGTCATCACCTGGGCGAAGCTCGCCATCACCGCCTCCGAGGCGAGGGGTCGCAGCCGCTGCACCGCCGCCCCGGCCGCCGCGAGGTCTCCGTCGGCGTCACCGTCTCCCGCTCGCAGGGGTTCGAGGACGTCCTTGATGAAGAGGCGGACGAACTCGCGGGCGATGGCCGTCGTATGGCGATTGATCGACTCGGCGACCGCGAGCGCGTGGTCGAGCGGGATCCCGAGCTCGCCGAGCTCGCGGCCGGCGCGCAGCAGCGTCGGTGACGGCACCTCCCAGGCGCCCTCGCCGATCGGGCGCAAGGCCCCGATTCGCTCCGCCTTCGCGATCAGCTTGCGATCCAGCGGGCGGCCGAAGATCCCGATCATCTCCTCCTCGTCGATCGCCTCGGGCTCCTCGGTGCCGAACGGCTGAAGCAGGGCCCGCTCGAACTCGAGCGCGTCCTCGCTGCCGCCGCCCGCGCCGAGCTCGAGCAGGCGCTCGATCGAGCGCAGGTTGAAGCCCTGCGCCTGCATGTCCTGGATCAGCCGGATCCGGGCGACGTGCTCGGGCCCGTAGTAGCCGGTTCGAGCCCGCACCGTCGGGGGAGGCAGCAGGCCGCGGGACTGGTGGGCGCGGATATTGCGAGCGGTCATGCCACTCTCGCGGGCAAGCTCGTCGATCGTCAGCTCGTCGGCAACCTCCGCCATCGAGGGGAGCGTAGCGGCGGGATGGGCCACAGAGCTGTGTTACATCACGCCAACGGCCTCCCCAGGGTCGTCCGAGCCCTACAGGGGGAGGGGAGGACGCAGACGACCCTGGCGAGGCCGGTGGGCGGAGCAGTGAAGGCTCCGCGTCTACCGCCGATCGATGAGCAACGGTTGACGGGGCTCAACCTAGCAGATATGTTCAAGGTATGTCAAATGTTCGTATAGGACCTCCGCAATGAGCGATGAGGACGCCCCGGAGGGCGTGTCCGCCGTTCAGCGGGAGTCGCTCGGGACCGAGGGGCCGCTGCTCAGGATCGGCGAGCTGGCTCGCCGCGCCGGCGTCCCGACGGCCACGCTGAGGGCCTGGGAGCGGCGCTACGCGATCGTCGTCCCCACCAGGGGCGAGTCGGGGTATCGCCTCTACTCCGTCGCCGACGAGCGGCGGGTCCGCGCGATGCTCGACCTGATGGCAGAGGGCCTTGCGCCGGCGGAGGCGGCGCGGCTGGCCTCGGGTGCCGGCGAGGAGGCGGGCGGGGCCGACGAGGAGGGCGCGGGCGCCGCGGGGATGCGCGGCGGCTTGGCCGACTCGCTCCTGACCCTCGACGCTCCCGGCGCCGAGCGGATCCTCGACCGGGCCCTCGCCGTCTACTCGCTCCATGCCGTGCTCGAGGACCTGATCCTGCCCGTGCTGCGACGAATCGGCGACGGCTGGGCCGAGGGGAAGGTCACGATCGGCCAGGAGCACTTCGCGAGCAACGTCCTGCGGGGGCGTCTGCTGGGACTCGCGCGCGGCTGGGGCGGGGGAGAGGGCCCCCTCGCCCTGCTCGGCTGCCCCGGCGGCGAGCTTCACGACCTCGGTCTGATCGCTTTCGGGCTCACCCTCAGGAATCGGGGCTGGCGGATTGCGTTCTTCGGCGCGGACACCCCGGTCGAGACGCTGACCGTGGCCGCCGACGAGACGGCGCCGGCGGCCGTGGTGCTGCACGCGCTGACCCCGGATCCGTTCTCGGGCATCGAGCCCGTCCTCGCGCAGCTCGGGACGATCGCGCCGCTGCAGCTCGCGGGGCTGGGGGCCTCTGAGGCGCTGTGCACCGCGGTCGGGGCGACCCTGCTCCAGCAGGGCCCGGTCGCGGCCGCCGCGGCGCTCGGCTGACCCCCGGGGCCGCTACGGTCGGCGGGTGGAGGCGGGCGCCAATCTCGGGGAGCGGGTCATCGTCGATGGGATGAACGTCCTCGGCTCCCGGCCCGATGGCTGGTGGCGCGATCGCCCAGCCGCGATGGAGCGGCTGGCGCGGCGGCTCGAGCGCTTCGCCGAGCAGGCGGGCATCGAGCTCGCCGTCGTCTTCGACGGGCGCGAGCACGCGCGGGTCGGGGCGGCGGTGAGGCGCGTGCAGGTGAGCTTCGCCCCCGGCGGGCCGAACGCCGCCGATCGCGAGATCGTTCGGATGATCCGCGCGGACCCCGATCCGGCGTCGCTCGTCGCGGTGAGCAGCGACCGGCGCCTGCGGGCCGCGATCAAGGCGGCGGGGGCGAGGAGCGTCGGCGCGGGCGAGCTCCTGCGGCTGTTGGCGGCCGCGGAAGACCCCGGGGATTGACCGGCGAGCGGGGGTCTTAGGATCGGAGCCGTGGCGGCATCCGAAAGGGCACCCCTTGCCGTGATCGGCGGCCATTCGATCCTCGGGGCCGAGCCCGGCGCGGGCTTCGAGCGGATCACGGTCGAGACCGACGCCGGGTCGCTCGACGCGTTCCGGCGCGGCGACGTCGTCCTGATGCAGCGCCACGGCCTCCACGGCTACCGGAGCGCCCCCGAGATCGACCACCGGCGCAACCTGCTGGCGCTCGAGGAGCTCGGCTGCGAGCGGGCGCTCGCGGTCGGCTCCGTGGGCTCGCTCCACGCGGAGCTCGAGGTTGGCTCCTTCATCTGCCCCGACGACTTCATCGCCCTGCAGCTCGGCCTCTCGCTCTCCGGCGGCCACGGGGGCGAGAGGGTGCCCGGCTTCGATCCCGGGTGGCGCCGCCGGGTGCTCGACACCTGGCGTCGCGTCGCGGAGCCGCCGCTGGGCGACGGGGGCGTCTACTGGCAGGCGATCGGCCCGCGCTTTGAGACTCCCGCCGAGATCCGCCTGATCGCCGCCCACGCCGAGGTGATCGGGATGACGATCGCTTCGGAGTGCATCCTGG
>JAABUN010002013.1_pt1 | contig 18197 bp, 14 predicted proteins | sample 5559311 | NCBI WGS metagenome assembly JAABUN01 (sample SAMN10711877, study PRJNA513370) | rock metagenome | isolation source: Antarctica rocks | place: Antarctica: Victoria Land, Siegfried Peak sud | reverse complement strand
CCACCACTGCCGTCAACGTGGCCGCGGCAATGGCTCTGCACGGCCTGGAGGTGCTGGTAGTCGACCTGGATCCGCAAGGCAACGCATCGACCGCTCTTGACGTGGAGCACACCGAAGGGACGCCAGGCGTCTACGAGGTGCTCGTCGACCAACGGCCCCTGGCCGAAGTGCTGGTGCCCTGTCCGCGGATCAACGGCCTGTCGGTGGTGCCGGCGTCCATCGACCTCGCCGGAGCCGAGATCGAACTGGTCGGGGTCGAACACCGCGAAACCCGGCTCCGCCGCGCGATCACCGCGCACCTCGACGCCGATCCCGGCCGCGACCCGGCGATCGACTACGTCTTCATCGACTGTCCACCGTCCCTCGGACTCCTGACCGTCAACGCTCTGGTTGCTGCTGACGAGATGTTGATCCCGATCCAGTGCGAGTACTACGCCCTGGAGGGGTTGGGGCAACTGGTGCGCAACGTCGAGCGAGTCAGGGCTCACCTCAATCCCACGCTGACGCTGTCCATGATCCTGCTGACCATGTTCGACGCCCGCACCCGCCTGTCCGCGAGCGTGGCCGACGAGGTGCGCCAGCACTTCGGCAACGCGGTCCTGCGGACCGCGATCCCGCGGTCGGTCCGACTGTCTGAGGCGCCGGGCTACCAGCAGACGGTGTTGACGTACGACCCCTACTCCGCCGGCGCGCTGTCCTATCTGGAGGCAGCGCGCGAGATCGCCTTGCGAGCCGCCCGGTGAGTTCGCCCGGTGAGTCGTTCCACGTGGAACGGTCGGTGCACGAGCGGCCCGACACGGTGGACAAGTCCGCGGCCCACTGACTGGCCGCGGCTACGGTGAGCGGTGTGGTCGAACACCCGGAGTTCAACGTGCCCACCCGTCGTGGCCTGGGGCGTGGTCTCGGGGCACTGATCCCGACCGCTCCGGTCAAAGAAGTGGCGGTGCCCCTGTCGACTGCGGCGAGCAACCCGGCTGTGCCGGCGCGAGCGGGTGCTCGCGACCTGGTGTCCGTGGACGGCGTGCGCTACGCCGAGCTGCCGGTGGACCAGCTGCACCCGAACCCGCGCCAGCCGCGTGCCGTGTTCGACGCCGACGAGTTGGCAGACCTCGTGCACAGCATCCGCGAGATCGGCGTGCTGCAGCCGGTGGTGGTGCGCCCGAGCGGTCCGGACGCCTACGAGCTCGTCATGGGCGAGCGCCGGTGGCGCGCCTGCCGAGCCGCTGGTCTTGCGACCGTACCCGCGATCGTGCGCGAGACCCCGGACCACGACCTGCTGCGCGACGCACTGCTGGAGAACCTGCACCGGTCGCAACTCAATCCGCTGGAGGAGGCGGCTGCCTACCGTCAGCTGCTCGACGACTTCGGTTGCAGTCAGGAAGAACTCGCCAACCACATCGGGCGTTCCCGCCCCCAGATCAGCAACACCTTGCGGCTGCTGCGGCTGACGCCCGCGGTGCAGCGCCGCGTGGCCGCGGGCGTACTGTCGGCCGGTCACGCGAAGGCGCTCGTCGGCCTGGTGGACTCCGTGGCACAGGAACGGCTGGCCGGCCGCGTCGTGGCCGAGGGGCTCTCGGTGCGGGCGACCGAGGAGATCGTCGCCCTCGGGGGGGCGGAGCCGCCAAACCGCAGGCGTCGAGCTCGCGTGGCCCGCAGCAGTGCGTATCCGGAGGTGGAGCAGCGACTCGCGGAGAGGTTGGACACTCGGGTCCGGATCGAGACCGGCGCCTCCCACGGGCGGCTCGTCATCGAGTTCGCCACGCCCGGCGACCTGAGTCGTCTCACCGACCTCATAGACCCACCAGAGCCACAATGATCCGGTTCGCCCCGATTTGAGCCGATCTGGTTTGGCGAGATCAGCGCAAGGTGCGCGCTCGGGCCACCCCGACGAGATCGGCCAGCACTTCGCCGAGGTCCCGACCGGACTGCTCGATCGCCAGAGGCACCAACGACGTCTCGGTCATGCCCGGAGCGACATTGACCTCCAAGAACCACGGGATCCCGCGGTCGTCGACGATGAGGTCGGAACGAGACAGGTCGCGCAGACCAAGGGTGCGGTGGGCGGTGACCGCCGCCTGCGCGCACGCGAGGGCGGTGGCCTCGTCGAGCGGGGCGGGCACGTCGAACTCCGTGGCGCCGGCGGTGTAACGGGCCATGTAGTCATAGACGCCGCCGACGGGCCGGATGCCCACTGCGGGCAGCGCGGCCGGGCCATCCGCACCGTCCACAACGGCGACCGCGACCTCGAGACCGGTGACGAACGCCTCGATGAGGGCGACCGGCCCGTAGGAGAAGCACTGCACCATGGCGGCGGGAAGCTCGTCCGGTGTGCGGACCACCTGGCAACCCAGGGCGGAACCACCCCGGGTCGGTTTGACCACCAGCGGCACACCGATCCGCTCGAGCAGCGAGGCCAACACCGCGGGCGCGCCCACCTCCTGGAAGGTCTGTGCCGGCAGCACCACCGAGGCGGGAACGCTCATCCCGGCCGAGCCGACCAGCGCGGAGGCCACCGGCTTGTCGAACGCGAAGCGGCACGCGCGCGGGGTGGAACCGACGTAGGCGAGGTCGAGCAGCTCGAGCACCTCGCGAAGGGCGCCGTCCTCACCACTTTCGCCGTGCAGGACCGGCACCACGCAGGCCGGGGGGTCGGCTTGCAGCGTCGGCAGCAGGCCAGGGTCGACGTCGCGCTCCTCCACCTCGAGACCTCGCGAGCGCAGAGCTTCGGCGACCCTGCGCCCGGAACGCACGGAGACGTCGCGTTCATGGGACAGACCTCCAGCCAGCACGAGAACACGCTCAGGCACGACGTGGTCCATCAGTGATCACTCATCCATGTTGGGGGGGTCGAGACATGGCTTCGCAGCAGGACACGTCAGCTGACGCCGGTGCCCGGCGCGTCGTACCTGCCGGCGCTTCGCGGCGGTGAGACACCGAAGGTGGCGCGCAGCTCCACCTCCTGCTCCAGCACACTGGCCAAGCGGTGGACACCCTCGACGATGCGGGCCGGAGTCGGGTAGCAGTAGGACAGCCGCAGGTGACGGTTGCCGGTGCCGTCTGCGTAAAAGGCCGTTCCGGGTACGTACGCGACCCGGGCGGTCACCGCCCGCGGGAGCATGGCCTTGGCGTCGAGACCGGCGGGCAGGGTCATCCACACGTAGAAGCCGCCGTCAGGCCGCGTCCACCGCGACCCGGCCGGCATCTGCTCGGTCAACGCAGACAGCAGGGCGTCGCGGCGCTCGCGGTACATCTCCGTGAACTGCTTGATCTGGCCCTGCCAGTCGCAGGTCCTCAGGTACGAGGAGACCGCCAGCTGGGAGAAGGTCGGCGGGCACAGGGTGGCCGCCTCCTGTGCGAGAACGAGCTTCTCGCGCACGGCATGCGGCGCGAGTGCCCACCCGACGCGGAAGCCGGGGGCGAACGTCTTGGAGAACGAGCCGAGGTAGACCACGCGCTCCGCGTCGTCGGCCCGCAGCGCCCGCAGCGCCTCCCCGCCGAAGCCGAGCAGGCCGTACGGGTTGTCCTCGAGCACCAGCAGGTCGTGCTCGGCACACAGGTCGAGGATCTCCGAGCGTCGAGCCGCTGTCAGGGTCACGCCGGCCGGGTTGTGGAAGTTCGGGATCGTGTAGACCATCTTGATTCGGCGACCGGACGCGTGCACCGCCGAGACGGTCTCGCGCAGCGCCTGTGGCACCAGCCCGTCGTCGTCGGTCTGGACGTGCACCACGTCGCACTCGTACGCGCGGAAGACGCCCAGCGCGCCGACGTAGCTGGGCGCCTCGGCGAGCACCACGTCACCGGGGTCGCAGAAGATGCGGGTCACCAGGTCGACGGCCTGCTGGCTGCCGACGGTGACGCAGACGTCGTCAGGGTGGGCCTGGATGCCCTCGAGCCGCATCACCTCGCAGATCTGCTCGCGCAGCTCCGGGTCGCCCTGGCCCGAGCCGTACTGCATGGCCACGGTGCCCCGTGAGGTGACGAGGTCCCGCAGGCTCTCGGCGACCGCGTCCAGGGGGAGGCCGGAGATGTTGGGCATGCCGCCCGCGAGCGAGACGACCTCGGGTCGGCTGGCCACCGAGAAAAGGGCCCGGATCTCCGAGGCGGTCATGCCGTGAGTGCGGGCGGCGTAGCGGTCGGCGTAGGAGTCGAGGCGCGTCGACGTTGCGGGGCGCACCGAATCGCCGCGGCCGCGAGGTGACGCGGGCTCGCGAGCAGGCATGGCGGACTCCTGAGGGCGCCGGCGAGAACGCTGTAGGGCGGTCACCCAGCGTACGCCGCCGGCGTCGGCCCGAGCGGGACCGGCGCCGGCGAGCGACCGCTCAGCTTCAGGTCAGCTCAAGAAGGTCTGCAGGTCACCGAGGAGCGCAGCCTTCGGCTTCGCGCCGACGATCGTCTTGACGACCTCGCCGCCCTGATAGACGTTGAGCGTCGGGATGCCGGTGACGCGGTACTGCGCCGGGGTCTGCGGGTTCTCGTCGACGTTGAGCTTGACAATCTTGATCTGCTCGCCGTACTGCGTCGCGATCTCGTCGAGGATCGGGGCGACCTGCCGGCACGGCCCGCACCACTCGGCCCAGAAGTCGACGAGGACGGGGACGTCGGAGGACAGCACCTCCTCGGCGAAGCTGGCGTCGGTCACGGCCTGGATGTCTGCCACTGCGGCTCCTTGGGGGAAACGGGGTCCCCCCGTACCGGGAGGACTGCTGTGTCAACGGTGACAGCGGGTACCGACATTCCCGAGCGGCGGGGCAAGCGCGGCGCCTCAGCTGCCTGCTGGCGCCGTCAGTCGAGCACCGACGACAGCTCCGGTACGGCAGGCTCGGCCGGCGCGTCCTGCTCGGCCAGCCAGCGTTCGGCGTCGATCGCGGCGCCACATCCGCTGCCAGCGGCGGTGACCGCCTGCCGGTACCGGTGGTCGACCAGGTCCCCACACGCGAAGACCCCAGCGAGGTCGGTCGCGGTGGTGCCGGACTGCACGAGCACGTAGCCCGCGTCGTCCAACGCGACCTGGCCGGTGAGCAGCTCCGAGCGAGGGTCGTGTCCGACTGCGATGAACAGACCGGTGGCCGGAACCTCCCGCGTGTGCCCGGACCGCGTGTCGCGCAGCGTGACGCCGGTCAACTTGTCGTCGCCGTGCAGCTGCGCCAGCTCACTGTGCCAGGCCATCTCGATCTTGTCGTTGCTGAAGGCGCGTTGTTGCATGATCTTGCTGGCACGAAGCTCGCCGCGGCGATGCACCAGTGTCACCTTCGTGGCGAAGCGGGTGAGGAAGGTGGCCTCCTCGACCGCGGAGTCGCCGCCACCGACGACGAGGATCTCCTGGTCGCGGAAGAAGAACCCGTCGCAAGTGGCACACCAGCTGACGCCGTGCCCGGACAGGCGCTCCTCGTCCGGCACGCCGAGCTTGCGGTAGCCGGAGCCCATCGCGAGGATCACGGCGCGAGCGCCGTACTGGGTGCCGTCGGCCAGCCGCACGGTCTTGACCTCGCCGGCGAGATCGACAGCGACCACGTCGTCGGCGACCAGCTCGGCACCGAAACGCTCGGCCTGTGCTCGCAGGTTGTCCATCAGTGCTGGGCCTATGATGCCGTCGGGAAAGCCGGGGAAGTTCTCGACGTCGGTGGTGGTCATCAGTGCCCCGCCTGCGGTCACGGACCCCTCGAACACCAGGGGTGTCAGCTGTGCCCGCGCCGCGTAGATGGCCGCGGTGTAGCCGGCCGGGCCGGAGCCGATGATGATCACGTCACGCACGTCGCTCGACACGCTCGTCCTCGTCTCGTCGTGGCCCCGGGCGGGACCGTGAGGGTGTGCCCTGGTCGTCCTGGCTGGCCTGCCCGGACGATCGGATGGGTGGAACGCATCCTAGGAGGCGGGAATTCCAGCCCAGAGCCCCACCGAGACACCTGCGGTCTGCGGCGAGCCCTCCGGCGGGCCGGCGCGCGCGGCGTCCAGGGCGAGCCCGGCCAGGCGCTCGAGGCGGCGCGCATCGCGGTCCCGCAGCTGGGCGGCGTTCGGGCCGTCCTGGGGCTTTTTCGAACCGCCGGCAGTAGACCCACGTGAATCGTCTTGGGGCGGAGCTGCGGCACCTCCGGGTGCCTCATCGGCCGCCTCTTCTCGAGCCGCGGAGGTCGAGCTGCCGTCCGGCCCCGAGACCTGCGGTGCGAGCAGAGCCGCACCGCCGGCGACCACTGCCACCGAGGCCGCCGCGGCGGCGACACTGCGCCAGCGCCGCTGCCGATCGGCCCCGCGGTCGGCCCATCGGTCGTCCCGGCGATCGCCCCTAGGCGCTCCCGCGGGAGGAAGCGAGGACACGGGAGGAAGCGAGGACACCGTCGCACCGGCCGAACTCACGGGTTCCTGCGCGCTCGCACCCACCTGGCGGTGCTCCGACTCGGCACTGAGTACTGCGTCGATCCGGGCGGCGACGTCGACCGGCAGAGGTGGCACCGGCAACGCCGCCAGCAGCGACGGCACGCTGCGAACCACGGCGAGCGCGCTCGCGCAGGTGGGGCAGCTGGTGGCGTGAGCCTCGACTGCAGCGGCGCGGATCGGGTCGAGCAACCCCTCGGCGAGGTCTGACAACGTCTCGACGTCAGGGTGCGGCGCGTTCACGTGGCCCTCCCTGTGCTCTCTGTTCCCTGCTCCCCGACCGGACGGGGGCTGTAGTCCTCCGAAGGGACGTAATTCTCCGAAGGGACGTAATCCTCCGAAGGGACGTGGTCCTCCGAAGGGACGTGGTCCTCCGAAGGGACGTGGTCCTCCGAAGGGACGTGGTCCTCCGAAGGGACGTGGTCCTCCGAAGGGACGTGGTCCTCCGAAGGGACGTGGTCCTCCGAAGGGACGTGGTCCTCCGAGGGCGTGTGGTCCTCCGATGGGACGTCCGCACGGGATGCCTGGTTCCGCCGCGGGCCTGCGTCCTCAGTGCGCAAGGAGGCCAGCAGCGGTGCCAACCGCGCGCGGCCGCGCGAGCAGCGGCTCTTGACCGTGCCGGTCGCACAATCGAGTGCGAGGGCCGCGTCGACGACCGACCAGCCCTGCATGTCGACGAGCACGAGCGCGGCACGCTGCTCGACCGGGAGCGTGGCAAGTGCGGCCAGCACCTGCTCACGTTGCTCGCCTCGTAACACCTCGAGCTCCGGATCGGCGGCGGCAGAGGCGTTGAGGCCGTGTCCGGCATCCATCCGGGCACCGAGCGTCGGGTCGTCGAGGGGGTCCACCGGGTCGACCGGCCGGGCCCGGCGTCGGCGCAGCTGGTCAAGGCAGGCGTTGACCACGACCCGGTGCAGCCACGTCGTGACGGCGGCGTCGCCCCGGAAGGTGTCGGCTCGGCGGAAGGCCCGCACCAACGCGTCCTGCAGAGCGTCGGCGGCGTCGTCGGGGTCCCCGAGCGTTCGTAGCGCCACCGCCCACAGCCGATCCCGGTGTCGGGAGACCAGGACCGCGAAGGCATCCGGGTCGCCGTCGACGTGGTGGCCCAGCAGGGTCGCGTCGTCTCGAGGGTCGCCCTCCGTGCCACCGGGGGACTCGACGGTCACGACGGCTGGCCGCGCAGCGACACCTCGTCGACGACACCCACGTAGGTGCCCTCGGACTGGGCCGGAAGCGAGGTGAGCCAGAGCACCACGTACCGGGTCGTGACCGGGTCCGACAGGTTGACCGACGCGTCGGTGCCGGCGCCCTGCTGGCCTCCGAGCTTCTCCAGGCCGGTCAGGGACGCCGGGGGATCGGTGGTGCCGGCGGGCGCCGCCCACACGGCGTAGCTGGTCGGCTGGGCACCGAACCGGACCAGCACGCTGCTCAGCTGCTGGTCCGCGCCCAGGTCGAGGAGCAGGCCGACGCCCTTCTTGAGGCCAGCGAGCCGGGGATCGCCGTAGTACTCCAGGGTCTTCCAGGCGGTCTGCGGGTCGCCGTCGACTGCGGCCGCGGTGTCGTCGGGGTGCTCGCTGCCGTCGCCTTGCGGGTCGAAGCTGGTCAGTCCGACGACCGGGATCGCACGATCCATCGCACGTTCCACGGGTGTGCTGGTCGCGCGGGGTGACGTCGACGGTGTCTGACTCGGCTCGACCGTATCGAGACGGTTCGTGGTCGTGCGCCCGACGGCGTAAGCCACCAGCGAGACGACGGCAAGCAGCAGGATCACGGCCAGCCAGATCCACTTGCGGTCTCCCTGGGTCGACGCCCGCGCCGCAGCGCGGGAGCGGGCAATGGGGCTGACGGGCTCGGGCTCCTGCGCAGGCTTGCGGCGGGTCGGACGCGGGTCCGGCAGGAGCGCCGGCGGCGGCGCGTCCGCGGGGGACCCGAAGGAGTACAGGGTGCCGAACAGATCCGTCTCACCACCGACGAGGCTGGGTTGGTCGTCGTACAAGGAGGTCGGGTCGTCACCGACCAGAGCGAGGGCCTGCGCCACGTCGCGCGCCGACCGCAGGGGCGCCTGGTGGTGTCGCGGCGGCTGCCCGAGGATCCGGTCGCACACCGCGTCGGCCTCGCGGGAGACACCGGCGCGCACCTGTCGCGGACGCAGCAGACGGCCGTGCTCGGTCGGCGCTGCGGGGAGTCCGAAGTCGCGGCCACCGGGCCACCGGGACACCAGGCACGCGTACAGCAGTCGTCCGAGGGCCTGGACGTCCTCATGCTCGGCCGCCTCCACCAGATCGATGGGGGTGCGCGGCGCCAACCCGATGGCGCTCAGCCCGCCGCTGCCCGGTCCACTGCCGTCGACGTCCGCGGCGCTCCCGAGCAGGGCGTGGTCGGTGCCGAGACCTGAGATGCGGACGGCGCCGCCGTCCTTGACGAAGACGGTGGAGGGGTCGAGCCGCCGGTGGTTGCTTCCGGCCTCGTGGGCAGCTTCGACGGCGGCCGCCACCTCGCCGACCAGCGCGGCGGCCCGCCGATTGTCCATCGGATCCTCCTGCAGCAAGGAGGCGAGGGAGACCGCGCGCGCCCACTCGCGTACGACGTAGGCGTGCCCGTGCTCGTCATCGGCGACGTCGAGGACGCGCAGGAAACGTGAGTCCGTCACGGCGGTCGAGGCGCGGGCGGCGTCGAGGAAGGCGGGCGCGCGGGGGTCCGCGGCCGACAGCACCTGCACACCCACCGACCGGTTGAGCACGTCGTCGGCGGCTCGCCACACCTGGGACCCGGCGACCTCGCCGCTGAGGTCCTCGATGCGGTAACGCCCTGCCAGGACGTCGCCGGGGTGCAGCGGGCGGCCCTGCGTGGCGTCGACCGGGTCGGGCCGGACCGCCTCGGGCGGCCCGTCAGGTGTCACCGTCGGCCGTCCCTTCGGCTGGCAGGCTCGACGGGCTGGCACCCGCCGGGACGCCACCATGCTAGAGGCTCGGGGCGGACGCACAGGAAGGAACGCCTTCCCCGCGTTTCTGGACGGGCCCGGTCCCCGGCCAGGTCAGCCGGTACGCCGGCGGAGCACGGCTCCGGTCAGCGAGGTGACCTCGGTGAGGCCCATCAGGCGAGCGGCGGCCAGGTACGAGGCGGCGCCGAGAAGTCCGGCGACGAGGAGCACCGGCAAGGCATGAGCGGCGTCCTCCGCGCCGAGGCCGAGTGCGCCGAGTGCGGCCTGGGCGGCGAGCATCACGGCGGCGGCGACGCTGCTGGCGCCGGCGAGTCGGGCGCCGTACCCGAGCAGGCCGCGGTCGAGCAGCGAGCCGATCCGGCGTGACAGCAAGGTCGTGGACGCCAGCGATCCGATCGCGTACGCAGCGGCGTAGGCCAGGGCCAGCCGGGTCGACACCTCACGCGGGTCGACGCCGCGGGTCAGCGCGATGCCGACTGCGATGTTCGTCGACGTCAGGGCCACCTGCACCAGGAACGGTGTGCGGGTGTCCTCGTCGGCGTAGAAGCCACGCAGCATCAAGTAGTGCACGGAGAACAGCACCAGGCCCGGCGTGAACGCAGCCAGCGTGGCGGCGATCGGACCCGTGTCGCCGGCCTGCTCGCCGTACCCGAACATCGCCGCCGCGAACGGTCCAGCGAGGCAGGCGAGCGCCACAGCCACCGGGACCACGGCGGCGATCACCAGACGCAAGGTGGAGAGCAGCTCGTCGCGGACCCGAGCGCGCTGTCCGTCGGCCGCCAGCGACGACAGCAGCGGCATCGTGGCCGTCACCAGGGAGACGGTGATCACCGCGTGGGGCACCTGGGTGACGAGGAAGGCCGCCTGGTAGACGGTCGAACCGGCCGCCTGACCGCCCTCGAGCGCGGCCGTGGTCGAGGACGACGCAGCGATCCGCAAGATCACGAAGAACGAGATCTGGTTGGCGAGAACGAAGCAGAGCGTCCAGGCACCGAGGCGAAGGGTGTGACCGAGCCCGACGCCACGAAAGTCGAACCGCGGCCGCACCCGGAAGCCGATCGAGCGCAGGTACGGCACCAGGACCAGTGTCTGCGCGACGATGCCGATGGTCGCGCCCACCCCGAGCAGGACCTCCTGCCGGGTGGTGAAGCCGTCGGTGCCGTTGGTGCTGCCGTACAACCCCAGGTAGGTGCCGAGCACCGTGCAGGCGACGAGGTTGTTGACGATCGGCGCCCACATCATCGGACCGAAGCGGCGCCGGGAGTTGAGCAGCTGTCCGACCAGCACGAAGACGCCGTAGAAGAAGACCTGCGGCATGCAGAAGAACATGAGCCGATATGCGGACTGGCGCGGCTGCTCCAGCTCGGGGGTGAACAGCTCGGCCGGGAAGGCCAGCCGGGCGATCAGCGGAACGGCCGCTACGAGGACGAGCGTCGCTCCGGCCAGCACGAGCACACCCAAGGTGAGCAACCGGTTCGCGTAGGCCGACCCACCGTCGGGGTCCTTCATCGCCCGGACCAGCTGAGGAACGAGGACCACATTGAAGACCCCGCCGGCCACCAAGATGTAGAGCGAGTTGGGGACGGTGTTGGCCCCGGTGAACAGGTCGGCGTCGAGGGAGACGCCGAGGGCGGCCACGACCAGGGCGGCCCGCACGAAGCCGGTGAGGCGGGAGAGCACCGTCCCGGCGGCCATCACCGCCCCGGCAGAGATCAACCGGTTGCGGGAGTCGGCCTCGTCGACCGCGCTCACCGGATCGCCCGGCCGGTCCGAACCCGGCGCACCGACCGCCGCAGCACGACGAGGAGGACGAAGCCGGCGCCGGCGCCGAGGGCGATCCAGATGACGACCCCGAGCACGCTGGTGCGCAACGTGAACGTCGCCGCCGGGCCGAAGTGGTCGCCGCTGACCGTCGTGAGGTGGGCGGTGACCTGGTCCACGGCCACGTCGGTCACCGACGCGCTCACCAAGATCGTGCGCCGCTCTCCCGGCCCGATCGAGATCGGCGCCACGTCGGGGAGCGTGAAGCGACCGCTGCCACTGTCGAAGTCGACACCGACGGTGACGGCCTGGTCCAGCCGGTTGGTGATGGTGATGCCGAAGCGTCCGGACTGGCTGGACAGCGTGACGAAGGTGGGGATCTCCACCGACACCGACTGCAGCTGACCGGCGAGTGCCCGCGCGCTCCGGCGGGCGTACGCCTGGCCGCGCCCAGGGCGGGCGCGCCAGTACTGCGACAGCGCGGTCGTGGTGACCTCGTCATAGAACAGCGTCACCGAGTCCGTCACTGCGGGCCCCCTCAACAGCTCGCCCAGCAGGCCGCTGCGCCGGTCGATGAGGGCGGCGGCGCGGGTGAGCTCTGCAGGCAGCGGTGGCGGCCCAGCTGACGGCGGGACCGCCGCCGCGCCCTCGTAGGTGACCAGTGGCCGGTCGAGCTGCTCCTGCGTCGTGGCCATGCGCGTCCACGAGGTCGAGAAGGCGGTGAAGAAGGCCGCCTGGCCCCATTGCGCACCGGGGTCCCAGAAGCGGGACAGCACGACCGTCGCGTCGCCGAAGCGTCGGCCCTGCGCCGTCAGCGCCAGCGACTGCAGCGCCGTCTCGGCCGCGATCCGCTGTCGCACCTGAAGCGCGGAGTCGGTGTCGCCTGGACCGGGGCCACCGTCGAGGTACGCCGGGTCGTTGACCACGACGTCGGCGACCCCGCCCGCGGTGTCGACCTGAAGCAGCGAAGAGCCGGTCTCGGGGCGGCCGGGAAGGGACCCTGCCCCGACGATGCTGGCGCGGACGGTCGGTGACGCCCGCGTCAGGGCCGCGGTGTCTGTGTAGCCGCCCGGCGGCCACCACAGCGACGTCGCGGAGATGTTCAGCGAGCTCAAGGTGGCGGTAGTGGCCCGGTTGGTCGCGGCCCGCAGCCGGTCGGCGGTGCCTACGGTCAACGGCTCGATCGACACGTCAGGGCTCTCCCGCGTCGGCAGCGCGGCCAGGTCGGGCTGGTCGTATCCGGTTGCCCACACCGAGACGTCCGGGGTGAGAGCGACCAGGTCGCGTAGCCAGAGTCGCGCCGTGCGTTGGTCCGCTGACTCGTCGACGGGCTCGGTCTGCACGAACTCCGCCAGGGCACCCGCGTCGGGAATCTGGTCCGGCGTGCCCGCCGTACTGCCGCTGGCGCCGGGGGACGGTGTGTCGAAGGACGGTGTGCCGGCGGCGCCATCTTGCTCGGCAAGCGGTGAGGACGTGGTGCCGCGCGCGATCTCGCCGAGGGCGTCGAGCAGCCCGGGGTCGAGCACGAGGGTGAGCGGCACCTGCCCGGAGCTGCGGGCCATGTCGAGCAGCGTGCGCAGGCGCCCACCGGGCGCGCACAGAGCCACCAACCGGTCGCCATTGCCGAGGCGACCACCGGCGACCCGGCGTACCGGGGCCAGCAGCGGCCACAGCAGCGAGGTCTGTACGCGGGCACCGTCCGCGGACAACAGGGGCAGGAACGTGCGGGCCCGGCCGGTAGCAGACAGCGACCGGCTCCCGTCGACATCGGTGCCGATCACCTGCACGCCGATCTGGTAGACCCCCGGCGCGCCGGTGATGCCCAGGTCCCGGTACGGCACCTGCAGCGCGTAGTCGACGCTCTCGCCTGGTTCGAGGTCGCCGATGCCGACGAAGGCGTCGGGTTCGATCACCCGGTCGCCGATGTAGGAGGTGTCGGGGCTGTCCGCGGCGTCCTGAAGCTCCTGGGCGCTGGTCAGGGCGCCGGCCGAGTTCACCAGGAACGCGTTGATGGCCAGCCACGGGTGGTCGTCGACATTGGTGACGGTGCCGCTGACCTCCACCACGTCACCGGGCTCGAGGGAGGTGGGCGAGAGCGTCTCGATGCTCACCTCCAGTCCCGTCGTGGGATCCTGCCCGCTGGAGTGCCCGCTGGTCTGGGCCTCGATCGGGGCCGCCGCAGCGGCGGGCGACAACAGCACCGTCAGCCCGGCCAGCCCGGCCAGGAACGTGGCGAACACTGTCAACCAGGCGAGCAGTGGGGTCAGCAGGAGGCGGACGTACCCGATCTCCGCCCGGACGGCTGGGCTGCCGACGCTCACGCCGGCCATGCTAAAGGGGCACCGAGCGCTGTCCTGGCTCCCCGTAGAGTGTCTGCCCGTGTCGCCGCCGTCCTCGTTCCCGCCCAGCCCCACTGCCGGGACGGACGCCGCCGCCCCCTCCGTCGCCGCAGAGCAGGCGCTCGCCCTGCGCCATCTCGCTGCCCATACACCGGTGGTGACCGAACTGGGGGAGGTGTTCGCCGCGGCCGGAGCGGAGCTCGCCCTCGTCGGCGGCTCCGTGCGCGACGCCCTGCTGCGCCGCTCGGCCACCAGTGCCCCCCACTCGTCCGACGACTGGTCCAACGACTGGTCCAACGACTGGGACTTCGCCACCTCGGCGCCACCCGACGTCACCAAGGCCCTCCTCGAGCGCTGGGCCGACGCCACCTGGGACGTCGGGCGGGCGTACGGCACGATCGGGGCGCGCAAGGGCGACGCGCACGTCGAGGTCACGACCTACCGCAGCGACGTGTACGACCCGGCCAGCCGCAAACCCGCCGTCGCATACGGCGACTCGCTGACCGGTGACCTGTCACGCCGTGACTTCACCGTCAACGCCATGGCGTTGACAGTGCCCTCGGGCAGGTTCACCGACCCCTTCGACGGCCGCACCGATCTGGCGTCGGGGACGCTTCGGACACCGGTGAGCCCCGAGCAGTCGTTCTCCGACGACCCCTTGCGGATGCTTCGGGCGGCTCGCTTCGCCGCGCAGCTCGGCTTCACCCCGGCGGCCGAGGTGTTCGAGGCCGTGGCCGCAATGGCCGAGCGGATCACGATCGTCTCCGCCGAACGCGTCCGGCTCGAGCTGGAGAAGCTGATCTTGGCACCCGACCCGCTGCGTGGCCTGCGGCTGCTCGTCGACACGGGCCTGGCCGAGTACGTGCTGCCCGAGCTGCCGGCCCTGCGGCTCGAGCGCGACGAGCACCACCGGCACAAGGACGTGTACGAGCACACGCTGACCGTCCTCGAGCAGGCCATGGACCTCGAGGACCGGATCGGCGGTGGCCCGGACCTCGTGAGCCGGCTGGCCGCGCTCATGCACGACGTCGGCAAGCCGCGAACCCGTCGGTTCGCCGAGGACGGCAGCGTGACCTTCCACCACCATGACCTCGTGGGGGCCAAGCTGACCCGCAAGCGCCTGCGGGCCTTGCGGTTCCCCGGTGACATCGTCGACGACGTCGCGGGTCTGGTCGGCTTGCACCTGCGCTTCCACGGGTACGGAACCGGGGAGTGGACCGACGCCGCGGTGCGCCGCTACGTCCGCGACGCCGGCCCATTGTTGTCGCGGCTGCACGTGCTCACGCGGGCCGACTCCACCACCCGCAACCAGCGCAAGGCGACCCGCCTGCGGCGTGCCTACGACGAGCTCGAGGAACGGATCGACCGGCTCGCGACCCAAGAGCAGCTCGACTCCCGGCGGCCGGACCTCGACGGCAACCAGATCATGGAGCTGCTCGGTATTGGACCCTCCCGTGACGTCGGCCAGGCCTACGAGTTCCTGCTCGAACGCCGGGTGGAGGAGGGACCCTTGGGGGTCGAGCGAGCCTCGGCTGAGCTGCTGGCCTGGTGGTCCGCCCGGACCTGACCGGGACAGTGGCCGTCGAATCCACCACATCCAGACGTGCGACACGTGCACGATCAGCGCGCGAGACCCACCACTGGGGGACGTATACGCTCACCCGCTATGGGGGGGCGCAGGCGATGCAGTCGGTCCTCTGGGCTGTACTCGTGGCCGGATCGGTCTCGTGCGCCGAGGACCCGTCCGACGGCTCGTCGTACGGAGCGGCTGCCCGCAATGACACCGGCGCGATGCGTTCTGACCTCGCTCCGTTGACGAAGCGCTTCACCGCCCTGCGCGATCCCGTTTCAGCGCGGTGGAAGAGCGGCACGTTCGGCGAGCCGGGCGCTCCGGGTCCATCTACGTACTGGATCGACGCCGTCGTACGGGTGACGCCCACGGTCACCGACCGGCTGGCATCCGGCACGGTCGCCAGCGAGCAGCCAGTGGTCGTCTTCGACCTGCTGCCCGAGCTTCCCGACGGCCCCTGGGTCGCCGCCGACCGGCTCAACCACAGGCTGTGCGCGGACGGGTTCAGCTGCATCATCCGGCTCGACCCTACCCACGCCACCGTGGTGATCCGGGCCGAAGGCGAAGGCTGAGCGCAGCCAGCGACCCCTGAGCGACCGTCGCAAAGCACGCCGACGACGGCATTGACGCCGCCAGGGCCGTCGACAAGGCCCAGGCAACCGAACCGGGCCTGACCTCAGGGGAGCACGTCCCCATGCGTGACTCCAGCAACCAGATCATTCGATGCGAACGGCAACCCGACGACCAGGAAGCGCCCCGGCAACCACACTCCGATCAAGTGGGACATGGACTGATGCGTGCCTATACCGACATCCCGGACCTGCGGGAGGTCATCCTCGAGGAGAGCTACGTGCTCCATGTCGAGTGCAAACCCGGGCAGGTGGCCATCTCGTTGGACCTGGCACTGACCAGATGGCCGTCCGGCGAGCCCGGGAGGCGCGATCACCCATTGGGCCTACGTGGCGGGCCCGGGCCGCTTGAACCACTGCGGCACCGGTGCCGTTTCGCCGGTGAGGGGGATGGTGATCCGGGCTGTCTCGCCGTCACGTGTTACACCGATGTCCAGCACGTCGCCAACGTTCAGGGGGACGATCTCTGGGTACCTCGGAAGGTCGATGACCTCTCCCTCGCGGAGTCCCGCGCGATCCGCGGCTCCACCCGGAACCAGCCCCCGGACCCGCCGAGTCACGAACGTGGACGGGTCGAACCCCACGTCGAGAACCGGCACCCGCACCGTCTTCCTGTCGAACTGCGACCCGAAGCAGTCCTTCCCGGGTCGCCCCACGCCAGTGAAGACAAGGGCGTCGAGGATCGGCATCTCGGCGTCGGGCAGGGCTTCCTCAACACGGGCGCACCACTGCTCGAGGCCCACGCGCGCGCCGGCCCGGCGGCTCCGCAGCACGTTCCGGACGACGTCATCGACGGACTGTCGGCCTGAGATCGCCCGCCTGAGGCGTGCGTCCAGGTCGGCCAGGTAGAACATGCCGCGGGCGTAGGGAAGTCTATGCGCTAGGAAGTCCGAGAAGAACAGCTGTTGTGCCTCCCGAACAGTGAGGTTGCGGCGGGGGTTCGCATAGCACTCCCGGGCCTCGAAGTTGACCGCGTTCAGGAAGACCTCCTCGTCGAGCATGCCTGCGCGGAACGGAAGGACGAGCGAGTAGTAGTCGGCGGCCCCTTCGACGAACCAGGTCACCTCTTCGACCGGTCCGTCCAGATGCAGCCATTCGTGGACGAGCTCGTGGGCGAGGGTCTCGTAGAGGGAGCCCTCGCCGAGCGGGTGGGCGGGGTTCATGGCCATCACGAAAGACGCCGGGTGAGCAGAGGCGTTGCCCCCTCGGTGCGGGTGGGCGCGCAGGAAGACCCGGTACGGGTGCGCCGGTGCGTCGAACGACTCGCACATCACCTGGTACGTCGTTCCCAGCCGCGCGGTGAAGGCTTCGACGTCGATACCTGGAGACGTCAGCCACCAGATCGAGAGCTGGCCGTCGCGGTGATGACGGTCCGCCAGGTCGCCACACATGACGTATGTATCGCCCAGGAGCTCCAACCTCGTACCCGCCAGCTCACCATCGCGTCCGTCACCCTCACCCAGGCTGGAGACAGCCATCCAGCCATCGGGGGAACCGTCGCCCCCCATCGGTCTTTCCCATCGCAGCTCGAACGTGAGGTCCTCCGGTCCTGGCGGAAGGACCACGAAGCACTTCAGGGCTCCCGAGAGGCCGACGCCCTCCCCGCGAAGCTCAAGCGGTGGAGTCGCGGGCCGTGGCTCCTCGGCGACGGGCTCCGCCAGGTACGACACCTCGACCGGGCCGGACGTCGAGCGCTCCACGCTCCAACACCGAAGCTGTTCGCCGTCGTCGCTCTCGGTCAGGCTCGTGGCGAGCGGGACGGGTCCGACCTCGTCCGTCGCCGCCACGGCCGCACCCTCGAGCTGGAGGGTGGGTGCCCCGGCGATGGAAAGCGGCAGCTGCCCCAGCGGCTCGCCAGCATCGAACGCGACGCGATCCAGCCGCCACGTCACCAAGATTCCCCGGGGATCGACCGCCAGAGTCACCAACAGATGTGCCATCACATTCCCTGAAACTGGCGCCGACCCACCCAGAAACTCTACTTGCTGTACTGGCGGCGACTCCTCTGCCGTCGGAGCATGCCCGCGCCGAGACTTCCCATGCCGCCATCAGGGGCGTCATAGACGCGTGTTCGCAAGGAGGCCTTCCGCAACAGAGCCCTTAGCGCTGGGCCAGCGCCCAAATCAATTACGCCGGGAGGCTCGCCACGAAGTCACGCAATGCGGCGACGTAAGCCAGGGGCTGTTCGACGAACGTGAAGTGGCCGGCTCCCTCGATGACGGTCACCCTGCCGTGTGGGGCGTCGGAGCGATAACGCTCGACCACGGGCGGCGGCGCAACCAGGTCCGTCTCCCCCAGGAGAAGGAGCGAAGGCATGGTTAATTCGGCAAGCCGTTCCACCCGCGGCCGGTACATGTCTTCCAACAGCGGCAAGTGCGACATCCCCCGTTGTTGCTCCTCCTCGGTCACACCGAGCGCTTCACCTAGGGCGGCATAGCCCTGGGCTAAGGGGGGCTAAGGGCAATGCCGTTCAGTTAGGGTGGGACGAGGATGTTGATTGCTGTGCTGGTGGTGAACGTGGGTTGGGGCCACCTGCGGTGCATGGGTCGTTTGACGCCGTAGTTGCTCATCTTGCGTTTGACCACGCG
>JAABUN010004666.1_pt1 | contig 18202 bp, 16 predicted proteins | sample 5559311 | NCBI WGS metagenome assembly JAABUN01 (sample SAMN10711877, study PRJNA513370) | rock metagenome | isolation source: Antarctica rocks | place: Antarctica: Victoria Land, Siegfried Peak sud | reverse complement strand
CTCTGCTGCCCGATGTCCCTACCCCCCGACCCCGACCTGGAGCCCGACGAAGCCGGCGAGGAAGACGAGCTATATGAGCACCACCGCATCGTAGCCGACCGCGGCCAGGAGCTGCTGCGCCTCGATAAATTCTTGCTTAATCGGCTGGCCAACGCCTCGCGCACCAAGATTCAGGATGCCATTCGGGCCGAAGCAGTGCAGGTGAACGGCCACGTTACTAAGCCCAACTACCGGGTGCGGCCGGCCGATATCATCACCATCACGCTGCCCGAGCCGCCGCGCACGGGCAAGGTGGTGCCCGAGCCAATGGACCTCGACATTCGCTACGAGGACGACGAGTTGCTCCTCGTGAATAAGCCCGCCGGCCTGGTCGTGCACCCGGCCTATGGCCACTGGGAGGGCACGCTGGTGAATGGCCTCGCCTACCACCTGGCCAACCTGCCCACGGGCCGCAACGGCGGGATTCGGCCCGGCCTCGTGCACCGCATCGACAAGGATACCTCGGGGCTGCTGGTGATTGGCAAGACCGAATGGGCCATGACGCACCTCTCGCAGCAGTTTTTTCACCACACCATCGAGCGCAGCTACCTGGCGCTGGTGTGGGGCAGGTTTGAGGAAGACGCGGGTACGGTGCGCGGCCACGTGGGGCGCAGCCTGCGCGACCGCAAGGTGCAGGCCGTGTACCCTGGGGGTGAGCAGGGTAAAGCCGCCGTGACGCACTACCAGGTGCGCCAGCGCTACGGCCCCGTCACGCTGCTGGAGTGTCGCCTCGAAACCGGCCGCACCCACCAGATTCGGGCGCACATGCAGCATATCGGGCACCCGCTGTTCAGCGACGCTACCTATGGCGGCGATAAAATTCGATTTGGGCAGGCTACGGGCGCCTACAAGACCTTCGTGGAAGGCTGCTTTGCCACATTGCCCCGGCAGGCGCTGCACGCGCGCGCGCTGGGTTTCGTGCACCCCACCACCGGCGAGCGGCTTTATTTTGAAGCCGAGCTGCCCGCTGACTTCGCGGCCGCGCTGGCCCGGTGGGAAGCCTGGGCTGCCGCGCAGTAGCCACCGGCCCTACCCCCCTTAAACACAAAGAAGCCCCGCGCAAGCTGCGCGGGGCTTCTTTTCTCTTAACCAACCAACTCCTACTTCTTGCGGGTAGTAGTCGTTTTATGGGCCGTAGTAGTCGTGCGGGCAGGAGCCTTGATAATTTTCATCGCGTTGGTGGCGTCCTTATTGGCTGGGTCAATGGCCAGTACTTTCTCGTAGTACGTGGTAGCGGTTGGCTTGTCGCCTTTCTGCAAGTTATAATAGCCAAGATAGTTGTTCGCCTCAACCAGGCCACTCTTGTACTTGTCGGGGTCGGTGCCGGCTACCTCGATGTATTTCTCATAGTAAGGCTTGGCCAGGCCCTGCTTGGAATCCGGGTCCTGATAGAAGTTGGCTTGGGCACGGGCCTGCCAGGCGGGCGCGTAGGTAGGCTTAGCCGTAGTAATGATGCCATACACGCTGTCTGCCTGCGTGTACTGCTTGCTATTGCTGAAGGCGGTAGCAAGGCGGAACTGGTCGGTAAGGTCACCCTGTGGGGTCTTAAGCTTGGCCTTGTAGATGCCAATAGCTTCCGGGTATTTTTTCTGCGCCATGTAAGCCGCCGCGAGGTCGTTCTGCAAATCGGCCTTCTTGTCTGGGTCGGTAGTCAACGAAATCGCCTTCTGCAGTACCGAAACCGCTTCCTGGCTCCGACCCGACTTGAGCAGAATCTTAGCCTGGTAGGAATAGTCTTCCGGGATGATTTTCTCGACCGGAGCCAGCTTCATATACTGGTCCATTGCCGTGGCAGCGCCCGCATAATCGTTGGTTTCGTACAGGGTATAAGCCTTGAGGCGGTTCATAGTCAGGTTATTGGGCTCCACGGCCAATACCTTATTGATTTCCGCCAGCGACTCGGGGTACTTTTTAGTCAGGTACAGGAACGATGCATATTCCGCATCGGTATCGGACGACTTCTCCGCTTTGGACTGGTATGTCTGGAAAGTCTCCAGCGCCTTCGGATACTGGCCGGCCGAGTAGTACATCTCCGCTAGCTCCTTATAAGCCGGGGCGTAGTTTGGGTCGAGCGCGATGGCCTTTTCCAGGTTCTCTTTAGCGGCGGCCCCATTGCGGCTGCGCACGTTCAAAGCGCCCTTCTTGTAAAAGCCTTCGGCACTGTTGGGGTTAGCGGCCGTAGCACGGTCGAAGCTGCTCATGGCCTCGCCACCACCCTGGTCGGAGTGCAGGTAGATGTCACCGCGGGCAATCATCAGCTCGGGAGTATCCTTGCCTTTGCTGAGGGCCTCGGCGGTCTTCTCATAGGTCAGGGCGCGGGTAATGTCCTTCACATCCGACTCGCCGTAGGCCTGCGCAATCATGGTCAGCACCTTAGCGTCTTTGTTCTTGGTGGCTTTGGCAGCGGCGTCAAACTTGGCATCGGCCTCGCCGGCGCGGCCTTTGGCTAGCAGGGCCCGGCCTTCGGCCACCATCCCGAAGGGGGTAGAGCCGGCGGCGCGGGTGAAGTAATAAGACGCCGAATCGGGCAAATCGCGCATCTGGTAGATGCGGCCTAGCTCGAAACTAGCTTCGGGGCTGCTGTTGCCGCGCAGAGCGGCACGGGCCTCTTTGTAGCGGCCTAGCTCGATAGCTTTCTGAGCAGAAGCTACGCTCTGTGCGGTGGCGGCCGTAGCGCCGGCTCCTACGGTGAGGGCGGTCAGCAGCAGCGGTTTCCAGGGCTTGAAAGACATAGGGTAAGGAAAAAAAGGTAAACTTTTGGTGAAAGATGCGTGGCCATACTACGCAGCCAGGGGAAAGGTAGTTCACTAGCGTTTGTTGGTCGTCACGATGCGCGCTTGCATGTTGGCGGGCATCAGGCCAGACTTTTGAAAAATAAGCTGGCCCTTTTGGCCGGCCACAAACGACATAAACCCAGAAGCCAGGCCAGCCCGCGCCTCCCGGCTGATGATGTAGATATCGCGGCGCAGCGGGTAATTCTGCAACTCGGGGTGCGCCCGCAGCAGCTCCGGCGACTTAGGGGCCAGGTACACCTGGTAGGGCTGAATGTAATCGTCCTTCTTCGGGTTGGGCCGCGCCGTGATGCTGGCTACCCGTACCCGCTTCAGAAAGCCGCGCACATTGGGGTCGTCAAAATCTGAAATCCAGTTTACCCCGATGATACCGATGGCATCGGGGTGGGTAGCCACGTAGTCGAGCAGCTTGGGATTGGACCGCGCCGCGAAGGCCTTGGGGCTGAGCGCGCCGCCGTGCAGCAGCGTATCGCGCACGAAGCGGCTGGTACTACTGCGGTTCGCGTCGAATACCACATTAACGGCACCGAGCTTCTTCTGACCACTCACCTGGCCCCACCGCGTGGTCTGGCCGCCAAAAATGCCGCGCAGCTGCGTAAGGGTTAGTAACGAATCGGGGTTAGACGGATGCAGGATAATGGCCAGGCCGTCGATACCCACTTTTATAGTGCGCGGCAGCATAGTCTGCTTATCCAGCTCCTTTTTTTCATCGGCATTCAGGTTTCGGGAAACGACGATGGCCTTTACCTTATCGTTGAGCAGGTCCAGAAAAACGTTGTCTTCCGGCTGGTAGCTCACTTTCAGGTGCGCATCGACATACAGCTTCTGAAACGTATCTACCTGCGATTCTAGTACCGGCGCAAACGTCTTGTCCACGCCGATGCCAACGTGGCCGCTCGTGGGCGTGTCGGTAAAATCCTCACTGGTGCCGGCGCCCCGGTCGGGGTGGCAGCTCGGGAGCAGGCACGAGGTTACGAGCAGCGCCGTCAGCACCGTGCGGCCCGGCCGCGAAAACAGATTAGCTGAACTCATTGCGCGTGGGTTTGCGAAATTGACTGCGGATGGTGCGCACGAAGCGGATAACGCCGTAGAGGATGAATACGGTGCCAAGCACCATGCGGGTTTTAGGACCCAGGGGTAGCAAGGCGCCGGCGGCCGACTGGTGCCTGGCGGTGACCCACAGCCAAATGCCCAACGCGGCATAAACCAGCGACATAATCAGGGTAAAGTAGCGCACTATTCGCTGAGGGGAACCAAGGCGCTCTTCGGTGGTGGGGATAGGCATGGGATAGCAGGCGTGATACTGTACCCTAACCCGCGCAAATACCTGATTTGTTCGATGAGCAGAGCGGGCTAGCAATTAGCCTGCAAAAAAGGGCACAAAATCTCAATTTCCTACTATCCGCACTTACTTTACTGATATTGAAACGTAATGGGCAGCGTAAAGCGCACTGCTACGGCGTGCTTGCTCTGGTAGCCCGGCGTCCAGTTAGGCATCTGGCGCACTACGCGTTGCGCTTCCTCGTCGAGGCCGTAGCCCAAGCCCTTGAGCACCGTCACATCGGAGATAGAGCCATCGGCCTGCACCACAAAGCTCAAAAACACGCGTCCCCCAATTCCTTCGGCCAACGCCGCGCCAGGGTAGCGCAGGTGGCTACGCAGGTAGCGTAGCAGCGCCTCCTGCCCACCCGCGAACTCCGGCATTTTCTCAACGGCTATAAAGGGCTCACTGGACGTGGCAGGGGCAACCGTGCCCGTTTCGCTACCCCCTGCTCGGCCGCCAACTTCATTGGCAGATGTAAGCGCACTGCTCGCATTCGGCGTGGCCGGCCCTATCGGCCCATCTATGACTTGGGTCAGCGGCAGGGGGGTAGGGAGGGGTTGGGGTATGTCGTCTTTAATTACTTCATTGGAAGTAGTCGGCGCGGGATGCGTGGCAACAGACCGGGCGTGGGACGGCTCCGGCTCGGCCACCTGTGGGTGCTCTATTACAACGGATGCTGGTGGAAGTATTGGCTCTACCGTGTGGGTGAGTGAAACGATAGGCGTGGTAATAGGTACTAATTGCCGCCAGGTCGCCCAGCTTAGCAGCAAAAAGACAAACAGCAGCAGCGTGATTCCCCCAGCCGAAGCCAGGTTGCGCTGGTAGTCGTGGCGCAGCTGGTAGGCGCCGTAGGCCTGGTTACGGCCTTCAAATACAACCTCATCGAGGCTGTCGAGCAAAAATGCGGGCAGAAGTGGCATAGTCGGCAAAAAGAAAAAGTGAGAGATAACACTGGTGGCAACCAGCTACCAGACTGATGCTACCCCGCTCTTTTTTCCACATCGCCGATACGCATTTATGTAGCAATAAATTTTATCGCGAACGCAAAAAGGCCCTGACTGCGATGCGGTCAGGGCCTTTTTGTTGCAGCAATTTCAGGCTACTGGATTTTCAGCGTCACCGGTACCGTAAACGATACTTTTACCGCCCGGCCATTCTGCTTACCTGGGATAAACTTCGGCAGCGCTTTGATGGAGCGGATAGTTTCAGCGTCAACCGTACCAGTCAGGCCTTTCACAATCTTCACGTCCGAAACGTCGCCGTTTTCATCTACCGTAAAGCTGGCGAAAACCCGGCCTTCTACCTGGTTGCGCAGGTCAACCGCGGGGTAGCGGAAGTTTTTCTGGATGGCCGCTACGATGGCACCCATGCCGCCACCACCGGGTAGGGCGGGCATCTGTTCCACGTAGGTATAAACTTTGGTTTCGACAACCTCATCTACCACCTTGTTGCCTTCGCCGCTCAGGGCGCTGAGGTCGGGGGCGTCCGTGTTACCTTTTACGGTCACGGTAGCTACCTGCTTGTCCTTCAGCTCATCCTGGTCCGGAACTTCTTCCTTCTTTACCTCTTCGTCCTTCTTCACAACCGGAGGGGTAAACTTCACGGTCGTCAGCTTGGGCGGCGGGGGTGGCGGCGCCTGGGGCGGCGGCGGCGGCGGGGGTGGCGGAGCGGCATTATCCAAAGGAGGCGCATCCATGAGCACGTTCTCCCTCAGATTAAGCACTTCCTTGGGCTTGCGGTCTTCCAGGTACTTCGCGATGGCTGGAATGAATACCAGAAGTGCTAGTAACGCCGTACCAATGATGAGCGCCCGCGAGACGTTGCGCCCATAAACACGGCGGAGCTGGAAAGCACCGTACTCCTTGTTACGCCCCTCAAATACGATGTCGTTCAAGCTGGCATTAGCCAGCTGCGCATTGTCCATCATAGCAGTTTCTGTTTTTTAATGAGGTCAATGTCTTTCTTCGAGATGTCAATCAACGCGTACTTCTTTTGATTGGTGATGTTCATCTCATCCAGAATGTCTACCATATTCTTGTACTTGGCATCTTTTCCCTCGTAGGAATAGGGCTCAATCAGAATAATCGGCTCGGGCTGCTGCTTCTGGCGGGCCAATAGTACCTGGCGGATACCATTGGCTGAGAAGTCAGTTACCTTAATCTCAGGTACAGCCACGCTCTTATCATTGGGCTCGTTCAACCCGAAGTAGTAGAAAACCTTGTTATCAGGCGCCAGGATGATAGTAACAGCCTGCGACGCCTTGATTTTGGTTTGCTCGTCGTCCTTGAGGGTCTTGTCCTTCACCGGCATCGTGAGCTGCATCACGTTGGGCTTGGCGAAGGTGGTGGTGAGCATGAAGAAGGTCAGGAGCAGGAAGGCCAGGTCAACCATTGGCGTCATGTCGATTTTGGTCGACATTTTCTTTGCCCGTTTCTTGCCTCCCTTGCCGGAGTCTCCGCCTTTTTGTTGTATTTCGGCCATGATTTCAGACGGTTATTGGATGAAAGTAGGCTTCATCTCCAGACTGGTCTGCAGGTTGAAGCGGTTAATATCCTTCTCCTGGAGGTCTTTGATAACCGTTTGCACGGTTTTCACATCAGCATTGCCATCGCCTTTGATTACCAGGTAGGTAGGCTTATGAAACAGCGCGGCATTGGCCTTGCGGGCTTCCATCACCCAGTCAATCATCTGGTTGTTGAGCGAATCATAAGGGACACCGGGTAGCGTCGGGTTTAACGCTTTACGCTGCTCCGTGTCCTTGTCGAGGTAGCTGCCGAGCTGCCCAATCGGGACCCCAAAGTTCGGCATCAGCGAAAACTGCTTTATCTGAGTTGGGGTGAAGGTGACGCCATATTTGGCGGCCACTGCCTTAAGAGCAGCTTCCTTGATAGGCGCTTTATCGTAGCCGAAGAAGACGCGCTTTTTGTCATCAACTGTTAGCGTGAGAATGTCACTATCGGGAGCATGTAGGTCGGATGTTGAAGACGGCGGGTCAACTACCACCGCTTCATCGGGGCGGAACTGCGTGGTCAACATAAAGAATGTTACCAGCAGAAACGCTAGGTCAACCATCGGCGTCATGTCGAGCGACGGCGAGGTGCGGTGCGGTTTTACTTTAGGCATTGCCGGAAGAGGTTAAAATGACTGGGCGGAGCCATGTACTAGGGGGAGAAGGTAGTACCATCAGCGGGTTGCAGGTTTTAATATCTGACAAGAGCCACTCACTGGTACCGATGCCGGCTGCACCCTAATTGCACACGATTTCGGAAAAAAAAAGGGTGGGGACGGCAAAACGCCTCCGCCCCTTTTTTCGTGCCAGTAGCTTACGACTCCTGGCCTTTGTTGCTGTGCTGAGCAGCAAAGGTTTGGATGATGCTGAAGCCAGCCTCGTCGATGCTGTAGGTCAGCTCGTCAATCTTGCTGGTAAAGAAGTTGTAGGCTACGATGGCCAGGGCCGATGTGCCGATACCAAGTGCCGTGTTGATAAGCGCTTCCGAGATACCCGATGCCAGGGCCGTCGCGTCGGGGTTACCGGCCTGGGCCAGTGCCGAGAAGGCCTTAATCATACCGAATACCGTACCGAGCAGACCTACCAGCGTGGCAATAGAAGCCAGCGTGGAGATGATAACCAGGTTCTTTTCGAGCATGGGCAGCTCCAGGGCGGTGCTCTCCTCGATTTCCTTCTGGATGGCCAGTACGCGCTGGTCGGTGTTCATCGTGGTTTCGCGGCCCATTTCCTGATACTTCTTCAGGCCGGCGCGAACTACGTTAGCTACCGAGCCTTTCTGCTGGTCGCAGATGGCGATGGCACCGTTGATGTCATTGGAATTCAACTTCTGGCGTACGCCGCGTACAAATTCTTCGATGCTCTTGCTGCCTTTGGCTCTGGCGATGGTCAGCGCGCGCTCAATGGAGAAGGTGATAACGCAGAGCAGCATGGTTATCAGTACCGGTACGATAACCCCACCCTTGTGCACAATGCCCAGATAGTCGCCGGGTTTCGCGTTGTTCTCGGGATTGCCACCTACGTAGTGACTGCCATCGCCGAGCACGAATACGAAGATTACGATACTAGCAATGAAGGCAAGGATGATAACGATGACCGAAAACAGCGAGGCGCCACCGCTGCTCTTGGCGGGTGCGGCCTTAGGAGCGGCCGGCGCAGCGGGCCGAGCGCCCGGGTTTACAGCATTTTTCTGTTCCATGAGTCCAGTAAGTGTAGGAGGTGGGGGGTTGGTTGAAGGGTAAAAAAGAAAGTAATGAGAAGCGGCGAGCTAGTGTGTGTTACTGGGCGCCACCCCCGCAAGCAGAGGTTTCGGGGCCGAATCTACGCCGAAGCCAGTAAAATCCAGACTTAATAGAATTTTTTTTGAGTGAGCTCCCACTCATCAAAGTGACCGCAGGCTACTTTTCGGGGTTAAAAACCCTCCTGAATCGCGGATGAAGGGCAAACGTAAGCAGGGGGGCGAGGGTTGGCTTAGCTTTGGACTAAGGAGGGGGGTAGGGGATAGGACTTTTACAATCAGTTGCCGATAATCAAGGGATTAGGTATGCGCAGTTTCGCTTTGTTTAGCCTCATTCCAGTACCTATCCATCTGGGCCAGCGTGAGGTCGGACAGGGCCTGGCCGGCCTGGAGAGCGGCCGCTTCCAGATACTGAAAGCGGCGGATAAATTTTCGATTAGTTCGCTCCAAGGCTTCTTCCGGATTGATACCGGCGAAGCGGGCAAAATTGACTAGCGAAAATAATAGGTCACCAAACTCCTGGGTGGCGCGGGCCGCCTGAGCCTCGTCGGCGGGCGGCTGGCCGTGGCCATATTCGGCCCCAAACTCGGCCAGCTCTTCCTGCACCTTGAGCCACACCTGGGCCGGGTCTTCCCAATCGAAGCCCGCGCCCCGCGCTTTCTCCTGAACGCGCATGGCCTTGACCAGGGCGGGTAGGGAAGTGGGCACGCCGCCGAGCACGCCGCCCGTATTACCCTTTTCCTTGAGCTTGAGCTGTTCCCAGTTGCGCTTCACGGCGGCCTCGTCGTCGGCGCGCACGTCGCCGTAGATGTGCGGGTGACGGTAGATGAGCTTTTCGCACTGTGCGTTGAGCGCGTCGGCAATATCGAAGGCGCCTTGCTCGGCGGCGATGCGGGCGTAGAACACGAGGTGCAGCATCACATCGCCCAGCTCCTTCTTGAGGTCGGGCAAGTCGTGACGCAGAATGGCGTCGCTGATTTCGTAGGTTTCCTCGATAGTGAGGTGGCGCAGGCTTTCGAGCGTCTGCTTTTTATCCCAGGGGCATTCCTGGCGCAGGCGGTCAAGCACATCGAGCAGGCGGGCGAAGGCGGCGAGCTGAGCGGGGCGGCGGGTAGGGGCAAGCAATGGATTTTCCATAAAAAATAAGCGGTAGCATAAGGCGACAAGTAGTCGTTTGAAAGGGGTAGCGCGCTGGTTTAGGTGAGCAACCGGCCGATACTCATAGCCCGGCCAGGCCGGCTAGCCGGGGGGCAAGCGTGTAGATAACGGGCACGCAACCGGAGAAACCACCTACTTTTGCAAAGCTAAAAAAACAACCTGTGACGCTCATAAAATCTATTTCCGGCATTCGGGGCACTATCGGTGGCCCGGCCGGACAGGGGCTAACGCCTCTCGACGTGGTGAAATATACGGCTGCCTATGGTACCTGGGCCGCCACGCAGCAGTCGGGCAGCAAGCTCATCGTGATTGGCCGCGACGCCCGCCTCTCGGGCGAAATGGTGAGCCGCCTCGTGGCCGCTACCCTGCAAGGGCTGGGCTTCGATGTGCTCGACCTGGGCCTGAGCACGACGCCTACCGTGGAGCTGGCCGTGCCCGCCAGGCAGGCCGCCGGCGGCATTATCCTCACGGCCTCGCACAACCCCAAGCAGTGGAACGCGCTGAAGCTGCTCGATGCGCACGGCGAGTTTTTGTCGGCCGCCGCGGGCGAGCAGGTGCTGGCGCTGGCCGAAGGCGACAGCATTGAGTATGCGCCCGTGACCAAGCTGGGCCAGTACACCACCGACGATACCTTTCTGGCCGAGCACATTGCCGCCATTCTGGCTTCGCCGCTGGTTGATGCGGCCGCCATCAAGGCCAAGAATTTTCGGGTAGTAGTCGATGCCGTGAATAGCAGCGGGGGCATTGCCGTGCCGCAGCTGCTGGCCGCGCTGGGCGTTGAAACCATCGAGAAAATTCATTGCGAGCCCACCGGCGACTTTGCCCACAACCCCGAGCCGCTGCCCGAGCACCTGCGCGACATTGCCAAGGTGCTCGAAAAAGGTGGCTTCGACCTCGGCATCGTGGTGGACCCCGACGTGGACCGCCTGGCCCTGGTGAGCGAAAACGGCGAGATGTTTGGCGAAGAATATACGCTGGTGGCCGTGGCCGACTACGTGCTGGGCTACCACGGCGGCGGCAACACCGTGAGCAACCTCAGCAGCACCCGCGCCCTGCGCGACGTGACCGAGAAGCACGGCGGCACCTACACCGCCGCCGCGGTGGGCGAGGTGAACGTGGTAACCAGGATGAAGGAAACCCAGGCCATCATCGGCGGTGAGGGCAACGGGGGCATCATCTTCCCCGAGCTGCACTATGGCCGCGATGCGCTGGTTGGTATCGCGCTGTTTTTGACGCACCTAGCCAAGTCGGGCCTCACGATGAGCCGCTTGCGCAACTCCTACCCCAGCTATTTCATCTCGAAGAACAAGATTGAGCTGACGCCCGAAATTGACACTGACTACGTGCTGGCGCAGATGGAGCAGCGCTACGCCAAGCAGCCGGTGAATACTATCGATGGCGTCAAAATCGAGTTTGACAAGGAGTGGGTGCACCTGCGTAAGTCCAACACTGAGCCCATTATCCGCATCTACGCCGAGTCGGACTCGAACGCCACGGCTGAGCATCTGGCTCAGAAAATTATTGCTGATATTAAGGAGATTATTTTGGCTAAATAGCGGGTAGGGCAGGCTTTAGCTTGCCGTACTACGCGCTTAACGTTTGCTACTGACGGCCCTGCGGTGCCAGCTAAAGCTTACCCTACACTATGCACGCTTACTTCGACAACGCCGCTACTACCCCCCTCGACCCCGCCGTGCTGGACGCCATGCTGCCCTACCTGGCGCGGCACTATGGCAACCCCAGCTCGCTGCACGGGCCGGGCCGGCAGGTGCGGGCGGCCATCGAGCAGGCGCGCAAAACGGTGGCGCAGCTGGTGAATGCCGCGCCGAGTGAAATCACCTTCACCTCGGGCGGCACGGAGGCTGATAACTACGCCATTTTTGGGAGCGTGCGCACGCTGGGGCTGAAGCACGCCATCACGTCGCCGCTGGAGCACCACGCCGTGCTGCACCCGCTGCAAGCCCTGGCCAAAAGTGGCGAAACGGAGCTGAGCTACCTGCGCCACGACGCTCAGGGCCGCCTCGAGCTGGCGCACCTCGACGAGCTGCTGGCCACGCACCCGCGCACGTTCGTGAGCCTGATGCACGGCAACAACGAGCTGGGTAACCTCAACGATATCAAAGTTATCGGCGAAATCTGCGCCCGGCACGACGCCATTTTCCACACCGATACGGTGCAGACGATGGGCCACTACCCCCACGACGTGCAGCAGCTGCAAAACCACTTTCTGGTGGGCTCGGCGCACAAGTTTCACGGGCCGAAGGGGGTAGGGTTTCTGTACCGGCGCGGCGGCGTGGAGGTGGCGCCGCTCATCCACGGCGGCGCGCAGGAGTGCAACGTGCGCTCGGGCACCGAGAACGTGTACGGCATCGTGGGCCTGGCCAAAGCTTTTGAAATTGCCTGCCACGACATGGCAGAGCACCAGCGGCACGTGCAGGCGCTGAAGGACCGGTTTATTGGCCAGCTGCGGGCTGGCATTGCCGACGTGCGGTTTAACGGCCTTTCGGCCGAAGCCGACCAGAGCCTCTACACGGTGCTCAGCGTGAGCCTACCCCCCTCCAGCATCAGCGAGATGCTGCTTTTTAGCCTGGATATCAACAAGGTAGCGGCTTCGGGCGGCTCGGCCTGCACCAGCGGCGCGCAGCTCGGCTCACACGTGCTCGAAGCCCTGGGCGCCGACCCCAACCGGCCCACCGTGCGCTTCTCCATGAGCAAGCTCAATACGGAGGAAGAAGTGGACTACGCCGCCGCCCAGCTCACCAAGCTTTACCAATCGGTAGCGGCGCCGGCTTAACTGCTAGTGGCCGGTGCAAACGGCTGATTCGTTGCCGTTGGGGTCGGTGAAGTGAAAGCGCCGCCCACCGGGAAAAGCAAAAATGGGAGCGCTGATAAGCCCTCCGGCTGCCTCTACGGCCGCTTGAGTAGCTTCCAGTTTGTCCGCCCAAAGCACTACCAGGCAGCAGGCGTGCCTGCACGCCTGCTGCCTGGTAGAAGCCACCCGATAACTGCCCATCTTCGAAGGCCACGTATTCGGGGCCATAGTCTTGAAACGAACAGCCAAAAACCTGGTTATAGAAGTGCTTAGTGGCTGGTAGGTCGGCGGCCGGAAACTCGACGTAAAAAATGGCGTGATTGACTTGCTGGCTCATGCAATGCAAACGGGAGGTGGACAAAATGCCAAGTGGGACGATGCGCGAAAGTAGCGGTGAGTGACCCTATTTTTAACCGCTCATTATCTCGCATCGTCCTTCGTATATGCCCGCTCCGCTACCTCGCCCTCAGCGCCCGCCCGGAAGCCGCTGGCCCGCCTGGCGCTGGCTGCGGCGCTACTTCGGCTTTTCGCGGGCCGAAACCAGCGGGTTAGTGCTGCTGCTGGTAGCGGCGCTGGCCATTGCCGGGCTGCCCCTGCTGCTGCGCCCCGCTGACCCCGTTTACCTGCCCGCCGCCGACCAGCGCCAGCTCGACGCCTGGGGGCAGGACCTCAGCACCCGCCTCGACTCGGGCCGGGCCACCAGTGCCCGCGCCTTTGCCGGGCGCTATCCGGCGCGGTCGCGCGCCGGCGGCAGCCGCTACCCTGCGGTGCCGCGGGTGCGCCTGGCGCCCTTTGACCCTAATGCTCTTACGGCCGAGGGCTGGGAGGCGCGCGGCGTGCCGCACTTCGTGGCTGGCCGCATCGTCAACTACGGGCAGAAGGCCGGTGGCTTTCGGGCCAAAAGCCAGGTGCAGCGTATTTATGGCCTGCCCGACTCGGTGTATCAGCGGCTGGCGCCGTTTATGCGGCTGCCCGAGGCGCTGCCGGGGCGCGGTAGCGCGGGCTACGCGGCGGGTGGCCGCTTCGGTGCGGGCGAGGGGGGTAGGGCCTTTGAGAAAGCCGCCCGCAAGCCGGCGCATTTGCAGCCCTTCGACCTCAACCTGGCCGACACCACCCAACTGATGCAGATAAAAGGCATTGGCCGGGGCCGCGCCAAGGGGCTGGTGAAGTACCGCGCCGAGCTGGGCGGCTACGTGAACGAGGCGCAACTCACCGACTTTTTCATGCTGCGCGATGCGCCCGACCTTGTGGATAGCCTGCGCAAATACACCTTCGTAGCGGCCAGCTTCGCGCCCCGGCCGGTGCTCGTCAACTCGGCCACGTTTGATGAGCTGTGGCCGCACCCGCTGGTACGCAAGCCGTTGGCCCGGCTCATCGTGGCCTTTCGCAAGCAGCACGGGCCCTTCAAAATGCCCGATGACCTGCGGCAAATCAAGATTCTGAAGGAGGAAGACTTCGTGAAATTGCGGCCCTACGTGCGCTGTGAGTAGGCGGTTGCCGATTATAGTCGCGGTCGTTATTTAAAATAGTTCTAAATTGCGACCTTATCCATTTCGACCTGGCTCACATGAAAATGTTCTTTCGCCGCATTCACCTGTACCTGGCCCTGGCGGCGGGCTTGGTTTTCTTCGTGCAGTGCCTCACGGGCACGGTGCTGGTTTTTGAAGAAGAGATTACCCACGCGCTCTACCCGGCGCGCTACGGTGTGGCGGTGCCGGCCGGCCAGCCCCGGCTGGCGCTGGCCCAGCTGGCCAGCCAGTTTCAGCAAGCCAACCCCAAAGCAAAGGTGCTCGGCTTCAAAGTGTACGCTGACCCGGCGCGCACCGTGGAGCTGAGCTACCGCGACGGCAAGGCCCGCCCCGATGGCCCGCCCCGCGGCGAAATAGGGGGTAGGGAGCCACAGCAACGCGGCCCCGGCGAGCGTGGCAAAGGCCCGCAAAAGGACCGGCCCGAGCGCGGCAGCACAGCCTTTATGAATCCTTATACTGCCCAGCTAGTGGGCCTGCAAACGGAAAAGCAGCTGCCCGTATTCAAGGTGGCTGAGGACCTGCACCGCCGCCTGCTGGCCGGCGAGGTGGGTAAGACGCTGACGGGGCTTTCGGCCCTGTTTATCCTCGTCATTACGGCGACGGGCATCGTACTGTGGTGGCCCAAGACGCGCGCCATGCTCACGGGCCGCCTGCGCATCAAGTGGGGCGCCAGCGGCAAGCGCATTACCCACGACCTGCACATCGTGCTGGGCTTTTATTGCTCGCTCTTCCTGTTCGGGCTGGCGCTTACGGGCGTCATCATGTCGTACCGTTGGGCTACCGAAAGCCTTTTCTGGCTTACGAACTCGCGGCTGACGGTGGGGCTCCCTACCCCCCATTCGGCGGCCGAAGGCGGACGAACTATAGCCTACGACGCGGCCCTGCGCACCGGGCAGGCTACGTACCCCACGGCCGAATTCTGGCGCATTGGCGCGCCCCGGGGCCCGCTGGCGGCGGTGGCGGTGAGCGCGCCCAGCACCTTGCCCCTGCGGAGTATGGGCCTCGATACGCTGTTCGTGGACCGCGCTACGGGCGCGGTGCTGGGCCAGCACTTGTACAGCCGGCAAACGGCGGGCGCGCAGCTGCGCCGCCTGGCCAAGCCGTTGCACACCGGCGAAATCGGCGGCATCCGGACCAAAATCCTGGCCTTGGTAGTGACGCTGTGCAGCCTCACGTTTCCGGTGACGGGCGTGCTCATGTGGCTGAACCGTACCCGCAAGCCCCGGCGCAAAAGCAGCCGGGTGGCGGTGATGGGGTAGGGTGCGGGGCTTGCTCCCGCCCGGCGTTGAACGATTCGCGCCGGTTGCGTGCAACGCCGGGCGGGGGCAAGCCCCGCACCCTACTTCTCGGCGCCTGCTTGCAGGTTGCGCAGCTGGTCGGCGCGCCAGGCCGTGAAGCCTACTACCACCAGCGTCATTATTCCGCCGAAGACTACGCTTGGCACGGTGCCCATGAGCTTGGCCGTGGCACCGCTTTCGAAGCTGCCGATTTCGTTGCTGGAGCCGATGAAAATGTTGTTCACCGCCGACACCCTACCCTTCATGTACTCGGGCGTGTGGGTGTGCACCAGCGTCGAGCGCACGATAACGGACACCGAATCGAACACGCCGGTCAGAAAGAGCAGGAACAGCGAGAGGTAGAGGTTGGTCGAGAGCGCGAAGGCGATGGTAGCCGCGCCGAAGCCGGCCACGGCCCACAGCAGCTTGCGGCCCGCGCCTTTTTTGAGGGGCGAAAACGTGAGCCACACGGCCATCAGCACTGAGCCCACGGCGGGCGCGGCGCGCAGGTAGCCGAAGGCATCGGGGCCGCCGTGCAGAATATTGGCCGCGAAAAAAGGCAGCAGCGCCACGGCGCCCCCAAAGAGTACCGCGAACATATCGAGCGATAAGGCGGCCAGGACCAGTTGGTTGCTGAAAATAAATTTCACGCCACTCAGAATACTCTCGCCCAGGCTTAGGCGTTCGCCTTCGATGGGGGGCAGCTCGCGGCCGGCAATGCTGATGAAAAAGAACAGCGCCAGTCCTTCGAGCACGGTATCGACGCCGTAGGCGAATTCAATGCTGCGGTGCAGCAGTAAGCCGCCGATGGCCGGCCCTACCACCGCCGAGGCCTGCCAGGTGGTAGAGCTCCACGTGACGGCATTGGGCAGCAGGCCGCGTTCGGGCAGCAGCTGCGGCATGAAGGAGAACAGCGCCGGCCCCAGGAAGCCCCGCGCGATGCCGCTCACGAAAATAACCAGGTACAGCGGCCACACGATGGTGGCATTCACGGCGTCGAGGTGCACGCGGCCCTGCGCCAGCAGCGCCTGCCGCAACGGATGCGCCAGCCACCACAGCGTCACGGCGCACAGGAACAGCACCACCACGGCCGGCACCACGATGCTTTTGCGGCGCACCGAGTCGGCCACGTGCCCGGCGTAGAGCGAGACGGTGATGCTCGGAATGGCCTCGGCCAGCCCGATGAGGCCCAGCGCCAGCGGGTCATTCGTGAGCTTAAAAATCTGCCAGCTGACTACTACCCCCTGAATTTGGGTGGCTACCGAGAATAAAGCGCGGGCCGTGACGTAGCGCCGAAAATCGGGGACGCGCAGGGCCGCGTAGGGGTCGTGTTTGGTAGCGGGAGGCACACTAGGAGGCATGGGCAACTAAATGACGCGAAAGAACGATAACCGCCAAAGTGGGCAAAGGTAGGCTTGGGGGGTAAGGAAAAGCAGCCTATCTTGCGTACAAGCCCGTTTTGTCGAGCTTATCGCGCCCATGACCTCTGTCGGCCTCGACCTGCTGCACCGCCCCGACCTGCCCGCCGTTATCGCGCGCTGGCAGCGGGCCGTCACGCCCGCTGAGCTGCAAGCCGGCTACGAGGCCGTGCTGGCCGCCGCCGATGCCGCCGGCTGCGGCCGGTGGCTGCTCGACCTGCGCCGCCGCGAAGACCTGACCGAGCCCACCGTCAACGCGTGGTTCGGGAGCATATTCGCGCCCATGCTCCGCGGCCGCTATCCCGAGGCCGTGCGCCTGGCCTTTCTCATCTCGCCGCTGCGGGCCCAGCACCCCGTAACGGCCATCGTGTCGGCCACCGATACCGACTGCGAAATCGCCACCTTCACCGATGAGGCCACCGCCCACGCCTGGCTGAGTAGAAGCGTAGGGCAAGCTTCAGCTTGCCGTTTCTAGTCTTGGGTGCCCCGCCGCGTTCGGCTTGCTCGTCAATGGCAAGCTAAAGCTTACCCTACATTGCTGCTTACCTGCTCTTTGGTGAGCGCTTCGTTGAGGCAGATGGCGGCTTTATTGCCTTCAGCGGCGGCAATCAGCGCCTGCTGCTGACCGGGAGTCGTGTCGCCGGCCGCGTAGAGGCCCGGAATGCTGGTTTGCGAATTTTTATCGACCCACACCGCGCCTTTGCCGTTGAGCCTGGCGCCCAGGTCGGCGGCCAGCGAGCTGCGCTGCTCCTGCGGCGCGTGCAGAAACAGGGCTTTGCGCTCCAGGTAAGTGCCATCGGTAAATTCGACGCAGCGCAGCAGGCCATCGGGGCCGCCCACCAGGCCCGCCACCGGCTCCTGGCGCAGGCCAATGTGGTGCTGGCGCAGCCGCTGCCGGCCGTAGGCGGTGAGGTGGCCGGGGCCATCGGTTACTACCACGATATCGTTGCTCCAGTTGGTGAGCAGCAGCGCCAGGCCCACGGCGGCTTTGCCCCGGCCAAACACGGCCAGCGGCTGGTCGCGCACCTCGTAGCCGTGGCAGTAGGGGCAGTGCAGCACGCCCGTGCCCCACAGCTCGCGAAAGCCGGGTAGGGGCGGCAGCACGTCATCGACACCCGTGGCCAGCAGCACACGGCTGGCCGTGCCCGACCAGGCGTGCCCCTGGCTGGTAGTGCCGGTGGCCCGAAAGCCGTTCGTCAGCTTTTTTAATTCGCTGATTTTCAGCTCTTGAATGGCGACGGTGGGGTAGGGGGCAAGCTGAGCCCGGCCCAGCTCCAGCAGCTTGGCCGGGCGCACGCCGTCGCGGGTCAGGAAGCCGTGCACGGCACCCGAAGGCGCGTTGCGTGGCGCGCCCCCGTCGGCCAGCAGCACGCGGCGGCGGCAGCGCCCCAGGGTCAGGGCCGCGCTCAGGCCGGCGTTGCCCGCCCCAATTATGAGGACGTCGTAGTCCATAGTTTACTCAATCAAAAGAAGACAATCGTTGGCGCGTAGGCTGCATTGCTAAAGCAAGCGCCGCCGCAAAAGTTAAGGCCGTGCTTACTCGCCCGCCGGGGGGTAGGGACCCGTTTTTCGCGCGTGCCCTACTTTTGAGAACCAGCGCCCTAAGCGG
>JAABUN010004665.1_pt1 | contig 18207 bp, 17 predicted proteins | sample 5559311 | NCBI WGS metagenome assembly JAABUN01 (sample SAMN10711877, study PRJNA513370) | rock metagenome | isolation source: Antarctica rocks | place: Antarctica: Victoria Land, Siegfried Peak sud | reverse complement strand
AGACCAGATCCTGCCAACCGGCAGCTTCACCGGCACCCCCCAGCAGGCCCTGGACTGCGCATGCACCCTCTACCTGTCCGGCCCCACCGGCTAACCCCCACGAACTTCCGGGCCTGACCACTTAGCCAGGCGAGCCGCGAACTCGGCGACCGTCGGGTACTGCTTCTCGTTGACGGTGACGGCGGCGGCGACGACCGGAACGACGGGTAGGCCGTCAGCCGTGGCGTCGTGCAACGGCGCCCCGGCGATCGCGACGGTCGCCACATCAGGTTGACGAACATCGACGCCCCGGTCAGCCGGGTCGGCGGTGTCGGCGTTCGGGGCGTCCGGGGGCAGCGGATCCTTGGGCAGCGCATCGACGGCCGGGTCCTCGGCGGAACGCGCTCCGGCCTCCAGCAGCAGGTGCCCGAGCAGGAAGCTGGTGAACGCCCGGTAGGCGTACAGGACAGCTTCGTCGGACCAACCCTCGTTACGCAGCGCGAGCAGGAAGGCCTCGAGCCAGCGTAGCGAGCGCCAGTGCTGTTCGTAGACCGCCTTGCTGCCCTGCGCCCTGCTGTTGGAGGCGGGCTGTACGCAAACCTGCGCGAGACGCTCGAGCTGCGGGTTGCCCGCTGCTTCCTGGCCTACCTCGCGGAGTTCGGGCGCGTAGATCGCAGCACCGGCGAGCGCGGTGGCACCGGTGCCCCACCGCCAGCCTGCCCTGCAGCTGAGCGGCGACCGTCCAGCCGTCCGCGGCGGAAGCGCCCGGCGCAGCGGAGTCCGAGGGCATCGCCGGCTCGGCTGGCGGCGTGTCGTAGCGAGGCAGGTCGGCTGCGCCGCGGCACCGGCCGCAGCGCTCACCGTCGACCTGCACTCTGGTCGAGCAGGCCCGGCCGAAGCGGTTGGCGCCGGCGCAGAAGTAGCTGGTCCCTGGTCCCTGGCCGCTCACGATGTGGGCCTGTCACGAACCGGATTCCCGGGATTGCCCGGCCATGGCGACAGCGCGTCGACGTAGCTACTGGTCATCGCCGGGTTGCGGTGCCGCAGCTGCCGGCTGATCGACAGCAGGTCCAGCCCGGCTTCATAGGCGTGTGTCGCCCAGGAGCGTCGCAGGCTGTGGCCGGTGGGGCGGATCGTGCAGCCGGCCCGGGCGGCGAGGCGGGCGATCCGGTCGGAGATGGTCTCCTTGGCGATCGATCGAGCCGGCGCGGAGCCACCCGGTAGCGATGGCAGCAGCGGGCCGGTCGTCAAACCGGTGGCTGCGCGCCAACGCTCGACCGCGGCGACCGGGTCCAGGTCGTCGGTGCGAGCGGCGAGCAGGACTGCCTCGGGGCGCCGGCCGGTCTGGTTCTGCTTCGAGACCGAGAAGCGCAGCACGTAGCCCGCCGACACGCGTTCCAGGTGCTCGAGTCGGGCGCGGTGCAGGTCGTCGACGCGCAGCCCGCCGGCGTACCCGACCGTGAGCATCACGAGGTCGCGCAGCGACGCCAGATCGCCCTGCTCGCAGGCGTACCGGGCCATCCGGAGCAGTTCCGCGGGCGGCACGACTGGGGCCCGGCGTCGCGGAGCGGCACGGTCGCGTTCCAGCCCGGCGATGATGTCGGCGGCGAGCCGGACGAACCCTACGGTTGGTAGCCCTTGGTCATCGTGGACCGCTTCCAGCGCGCGGAGCTGTCCGCGAAGTGTGGCCGGCGCGATGCCAGCCTGAGCTCGCGCTGCGGCAAACAGCGCGACGTGGCGTGGGTCGGCCGGGAAGCAGGCGAAGCTGTGCTCGGCGGCCCACCGTTGCCAGGTCGACCAGTAGGAGGCGTATCCCTGCAGCGTCGACGGGGCGAACGGCCAGCCCGGCCGGCTCGACTGCAACGCGATGCCGACGAGCTCGTCGAGTGCGCTGCGGTCGAAGCCGAGGTCGCGTGCGGATGCCGCCTGACCTCCCGGGCCGGCGATCACCGCCGCGTGCGACAGGATCTGCTCGCGGTTCAGCAGGTGCGTGGTGAGGTCCTCGATGTAGCGGGTGGTGTGCGTGACGCGGGCGTGCCGAAGGTGGAGGGAGATCGCGCCGAGCGAGTCCGGGTCCCGCAGATAGGTGTGTGTCGCCCACGAGCGGCGCAGCGAGTGCGCCGAGATCGTCGGGGGCAGCCCGACCTGCACGGCGAGGTCCTGCAGCACACCGCGGAGCTCATCCGGGGTCATCCCGTGGTTCGTGTCGAGGGAGTGGTGGACCGTTCCGAACAGCGGCCCGTCGGCGTCGCCGCGTACGGCCAGCCACCGGTCCACCGCATAGATCGGGTCCAGCGGACCGGGCACGGGTTCCAGCACGACGGCCTGGCTGGCGCCGTCCCGGCTGGTCTTGGTCGACGGCAGCCGCAGCCGGTACCCGCAGCCCAACGGCTCGAGGTTCTCCACTCGGGCGGCGGACAGCTCCTCGGCGCGGAGCGCCCCGGCGTACCCGACACACAGCAGCGCACGGTTGCGAGCCGTGAGGCGCAGCGCGGTGGTCTCCGCCGGGTCGTAGGGGTCGTAGGCGTCGACGTGCGCCATGTACAGCAACCCTGTCGTGAACACGCGTCCGTCGGCGGCGTCGGCGACCAACGCTCGTGCCGCCTCCACTGGGCAGTCCAAGATCGTGCCCCCGGCGGGCAGGCGCACGCTGCGCGCTTCCAAGGCCGGACGGGTCCGGCTTGCCGGTACCGCCGGCAGCGTTAGTTCTACGAAGCCATCGTCGTCAGCAACGCGCACCCCGTCCACCGTCAAGCCCACAAGCTGGCGCGGCTCGACCTTGCTCAGATGACGCAGCAGCCGGGCGGAGCGCTTACGCGCCAGGCGGGCCGGAGCGGTCGCCATCGCCTCAAGGGCGCCCACGGACAGCACCGGCGCGGGTGAAAGCGGCTTGTCCGCCCCGTCCCCGCGCAGCCGGCGCAGCACCGTCCTCGCGACCGCGGTGACGTCGACGACGGGCGGGTCCAGGCGGGCGTGGAACCAGCCGATCGCCGAGAGGTTGGCGCTCAGCCCGCTGGCACTCACGCCCACCCGGTAGCGCGCGACGACGAAGGCCGCGACGTGCATCGGCTCGGCCGGCAAAGCGCTGACCTGGTGGAAGTCGGCGAACGCCTGCCACTGCCGCCATCGGCGCTCATAAGACGCGACAGTGTGACCTGACGGGGCCGCACCGACTCGTGCGAGCTCGGCGGCGCGGAGCCTGGCACCGGCCAATGACGGTTCGGTCAAAGACACCTCCGCTCCGTCCAGCACTGCGCCAACCAGCGCCCGCGTGCTCTTTTCGCTTAGCGACAACCTACATGCCGGAAGTACTCCAGTGCCACGGCTCGCTCGGCAGGTTGTCCAGCCCGTAGGTGGCGGCGGGTGGCGGTCGGCGGCCGGCACTCGCGTGAGGGTCGCTGCCAGACGTCGTACGTGCTGGGTCCGCAGTGCGCCCGGCGCAGGTTGATCTGAGGCGTGGCTGCGGAACACCCCGCCGCCCAGGCTGATGCCGGCCGCGGCGAGCAGGGCGCTGAGGTTGGTGACGAGCAGCGTGTTGACGTTGAACGGCCCGACCGTGCAGATGCGGATCGGGACGGCGCCGGGGGCGGCCTCGAGCGGCCGGGCCGGCCGTCGGCACGCGGGATGGCTGAGGTGTCTTGCCTGACCCCGCCGCCGACCGGCATCCCGCCGACGTTGTCGGCCGGGATGGTGGTGCCGCACACGGCCGCCAGGTCGACGTCGACGACCGGCAGTGCCACCGACAGGCTCGGGCCGCCGGGCATCGACGTGGGGGATGCTGCCGGCGTAGCTGTCGTAGCTCGCCCGGGCCTGCGCGGCACGGATCGGCTGGGGCGGGCCTGCATACCGCTCGTACTGCAGCCCGAAGCCGGCGGCGGCCGGATCAGTGCTGCGTCCACCGCCCTGCATGAGCAGGGGATCGAAGCCGCTCTCGGTCTGGATGTTGCCCATGACCTCGGCAGCGGTGACCTCGTCGAAGACGTGTGCCAGCAGGTTCGCCCACACGTCGGTGACGGTCGCGCCGGTCGCTACGGGCACGACGACACCGGCCGAGCCAGCCGAGGAGGCGGTGCACTGTGCGGCGGCGCTGGAGCTGATCGAGCTGAGCAGCAGCAGCGGAACGACGAGCAGCGCGACGAGGCCGAAGTCACGTACAGGGACAGCGGGCCGGTCGTGCTCAGCGCGACGACGGGCGGGTCAGGCCCTCCACCAGCAGCGCCAGCACCGCACCGACGATCAGCAGGGGGAGCTGGGTGGTCACCGTCAGCGACAGGTCGCTCGTCTCGTGGCCGACCACGGTCGTCAGCAGGGTCACCACCATCGCGATCTGCAGCGCGGCGACGCGCCGCCGCAGGGTCCGCTCGTCCGTCGTGTGCATCGCTCGCCCCGTCCCTCGTGTGGTCTCTGCGAGCAGCGTGCCCGGGGAGGCTGTGGCTGCGCTGAGAAAGGCGTGAGCGCTTCTCAGCGAGCCGGCCTCAGGGGTGACTTCTGGCCGGCCACAGCCCGTCGAGGGCGTCCTCCACGAGCGGACGCCACGTGCCCGTCTCCTCGCCGGACATCTCGGTGGACCCCTCGGCGACCGCCCTGACCCTGTCGATCCAGTAGCGCACCTCGTCGTCGACCGAGCCGGCCGGGGCGCGCCAGGCCAGCTCGCGCAGCAGCATCGCGATGCGCCGAAGCACCGCCGGCTGCCCCTCGGCGAACACGATCGGCTCCTCGACCGCCAGCTGCACCAGCGAGGACAGGTCCCACTGCGGGACGGCGAGGCGCAGCTTCCCGTCGTCGTCGTAGACCCCGTTCGCGGCGAGTGAGCGGTGCGAGAGGTCACCGATGAGCGCGGATACGTGCGACATCGCGTGCACGGCGGTCGTCGGGTCGTTGGTGCCGGGCGACAGCGCCCGCACCGCGATGTCGACCACCTTGCGCAGGCCGTACGCGATGTCGGTCGCGCCCGAGCGCTCAAAGGCCAGGTAGACGCCCTTGTCGATGGCCTTTTGCAGCGCGTCGAGGTCGGCACTCGCCGGCGCCCACACGTGCGCGATCGGAGTGCCGGGCACGACGGTGTCGCCGATCCGGGGCTCGATCAGCACGACCGCGTCGAGCGAGCGGGCCGCCTTGACCAACCGGCCGTGGTCGACACCCACCACGAAACCGCCCTTGCCGGCCGGCAGCGGGCGGGCCCGGGTCTGCGGCAGCGAGAAGGACTCTTCGCTGCCGCGCTCGTCGAGCTCGTCGTCCATGATATCGGACGCCTCGTCGTGGACGTCGCGCAGCATGGTCTCGACCCGCAGCACCTCGGTGAGGTGGGCGAGGAACAGCACCAGGGCGATGACGGCGCCCAGGGTGAACAGGTAGCCGACCGTGATCGACAGCCTGGGGACAAAGGCGATGTCGGAGTTCGAGGCGTTTTCGGTGCGCACCGTGCGCAGCACAGTGAGCGCGTAGACGAACGTCGCGACGAGCTGCGCCAGCGTCACCTGGACGACCCGGTCCTTGACGAAGGTCTGCAGCAGGCGCGGCGAGTACTGGCTGCTGCTCAGCTGCAGCGCGACGACGGTGAGCGAGAACGTCAGACCGGTGACCGAGATCAGCGAGCCGGCGATGGCGGCCAGCACGTCGCGCGCCGCCGACGGCCCACCGCCGAACGCGAAGGTCAGCGGGCTGCCGCCCTCGGCCTTCTCCAGCAGGCCGTCGATCGCCGGCATGCCGATGCCGAGCGCGATGGCGATGACCACGCCGATCATCGGGATCGGCCAGAGGGAGCCGCGGATGCCGTTCCACAACCGCTGCGGTGCGCTCGAACTGGAGCCGCTCACGTGGTGATCACTGCCGATCGGTTCCCCCAGGTTGCCGCGCTCAACCGGCCTGCCCGGCTGGCATGGCTGTCGATGCCGGTGATGCCGGTCGATGCCGGTCGATGCCGGTCGATGCCTGACGATGGCGGGTGCTCGTCGTCGCCCTCGCTGTGCTGGCCGGGGCCACGCTGCAGTCGGCGCTCGGCTTCGGCTTCGCGCTCGTGGCGAGCCCGGCGCTGCTGCTCGTGCTGGAGCCACCACAGGCGCTGACGGTGCTGCTGCTGCTCGGTCCGCCGGTCAACCTGGTGATCGCGCTCGGCGAGCGGCGCCGCTGGCACGTGCACCGTCGCCTCGTCGGCGTGCTGCTGCTCGGCGCCGCGCCGGGGTTGGTCGGCGGGGCGCTGCTGCTGCCCTCGCTCGGCCGCGCCCCGGTGCAGATCGCGGTCGGGCTGCTCGTGCTCGGCGCCGTCGCCGTCCAGCTGCGCCGGCCGGTGACTGACCCGGTCGAGACCTCGCGCGTGCCGGCGCTCGCCACCGCGGCCGTCGGCCTGCTCACCGGGCTGCTCACCACCAGCACCGGCACCAACGGCCCGCCGCTGGTGCTGTGGTTCACCCACCTGCGGCTGCGCCCCGCCGAGCTGCGCGACACCCTGTTCGTCACCTTCACCGCCCTCGGCGTCGCCGGCATCGCCGCGCTCGTGCTGTCCGGAGCGTGGGCGCCGCAGGGCGTCGGCACCCCCGGCCTGCTGTTGCTCGTCGCACTCGTGCTGGCCGGCCGGGTCGCCGGCTGGCGGGTGTTCCGCCGGTTGCCGGCCGACCGGTTCCGGGCAGCGGGCCTCGCGCTCGTGTGCGTGCTCGGCCTGGTCAGCCTGGCCTCGGGGCTGTCCGGCGCGGTGTAGTCGCGATCAGCGCAGGACGTCGTAGGCCAGGCGCAGCACGAGGACCGACACCACGACCACGAAGACGCGGCGCACCCAGGCGCTGCCGCGCCGGATCGCCAGGTGCGCCCCGACCTGGGCGCCGAGCAGGTTCGCCGCCGCCATCGCGCCGCCGAGCGCCCACAGCACGTGGCCGCCGGCGGCGAACAAGAGCAACGCCGCCAGGTTCGTCATGGTGTTCACCACCTTGGCGGTGGCGCTGGCGTGCAGGAACGACAGGCCGACCGCGCCGACCAGCAGGAACACCAGGAAGCTGCCGGTGCCCGGCCCGATCAGCCCGTCGTAGAAACCGATGCCGGCCCCGCCGAGCACGACCACGCGGCGCTGTATGGCCGGCGCGAGCCGCAGCCGCTCGAGCGCGCCGAGGTCTTTCACCCGCAGCGTGTACAGCAGCACCGCGACGAGGGCGACGAGCACGACGGGCCGCAGCACGTCGCCGTCCACCCTCGTCGCGGTCAGCGCCCCGAGCCCCGAGCCGAGAAAGGCGGCCCCCGCCATCCACGCGGCCGTGCGCCGGTCGACCGAGACGCGGCGCAGGTACGTGCCCGCCGCCGAGGCGGTGCCGACGACCGAGGCGAGCTTGTTGGTGCCGAGCAGGGCGACGACCGGCGCCTGCGGCAGCACCACGAGCAGCGCCGGCAGCTGGACCAGCCCGCCACCACCGACGATCGCGTCGAGGGCCCCGGCCAGCAGGGCGAAGGCGCACAGCAGCAGCACCCGCCGCAGGTCGAGCTCGAGGCTCGCGCCCGCGACCAGGTCCACCGGCTGCAGCATCCCCTACCCCCGGCTCTGTGGCGGTCGCCACACGCCCGTGGCACAGTGCACCCCGACCCGCCCGCCCCCACGAGGAGAGCCGATGACCGGTCCCGCCCGCCTTCGCTTCGGGATGTTCATGGCCCCGTTCCACCCGTCGATCTCCAACCCGACGCTGTCGCTGCAGCGCGATCTCGAGCTGATCGTGCTGCTGGAGAGGCTGGGCTTCGACGAGGTGTGGGTGGGCGAGCACCACTCGGCCGGCGCGGAGATCATCGCCGCGCCGGAGGTCTTCATCGCCGCCGCCGCCGAGCGCACGAGCCGGATCCGCCTGGGCACCGGGGTGGTGTCGCTGCCTTACCACAACCCACTGTGGGTGGCGGACCGCGCGAACCTGCTCGACCACCTCACGCACGGCCGCTTCATGCTCGGCGTGGGCCCGGGCTCGTTGCCCACCGACGGCGCCATGATCGGGCTCGACCCGACGATGCTGCGCCCGCGCCTGGAGGAGGGGCTGCAGGCGGTGCTGCACCTGCTCAGCAGCGACGAGCCGCTCACCATGAAGACCGAGTGGTTCGAGCTGACCGAGGCGGTGCTGCAGCTGCGCCCCTACACGAGCCCCCGCATCGAGATGGCGGTGCCCGGCGTCGCCTCTCCCACCGGGGCTCGGCTGGCCGGCAAGTACGGCCTGAGCCTGTTGACGATCGGTGCCGCGGCGGCGCAGGGCGTCGAGAGCTTCGCCGCGCACTGGGACATGGTCGAGCAGCAGGCCGCCAAGCACGGTCAGGTGGCCGACCGGGCCAGCTGGCGCGTGATGTCGATGGTGCACCTGGCCGAGACCGAGGAGCAGGCCCGCCGCGACGTCGAGTTCGGGATCATGGACTGGTTCCGCTACTTCCAGCACACCGCCGCGTTCCCGCAGATGGCGGTCGAGGGCGAGAACGTCGGCGAGATGATCGATTTCGTGAACGACAACGGGCTCGGCGTCGTCGGTACCCCCGACATGCTGATCGAGCTGCTGCAAAAGGCGCAGGCGCAGTCGGGCGGCTACGGCACCGCCATGCTGCTGCACCACGAGTGGGCGAACCTGGAAGCGACCCACCGCTCGCACGAGCTGCTCGCCCGCTTCGTGATGCCGGAGTTCTCGGGCCAGGCCGACAGCCTGCGCACCGCCAAGACGCGCGCCGCCGAGCGCCGCGAGCAGCTGTCGGCGCGCAACTCGCTGGCCGTCGAGGAGGCGACGACGCGGATCGCGGCCGAGACGGCAGCCGGCTGAGCCCAGCCGGCGCCGCCGAACATGAGCAGGGCTCAGGCAGGCGCCTCGGCGTCCTCGGGGCGGCGGCGCGGCTGGCCGGACAGCTTCACGGCGTGCGGGTCCTGCGCGAGGCGTTGCCGGGAGGCGACGACCTCGTCCTCGGCCTCCTGGCGGCCGACCCACTCGGCGCCCTCGACGCTCTTGCCGGGCTCGAGGTCCTTATAGACCTCGAAGAAGTGCTGGATCTCGAGGCGGTCGAACTCCGACACGTCGCTGATGTCCTGCAGCCGGTCCTGCCGGGGGTCACCGACCGGGACGCACAGCAGCTTCTCGTCCGGCCCCGCCTCGTCGGTCATGCGGAACATGCCGAGCGCCCGCACCCGGATCAGGCACCCCGGGAAGGTCGGCTCGTCGAGCAGCACCAGCGCGTCGAGCGGGTCACCGTCGCCGCCCAGCGTGTCCTCGACGAAGCCGTAGTCGGCCGGGTAGCTCGTGGAGGTGAACAGCCGGCGGTCGAGCCGGATGCGCCCGGTGTGGTGGTCCATCTCGTACTTGTTGCGATGCCCCTTGGGGATCTCGATCGTGACGTCGAACTCCACAGGGGGGTCCTCTCGAAAGTCGGTGACGCCCTACTAGTCTGGCCCACTCATACCAGCGATCCGGGGGAGGTGCCGGCGAGGTGCCGCTGACAAGCCGGTGAGACCGACCGTTCGCCGCCCCGCGATCGCCCTGTTGGCCGTCGTGCTGGTGGTCGCGGCCGGCGCAGGCTGTGAGCGGCAGGCTCCCGCGGCCACCGGCCAGCCGCCGGGCCCGGTGGCGATCGGCGACGCGTTGCCGACCCCCTCGCCCGGCGGGCGGCCGGTGCGCGCCGCGCTGCTGCCCCCGCTGCGAGCCGGGGCGCCGGCACCGCTGCCCGCGCAGCTGCAGGCCGCCGTCGCCCGGGCCCGCAACGACCCTGCCCTGGCGCCGTCGCTGTCGGTCTCGGTGCTCGACGTCGCGACGGCCGAGCCGCTGCTCGAGCTCGGCGCCGACCGGATGCTGCTGCCCGCCTCCACGGCGAAGATCGCGACGGCGGCGGCGGTGCTCACCGCGCTGCCGCCCGACCTGCGGCTGTCCACCCGCGTCACGGCGGGTGGCGCCCCCGGCGTCGTCGTGCTCGTCGGCGGCGGCGACCCGACGCTCGCCGGGCCCTCGGCGCGCGCCGACTACCCGGCGCCCGCGCGCCTGGCCGAGCTCGCCCGCCGCGCCCGGGCCACGATCGGGACCGCCCGGGTCGCGAAGGTCCTGGTCGACGAGTCGCTCTACAGCGGCCCGCGCCTCGGACCCGAGTGGCGTCCGTCCTACGTGTCCGAGGGCTCGGTCGCCCCGGTCGGCCCGCTGATGGTCGACGGCGGCCGGGTGCGCCCGGGCCGGCAGGCGCGGGTGGCCGACCCGGCCCTGGCCGCGGGTCAGGCGCTGGCCGCGCTGCTGCAACCGGGTGCGCCCGTCACCGTCGCCCGCGGCCGGGCCGCACCGGGCGCCGCGGTGCTCGGTGCGGTGTGCAGCCCTCCCGTGCCGCAGCTGGTCGCCCAGATGCTGACCGACAGCGACAACGATCTGGCCGAGGCGCTCTCGCGGCAGGTGGCTCTCGCCCAGGGGCGTCCCGCCTCGTTCGCGGGCGCCGCCGCCGCGCAGGCGCAGGTGCTGGACGGGCTGCTGCGGACGGTAGGCGCCGCCCCCGGCTCGATCGCGCTGGTCGACGCCAGCGGCCTGTCGCGCCGCAACCGGCTGCAGCCGGCAGCGCTCACCCGGCTGCTGACACGGGCGGCGGCCGGCGACCCGCAGCTCGCGCCGATCCTGCCGGCGCTGCCCGTCGCGGGCTTCGACGGCACGCTCGCGATGCGCTTTCGCGGCGGTGCGGCCGCCGCCGGCGCCGGGAGCGTGCGGGCCAAGACCGGCACGCTCGACGGCGTGAGCGCGCTCGCCGGGACCCTGCGCACCGCCGACGGCCGGCTGCTCGCCTTCGACCTCACCGCCGACGCCGTGCCGCCGGCCCGGCGTATGCGGGCCGAGGGGGCGCTCGACGCGCTGGCCGCGGCCTTCGCCGCCTGCGGCTGCCGCTGACGCGGGGTCGCCGCGACGCGTAGTTTGACGCGGTGCCGAGAGCCCCCCGCAGCGCCGTCGACTTCGCCCTGGCCGCCGCGACCGCCCGCCGCCTCGCACCCGCCCCGCTCCAGGTGTCGCCGCAGGAGGCCAGCCGCATCGTGGCGCAGCTGCGGTCGCTGGCCGTGCAGGCCGAGGAGCACGTGCGCGCGGTCACCGGCCTCGTGCCGCCCGGTGCGGCGCTCGAAGCCACCGTCGTCGATCGGCCAGGCTGGGCCGCGGCCAACGTCGAGGGCTTCGAGGTGGTGCTCGAGCCGCTGACGCGCACGCTGCTGGACCGCACCTCCGCCGGGGCCGCCGCGGTCACCGCCCGGGTGGCTGGCGTGCAGCTCGGCTCGATCCTCGGCTGGCTGTCCTCGAAGGTCCTCGGCCAGTACGAGGCCTTCCGGCCCGAGGGGGAGGTCGGCCGGCTGATCCTCGTGGCGCCGAACATCGTCGAGACCGAGCGCCGCCTCGGCGTCGACCCGCACGACTTCCGGCTCTGGGTGACGCTGCACGAGGTCACGCACCGCACCCAGTTCACCGCGGTGCCCTGGATGCACGACCACGTCCGCAGCGAGATCACCGCGCTGCTGGAGACCGCCTCCCTGGACGACCCCGCCCAGCTGGTCGAGCGGCTCCGGGGGGTCGCGAGCGGCGTCGGCCGGGGCGGGTCGTTGGTCGAGCTGCTCCAGACGCCGGAGCAGCGGGTCGTCCTCGACCGGGTGACCGCCTTCATGTCGCTGCTCGAGGGCCACGCCGAGCACGTCATGGACGGGGTGGGGCCCTCGGTCGTGCCGTCGGTGCGGCACATCCGGGCCCAGTTTGACGAGCGGCGCCGCCAGCGCGGCGGGGTGCTCGACCGGGTGCTGCGGCGGGTGCTCGGGCTGGACCTCAAGGCGCTGCAGTACGCCGAGGGCAAGGCGTTCGTCGACGCCTGCGTCAGCGCGGTCGGCATGAACCGCTTCAACGAGGTGTGGAGCTCGCCCGAGACGCTGCCGACCCGCGAGGAGATCCGCCGACCGCTCGACTGGGTGCGCCGCATCCACGGGCCGGCCGCCCTGCCGGCCTGACGGGGCCGTGCCCGGGCCGCCCGTCGAGACCGCCGCGGTGCGCCTCGCGGTACGCCGCTGCCTGACCGACGTGCCCGCCGGGGCGCCGGTCGCGGCCGCCGTCTCAGGAGGGTCCGACTCGCTCGCGCTCGCCGCCGCCCTCGCGAAGACCCGGCCGGGCAGCCTCGCCCTGGTCGTCGACCACGCCCTGCAAGCGGGCTCCCGCGCGGTGGCCGAGCGGGCGGCCGAGCAGTGCGCGGGACTGGGCCTGTCGTCGCACGTGCTCATCCCCTCAGCCGGGGCCGGCGGTCCGGAGAGCGGCGGCCCCGAGAACCGGGCCCGCCGGCTCCGCTACGCCGCCCTGTCCAGCGCCGTTCGGCAGCACTGCCTGGCAGCGGTGCTGCTCGGGCACACCCGCGACGACCAGGCCGAGACGGTGCTGCTGGCCCTGGCGCGCGGTTCGGGGGCCCGCTCGCTGGCCGGCATGGCTGCGGTGCGCGGCCCCTACCGGCGGCCACTGCTGGCGCTGGAGCGCAGCACGACCCGGCGGGCCTGCGCGCAGGCGGGCCTGTCCGCGTGGGACGACCCGCACAACGACGACCCTGCCTTCGCCCGGGTGCGCGTGCGTACCGCAGCGCTGCCCGCTCTCGAGGCGGCGCTCGGCCCCGGCATCGCGGCGGCGCTGGCGCGCTCGGCCGAGCAGCTGCGCGAGGATGCCGACGCCCTCGACGCCCGCACGCCCGACCTGCCGGTCGAACCGGCGTGCGCCGCCGTCCTGGCGCTGATCCCGGCGCTGCGCACCCGGGCGCTCAAGCGCTGGGCCGAGCGCGAGGCCGGCGTCGCGCTGTCGTCGGCGCACGTGCGGTCGCTGCGCGCGCTCGTCGAGGACTGGCGCGGTCAGGGCCCGACCTGGCTGCCCGCAGGGGCCCGAGTGGAGCGTCGCGACGGGCGGCTAGCCTGCCGGCGTGACCTCGGCTGAGCTGTCCCGGTCCGCTGAGCCGCCCCGCTTCGAGGGGGCAGGGACGGCGATCCCGGCCGAGATCGAGCGGGTGACCATCACCGAGACGCAGATCGCCCGGCGGGTCGCCGAGCTGGCCGCGCAGGTCGACGCCGACTACGCCGGCCGTGAGGTGCTGCTGGTGGGCGTGCTGAAGGGGGCGGTCATGTTCATGGCCGACCTCGCCCGGGCGCTGTCCACCCCGGTGTCGATGGACTTCATGGCGGTCTCGTCCTACGGCAGCGCGACAAGCTCGAGCGGGGTGGTCCGCATCCTCAAAGACCTCGACCGCGACATCGCCGGCAAGCACGTGCTCGTCGTCGAGGACATCATCGACTCGGGGCTGACCCTGTCCTGGCTGCTGCGCAACATGCGCTCGCGCGGGCCGGCCTCGGTCGAGGTCATCACGCTGCTGCGTAAGCCCGAGGCCGCGAAGATCGACGTCCCGGTCCGCTACATCGGTTTCGAGATCGCCTCCGAGTTCGTCGTCGGCTACGGCCTGGACCACGCCGAGCGCTACCGCGACCTGCCTTTCGTCGGGGTGCTGCGGCCCGAGGCCTACGCCGGCTAAGACATGCTGAAGACATGCTGAGCACAGCCTGAGAGAGCCTCGGGGCACAGGTCCCGTGCCTTTTTGCCGACAGGAACACCGGTGTCCACCGGTCCGTTGACACCCGGTACCGGGCCAGGTGCCCGGTGTACCGTCGTGCGTCAGCTTCTTACAGGAGGGACGGGGCCGTCCGCCCCGCGTCGATGAACCTCAAGCGCATCTCCCGCGGCCCCTTCCTCTACGTGATGCTGGGCCTGATCCTGCTCGTCGTGCTCACCCAGGGCTTCCGAGGCGGCGAGGAGTACACCAAGGTCGACACCGGCTCGGTGCTCGCCGCGATCTCGGCCGGCGACGTCAAGGCCACCGAGAAGAGCCCGGTGCAGGTGCTCGCGAACGAGCAGGAGATCAAGCTCGAGCTCGCCGGTGGCAACCAGATCGACGGTGCCAGCAAGGTGCAGGCGTCGTTCCTGCCCGACCAGGGTGTCCAGATCACCGACGCGCTGCGCCGCGCCGAGACCCCGTACGACGTCCAGGTCAACCGGCAGGGGCTGCTGACCTCCCTGCTGTTCAGCCTGCTCCCCATCCTGCTGCTGCTCGGCCTGGTGCTGTTCTTCTTCACCCGCATGCAGGGCGGCGGCAACCGCGTCATGCAGTTCGGCAAATCCAAGGCCAAGCTGGTCAGCAAGGACACCCCGAAGACCACCTTCGCCGACGTCGCGGGCGCCGACGAGGCGCTCGAGGAGCTCGGCGAGATCAAGGAGTTCCTGCAGGAGCCCGCGAAGTTCCAGGCGGTCGGGGCCAAGATCCCCAAGGGCGTGCTGCTGTACGGGCCGCCCGGCACCGGCAAGACGCTGCTGGCCCGCGCCGTGGCCGGTGAGGCTGGCGTGCCCTTCTACTCGATCTCCGGCTCGGACTTCGTCGAGATGTTCGTCGGTGTGGGCGCCAGCCGGGTGCGCGACCTGTTCGAGCAGGCAAAGGCGAACGCACCGGCCATCATCTTCATCGACGAGATCGACGCCGTCGGCCGGCACCGCGGCGCCGGCATGGGCGGCGGGCACGACGAACGCGAGCAGACGCTCAACCAGATGCTCGTCGAGATGGACGGCTTCGACGTCAAGGGCGGCGTCATCCTCATCGCCGCGACGAACCGACCCGACATCCTCGACCCGGCGCTGCTGCGCCCGGGCCGCTTCGACCGCCAGATCGCCGTCGACCGTCCCGACCTGCAGGGGCGCAGGCAGATCCTCGAGGTGCACGCCAAGGGCAAGCCCGTCGCCCCGGACCTCGATCTCGAGGTCATCGCCCGCCGGACGCCGGGCTTCACCGGCGCCGACCTCGCCAACGTGCTGAACGAGGCCGCGCTGCTCACCGCGCGCGGTGGCGGGACGCTCGTCGGGATGGGCATGCTGGAGGAGGCCATCGACCGCGTCATGGCCGGCCCGCAGCGGCGCACCAGGCTGATGAGCGACCGGGAGAAGAAGGTCACCGCCTACCACGAGGCCGGGCATGCGCTCGTCGCCCACGCGCTGCCGAACACCGACCCCGTGCACAAGATCACCATCCTGCCGCGCGGGCGGGCCCTCGGCTACACGATGGTTCTGCCGACCGAGGACAAGTACAGCCAGAGCCGGGCCGAGCTGCTCGACATGCTGGCCTACGCCATGGGCGGCCGGGCCGCCGAGGAGCTCGTCTTCCACGACCCCACGACCGGCGCCGCCAACGACATCGAAAAGGCGACCTCGACCGCCCGCAGCATGGTCACCCAGTACGGCATGAGCGAGCGGCTCGGGGCCGTGAAGTTCGGTGAGGGCTCGGGCGAGGTCTTCATGGGCCGCGACATGGGCCACGGCCGCGACTACTCCGAGGACGTCGCGGCGCAGGTCGACGCTGAGGTACGCGAGCTCGTCGAGGACGCCCACCACGAGGCGTGGGAGATCCTGGTCGAGCACCGCGACGTCCTCGACGACATGGTGCTCAAGCTGCTCGACAAGGAGACGCTCGGCAAGGACGAGGTCGCCGAGATCTTCACCGCCGTCTACAAGCGTCCCTCGCGGCCGCACCCGACCGGCAACGGCCGCCGGCCGCTGTCGGACAAGCCGCCGGTGCTCACGCCGGCCGAGCTGGCCCTGCTCGGCCCGGCCGACGTCGCCGAGCTGGAAGATCTTGCCCGCGGACGCCGCAACGACGCCCCGAGGCCGTCGAGCCGGCGCCGGCCGGCGCCGGAAAGCTCGAGCGCCCCGGCGCGGGCCAAGGCATCGGCGAACCGTAGCGCCGAGCAGGTCACCGTCGCGGACGGCAGCACGGCCGGCACCGCCGCGGCGGAGGCCGTGGATCCCCAAGCGCCAGGCTCGACCGTGCGTGCGGCGCAGCCGCGCGCCCGCCGGCGCGCCACCGGCACGGACCCGGCCAGCTGAGCGAGGCCGCCGGCCTGGGGGGGCACCCGACCCGTCGCTTCGACGCCCCCCGGGTCGAGGCCGCCGTCCGTGAGCTGCTCGAGGCTATCGGCGAGGACGCGGACCGGCAGGGGCTGCGCGACACGCCGGCGCGGGTCGCCCGCATGTACGCGGAGGTGTTCGCCGGTCTGCACGAGGTTCCGGGCGAGCTTGAGCTGCCGGTGTTCGACGAGCACCACGACGAGCTGATCATCGTCAAGGACATCCCGCTGGCGAGCTTTTGCGAGCACCACCTGGTGCCGTGGACCGGCACCGCGGCGGTGGGTTACCTGCCCGGACGGGAGGGCCGCATCACCGGCTTGTCCAAGCTCGCCCGCCTGGTCGACCTGTTCGCCAGGCGCCCGTCGGTGCAGGAGCGGCTCACCACGCAGGTCGCCGACGCCCTCGTCGAGCGGCTCGCGCCGCGCGGCGTCATCGTCGTGGTCGAGGCCGAGCACCTGTGCATGACGCTGCGCGGGGTGCGCAAGCCGGGCGCGCGCACCGTCACCTCCGCCGTACGCGGCGTGCTGCAGAGCTCGGCGGTCACCCGGGCCGAGGCCATGTCGCTGATCCTGGGTCACTGACGGTGCCCGGCGTCCTGGAACATATCGGCCGCACCCGGGTGATGGGCATCGTCAACGTCACCCCCGACTCGTTCAGCGACGGCGGGCGCTTTCTGGACGCCGCGACGGCCACCCGGCACGGCGTGGCGCTGCTCGAGCGGGGCGCCGACCTGCTCGACGTCGGCGGCGAGTCGACCCGACCGGGGGCCGGCCGGGTCGATCCGCAGGAGGAGCTGCGCCGGGTGCGGCCCGTCGTCGCGGCGCTGGTGGCCGAGGGCGCCGTCGTCAGCGTCGACACCACCCGCGGCGAGGTGGCCCGGGCGTGCCTGGATGCCGGCGCGAGCGTGGTCAACGACGTGTCGGCGGGGCAGGCCGACCCCGACGTGCTGATCGCCACCGCCGAGGCCGGTGCGGTGTACATCGCCATGCACGGCCGCGGACCGAGCGCCAGCATGCAGCAGCGGGCGGTGTATGACGACGTCGTCGTCGAGGTCTGCCAGGAGCTGCAGCGGCGCCGCGAGGCCGCCCGCGCCGCCGGCATCGCCGACGCGTGCCTCGTGCTCGACCCGGGCCTCGGCTTCGGCAAGCTGCCCGAGCACAGCCGGCAGCTGGTGCGGGCGTTGCCCGAGCTGGTCGCGATGCTCGACGCTCCGGTGCTTGTCGGCGCCTCGCGCAAGGGCTTCCTCGGTGCGCTGCTGCCCGGACCGGACGGCGCGCCGCGACCTGCAGACGAGCGCGACGCCGCGACCGCGGCGCTCACCGTGCTGGCGGCGCAGGCCGGCGCCTGGGCCGTGCGGGTGCACGACGTGCGCCCGAGCGCCGATGCGGTGCGGGTGCTCGCAGGTCTCGGCCCGGCTGGTGTGGCGGGCGCCTCGTGAGCGCCGATCCTGCGGCGGTCGAGGCTGTCACCGCCGTGAACGCCGCGCTGTACGAGGCGTTCGAGGCGGCCGACGTCGACCGGATGCAGCGGGTGTGGGACGACGTCGAGCCGGACGCCGTGGTCTGCGTGCACCCGGGCTGGCCGATGCTGCGGGGCCGGGGCCACGTGCTGCGCTCCTGGTCGGCGGTGATGGCCGGCACCGACTACGTGCAGTTCTTCCTCACCGACGTGCAGGTCAGCGTGCTCGGTGACACCGCGGTGGTCACCTGCACCGAGAACATCCTCACCGAGGTCAGCGAGGCGCCGAGCGGCAACGCCGTGGTCGTCGCCACGAACGTGCTGGTGCGACGCCCCGACGGCTGGCGCGTGCAGGTGCACCATGGCTCGCCGGTGCTGGGGCAGCTCGTCGATGAGTGAGGCCCCGGGCATCGACCGCATCACGCTGAGCGGACTGCGGGTGCGGGGCCACCACGGCGTGCTCGAGGCCGAACGACGTGCCGGCCAGGACTTCGTCGTCGACGCCGTGCTCGAGCTCGACCTCGCCCCGGCCGGCGCGAGCGACGACCTGCGGCGCACCGTGCACTACGGCGAGCTGGCCGAGCGCCTCGCCGAGGTCGTCGCCGGACCGCCGGTCGAGCTGCTCGAGACGCTCGCCGAGCGCCTCGCGCAGGTGTGCCTCGTCGACCCCCGCGTCGAGCGGGTCACGCTGACGGTGCACAAGCCGTCGGCCCCGATCTCGGTGCCGTTCGACGACGTGGCCGTCACGCTCACGCGGGCGCGCCCGTGAGCGAGGACTGCGTGCGGTGCCCCGCGAGGGACGAGCGGGTGCGCCGCGAGCTGTTCGAGCGAGCCCTGGTGTATCCGTGAGCGAGGACTGCGTGCGGTGCCCCGC